>Ga0299915_10002359_pt1 | contig 13804 bp, 16 predicted proteins | sample RVTome_13_FD_200263 | JGI IMG/M metagenome (GOLD analysis project Ga0299915, IMG submission 200263) | Soil microbial communities from uranium-contaminated site in the Upper Colorado River Basin, Wyoming, United States - RVT92D227 (version 2) ...
ACGGCAGCCCGCAGCGCGGGCAGACGGCGCCGCCCGCCCCGCCGTACACTCCTCGCCGGAACCCCTTCTTGCCCCGATCCAGGAGCACCGGACCCACGATCCCGAGCGCCGTCGCCACGAGGACGACGACCAGCACGGGGCCGGCGATGCGCAGCGCGGCTTTCCAGCTCTCGTCCGCGCTCACAAAGTCGACCTGCCGCTCCGGGCTCCGGATCTCGCCACCGCCCGCCAACGTTCCCACCGCAGTGAAAGTGTGCGGCCCCAAGGGGTAGTCGCCGGTGCTGAAGGGAACCTCGAAGGGCGCATCGCGGTCGGTGGCCATCACCGCGCCGTCCATGAAGAACACCACCTGGGTGAGGCCCTCGACCTCGTCGATCTCCAGCGTGAAACGGCCCTGAATGTCGCCGCCGCCGGCATAGCCGAAATCCCGGTTCAGCCCCAGATCCCACGACTCGTCCTGCCCGGCCGCGCGCAGAGGCGTCAGGAGGGCGAGCGCCAGCGCGAGCGGAACATATCGCCTGAGATCGAACATCGTCACTTCCAACGGGTGAGGATGTTCTCGCGCTCGAAGAGCCGGATGGCGAGGGCGATCAAACCGGCGTCGATCGCCGCCAACACCACGGCCATCCACAGAACCAGCCGCGCATCGAGGATCAGAAGGCCGGAGATCTGTCCGATGAAGAGCGCCAAGAGAGGCAGGATGACCAGAGCCGAGAGCTGTTCGGCCACGCGAGGGTCGCTCACCCGCGACGATACGATCACGGCCATGCTGACGGCCGCCGTGGCCAGGAGCGGCCCGACGATGAAGATCGCCATCAGCCAGAGAGGATCGAGGAGACGGGCGATGACCATCGGGCCAATGGCGAGGATCCGCGCCCCGACGGCAAACACGGCAAAGGCCCCCCAGGTGGCCAACACGGCCGGGACTGCCGCAGCCACCGCCTTTCCCGCCAGCAGTTCGATCGTTGAGACCGGCGTGGCCAGGAGCGGCTCGAGCGTCCGGGTCGTCTTTTCCCCGACAATGCTGTACGAGGCGATCGTCGAGGGGATGATCAGCGGCATGATCATGAAGAGGATCATGAATTGGCTGACGAAGAAGTATTGGGTGCACTCCCCTCCCGTCATCTCGCCGCACAGCGACCTGAAGCCCTCCGGAAGATCCGACATCGACATCCCCCCCAGATCGCCGGATGACCGGGTGCCGTACAGGATCGCCAGGGGCAAGGCGGTGAGCAGGAGCGGCAGAAAGGCCACGCTGAAGAGCACCAACCGGTTCTTGAAGACCTCCGCCCACTCCTTACGCACGATGATCCGGATCTTGTTCACTCGCATTCCCTTCGGCCTCAGCCGTTCGAACGAGCCGTCGCCGGGCCCAACAGCCGCAGATAGACGTCCTCCAGGGTTCGCCGGAGCTCGCCAACGAACCGGATGTCCGCACCGGCAGCCACCAAAGCACGGATGATCGCGGGGTTGACGCTCTCCGGATCATCGACCCGGACGATCAGCCTCTGGTCGCTCGCCTCGACGGCGCGGACCGAGCCCACCCGCCGCACGAGCTCCACCCAGGACGGATCCACGCGCGCCAGGTGGAAGACAACCGTGCGACCATAGAGCTGCTGGCGCAGGGCGGCGGGGGTGTCGAGCGCGAGAAGCGACGTATTGAAGACCGCGATCCGGTCGCACAGGCGGTCGGCCTCGTCGAGATTGTGCGTGCACAGGAAGATCGTCCGCCCCTCCCCTTTCAGGTCTGCAATGAACTCGCGCACCAGATGAGCCGCTTCCGGATCGAGCCCGCTCGTGGGTTCGTCGAGGAAGAGCACCTCGGGCTCGTGCAGCAGAGCCCGGGCGATCGCCAGCTTCTGGCGCATCCCCTTGGAGAATGTCCCGGCCGCTTCATGCCGCCGCTCCCAGAGCCCAAGAAGCCTCAAATACCGCTCCACCTGCCCGTGGATATCGTCCACCTCATAGAGCCCGGCGAAGAATTCCAGGTTGTAGGCCGCGCTCAGCCGGTCGTAGAGGCCCGGCGACTCGGTCAGGATCCCCACCCGCCGGCGGATATCCTGGTCTTGCTCTCCCAATGCGTACCCGGCCACCCTCGCCGTTCCCGAGGTGGGCGCGATCAGCGCACTCAGCATCCGCAGGGTCGTCGTCTTGCCTGCCCCGTTCGGCCCCAGGAAACCGAAGATCTCGCCGTCGCGCACATCCAGGGTCAGCCGATCCACCGCCAAGGTGGTTTCAAACCGCCGGGTGAGGTCGTGTGTCTCGATCATCCCATTCCATCCAACCGGCTGCCGCCTCTCGTCAACCGGTGTAGCGGCTGTCATCCAGCCGCTCTGGCGGGACCTCCCCCAGAGGTTCTTCCTCCCGGGGGCTCATCGGCGCCGGCGCTCGACCCAAAGGCTCAGCCGGAGCAGCCTCCTCCTTGGGCTTCAAAACGAGAATCGCGGCCACGCTCAGGACCGCCGTGATTGCGACGATCCCTTCAATCGCATAGACCGGCCACCCTCGAACGACCCCAACAACCGCCAGCGCATCGACCACGGCGTGCCAGGCGATTGCTCCCCCTAGCCAAATCGGGTTACGCCGGATGAAGGCCTGCAGCACCAGGACGCCCAGGCTGGTCTGCACGCACAAGGCTAAGACACGCTCGACGGCTCCGGCCAGCGCCAGGTACCATGGAGCCGCCCAATAGGCTTCAACCTGGGCCCGGCCCAGCTCGACCTGCTCGGCGGGAAGGACGCTGGCCAGGTCGACATTGCGCAGGGCGGTCAACTGGAAGAAGGCGTATAGGGCCAGGGCCCCGAGGATGATCGCTTCCGCCCCGCCATGGCCGGCGCCGAACATGACCCCATCCTTCCAGCGGCGGGCATCCTTGATCCAGAAGCGATAGACCAGGAAACGCGCCCCCTCCTCGAAGACCCCCGCGGAGAGACCGTACGCCAGAGCCAGCAGTATCAGGGGAAGCCCGCGTTCGGCCTGGGCAAGGCCCGCGGCATCCAGCGCGGGCGCGAGCGCCAACGTGTTGAAGGGAATATGCACCACCTGCGAGGCGATGAAGGTGACGCCGCCGATGAAAAAGAGCCGCCAGCTGACCCGAAGCCGGCGCGCCAGGAACACGCCGAGCGCCAGGGGCGCGGCAACCATGAGGAGGCCGTTCAGGATACGAACCAGGCTGTCCACTCGGATCCCTTTTCTAGACCGTCATGCGGCGGGTCCTGGGCGCGGTTCCCCACGCACGGGACTGCGGGCTGTGCATCATACATCATCCAGGGTGCCGAGGCGCCTCCCCGTGCCCCGCGATTGGGTCCGTGCTAAAGCTCCTGCCTTCGGAAGATCAGCCAGGAAGCGAGGAGCGCGGCCCCGATCAGAACCAGGCAGACGGCCAGAGCGCTCCAACCGGCATCCGCCGGGGCGCCCAGGGCCAGGGCACGCGCCCATCCCAGCACGGCGGCCGGCAGGCGGGGCGCCAGCGAGGGGATCGCGCCCAGAAGCCCCATCCCGAGGAGCATCCCGAACGACATCCCTGCCGCGGCCAGTTGAGACCGAGCCAGGGTGCTCGCGAAAAGGGTGAGGGCCACAAACAGCAACAGGTAGGCGAAGACCAGGGCGTTAGCCGCTGCGAAGGCCCCCAGCGGCGGCCAGGTGAAGAGCACTCCGGTGTAGTAGAAGCCGCCGACCGCGGCCAGGAACACCCCGGCCCCGAGCGTGATTCCGTTCGCCACAAACTTCGCCCCCAAAAACGCCGCACGGGAGACCGGCTTGCTCAGTGTGATCTCAACCGTCCCCACGGACTTCTCCCCCACCACCGCCGCCATCGGGATGAGGATGGCCAGGATCATCCCAAACTGAGAGAGGTTGTCCAGGTATTCGCCCAGGGCCAGGGCCGCGTCGGGCTGAGGCATGAACTCCGCCAACCCTTCCGGGACGCCCGGCATTTCCGCCAACATCAGGGGCAGGTACTTGGCCGAGAGCGGGCCCATGATCCCAAAGGCCGCCAGCACGGCCGCCACAATCGGAAGGCGGTAGCTCCGCCACTGCTCTGTGAGCTCTTTCCACAGTAGGGTCGCCATCTAGCTCTCCACCAGACGCAGGAAGGCGTCTTCCAGGCTCGGGCGGGCAATCCGGTACTCCAGCACGGTCAGTCCCGAGCCAAGCACCTCGCGCTGGGCCTCACCCGCGGCTCCGGCCGATCCCGCCAGCCGGATCCTCACCCGCCGGCCATCCGTCTCCACCCCGGCCGCAGCCCGGTGGCGGCTCATCCTCTCGGCCCAGGCGGCGACCGCGTCCGTCCCGGCATCGAATTCCACCTCGACGGCTGGAATAGCATACCGGTCGAGCAGGGCGTCCCGGGTTTCCAGAGCCACCAGTCGACCGTGGTCGATCACGCCGATCGTGTCGCAGACCCGGTCGACGTCCTCCAGGATGTGTGTGCTCATGAAGACCGTCGCCTGATCGTTCAGGCCGCCGATCAGCTCCAGGATCTCCTTCCGGCCCCCGGGATCGAGCGCACTGACCGGCTCGTCCAACAGCAACACCTGAGGGCGGTTCATCAGCGCCTGCGCAAGTCCCAAGCGCTGTCGCATTCCGCGGCTGAAGCCGCCGATCCGCCGCCGGCCGGCCTCCACCAGCCCGACCTTCTCCAGGAGTTCGTCCGCCCTTTCCCGAGCCTCGCGCCGGGGGAGCCGGAACAGCCCCCCGACGTATCTTGCCAGGAACTCCTCGGCGCGCATCCAGGGGTAGAAGCGGGGCTCTTCAGGAAGGTAGCCGATGAGCGCCCGGGCGCGCCCATCCGGGCCGACCGGCTCCCCCGCCACCCACGCCTGGCCGCCACTGGGCCGGGCCAGACCGGCCAGGATGCGCATGGTGGTCGTCTTCCCAGCGCCGTTCGGCCCCAGGAAGCCAAAGACCGTCCCTGGCTCCACCGCCAGGGTGAGCCCGTCCAACGCCCGGACCGAGCCGTAGGCCTTGGTCAGGTTCTCGATGCGGATCGCGCTCATCCCTCCTCCCTCCCAAAGAGGAAGTAGATGATCGGCCCCATCATCGAAACAAACACGATGACCAGCGCCCAGGCCCACTTCGGGCCTCGGGTCCGCTCCCGCCGGGCCAGATCCACGAGCCCAATCACCAGCAAAGCAAGCTGGATCAGCACAAGCGGCGCCAGCAGTGGCAGCAAACGGAACAGTTCCTCAGTCTCCATGACCGAACCTCCAAGAGATCCTGGCCTCCCCCAGGCCAGGCCTTACCCTTGCCGGGCCCAACCCTGCGACCGCCCCGCCGTCTCAGTATCCGCACCCGTCGATCCTCGAACACCCTCCCCCGGACGCATGTTTCACGTGAAACATCCCCCGAGCGGGGGACGGTCTAGCGCCTACACCGATCCCGGCCGACCGGCCTCCAATCAGACCGGCTCTGAGCATGCGGACACCCGCCGCCCGCCTGCGCTTCCGGCGCAGGGTCAGACGCCCCTCGCCGACCGGATCGCCGTTTGAAGCTAGACCCGGAAGAGGACCCGCTCCCGCCCGAACTGGCGCAGCGCCAGAAGCACCGCCAGCGCTGCATACAGGAGGGCGGAGCCGGTCATGACGGCGAATGCCGCCACGTCGACCCGGCCCAGGAAGAGATCCCGCAGCACAACCAACGTGCTGAAGATCGGGATGGCATACCCGGCCAAGGGAGGCGCCAGGTCCGGCATCACCATCACCCCGATGGCTGGGATCAGAACGACGAACTGAAGCGGAACGATGTAATTTTGCGCCTCTTTGAAGCTCCGGGCCAAGATACACACGGCCATCTCCAGGGCGCTGAACATCAGGACGACCGGCAGGGACGCCAGCACGAGGAGCAGCGCGGTCTGGATATCGACCTGCACCCGCAGGGCCTCGCCATCCCCGTTCCACAGCGGAACCAGGGCGAACGCCACGAGCATGCTGGTCACCGAGAGGGCGAGGGCCACCAGCGACGTGGTCACGACGGCCATGAGCTTCCCCAAAACCAGGTGAGCCCGGCCGACGGGGGTCGTCAGCAGAGGCTCCAGGGTAAGGCGCTCTTTCTCACCCGCGGTGACGTCGATGGCGGTGTACATCCCTCCCACCAGCGCCCACAAGACGATGAACATCGGGAGCATCATGCCCAGGAAGGCCCCGCTCATCTCCTGAGGGGTGGCCACGTTCACCGATTCGAGCGAGAACGGCACGACGAGGTCGGGATCGAGCCCGCGCGACTCCAGCCGCGCCTCGACCACCGACTGCCGGTAGGAATCGAGCAGGTTGTACACCCGCCCCACCTGCACCCCGCCCGTGAGCTCCGACTCGTCCGCCAACACCCTCGCCTCGGCGGGGCGCTCCTCCAACAAGGCCGCCTCGAAGCCCTCCCCCAGGATCAGGCCGACCGCAGCTTCCTCACTCCGCACTGCCTCGGCCGGGTCCGACGTCTCCAGGAGCACGACCTCCCCGCTCGCTTCCAGGTGTGCCATCAGGGCCGGTGCGTTCTCGGCCCCGGCCACCGCCAGCCGCACCCTCTCCCGCTGCTGCGTCTCCACCTGGCCCTGCATCAGTTTCTGCGGCAGGAGGACGAAAATGGGCATGATCAACACCGGGCCCAGAATCATCGCCCACAGCGTGCGCCGGTCCCTCAGGGTGTCGAGCATTTCCTTGAACCAGATCACCCGCACCGTCATGCCCCCACCTCCGCTGTCGGTTCGCCGACGAGCGCCACAAAAGCCTCTTCCAGAGTCTCCCGGCCGGTCTGGCGCCGCAAGTCTTCCGGGCTGCCGCTGGCCACAATCCGCCCGTGGTCGATCAGCGCCAAACGGTCACAAAGGCGCTCGGCTTCGGCCAGGATGTGCGTGGAGAGGATGACGCACCGCCCCTCGTCCCGGAAACGGGCGATCACCTCCCGAACGCTGCGGGCGCTCATCACATCCAGCCCCGCCGTCGGCTCGTCAAGCAGCAGATGGCGAGGGTCGTGGATCAACGCCCGGCCCAGGGCCACCTTCTGTTTCATTCCTTTGGAGAACGGCTCGCAACGCCGCTCGGAATACTCTCCGATCTCGAGCAGGGCGACAACTTCGTCGATCCGTCGTTCGAGCCGGTCCCCATCCATCCCATACAATCGCCCGAAGTAACGCAGGTGTTCGCGCGGCGTCAGCCGCCCATACAGGCCCCAGTATTCGGGGAGCACCCCCAGCGCCGCCCGAACTGCCGCCGGCTCGCGGATCAGGTCGTGGCCGCCCACCCGTGCGTTGCCGGCGCTGGGCCGGAGCACGGTCGAGAGCATCCGCAGAGTCGTCGTCTTCCCGGCCCCGTTGGGCCCCAGAAGGCCCAGGACCTCGCCCTCCGCGGCGCCGAACGAGATCCCGTCCACAGCCCGCACCGGGCCGAAATGTTTGGCCAGATTATCAACCTCGATCATGCCGTCCTCACAATCGCGCGGGAAGCATCCACGGCCTCACCAGCTCCCCTCCGGCATGGTCCGTTGCCGGCGAGCGGTGGGCGTCAGGGGACGCTTGGCGACCAGCGTGATCCGTTGGCTGTTCTCGCGGCTGGTAAGCCCCACGACTTCCCAACCCTCGTCGCCCAGGGCGTTCAGCTCGGTTTCCATTTGCTCGTCTTTGGTGCCGCGGAGACCCCCGCCGAGACTGATCACTCGATACTCCCATTGGGTCGTCTCATCCATGGCTCAGCCCTCTTTCGCAGGATTGTTCTGCGCCAGCGCCACCATCCCGCTCAGACCACCCAAGTTCATGGTATCCACCGCGCTGGAGGGCACGATCACCAGGGCGCCCTTCTCCTTCAGGCCTTCGAAGAGCATGTTCATCGCCCGCAGGTGAAGCGCCGTGGGATTGTCGCGGTACGCCACCGAGGCATCGGCGAATGACTGGGCGATCTGCTTCTCCGATTCGCCCAGGATCACTCGGGCCTGACGTTCGCGCTCGGCCTGCGCCTGCCGGCTCATCGCGTCTTCCAGGTCTTGCGGGATGACCACATCCCGGATCTCCACCGACTGCACGGTGACGCCCCAGGGGGTCGTCCGCTCGTCGATGATCCGCTGAAGATCCTGGTCCATGCGTGCCCGGCCCACAAGGATATCCGCCAGGCTCATCTGACCGATTACCTCTCGCAGCGCGGTCTGCGCCGCCCAGGCGATCGCCGCCCGGTAGTTCTCCACCTCGAGGGCCGCCTTCTCGGCATCCCACACCAGCCAGAAGAGAACCGCATCCACGTCGACCGGGACGGTGTCTTTGGTGAGGGTCTTCTCGGCGCTGAAGGGGGTCACCATCACCCGGTGATCGATCCAGACCGCAACCCGATCGACGATCGGGATCACCCAAAACACTCCTGGGCCGCGCAGCCCCCGGAACCGCCCCAACCGGAGCACGACGCCCTTCTCCCACTGATCGGCTACCTTGAGGGAGAAGAGCCCGAAGAGCGACGCGATCAAGACGGCGGTGAAGACCGCGCCGACGGCTGGGTCGGCCACGCCGACGGCGTCGAGCCAGATGCTCAACCCAACCCCCGCCGCCTGCACAATCACCCACAATGCCACGGCGATGCCCGGAATGCGGAGCTGCATCGCAGCCTGCACTTCCACAGGGACAGCCTTACTTCGCTTGACCATGAGTCCTCCTAGTTCTTCGGGCCGGGGCCCTCGCCCCGGAGATCTTCCTCACCGTCGTCCGGCGGCGATCCCGTGCTTCGCCAGCGAGAGAGGAGCTTTCCCAGTATTCGATCGACATCGCTCGGCCCGACCCCGAGCCTGGCTGCATCCGTCAGGAACGTCCGCGCCAGTCCGTCGAGGCTGGCCTGCCGCAGCCCTTCGATCTGCTCCCGGTCCGGCGGCTCGACAACGTAGGTGCCGCGGCCCTGCTGGGTGGAGATGAAGCCCGCCTCATCCAGAATACGGTAGGCGCGGGCCACGGTGTTGAAATTCACCCGAAGGTCAGCCGCCATCTGCCGGACGGTGGCCAGTTGATCCCCCGGCCTGAGGGCGCCGACCACCACCTGCCCCTTGATCTGCTCGATGATCTGCAGATAGATGGGGACATGGCTTCGGAAATCGATTTCAACATTCATCGTCTTCGAGCCTCACACGGCATGGAGGACGTCCTATGTGCCGGACCCGCGCGCTCGCCTCTTCTCCGGGTGCTAGGCCGGCAACCGCTTGCCTAGAATCGCATAGCGAAACTCATCGCCGCGCCAACACTTCAGCGCACCCCACAGACCGTAGAGACCCCAGAGGACCATCAGCATCATGGGTACCGCCATCGAAATCAGACCGGCCCAGAAGATCGGAGGCGGCGCATCCTCATACCGCGCGGGGTCCTGCATCATAGGGATCAGCGTGATGGCGTAGAAGATGCCCCACAGCACCCACAAGCCGATGATGACCGCCATGCCCAGGAGCTGGTAGACGGCGGCCTGGAGACCCTGGCGGCTGGCATACGCGGATTTCTCCTTCTGAGTGAGCCAGATGAGGACACCGACCAGAATGCCGGGCCCGCTCATTACGACCGAGCCGTGGGAAATGGCCGCCATCAGGCGTTCTTCCGTCGAGAGATTGGCGTTCATCTGTTGCCTCCGTTCCTTCACCGGTCGGTCGCCCCCCGACCCTCTGCGCTTTGAATGAATTGTCTTATTGTCTTATTGTATCTTTGTACTAATTGTATACAGGAAACCACGACTGTCAAGAGGGAACGGACGCGGCCTGCACCTATCGGCTTCGACCGAGCGCGGGGTGGCCTGTCCCTCTCCCTGATCCTGCTTCGCGGCCGGCCCTTTTCCTGCGTGGTAGAATGAATTCAGAAGACCATTTTGCAGGAGGCTGGTGTGGAAACGCTCGTGGGGACCTTCGCTGTCAAGAAGGGCCTGGCCCAGATGCTCAAAGGCGGTGTGATCATGGACGTGGTCACGCCGGAGCACGCTCGCATCGCCGAGGAAGCGGGGGCCGTGGCGGTGATGGCCCTCGAGCGTGTTCCCGCCGACATCCGCGCCCACGGCGGCGTGGCGCGCATGAGCGACCCCTCGCTGATCCTTCAGATCATGGAATCCGTCACCATCCCCGTGATGGCCAAGTGCCGCATCGGGCACTTCGTCGAGGCCCAGGTGCTCGAGGCCCTCGGTGTGGATTACATCGACGAGTCGGAAGTCCTCACTCCCGCCGACGAGGCGCATCATATTGACAAGCATCCCTTCAAGGTCCCCTTCGTCTGCGGTTGCCGAAATCTGGGGGAGGCCCTTCGCCGCGTGGGCGAGGGGGCGGCCATGATCCGCACCAAGGGCGAGGCCGGCACCGGCGATGTCGTCGAGGCCGTTCGCCACGCCCGGGCCGTTCTCGGCGAGGTCCGCCGCCTGCACACCCTCCCCGACGACGAGCTGATGGCCTTCTCCAAGGACATCGGCGCGCCCTACGAGCTGGTGAAAGAGACCCGCGAGCTCGGTCGACTGCCTGTGGTGAACTTCGCCGCCGGTGGGATCGCCACCCCTGCCGACGCCGCCTTGATGATGCAGCTCGGCGTCGATGGGGTCTTCGTCGGATCGGGCATTTTCAAGTCGGGCGACCCGGCGCGTCGAGCCAAGGCCATCGTCGAGGCCACCACACACTACAACGACCCCAAGATCATCGCCGAAGTGAGCAAGAGCCTGGGTGAGCCGATGGTCGGCATCGGGGTCAGCGAGCTGCCCGAGGCCGAACGTCTGGCGGTCCGGGGGTGGTGAGGCATCCAAGCCGCCTCGGCGGCGGGCGACGATGACGGCCGACGACCTGGCGCGCCCGCGGCGGATCGACCGTGCCATTAAGAGCCAGGCCGAGATCGAGGCGTTCCTTCAGCGAGCGCCTTTCGGCTACACCGCCACCTCGATCGGCGACCAACCCTTCCTCCATGTCGGGCTTTATTGGTACGATCCCACCGTCCGGCGGGTCTACTTCCACACGGCCCGAGATGGCCGCACGCGCGATAATGTGCTCGCCAATTCCCGGGTTTGCTTCGGGGTGGCCGAGATCGGCCGGTTGCTGCCGGCGGATACCGCGCTGGAGTTCTCGAACGAATACGCCAGCGTGATCGCCTTCGGCCGCGCCCGGATCGTGGACGACGCGGAGGAGAAGCGCCGCGGCCTGCAGGGATTGCTCGACAAGTATTTCGCCGACCTGGCTCCAGGCCGTGACTACCGGCCGATTACCGATGAGGAAATGGCGCGGACCTCGGTCTTCGCTATCGAGATCGAAGCCTGGAGCGGAAAGCAGAAGGTGGCCCCGACGTGAGAGTGGGGGTCCTTGCCCTACAGGGCGATTTCGCTGAACATGCGGCGATGCTGCGCCGGCTCGGTGTGGAGGCCTCGGAAGTCCGGCTCCCTGAGGATCTCGAGGGGTTGGCGGGGCTGATCATCCCTGGCGGCGAGTCGACGACGATCGGCAAGCTGGCCACGACCTTCGGCCTGATCGAGCCGCTCCGTCGATTTGGCCGGGAGAAGCCGATCTGGGGTACCTGCGCCGGCGCGATTTTCCTCTCACGCGACGCGCGCCGCAAACAGCCGCTGCTCGAACTGATGGATCTCACCGTGGAGCGCAACGCCTTCGGGCGGCAGGTAGATAGCTTCATCACGGATCTCCCGGTGCCCGCCCTGGGCCAGGAACCGGAGCGCCCGTTCCGGGCCGTCTTCATCCGGGCGCCGGTCTTCGAGAGGGTTGGACAAGGGGTCCAGGTGTTGGCCTTCCTCCCGCCCAACGGTGGGAAGTCCCCGGGCGAGAAACGGATCGTCGCCGCCCGCCAGGGGAAGCTCCTGGCCACCTCGTTCCACCCCGAGCTCACCGACGATCCGCGCTTCCATCGCTATTTCCTCTCCCTGGCCGAGCCCGCGCTGCCATGATTCGTCCATTTGACTGGCGAGACCTCAGCTTGCTGCACCGCCTGCGCGACCGCGGGCTGTGCCTGGATTCGCAGCAGGCGTACAGCCAGGGCCCTCACGCGCTTCAGTATGCCCTGTTGGGCGCGCTGGCCCCCCGCGGAACCGCGTTCACGCTGGTGGCACGCCCGCGCGGATCCGGCGAAGCTCCGGCGATCGGCCAGCTCCTGCAACGCAACGGCGACGCTCTTCTCCGTCTGAGTTTCATTGCCCCGGCGGAGGCGCTCAGCCAGCCCGCGGGCCTGAGCCTGCTCGACGGCCTGTGCCAGACGGCCGGCGCCCGCGGCGGGCGCAACCTCGTGGCCGACGTCGATGAAGACAACCCGGCATTCATCAGCCTGCGAGAGGCGGGGTTCGCCATTTATGCCCGTCAGCAGGTCTGGCGCCTCGAGGGCGACTCTCAGCGCCCCGACGGCGCAGGAACCGGAGCGATGTGGCGCCTCGAGGCGGCGGCCGACTCCCCGGGGATCCACCTGCTTCATCTCAACGTCGTCCCGGCCCTGGTGCAGCAGATCGAGCCGCCTCCGGCCCGGGGGCGGGGACTGGTGCATTGGCGTGAGGGCGAAATCCTCGGCTATCTGGAGATCGCTCGCGGTCCGCTGGGGATCTGGACCCAGCCCTACTTCCATCCCGCAGCGGAGAAACCCGACGAACTCCTGGCCGGCCTCCTGAGCCAGATCGGCCCCAAGGTGGGCCGGCCGCTCTATGTGTGTGTCCGTTCCTACCAGAGCTGGCTCAACCGCCCGCTCGAGCGGGCGGGTTTTGAGCGACTGAGTGCCCAGGCCGTGATGGTCAAGCGGCTGGCGGTAGCCGTGCGGCGCCCTGCGCTGGCGCCGCTCCCGACCCTCGAAGGCACCCGCGTCAAGCCCACGACCCCAATGGCCAACTTCGAGAAGAGCCCGCCGGCCCAATCGACCGAACGAGGCGCATGACCGGAAGGCGAATCACCGACGACCTCGACGCGATGCTGAGCGTCCTGCCGCCCAGGATCGCCAGCGCCCTGCTGGAAATCAAGCGCCAGGACGACCTGCTGGAAGTGATCCTCGACCTGGGGCGCATCCCCACGGCCCGCTACGTCGATCGCGAGGTTCCCCTGAGCGACCGGGAAGTCTCCCGGGAAGACATCGACTACGTCGTGGAGCGGATCAGCGACTTCGACGCCGACAACCGGGCCGGGATGGAGCGCACCCTGCACCGCATCTCGGCCCTCCGCAATCGCCACAGCCATATCGTCGGCCTCACCTGCCGGGTGGGCCGGGCGGTGTATGGAACGATCGACATCATCCAAGACATCATCACCGGCGGCAAGAGCGTCTTGCTGCTCGGCCGCCCCGGCGTGGGCAAGACGACGATGCTCCGCGAGGCGGCCCGCATCCTGGCCGAGGGCAAACGGGTGGTGATCGTCGACACCTCCAACGAAATCGGCGGCGATGGGGATGTCCCCCATCCGGCGATCGGCCGGGCTCGCCGGATGCAGGTGCGCGAGCCGGTGCTCCAGCACGAGGTGATGATCGAGGCGGTGGAGAACCACAACCCCGAGGTCATCGTCATCGACGAGATCGGCCGCGAGCTGGAAGCGGTCGCCGCCCGGACGATCGCCGAGCGCGGAGTGCAGTTGATCGCCACCGCTCACGGCAACACGCTCGAGAACCTGCTCCTCAACCCCACCCTCTCCGACCTGATCGGGGGCATCGAGTCGGTCACCCTGTCCGATGAAGAGGCGCGCCGCCGCGGCACACAGAAGACCGTCCTCGAACGGCGGGCGGCGCCGACCTTTGATGTGTTGATCGAGATCCAGAACCGCGAACGGCTGGCCGTACATCACGACGTCTCCCTGGCCGTCGACGCCATGCTGCGCGGCCGCCCGGGGCCGCCCGAATTGCGGTCCCTGGATGCGGAGGGCAAGA
>Ga0299915_10002361_pt1 | contig 13803 bp, 11 predicted proteins | sample RVTome_13_FD_200263 | JGI IMG/M metagenome (GOLD analysis project Ga0299915, IMG submission 200263) | Soil microbial communities from uranium-contaminated site in the Upper Colorado River Basin, Wyoming, United States - RVT92D227 (version 2) ...
CGGAGCGCGCCGTCGGTCGTCGCCTCGCCGGCGGCCGACTTGTCGGGGGCGACCTCCGCCGCCCCGACCTCGGCTGCCCCGACATCGATGCCGAGCTCCCGGGCCCATGCCAGCAGGGTCGCCGCCTCGGGAACGACTGTCGAGCCGGCCGCGACAGCACCGGCGAAGATCTCGCCGGTGCTGCCGTCGATGGTGATGGGGTCGCCGACGGCCAGGGTGCGCTCGCCGATCACGATCGCCTCGTCGCCGACCTGGACCGCCACAGCCCCGACGACGGCCGGGATGCCCCAGCCGCGCGCCACCACCGCGGCGTGGCTGGCGAGGCCGCCGCGCGAGGTGAGGATCCCGGCCGCCCTGGCCATGCCGTGGACGTCGTCGGGTGATGTCTCGGCGCGCACCAGGATCACCCGTCGACCCGCCTCGGCCGCGCGCACGGCGGCATCGGGCGAGGTCGCGATCTCGCCAGCGGCGACGCCTGGCGAAGCCGGCAGCCCGGTGGCCAGCACGGGGACGTCACAGCTCCGCTCGGCCGCCGTCATCGGCGGGTGCGCCAGGAGATGGGCGACCCGCCGGACGGCCTCCGCCCGCGAGAGGGGGAAGTCGGCGGCCTCGGCCATGTCGACCGCGATCCGCAGGGCGGCCTGCGGGCTTCGCTTGCCGACCCGGACTTGGAGCAGCCAGAGCGTGCCCCGCTCGATGGTGAACTCGATGTCGCACAGGTCCGCGTAGTGGCGCTCGAGCGCGGTCGCGTACCGGCACAGCTCCCGGCCGACGCCCGGCAGGCGCTCGTCGAGGACGGAGATCGGCTCCGGCTGGTGCGCCCCGGCCACCACGTCCTCGCCCTGGGCGTTGAACATCAGGTCGCCGTAGAGGGTGGGCTCGCCGGTCGCCGGGTTCCGCGTGAACAGCACGCCCGTGGCGGAGTCGGCGCCCCGGTTCCCGAAGACCATGGCCTGGACGGTCACTCCCGTCCCCAGGTGGTCGGCGATGCCCTCGTGGGCGCGGTAGCTCCGGGCGCGGTCGCTGTTCCACGACCGGAACACGGCCTCGACGGCCGCCCGGAGCTGCTGCCACGGGTCGTCGGGCACGACGTCGACCCCGACGATGTCCCTGAACATCTCGACGAACCGGGCCCGGCAGTCGGTGGCGAAGGCCGGGTCGCCGGATGCCGCCGCCAGTCCGGCGGCGGTGGCGTCGTTGAGCCCGAGGTTGAGGATCGTGTCCATCATCCCCGGCATCGAGACGGGCGCCCCGGAGCGGACGCTCAGGAGGAGCGGGTCCGCCGGATCGCCGAACCGCTGGCCGACTGCCTCCTCGACCCGGCGCATCTGGGCCTTGATCTCCGCGTCGAGCCCCTCGGGCCAGCCGCCGGCCAGGTACGCCCGACAGGCGGCCGTCGAGATCGTGAACCCGGGAGGAACCGGCAGGCCGAGCTCGCAGGCCATCACCGCGAGGTTGGCGGCCTTCGAGCCAACGAGCGCCTTCACCTCGGGGAGCGGCAGGCCGTGGCAGTGGTCGAAGGAGTAGGTGTGGCTCACTGGCGCGTGTTCCTTTTCGATGCGCGCGGTCGGGCGGGCCCGCCGCCCCGGGCGCGGCCGGCTCAGGGCGTGACGATGATCTTGATCGCCCCGCTCGCGGGGTCGTTGAAGGTGGCGATCGCCTGGTCGTAGTCGGCCAGCGCGAACCGGTGGGTCATGATCTCGCGGACCCGCACCCGGCCCTGCTCGACGAGCGGGATGACCCGGCGCATCTCGCCGGCCGAGGCCCGCGAGCCGACCAGCTCGAGCTCGTCGAGGACGAGCCGCTGCATCGCGATCTCGACGCCGACGGTGGGGATCCCGACCGCCGCGCAGCGGCCGCCCCGCCGGAGCATCCCGAGGGCCCAGCCGACCGTGACCGGGACGCCGGCGCACTCGAGGACCACGTCGACCCCGAAGCCGCCGGTCATCGCCCGGACGGCCGCCACCGGGTCGCCGGCCGAGGAGTCGATGGTCTCGAAGCCGAGGTCGGCGGCCTTCGCCAGCCGGCGCTCGTTGCGCTCGATCAGGATCACCCGCGACGCGCCACGAACAAGGGAGGTGTCGCCGGCCAGCAGCCCGATCGCCCCGGCCCCGGTGATCGCCACCGTGTCGCCCGGGGCCACCTTGCCGCGGTTGGCGACGTGGAGGGCGATCGAGGCCGGGTCGATGACCGCGCCCTCGTCGAAGGACAGGCCGTCGGGCAGGCGGAAGATGCACTTCACGCCGTGGACGACGTAGGTCGCGTCGGCCCCCTGGACGTTGTGGCCGTACTGCCGGTGGAGCCCCTCGCGGCCGTAGTTCTCGCACAGGTTGTAGCGGCCCTCGACGCACTTCTGGCAGACGCCGCAGGCATCGTGGGAGGTGCCGGCCACCCGGTCGCCGACCTGCCAGCCGTGGAGATCGGCGCCCGGGCCGAGGGCCACGATCTCGCCCGCCCACTCGTGCCCGGGGACGAACGGGAAGGACGGCGGCCAGAAGCCCGGGTAGTCGCCCCGGATCAGGTGGGCGTCGGTGCCGCAGATCGAGACCGCCCGCACCCGGGCCAGCACCTCGTTCGGGCCGGCTGTCGGGACCGGGACCTCCCGGATCTCCATCCGGTTCGGCTCGAGGACGACGAGGGCCTGCATGGTGGCGGACACGGCAGCGCCTCCTTCAGATGACCGCCAGCGGGTCGACCATGGACCCGGTGGCGCCGCGGATCTTGACGGGCAGGGCGACGAACAGGAACTCGTAGACGCGGTCGCGGGCGAGCGCCTCGAGGTCCAGGCTTTCCATGAGGTAGATCCCGTTCTGGATCAGCAGCAGCGTGTGGACGGGCTGCGGGTTGGCGGGCGAGCCGGGGTCGGGCGCCGGCTGGACCTCGTAGGTCTCCGTGTCCGTGCCGGTCGCGATGACGCCCCGCTCCAGGAGCCAGCGCGCCGCCGAGATGTCCGGGCCCGGGGTCTTGTGGGCCGCCATCTTCTCGGCGTCCGGCCAGAGTCCCATGTAGCCGGTGCGGATGACGACGACGTCCCACGGCCCCACCGTCACGCCCTGGGCGGCACAGATCGCCTCCATCTCGGCCGCCTCGATCGGCGATCCCTTCGGCAGGCACTCGAGGCCACGGTGTCCGGGCGCGTCCAGGAGGACGCCGCGAGTGAAGAAGGGCGGCATCTTCGCGGCGTCCCCGAAGGTCGGCCCGAAGTCGGTCAGGTGCGCGTCTGCGTTGCCGCCCCCGTACCAGTGCATGTCCTCGCCCACGGTCATGTGGGCCAGCGCGTCCATGTGCGCGCCGGAGTGCGAGGTCGCCATGACGTACTCGGCCATGTAGCCGAGGCCCGCGTCGTTAACCGGTCCCCACGGCTGGGCGCCGGTCACGCGGATGCCGCGCGGGGTCCGGTAGTTGAGCACCTGGAATGGCGGATGGCCGGGGAACAGCGGCATCCCCGGGTAGCGCGTCGCCGCCAGCGAGTAGGTGCGGCCTTCGCGAACGAGGGCGGCAGCGCGGACGATCTGCTCCGGCGGCAACGAGGCTGCCGGGCCCTTCTCCGGCGACGTGCTCATCACTCTCCCTCCAGGCTGCTCGCGGTCATCGTCTGTCGCGAAGCGCCCGCCACACCCGCTCGGGCGTCAGCGGAAGGTCGCGGATGACGACGCCGGTCGCGTCGCGGACGGCGGCGACGACGGCCGGCGCCGTGCACAGCAGGCTTCCCTCGCTCACGCCCTTGACCCCGTACGGTCCCGGGCCGTCGGCGTTCTCCACGCTCGCGCTCCGGAGCTCGAGCGGCAGGTCCATGCTGGTCGGGATCCGGTAGTCGATCGCGCCGAGGTTCCGGATCCGACCGGACTCGTCGAGGATGATGTGCTCCATGAGCGTGTGGCCCAGGCCCATGATCGCGGCGCCCTCGTCCTGCATCGTGACCTGGAGCGGGTTCAGGGCCGTTCCGACGTCGCCGACGGTCACGTGGCGGACGAGGACGACCTCGCCGGTCCCCTCGTCCACCTCGGCCTCGATCGCCGTGCAGTTGAACTCGAAGAAGGCGGCGTTGCCCCCGAGGGGATGGCCGGCCTGGGCGTCCATGCGCATCTCGCCGTTCCCGATCAGCTCGCCGCCGAGCCGGCCGAGACCCGCCCGAAGGACGTCGACAATGGGAATCTCGCGGTCAGGCAGCCGCACCATGCCGCGCTCGACGACGATCGCGGCCTCGTCGATCCCGTGGAGACGGGAGGCCATCGTGCGCAGCTTGGCCTGGACGTCCCGGCAGGCGCGCAGGACGGCCGTCCCCATGAGGACCGACGACCGGCTGGCGGAGGTCTGCTGATCGTAGGGGACCACCGCCGTATCGCCCATGACGACCGAGATCCGGTCGATCGGAGCTCCGAGCTCCTCGGCGGCGATCTGCGCGAAGACCGTGCGCGCGCCCTGGCCCATGTCGGAGGTGCCGGCATAGACGAGGACGCTGCCGTCGCCAAGGAGCCGCACCGTCGAGTAGGAGAGGCCGGTTGTGGGTCCGGACTTGAGGCCGAGGGCCAGCCCGCGGCCACGTCCGGCCGGGAGCGGCGTCCCCCAGCCGATCAGCTCGGCTGCCTTCTGGACCGTCTGCGCCCAGTCGCCGTCGGCCGGCGTGTCGCCGGGGACGAAGGCCTCCCCGTGGCGGGCGAGGTTACGAAGGCGGATCTCCAGGCGGTCGATGCCGAGGGCACGGGCTCCCTCGTCGATGTTGGACTCTCTCGCCCAGTTGACCTGCGGGTTGCCGAACCCGCGGAAGGCGGTGGCCGGGGTCGTGTGCGAGAGGATTCCCCGGGCGACGATCCGGGCGGCCGGCACGCGGTACGGGCCACAGGCGAGGTAGCTGCCTTTGCTGACCACGCGGTCCGCGATGTCGGCGTAGGCCCCGACCAGGTAGTTGCTCTCGATGTCCTGGAACACCAGCGTGCCGTCTGCGTAGAACCCGGTCCGGATGCGGACCTCTGCCGACGTCCGCCGGACCGCCTGGAACGTCTCGTCGAGCGTCAGGATCAGCCGGACGGGCCGGCCCGTCCGCAGGGCCATGAGGGCGATCAGCGGCTCGAGCTTCGGGTTCTGCTTGCCACCGAAGCCGCCACCGGGGTCCGGGGCGAAGACACGGACCTTGGCGAGCGGCAGGCCCAGGATGGTGGCCAGCGTCTTCTGGAGGAGGTACGGGTGCTGGATAGAGCTCCAGCAGGCGACCCCGTCCCCGTCCGGCGCCGCCATGAACCCGTGGGGCTCGATCGCGAAGTGGGTCACCATCGGGAACGCGTAGCTGTTCTCGACCACGAGGTCGGCGGACGCCGAATCGACGTCGCCCCAGCCGAAACGGTGTTCGCGGAGGATGTTCGTGGTGGCGAGGGGGTCGTTCGGACGGATCGCCGGGTCCTGCACGAGCGGGGACGCCGGGTCGAGGGCTGCGGCCACGCTGAAGACGCCGCCCGGCAGCTCCTCGTACTCGACCCGGACGAGGCGCGCCCCCTCTTCGGCCGCGTCCTTCGTCTCGGCCGCGACGGCCGCGACTGGCTCCCCGTGGTACTTCGTCTCGCCGACGGCGAGGATCGGCCGGTCGGAGAACTGGGGCCCGAAGCGCGGGACCGGCTGGGGGAGTTCCGCGGCGGTCATGACGAGGCGAACGCCGGGGACCTGCTTCGCGGCGGTCGTGTCGATCGAGAGGAGGCGGGCGCGCGCGCAGTCGAGCGCGACGAGCTTGACGTGGAGCACGTCCTGCAGGCGGATGTCGGCCACGTACTGCTGCAGGCCGGTGACACGCCCGTGCCCGCCGACGCGCTGCGGGGAGGCGCCGACGCGGTCCGCGCTCATCGGTCTGCCGCCTCGGCGGCCGCCAGGACCGCCTCGGTGATCTGCTGGTAGCCCGCGCACCGGCAGAGGTTGCCGGCCAGGCCCTCGTGGACCTCGGCGACGGTCGGGTGGGGGTTCCGGGCCAGGAGCGCATGTGCCGCCATCACCTGGCCGGGGATGCAGAAGCCGCACTGCACGGCGCCCTTCTCGAGGAACGCCTCCTGGAGCGGGCTCAGCCGGCCGCTCGTGGCAAGCCCCTCGATCGTCGTGACCTCGGCGCCGTCGGCCTCGACCGCGAGGATCAGGCAGGAGTTCATGGCGCGGCCGTCGACGATCACGGTGCAGGCGCCGCACTCTCCCACGACGCAGCACTCCTTCGTGCCGGTCAGGCCCAGCCGGTCGCGCAGGACGTCCAGCAGGGTGTGGTGGACGGCCACGTCGAGCGCGCGCCGGCGCCCGTTGACCGTGACCTCGATCGGGAACGTGTCGTACATGTCGCTCATCCTCCGGCCAGCCGGTCGATCGCGGTCCGCAGCGCCCGCGAGCCCAGCACGCGCAGCATCGCCTGGCGATACTCGGGGCTGGCGCGCATCGACCGCGGGGACGGGCTGGCGTCGGCGAACATCCGCTCCAGGATGGCCGCCTTCGCCTCGTCCGGGGCGCCCGGGTCCGCGAGCACGCCGCTCTCGTCCACGAAGAGGACTGGCCGCGGGCCCACGCTGCCGTAGGCGAGGCGGGTGATCCCGGCCTCGTCCACCGCGCAGCAGAGGGTGATGGACGCGAGGTCCGTGCCGCGGCGCCGGGTGAGCCGCGTGTACGCGGCTCCCAGCCGCCGGGCCGGCACGGGCAGCTCGATCGCGGTGACCAGCTCTCCCCGACCGAGCGTGGTCTGGCCGGAGCGCACGAAGAAGTCGTCGATCGGCACGCGACGGGTTCCCCCCGGCCCGGCCACGACGACGACCGCCCCGTACACGAGGAGCGGCGGGGCCGTGTCGGCGGCGGGCGACGCGTTGCAGATGTTGCCGGCGAGCGTCGCCCGGTTCCGGATCTGCACCGAGCCGACGACGTTCGCTGCCTCCACGAGCGCGGGAAAGTGCCGCCGCACGCGCGTGTCGTCCACGACGTCGGCCATGACGGTCGTGGCGCTGATCGAGACGAGTCCGCCGTCCTCGCGGATTGCCGGGCGCAGCTCGGCGATCCGCTTGACGTCGATCACGATGGCGGGCTGGATCGCCCCGCTCCGCAGCCCGACGACAAGGTCCGTTCCCCCCGCGAGGAGGTGGGCATCGGGACCATGCTGCTCGAGGAGGGCCAGCGCCTCGGCCAGGGTCGCCGGCCGTGCGTAGGCGAAGGTGCGCATCGCTCCAGCTCCTCCGGCTCAGAGGACCCTGTCCACCTCGTCCATCAGCACCTGGGGGGTTGCCGCGCGGACGAAGTAGTAGGGACGCTCGGAGAAGCGGGCCACGAATCCTGCACGGGCGCGCCGTAGCGGCTCAGTGTCGACGATCGGCATCGGCCAGTCGGCCGCGAGGAGCTCGTTGAGCAGGAAGTAGTTCTGCAGCGAGTGGAGCGTCTGGAACTGGCGCTCGAAGGGGATCATCTCGGCCAGGCTCGGGTCGAAGTTGCCGTCGATCGCGGGCACGACGACGACGTCGACGTTGCTGGGCTCGAGGTACAGGTCCCAGGTCGGCATCGACCCGAAGAACTTCTCGACGCCCCGGTCCGGGGCCGCCTTGTCGGCCCGCTCGGTCCCCTCGGTGCGCTTCTTGATGAACGGCTCCTTCGAGCCCACCACGGCCCGGCCGGTTTCGTCGACGACGGTGGTCTCGGTCGAGACGAGGAGCGCACCGCGCCGGCAGGCCTCGATCTGGCCCATGCTCTTGCCGTGGTTCGACTCGCCGCCCAGGAACATGACCGTCTTGCCGCGGTAGCGGACCGCTGACGCATGGAAGGGATGGAGGCCCACCGCCTCCATCCGGAGGGCGAGCATCGCGACGATGACCTTCTGGATCGGTCCAGCCGGCCAGGGGCCGGTGAAGCGCATCACCCGGCCGTCGTAGGAGATCGACTTCTCGCCGTCCTGATCCCAGGTGATGTCCGGCCCGATGAGGGTCACGACCGGCTCGATGCGCACGTCGGCGAGCCGGTAGTTGAGGAAGCTCATGTCCTCCAGGACGTGCTCACGCGGCTGGGCCCCGTAGACATCCACCCGCAGCCGTGCTGCTCCGGCCGACATCTCCTCCGTCAGTTGCAGCGGTCCGTTCATGGTCTCCTTCCGTGGCACGGCGCGTGCCGTCGATCGTGCGTGGCTCCTGGGTCTGCCCGCAGCCCCGGGAGGGTCACGGCCCTCGGGTGCCGCGGGGAGGCTTCGCATGGCCCGGTGGGTCCGGCGTCCTCCCCGCCGGCTCAGCGATGACGCCTCGCTCGCGGCAGCGAGGCGGCCTGGAGGGTCTTCCGGGGCGTCGTGGACGACCGCCCCGTCGGCTGCGACTCGGGGTCCACCCAGAGCCTCCCGAGCATGGCCCCGGCGCTGGCGAAGTGCCGGTGCACGGCGTCGGTCACCGTGGCCGGGTCCCGCTGCCGGAGGGCATCGAGAACCGGCGGGTGGAGATCGGCGATCTGGTGCCGGTCGGCGCCCGGAATCGCGACCGTGATGTAGGTCCGCGAGAACGGCTCGAGGTGACCCCAGACGCGCTTCAGGGTCGCGTTCCCGGCGATCTCCATGACCCGCCCGTGGAAGCTCGCGTCGGCCATCGCCTCCGCGTACGCGTCGCCCTCGCGGGCGGCTCGCTGCATGTCGTCCACGTAGCCCTGGAGCTCGTCGAGGTCCACCTCTGTCATCCGCGACACCGCGAGGCGGGCCGCCAGCGCCTCGAGCTCGGATCGAACCACGTAGGCCTCCAGCAGCTCGCTTCGCGTCGGGCGCCGGACACGGGCGCCGCGGAACGGCGCGATCTCAACGAGCCCGAGCGCCTCGAGGTCGCGCAGCGCCTCCCGGACCGGAGCCTGGCTGGTGCCGCACTCCCGGGCCACCCGGGTCTCGACGATGCGGGACCCGGGTGGATACTCCCCGGTCAGGATCGCCTCGAGGAGGCGATCCTTGACCTGGTCGCTGAGGACGCTGCGCGAGATCGAGTTGTCGCGGGGCATAAGGCTCCGGTCAGCCCCCGAAGGCGTCGGCCGAGGGAGCATCGGCACCGCGGCCGGACGGGGCGGCCGCGGTGGTGAGGATCTCGACCACGCCGGTGGTCCCGTTGATGCGGATCCGGTCGCCGTTCCTGATCTGCTCCGTCGCCACGGACGTCCCGACGACGGCCGGGATGCTGAACTCGCGCGACAGGACGGCCGGGTGGGACACGAACCCGCCCGCGTCGGTCACCAGGCCGACGATCTTGGTGAACAGGACGACCCAGGCCGGGTTGGTCATCTGGCAGACGAGGACGTCGCCCGCCCTGACCACGTCGAACTGGTCCTCGCGCAGGACGACGCGGGCGATACCCTCCACGACGCCCGGCGAGCCGCCGATCCCGTTGATCTGGCCGGCGACCTCCGAGGGCTTCCGGTAGAACTTCTCGGGGAAGCCCCACAGGTTCAGGTACGGGAATGCGAGCTGCGTCGCCGTGGCGGTGCCGACCCATTCCTTGGGCCGGAAGGTGTACGACTTCTCCCGCGCGGCCTTGCGCTCGGCGACGATCGCCCGGGCGTCCATGCCGGCCGGGTTGCCGATGAAGACGCGGAGCTCGTTGTACATGAGGAAGACGACGTCGTCCGGCGCGTCGAGGGCGCCCAGCCCGACCAGCTTCTTGCCGATCGCGATGAGCACGAGGCGCACGTGGGCGTTGGCGCCCTGGTCGATGTAGAAGTGGTGGTCAGGAGTGAGCGGGGCCATCTTCAGGTTGATCTCGTTGGCCGCCCGCATCTCCTCGAGCGCCTCGCCCTCGAGGCCCTCGAGGATCTCCTTCGCCGCGGCCTCGATGTCGGTCGCCAGGGCGTTGATCGTCCTGGGGTAGTCGTAGTTCGTCTCGATGTAGCCGCGAACGAGCTCGATGACCGGCTCCATGTGCTCGCGGACGGTCGGGAAGATGAACTCGTGGCTCCAGACCGCGTGCCAGCCGTACTCCCTCTGGTAGGGGACGACCCGCTCGTCGATGAAGCGCCTGCCGCGCTCCGACGTCTTGAGGGCGGCGATGATCTCGCCGGCCGTGTCGGCCTTGAAGATGGGGGCGAGCTCCGGATCAACCTTCGCCTCCTCCTTCATCTTCCAGAGAGCCTCGATCGAGTCCCAGTTGCGGTCCCTGGCCGAGTTCTGGAGCCGGCCGAGGAGCGGCTCGTTGATCTTGCCGTGGGTCTTCTCCATGACCGCCCGCAGGTTGAGCGTCGCGGACAGCTGGGCGAAGTTGAGCATCCAGTGGATCTTCCAGTGGCGATCGTGAATGTCGATCGCGTCTTCGAGCAGGCAGGCCAGCTCCATCAGGCTGAGCTCGTCCTGCTTATCGAGCATCTGCTCGAGGTAGGCGAAGTTGCGGTCCATCTCGGGGACGAGTCGCTGGCGCCACCAGCTCACGAACTCGTGGCCGTACGTCGGCAGGACGGCGCCGAGGTACGCGCCGATCTTCGACGCGTAGTCGGGATCGAGCGGCACGACCGGGGTGGTCCTGGAGCCGTACTCCATCGTGTCGACGGTGAGACCGGCCTCGGCGGGGATCGCCGCCGTGTAGAGGTAACCGTTGACGTTCTTGTAGATCCAGTCGGTCGCGAACGGCGTGCCGAAGCGCCGGAACATGTGGTCGCAGGACAGCCACCAGCCGCCGATGTCTTCGTACATCGGGCTCAGCGGGTGCGGACAGTGGAGGTCGTCGTAGACCCAGAAGAGCAGCTTCTCGGTCTCCGAGGTCCAGCTGATCGGGAACTTCTCGTCCCCGAGGAACTGGCCGAGGACTTCTTCCTTGAGGGGCACCGGTTCTTCCTCCTTCGTGCCTCAGTCGCGTCGACCCGCGGCGACGCGGGCGCCTAGCTCGCGGCCGCCGCCGCGCGGGTGATCCGCTTGAACCGCTTCATGTTCTCGGTTATGGCGATCTCCGTCGGGAGTCGCTCCATGCTCGACGCGCCGAAGAAGCCCGCCACGCCGGTCGTATGGTTGATCACATACTGGGCGTCCTCCGGCTCGGCGATGGGACCGCCGTGGCAGAGGGCGATGATGTCGGGCTTGACCGCGACCGCCGCGTCGCGGATCGCCTGGACCCGCTCCGCCGACTCCTCGAGGCTGAGGGCCGTCGTCGCGCCGATCGCGCCCTTCGTCGTCAGGCCCATGTGGGCCACCACCACGTCGGCGCCCGCCTCGGCCATCGCCCGGGCCTGGTCCCCGTCGAACACGTACGGGGCCGCGAGGAGGTCGGCCTGGTGGGCCGCCCGGATCATGTCAACTTCCAGGTCGAAGCCCATTCCCGTTTCCTCGAGGCCCTGGCGGAACCTCCCGTCGCAGAGGCCGACGGTGGGGAAGTTCTGGACCCCGGAGAAGCCGACCCGCTTGATCTCCTCGAGGAAGACGGGCATGAGCCGGAACGGGTCCGTCCCGCAGACACCCGCCAGCACGGGCGTGTGCTTCACGATCGGGAGGACCTCGCCGGCCATCTCCATGACGATCGCGTTGGCGTCGCCGTAGGGCATGCAGCCGGCCAGGGAGCCGCGCCCGGCCATCCGGTAGCGGCCCGAGTTGTAGATGATGATGAGGTCGGCTCCGCCGGCCTCGGCGCACTTGGCGGAGAGGCCGGTCCCGGCCCCGGCACCCATGATGACGCCGCCCTCGTCGAGGGTGCGGCGAAGCCGCGCCAGCGCCTCCTGCCTGTTCATGTGAGTCCTCCTGCGCTCGTCGCCTTCGCCGCGGCCCAGGCCCGGTAGTGCTCGTCCAGGCGCTCGGCCATCGCCGTCGCGAAGGCAGGGTCGTTGATGTCGGTGGCCATCTCGACCACCTCGACGTCCGGCCGCAGTCCGGCCTTCAGTTCCCGGATAAGGGCCGCATCCGCGGCCGCGTCGTAGAAGGGCGCGCCCGGGACGTCGATCATCGAGACGCCGCCGAGCGGGATGAACACGGTGAGGGGGCCTGTCGCGGCGTTGAGCTTGCGGGCGATGATCCGGCCCAGCTCGGCGCACTCCGCCTCCGTCGTGCGCATCAGGGTGACGGTCGCGTTGTGGACGTAGAGATTGCGGTGCTTGAACTGGGCCGGGACCGTGTCCATCGGGCCGAAGTTGCACATGTCCAGGGCGCCGAGCGAGACGACCTGCGGAAGGCCCAGCGAGCCGGCCATCTCCAGCCGGTCCGGCCCCGCCGAGAGGACGCCGCCGACCAGCTCGTCGACGAGCTCGGTGGTCGTGATGTCGAGCGAGCCTGTGATGAAGCCTGCCTTCATCAGGGCTTCCATCGACCGTCCGCCGGCCCCCGTGGCATGGAAGACGAGCACCTCGTAGCCGCGCTCCTCGAGGAGCTCGCGGGCGGCCGTCACGCACGGGGTCGTGACCCCGAACATGGTGGCCCCGATCAGCGGTTTCGCGGCCGTCGTCGGGGTGAAGCTCGCGGCGGCCGTCGCCATGCCCGCGATCGCGGCCGCGGCGTTCGTCAGGATCTTCTCCGAGATCCCGTTGATCCCGGCGATGTCGACCACCGAGTACATCATCGCGATGTCGGACGTGCCGACGTAGGGGCGCGTGTCCCCGGACGCCACGGTCGAGACGAGCAGCTTGGGCACGCCGATCGGGAGCGCCTGCATCGCGGCGGAGATGAGGGACGAGCCGCCCGACCCGCCCAGGCCGAGGATCCCGTGCAGGCGCCCCTCCTCGTGGAGGCGCCGCACGACTGCCGTCGCACCGCGGGTCATGGCCGCCACCGCGGGGCCGCGGTCGTGGGCGGCGGCGAGGGCCGCCCTGTCGGCGCCGCCCGCGGCGGCGACCTCGTTCGCGGTGATGTCGCCCGGCGACGGATCGCTCATCACGCCGGCATCGACGAGGACCACGTCGCAGCCGGCCGCCCGGACGCGGTCGCGCACGAACGCGTATTCGGCACCCTTCGTGTCGAGGGTGCCGAGGAGCACGACGCTGGCCATTGGGAACCTCCTAGGACACGACGGGCGCGCCGCCGGATGGGGCCTCGGCCTGGGCGCTGACGCCGAGGTAGCGACGCTGGGCCGTCTCGTCGGCCAGAAGCTCGGCCGAGCCGGTGCGGAGGGCGATCCTGCCGGTCACCATGATGGCCAGCTCCTCCGAGACCGCCGTGGCCACGCCCAGGTTCTGCTCGATGAGCAGGAGCCCGACCCCCTCGTCGGACAGGCCGCGGAGCACTTCCACCAGGTTCTCGATGACGACCGGGGCCAGGCCCTCCGAAGGCTCGTCCATCAGCAGCAGGCGGGGGTTCGTGAGCAGCGCCCGGGCGATCGCCAGCATCTGCTGCTCGCCGCCAGAGAGCTGCATCGCGCCGCTCGTGCGCCGGGCCGCGAGGGCCGGGAAGAGCTCGTAGATGCGCTTCGTCGTCCAGGCCGCCCCGTTGTGCCGCTCGACGAGGCGGAGATGCTCCTGGACCGAGAGCGAGGGGAAGATCCGCCGGCCCTGCGGGACGTAGCCGATCCCGGCGGCAGCGATCTGGAAGGGCTTGCGGCCGACCAGGTCCACCCCGCCGAACGTGATCGTCCCGGCGGCGGCGGGGACGAGCCCCATGATCGCCATGCAGAGCGTCGTTTTGCCCATCCCGTTGCGGCCGATCAGCGAGACGGGGCGCGAGCCGACCTCGAGGTCGATGCCCTGGAGGATATGGCTCTGGCCGTAGAAGACGGAGAGCCCACGGATCTCGAGCAGCGCGTCAGGCGACATGGTGACCCAGGTAGATGTCGTGCACCATCTGGTTGGCCTCGATCTCGGCCGGTGTCCCCTCGGCGATGACGCGGCCGTTGTGCATCACCGTGACCCGGTCGGCGGCCGCCAGGGCCACGTCCATGTCGTGCTCGA
>Ga0299915_10002364_pt1 | contig 13799 bp, 16 predicted proteins | sample RVTome_13_FD_200263 | JGI IMG/M metagenome (GOLD analysis project Ga0299915, IMG submission 200263) | Soil microbial communities from uranium-contaminated site in the Upper Colorado River Basin, Wyoming, United States - RVT92D227 (version 2) ...
GGGGGTGAGAGGGATGGTTTGTTGCAGGGAACTTTGCAGGGACACAAAAAAACAGGCTCATGTGGAAAACATGAGCCTGTTTCTATCAACCCGCTTCAGGTGTCAATGCCTTAACTGACTGGCATTGGGGTTACCCCGGCCTTTCTGTTTGGGTGGGCGCTGCCTTACGCCGCCTGCACCGGAATCGCGTGGCGGGTGTCCATGATGCGGTTGTCCGCATCCACGTACACCAGCTCCGGCTCATAGCGCGCCAGTTCCAGTTCGTTGTACACCGCGTAGGTGGCGATGATGACGAGGTCGCCCGGATTCGCCTTGTGCGCGGCGGCGCCGTTCACCGAAATGATGCCGGAATCGCGCGCAGCGCGAATGGCATAGGTAGTGAAACGCTCGCCGTTGGTGACGTTGTAGATCTGGATCTGCTCGTACTCGTGGATGTTGGCCGCATCCAGCAGGGTCTCGTCGATCGCGCAGGAGCCTTCGTAGTGCAGCTCGGAATGCGTGACGGTTGCCCGGTGCAGCTTGGACTTGAGCATCGTTCTTTGCATGACGGTGCCCTCACAAAAAAAGGACTGCCATTATAAAACCTCAGGGCAAATTGCCCAAGGCCAGCTCGATATTGTCGATCAGCCGGGTTTTTCCCAGCCAGGCCGCGCCCAGTATCATCAGCCGGGCGCTGTCGGCGGCGGGCGCCTGCAGGGTGGCGGCATCGCGAACCGCGACGTAGTCGACGCGCCAGCCCGCCATCTTGAGGCGGCGCGCGGCGGTGGCGGCGAGCGCCTCGAAATCGCGCTCGCCCGCCTGCACGGCCAGGGCGACGGCGGCGAGTTCGCGCTGCAGTTGCGCCGCCTGGATGCGCTCGGACGCGCCGAGGTAGGCGTTGCGCGAGCTCATCGCCAGGCCGTCGGCCTCGCGCAGGGTATCGCCTGCGACGATGTCGATCGGCAGGTTGAACTGGCGCACCAGTTCCCGGATGACCAGGAGCTGCTGGAAATCCTTTTTGCCGAACACCGCCACGCGCGGCTGCACCAGGTTGAAGAGCTTCAGCACCACAGTCGCCACGCCGCTGAAATGGCCCGGGCGGAAGGCGCCGCACAGGTCGTTCGCCAGGGCCTCGGGCGGCTGCACGGTGAAGGTCTGCGGCACCGGATAGATCTCGGCGGCGTCGGGCGCAAACACCAGGTCGCAGCCGGCGGCGGCGAGCTTCTCGCAGTCGGCGTCGAGCGTGCGCGGATAGCGATCGAAATCCTCGCCGGCGCCGAACTGCAGCGGGTTGACGAAAATGCTCGCGACCACCGGCTGGCCGTGCCGCCGGGCCTGGTCGACCAGCGACACGTGCCCGGCGTGCAGGTTGCCCATGGTCGGCACGAACGCGGTACGGGTTTCGCCGGCGAGCGCGGCGCGCAGTGCGGCGGCGGTACGCAGGATCTGCATCAGAATGCGTGCTGCGCCGACGGAAAGCTGCCGTCCTTCACCGCGGCGACGTAGGCGCGCACGGCGGCTTCGATGCCGTCGGCACCCGTGAGGAAATTCTTCGAGAACTTGGGCGCGCGCGGATACAGGCCCAGCATGTCGTACAGCACCAGCACCTGGCCGGAGCAGTCGACGCCGGCGCCGATGCCGATGGTCGGAATCGTCAGCGCTTCGGTCACAGCCCTGGCCAGCGCGGCTGGCACCATTTCCAGCACGATCAGCCCGGCGCCGGCGGCTTCCAGCGCGCGGGCGTCGGCGATCAGCTGGGCGGCATCCGCGCCCTCGCGCCCCTGCACCTTGTAGCCGCCGAGCTGGTTGACCGATTGCGGCAAGAGGCCGACGTGCGCGCACACCGGAATGCCGCGCTGGGTGAGGAAGGCGACGGTGTCGACCATCACCGCGCCGCCTTCCAGCTTGACCATGTGTGCGCCCGCCGCCATCAGCCGCGCGGCGGCGGCAAAGGCGCGCTCGGGCGAAGGCTGGTAGCTGCCGAAGGGCAGGTCGGCGACGATGAAGGCGCGCTCGGTGCCGGCCGCGACGCAGCGCGTGTGGTAGGCCATTTCGGCCAGTTTCACCGGCAGCGTCGAGGCGTGGCCCTGCACCACCATGCCGAGCGAGTCACCGACCAGCAGCACCTCGACGCCGGCGCCGTCGAGCACGCGCGCGAAGCTGGCGTCGTAGCAGGTCAGCACGGCGATCTTCTCGCCCTTGCTGCGCATCGCCTTGAGGGTTGACAGCGTGACGCTCATTTCACGCCGCCCGGCTGAAGAACTCGCGCGGACCGCGCATCTTGCTGATGCGCTCCAGCAGCAGTTCGAAGTCGGCCTCGCTCTGCGCGAAGTTGAGGTTGCTGGTGTTGACGATGAGCAGCGGCGCGGCCTCGTAGCGGTGGAAAAACTCGCTGTAGCTGTTGGCCAGGCGCTGCAGGTAGCCCGCATCCATGCCGCGCTCGAATTCCACGCCGCGGCGCCTGACGCGCTCCAGCAGCGCGTCGATCGGCGCCTGCAGGTAGATCACCAGGTCAGGCGTCGGTGCCTGCGGCGTCAGGTCGGCATAGACCTTCTGGTACAGCTCGAACTCGTCGTCGTCCAGGTTCATGCGCGCAAACAGCATGTCCTTGTCGATCAGGAAGTCCGACACCGTGCCGGCGCTGAACAGGTCGCCCTGCGCCAGGTCGCGCAGCTGGCGCGTGCGGTCGAACAGGAAATGCAGCTGCGTCGGCAGCGCGTAGCGTTTCGGCTCCTGGTAGAAGCGTGGCAGGAAGGGATTGTCGCGGGCGTTTTCCAGCAGGGTGTCGGCATCGAGCCGCTCGGCCAGCTTGTAGGTGAGGCTGGTCTTGCCGGCGCCGATCGGGCCTTCGACGACGATGTAGCGGTAACGGGAAAGATTCATGCGTTGACGGCGGCGGCGGGCGGAGGAAGGACGGCCACATTCTGGCCGGCGCAGGCGGCGAGCCAGTCGACGGCGCGGCCGCGTCCGGGAATCGTCGCGTCGGGCGCGATTTCCAGCAGCGGCAGCAGCACGAAGCCGCGCTCGGTCATGCGCGGATGCGGCAGCGTGAGGCCTTCTTCATGGAAGTGCGCGTCGCCGTACAGCAGGAGGTCGAGATCGAGGGTGCGCGGGGCGTTGCGGAAACTGCGCTCGCGGCCGTGGCGGTGTTCGATGTCGAGCAGCGCGGCGAGCAGCGCGCGCGGCGCGAGCGTGGTTTCCACCTGCGCCACCGCATTGATGAAGTCGGGCTGGTCGACGTAGCCGACCGGCGCCGAGGCATACAGGCTGGAGCGGGCGACGAGGCGTGTGACGGGCAGGCGGTCGAGCTCGGCCAGCGCATATTCCACCTGCGCCGCCGGGTCGTTGAGGTTGGCGCCCAGCCCGATGGTGGCGAGGACCTTCATGCCGGCTGCGCCTCGCCGGATGACGCTTCGCCCGGCTTCCTGCGCTTGCGCTTGCGGCGCGGCTTGGGCGAACTGTCGGCCTTCAGCATGGATGCGCGTTCGTCTTCGCCGACTTCCTGGAAGCGCGTCCACCAGTCGCCGAGTTCGGCATCGACCTCGCCGGATTCGGCGCGCAGCAGCAGAAAGTCGTAGGCGGCGCGGAAGCGCGGATGCTCCAGCAGGCGATACGGGCGCTGGCCGCCGCGCTGTTCGAAGCGCGGCTGCAGCGCCCAGATTTCCTTCATCATGCCGTCGTAGCGGCGCGGGATGGCGAGCTGGCCGCGCTGCGCGTCGAGCACCTCGTCCATCGCCGCAAACAATGCGGGCTGCGGTTTCTCGCCGGCGGCTTCCAGCGCATGCCAGCGCTGCAGCACCTGCGGCCACAAGAGGGTGCCGAACAGGAAGGCCGGCGAGGCCGGCTTGTCCTCGGCGATGCGCGTGTCGGTGGTCTTCAGCGCGGCGGTGATGAAGCGCTCGCCGGTGGGGTCGTCCAGGATGGTGTCCAGCAGCGGCAGCATGCCGTGATGCAGGCCTTCGGCGCGCAGCTGGTGGACGCCGCGCAGGGCGTGGCCGGACATCAGGAGCTTCAGCGCCTCGTCGAAGATGCGCGCACGCGGGATGTTGGCCAACAGCGGCGCCAGCGTGGCGACCGGCTTGCGGGTGTCGGGGTCGATGTGGAAGTCGAGCTTGGCGGCGAAGCGCGCGGCGCGCAGCATGCGCACCGGGTCTTCGCGGAAGCGCGTCTCGGGGTCGCCGATCATGCGCAGCACGCGCTTCTTGCAGTCGGCCACGCCGCCGAAGTAGTCGTGCACTTCCTCGCGTGCCGGGTCGTAATACAGCGCGTTGATGGTGAAGTCGCGGCGCGCGGCGTCGTCCGCCATGTTGCCGAACACGTTGTCGGACAAGAGCCGCCCGTGCTCGTCGGTCGGGCGCTCGTCTTCCTCCTCGGCTTCCTTCTGGCCGTTGGCGCGGAAGGTGGTGACCTCGATGGTCACGCGGCCGCACATCACGTGCACGATCTGGAAGCGCCGGCCGATGATGCGCGAGCGGCGGAACAGCCGCCGTACTTCTTCCGGGGTGGCGTCGGTGGCGACGTCGAAATCCTTGGGCGTCTTGCCCAGCAGCAGGTCGCGCACCGCGCCGCCCACCACGTAGCCCTTGTATCCCGCCTGCGCCAGCGTCTCGCAGGTCTTCAGCGCGCAGTCGTCGAGCTGGTCGCGGCGGATGCCGTGCGCGGCGAGCGGCAGGATCTTCGCGCCCGAGGCGGCGGCGCGCGGTGTGCGGCCGAATACTTTATTGATGATGCGACGGATCATGGGGTACGCGAGGGCGGATGGATGCGGAACAGCTTGGGATTATACAGGCTCGCCCCGGCCGCCCTGCCGCCACAGCGCCGCCGTGCCGGGGCCGTACAGGGCTTCGAGCGCGTCGGGGGTGAGCAGGCCGGCGGGCGCGCCCAACTGCCAGCGCCCGTCGCCGTACAGGAACAGCAGGCGGTCGCAGTGGCAGGCGGCCCAGTTGGGGTCGTGCAGGGTCTGCACCACGCTGCGGCCGGCGTCGGCCTCGCCGCGCGCCCAGGCCAGTAGCCGGGCCTGGTGCGCGGGATCGAGATGGGTCAGCGGCTCATCCAACAGGGCGATATGCGGCCCCTGCACTGCCAGCTGCGCCAGCCGGGCGCGCTGGCGCTCGCCGCCGGAGAGGGTGTCGAGCGGGCGACGGGCGAGGTCGGCCAGTTCCCAGGCTGCGAGGTGCGGCGCCAGATCGGGTGCCGGTCCGCCGAACGGAAAGTGTCCCAGCGCGACGAAATCCGCCACGCTGCCGAAGAAGCCGCCTTCGTCGCCCTGCGGCAACAGGCCGATGTGCTGCGCACGGGTGAGCGGCGGCAGCGTGTCGAGCGGCTGGCCATCGAGTGCGACCCGGCCTTGCACCGGCTCGGTGAGCCCCGCCAGCACGGTCAGCAGGGTCGACTTGCCGGCACCGTTGGCGCCGAGGATGCCGAGCACTTCGCCGGGTTCGAGCGCGAGGTCGAGTGAGTCGACCAGCGTGCGGGTACCGGCGCGGAGAGAGAGTTGTTGGATGGTCAGGCTCATAGCCAAGTTGGTAGTGACGGCCAATGTCTGAGGTAATCAGCCGCCGGAGCGCGAAGCGCGGAGGGAATCTGCAAGCACAGCTTGCAGTCCCGCTCGAAGCGCTTGTTATGCAACATCCCACGTTGTCCTTACTTCTAATGGGCCTCGCTTGAGCGAGAGAATGTCATCGAGAGCCATGATTGTCCGAAGAAGGCATCTATGTGCTTCATGTCGCGTGACTTCTGCATGAACCCCCTTATTAACGAGGCTTCCGAGCTTCTCAAGTTGTTCGCCAAGAAGATCGGTTGATGCGCATATCAGATCGAGGTTGGTGTCACTGACTCGCTCTTCATCGGCGAAGGCGAGAAGGCGATTTCGATAGTGCTTTGGTCCAAGCAGTCTCCCGTCAGGGGCAGGATCGGCCGGGGGAAAGATCGCATCAGCCACATACTCAATCACCCGACGGCAGGACGTTGCAACTTGGGCATAGTCTTCAGGGACTTCGGCACGCTCATAAGTTCGAATCGCGGACCAGAGTTTGTTTCCTAGTTCAGGCGCTGCGTCAGAAAACCGGGTAATGACTTGGTCGGCCATGGTTCCGAGCGCATCGGAAAGCGCAGTTCCCAATTCAGCTACTCGGCAAGCTTGTTGATAGTCGTGATACTTGTCGAAGACCGAGAACTTGCCGTTAAGGGCTTCATAGCTGACTGAGGCAAAGCCGACTTCTGTAAGCTCCTCGGCGTGTCCTTCGTCCTTTGAATCATCGCAGATGCCGTCCCAGAACAAATGAATGTTACGTCCGATAACTCGATAGCTTGCGACCATTGCATTAGCGTAGGCGACCCAGTGGACAGGGCATGTGTCATCAATCTGGAGCGCACCGAGATACCAAGGATAGACATGTAGCACCTGATCGATCTCCCGTGCGTCGCGGAACGAAATGCTTTCGAATAAAAGAACGAACACGTTGCCTTCCAGCAACTTCTTGACGGTCTTCTCGGAGAATGTCATCCAAATGTGACTGCCTGGAGCAAGCAGTGTTTGGATTGCCGAAAGAAATCGGTCCTTGTTGAAATGATGTGTCTCTCCGGTTTCTGTCTTCTCTCGGTCCATCGTCTGCATCGCTAGGAGAACATCTCCCTGAAAGACTTTCGTATGGAGGTCGATGGTCCGAGACTTAAGAATGGCGCCAAAGAGTGCACGTCGAATAGGCAAGCCGTAATAGCCGCCAAGTTCCTCGTTGTCCGCGTCAAAGTGAAAAGCGATCTTCATTGGGGCGTAGCTGCGTACGTTGCATAGGGCTCATGTGTGTCGGGACGGCCTAGGCAGCCTGCAACATGAACTCGACCTTGACGGCATCGAAAGGAAACTCGATCTTGCCCTCCGGCGTACGGTTGAGGATGCCGGCCTCCAGCAGGGCGGTGACGTCGCCGTGCACGGCTTTCACGTCGCGCCCGGCGCGCCGGGCGGCTTCGCGGATGGAGACAGGACCCGCGCCGCACAGGGCCTTGAGCAGTTCCCAGCGCTTGGCGGTGAGTACTTGCCAGAGCAGTTCGGGCGTGGCAAAGCTGATACGGGCGGATCGTTGGGATTTGCCTGTCTTCCAGGCCTGGACGAAGTCCGCCATCGCGTCTGAAGGCGAGCGGACGTCAAGAGTCACAGTTTTCATCATTCCACCTTTCAATGTCACATTGGAAGTCGGCAATCAGTTGCTCGGGGTTTGTGAAGGTGTAAGTGCTTTCGGTTCCCCCAACATGCCTATGGTCGCCTTTCCCCACTTCGTTGTCGTAACGGAGGACACATTCGCCACGGACGACGTAGGCAAGCCGGTACTTGAAGCCACGGACCGATCCTTCGACGGGTTTGGGCAGCCGCCACAACACGAGTTCCGCGAAAGCCGATTCAGAGTACGTGATGCGCGTAGAAATGAGCTGGGCGGCCTTCATGTTGGAGACGATAACAACATCGCGATCATGTTGTTAAATACTCCAACGGTTTGCGGGAGCCGCGCCGCGCTTTACGGCCTGCGTAGCAGCCACAACATCATCGGTACCCCGAGCAGGGCGGTGAGTACGCCTACCGGCAGTTCGCGCGGCTCGATCACGGTGCGCGCCAGCGCGTCGGCCAGCACCAGCAGGCTGCCGCCGGTCAGCGCGCAGGCGGGGAGCAGGGCGCGGTGGCCGGCGAAGCCGAGCTTTCTCAGCGCGTGCGGCACCATCAGGCCGACGAAGCCGATGCTGCCGGCCTGGGCGACGACGAGTGAGGTACAGGCGCCGGCCAGCGCAAACAGCGTCCAGCGCGTAGGGGCGACCGCCACGCCCAGCGACGCGGCTTTCAGTGGCGACAGCTGCAGCACGTCGAGCCGCCGCGACAAGTTCAGCGCGGCGGCCACCGCCAGCAGCAGCGCCGCCCACAGCAGCGCGGGCTGGCCGGTCCAGGCCAGGTCGCCCATCAGGAAGAACAGCATGCCCGGCAGACGCTCGGCCGGCGTCACCGAGAGCACCAGCGCGATCAGCGCGCCGAAACCCGCTGCCAGCATGACGCCGGCGAGCAGCAGCGGCGTGTGGTCGCGTGCCAAGAGCCGCCCGCCGAGCGCGGCGGCGAGCGCGAGCGCCAGCAGGCTGCCGGCAAACGCCAGCGCCGACACCCACGGCCACGCCAGCCCCGCCGCCATGCCGATCAGCGCCAGCAGGCCGGCGCCGCCGGAGACGCCGAGCAGATAGGGTTCGGCCAGCGGGTTGCGGAACAGCGTCTGCATCAGCGCGCCCGCCAGCGCCAGCAGGCCGCCACAGGCGAACGCCGCTGCCACGCGCGGGCCGCGCAACTCGGCAAGGATCTGCTGCGCCAGCGCGCGGTCGTCCGGCAGCGTGCCGGCCAGCAGGCCGAGCGCGAGGGCCAGCGGCGCGGCCAGCCCGAGCAGCAGCAGTTTGGCGGCAGGGCTCAGGGCTTGGCTGCCTCGGGCAGCAGCGTCGCGCGCTTCATCACGATCGGTTCGATGGGGACGTCGCCGTGCGGACCGCGATTGCCGCGCGGCACCGCGACCATGGCGTCGACCACCTCCATGCCGTCGACCACCTGGCCGAACACGGCATAGCCCCAGCCCTCGAATGTCTTGCCGCGATGGTTGAGAAAATAATTGTCGGCCACGTTGATGAAGAACTGCGAGGACGCCGAGTGGGGTTCGCCGGTGCGCGCCATCGCCAAGGTGCCGCGCAGGTTTTTCAGGCCGTTGTCGGCCTCGTTCCGGATCGGCGCGTTCTTGGGTTTTTCCACCATGTCCGCCGTCATGCCGCCGGTCTGGACCATGAAGCCGGGGATCACGCGGTGGAACACGAGGCCGTCGTAAAACCCGGTCTTCACATAATTGAGGAAGTTGCCGGCCGATTGCGGCGCCTGGCTGGGGAACACTTCCACCGTGATGTTGCCCTTGCTGGTTTCGATCAGCACGCGCGGGTTGGCCTGGCCGGCGGCGGGCGCGGTGGAAACGGTCTGCGTGCCGGGCTCGCTGGCGCCGCAGCCGGAGATGCCGAGCATAAGCGCGCCGAGCAACAGCGTGGAGGAAAAAAGGGACAGGCGGGACATCGGGACACTCCAGGGAAAGGGTGGGGGGATTTTACTGTGGGAGCGGCGTCCTCGCCGCGATGCTGTGGTTGTGGCGGCACGAAAATCGCGGCGAGGACGCCGCTCCTACCCGCATGCAATGGACAATCCGGGTTAAACAGCCGGCCGCAGGTAGCTGTCGATTGCCGCGCGCACTGTGTCCAGCGGCAGGCAGCCGTTGCTGACGGAATGCAGTTGCGTGTCCTGTTGCAGGATCAGCGCGGGAAATCCGCGCACGCCGGCCTGGCGTGCCTGCCTGAAGTGCGCCTGGGTGCGGGCACGGGCGGCGTCGCTGTCGAAGGCCTGCAGAAACGCATCCTTGTCGGCGCCGAGCTCCGCTGCCAGGTCGGCCAGCACGCCGGCCTGGGTGACGTCGCGTCCCTCGGCATAGAACGCGTGCTGGATCGCCTTGAACAGGGGGAAGATCAGCGCGGGATCGATTCCGCCCATGCTCACCACTGCGCGGCTGGCGGGTTCGGTGTCGTACACGAAGCCCTCCGGCAGCGCATTGTCGAAACGGAAGGGCTGGCCGGTGCGTTCATGTACCTGATGCCAGTGATGCAGGATCTCCTCGCGTGCCGCGGCCGTCATCGGCGCCGTTTCGCCCGGCCGCAGGCCGCCCAGCACCAGCGCGATTTTCATGCGGTCGCGGTATTCGTCGCGCAGGGTTTCGATCACCGGCGAAAACCCCCAGCACCACGAACACATCGGGTCGGCGAAATACCAGAGGAGGGGCGCGTTCATGGGCAACGGCTGTGACGTGACGGGACGATACACAGCATACGCGATCGGGGATTCAGGTCTTGGGCGCGTCGTCCGGTTTGGGCGGGTTGTCGTCGTCCATGATGACGCTGTGCCCCGGTCCTTCGAGGTCATCGAACTGGCCGCTTTTGACAGCCCACAGCATGACCCAGGCGATGACGCCAACGAGGACGAGGCTCAGGGGGATGAGCAGGATGAGGATGTCCATGATCAGCGGAGTGTCGAGAGCTGAGAGCGGAGCGCCGCCGGGGCGGGAGGCGGGCTCTGCTTGAATTCGGACAGCCGCAGCGCGTTCAGCACCACCAGCAGGGAACTCGCCGACATGCCGATGCCGGCGAGCCACGGCGTGACGTAACCCAGCGCGGCGGCCGGGATGGCGATGAGGTTGTAGCCGAGCGCCCAGCCGAGGTTCTGGCGGATGATCTGCTGCGTCTTGCGGGCGAGTTCGACGCCTTCGGACAGCGTGGCCAGCCGGCTGCCGAGCATCACCATGTCGGCGGCGGCCTGCGCGACGTCGGCGCCTTCGCCCATGGCAATCGATACTTGCGCGCCGGCCAGCACCGGGGCGTCGTTGATGCCGTCGCCCACCATGGCGACGATGCGGCCTTCGTTCTGCAGCGCCTTGACGTAGGCAAGCTTGTCTTCCGGCAGCGCGCCGGCATGCCAGTCGTTGACGCCGAGCTGCTGCGCGGTGGCCTTCACCGCGGCCTCGGCGTCGCCCGACAGCAGGTGCAGGCGCAGCCCCAGGCGCTGCAGCGCGGCAAGCGCGGCGGGGGCATCCGCGCGCGGCGTGTCGGCCAGCGCGAACCAGGCGATCAGTTCGTCTGCTTCCGCCAGCGCCACCCAGCTTGCGCTCCCGTCGGATTCGGGCGGCGTCGCGCCGGCGGCGGCAAAGCGCGGCGAACCCAGGCGATAGGCTTGGCCGGCGATCGTTCCCTCGACGCCGCGCCCCGGCGTGTTGCGCACCTCGCCGGCGACAATGCTGGCTGAGCCGGCATCGCGCAAAGCGTGCGCGATGGGATGTTCGGAGCCGGCTTCGAGCGCGGCAGCGAGCGCGCTGACCTCGGCCTCGCTGCGTCCGCCCAGCGGCACCACGCGGCGCACGCTCAAGCGGCCGTGGGTGAGCGTGCCGGTCTTGTCGAACACCAGGTCGGTGGCGCGCGCCAGGGTTTCCAGCGCGTGGCCGCGCGTGGTCAACAACCCCAACCGCGTGAGCCGCCCGGTGGCAGTGGTGAGCGCGGCGGGAGTGGCGAGACCGAGCGCGCAGGGGCAGGTGACGACCAGGATCGACACCACGATCCACAGCACCTTGGACGGATCGATGGCGTACCAGACGAGCCCGACCGCGACCGTGATCGCCAGCAGCAGGCCGACGAACCAGGCGGCGGCGCGGTCGGCCAGCTGGCCGATGCGCGGCTTCTCGCTTTGCGCGCGGTCGAGCAGGCGCACGATGGAGGCGAGCCGCGTATCGGCGCCGAGCTTGTCGATCCGCACCACCAGCGGGCTCGCCTGGTTGAGGCTGCCGCCGACCACTTTGGCATGCACGCTCTTCGACACCGGCAGCGATTCGCCGGTCAGCATGGCTTCGCTCACCGCGCTGTCGCCTTCGACCACCTCGCCGTCGGCCGGCAGGGTTTCGCCGGGGCGCACCAGAATATGGTCGCCCACCGCCAGCCGCGCCACCGGCACCTGCTCCTCGTCGCGCGCCGGCCAGTCGGGCAGCCGCGTGGTGGCGGCGGGGATCAGCTTGACCAGTTCCTCCACTGCGGCACCGGCGCGGCGGCGCGCGTTCATTTCGAGGAATCGCCCGGTGAGTAGCAGAAAGATGAACATGGTGACCGAGTCGTAATACACCTCGCCGTGTCCGGTAAACGTGCTGTAGACGCTGGCGACGAAGGCAGTGCCCACCCCCAGCGCGACCGGCACGTCCATGCCGAGGGTGCGCCGCTTGAAATCGCGCCAGGCGCCGATGAAGAAGGGCCACGCCGAATATCCCACTACCGGGATGGTGAGGATGAGGCTCGCCCAGCGCATCAGCAGCCGGATGTCGTCGGTCATGTCGGTCGCGGTGTAGGCCGGCAGCGCGTACATCATCACCTGCATCATGCCGAGCCCGGCGATGGCCAGACGCTTGATTGCGGTGTTGCGCTCGCGCTTGTAGATGTCGTCGGAGCGGCCGGGATCGAAAGGGTGGGCGATGTAGCCGATGTCGGTGACGGCTTTTAATATCGCCGACAGCTGGATGCGGCTGTTGTCCCAGCGCACCCGCGCGCGGCGGGTGGCGTAGTTGATCTCGACCGACAGCACGCCGGGCAGCCCGGCGATGTGGCGTTCGTTGAGCCAGATGCACGCCGCGCAGACGATGTTTTCCAGGATCAGCGCGGCTTCGCGGATGTGCTCCGCCTCGACACGCACGAAGCTTTCCTGGATTTCGGGCAGGTCGTAGAGGCCCAGCTGCGCCAGTTCGGCCTCGGCCTGCTGCGGCGTCACGGGCAGCGCGGTGCGGTGGGTGTAGTAGGCGCCCTGGCCGCTGTCGATGATGGTCTGCGCCACCGCCTGGCAGCCGCGGCAGCAGGCCGCTTTCGTTTCGCCTTCGAACTGGATGGGGTAGTGGGCGCCGCTGGGCACCGGCAGGCCGCAGTGAAAGCAGCCCGAAAAAGAAGGGGCGTCCGTGAGCCCGGAAGAGCGGCTCACGAATCGCCCCGCAAAAGGACGCAATCAGGCGTCAGGTCCGGGAGAGAGGTCGGACCGGCCGCCGGCGTCGGGTACTGCTTATGTGCAAAACCCGCAAACACTGCCCTGAGCCACCCGTTTGATGGCCGGGCCGCCCGGCCTGACGCCGAGGCTTTTGGCTTCGGCTTCGATGCGGATGGTGTTGACGTCGTGTTGGGTATGGCCATTCTTCCTTACTGCAATGTTCCCGGCCTGGCTTTCGCCGCCAAACCGCCAATCCGGCATTATACGAAGCGAGCGGGCTTTGCCCCGCGCCCCCGTCCGGCCGTGTCGAAAAATAGCAGCATTAAAGATATGAATATCATAATATGCCGGCGTTTGCGGATGCAAGCCGATTCCAATCCGCTACCATGACGGCATGAGCGAACGTCCCCCAGATACCCCATTCTTTCCGCCGGTCGAGACCGCGCTCGCCGACCCCAACGGCCTGCTGGCGATGGGGGGCGACCTGTCGGTGGAGCGCCTGCTGGACGCCTATCGCCGCGGTATTTTTCCCTGGTTCAATCCCGGCGAGCCCATCCTGTGGTGGAGCCCCGACCCGCGCATGGTGCTGGTGCCGGACGAGGTGCGCGTCAGCCGTTCGCTCGCCAAACGCATCCGCAACGCCGGCTTCGAGGTGCGGGTCGACACGGCGTTCGCCGAGATGATGCGCGCCTGCGCGGCGCCGCGCGAGGAGGCGTTCGGCACCTGGATCTCGCCGGCGATCATCGCGGCCTACAGCCGCCTGTTCGATGCCGGCTACGCGCACTCGGTGGAAACCTGGCGCGACGGCCGGCTGGTCGGCGGCCTTTATGGCGTGGCGATCGGTCGCATGTTCTACGGCGAATCCATGTTCAGCCGCGAACCCGACGCCTCCAAGGTCGCGCTGGTGCGGCTGGCGCAACAGCTGCAGCGCTGGGAGTTCGGCCTGATCGACTGCCAGATGGAAACCGAGCATCTGGCCAGCATGGGCGCGCGCACGCTGCCGCGCGCGGCATTCACGGCAAGGCTGGCAGAATTGGTAAACTTGCCCCATCACCCCGGGCCGTGGACGTTTGACCGTTTAATGTAATGCACCCGACTGAACCGCCCTTCCAGCGCATCCAGTTCTACCTGACCGCGCATTACGACTGCAGCTACCTGCCGGGGCGGCAGGCGCGCTCGCAGGTCGCCACCCCCACCCACCTGATCGATGGCGATGCCTACAGCGCGCTGATCCGCATCGGGTTTCGCCGCAGCGGCCAGTTCACCT
>Ga0299915_10002365_pt1 | contig 13798 bp, 16 predicted proteins | sample RVTome_13_FD_200263 | JGI IMG/M metagenome (GOLD analysis project Ga0299915, IMG submission 200263) | Soil microbial communities from uranium-contaminated site in the Upper Colorado River Basin, Wyoming, United States - RVT92D227 (version 2) ...
GGATAGAATGGCGGTGGTGATGGCCGCCATCCCCGATCCGCAGACCAGGGCGTCCTCGGCCCCCTCCAGGAGGGCCAGCCGGCGGTTGAGCTGGTCCTCCGTGGGATTTCCGTCGCGCATGTATATAGGCTGCTTCCGCTCCCCTCTCTTCATGTAGCCCTCGATGGCGTCCGAGTCCGGGAAGATGTAGGTCGAGGAGTGGTAGATCGGAAAGGACACCGGCTCGCTCTTGCCGCGATTCGTCTCGTTTCCGTGGATAGCCAGCGTCGCGAACTTGTATTTCGTGGGCATGTCGTCTCCTTTATTGCTTTTAGCGGCGTTCGATGGGCATGATCAGGCAGTTCGGCCCGCCCGTGCCCTTGGCGAACTCCGAGAGGTCGAGAATATGGGCGAGAAAGTTATTCTCTTCGGCGGCATCGATGAGCGGGAGGTTCGCAGCAGGGACGATAATTTCGTCGGGCGCCAGACAGATGAAGTTCACGTTGAAGCATTGGCCTGGCATCAGGACCGTTTGGTAGCCCCGGAACAGCTCCCCGGGAAAGAGGTCGCGGCAGACCATCAGCCTGTCCGGTCCGAGGACGCCGACGGTCTGGTCAAGATGAAGATACGTTTCCGGAAGCAGGCACACCCGTACTTCCACCCCCATCCGATCGAAGAGGGCCGTCAGCTGGCGGATCCCCTCTGGGTTAGTCCTTTTGGTCTGGCCGACGAAAGCGACCGGCCCGGCGAGCACAACATCCCCCCCTTCGACAATCCCCGGAGGCTGGATGGCGCCAACAAATGGCTCGCCGAGGCGGTCGAGGGCATCCGCCATCCGGCGGTCCTCTCCGACGCGCGTGGGGATACCCATCGAGGCCCGAATGTATCCCTTTGGCGTGCCGACCGCCATGTCCCGGGTGAACACGGAGTTCGGATGTCCGGGGAATTCGCCGATGTCGATGAGTCCGACACCGCGGTTCGCCAGTAGCGAGCTCAAGGCGGCGTGCTGAACTCTGGCCAGTTCCGGATTAGCGACTTCCCGGATGTTGTGAGCCTGAAGGTTGTCGACGCGGAAGTATTCTGATTGCGGGGAACACACGGCGACCCGGGTCAGCCGGTCGCCCTCGTTTTTCAGCATGGTCAGAACCTTTAGTAGCGGATACGAGGAAATTCTTTTTTGGCTGCGCTGGCCGCGCCTGAGCATTCGTAGGGATTATTGTCTCCCTCCGGCCATGAAGGAGGGTAGCTTATGGTGGGAAGTCTGTCAAGGATGGCTCAAGAGTGGACGGATGACGCTGTCGACCACCCGACAGTCTATGAGGAAAGTGCTGAAGGCTGGCTGAACTTGACAAGCGACTGCGGCTAGCATACGATTCCGGGCCACTCAGAGGATTTTCCGGGAGGAATGATTTCCACGATGGACCAGGCCGGGCATTCCTCCGCGCTCGTCTTTAACCTGAAAAAGGGCAGCCCTTTTTCCTTTAAGTGCCAAATCTGCAGCGCCTGCTGTCATAACAAAGCCATCCGGGTGGCGCCCTATGAAGCCCTTCGTCTGGCTAGGAACCTCAAGATAACGACCACGGAGGTCTACCGGGCTTACACGGAAGAAGGCGGGATTATCCTTCGCAATAAGCCTGACGGGAGCTGTATCTTCCTCGACTCCCGCGGCTGCGGCGTCCACGCCGATCGACCTCTGGTCTGCCGTCTCTATCCCCTTGGACAGATCACCGACAGCGAAGGCGCCGCCAAGTACGCCTCCATGCCGCTCCATCCAGACTGCCTTGGCCTCTTCGGCACGGACGGGACGGTGGAGTCCTACCTGGACTCGCAGGGCACGCTACCTTATTTCCGGTACGATCAGGTCTACTCGGCCGTCTACAAGAAGATAATGGCAAAGCTTTCTGAGTTGAAGTCCGCGGCCGAGGCTCCGGGTCATCCTTCCGAACTAGTGGAAGTGGGCTCAAGCGCCGCCGCGCCCGGTGGCCTGCTTTCCCCCTGGCTCGACATCGACGCCTCCATCACCTCCTACTGCCGGCGCAAGAGACGGGTGACGCCGGAAGGACTGGACGAGATCATCGCACTCCACATTCAGGGCTTGGAGGAGTGGATCGCCGGGCTTTGATCAGCTCTCCCCTAGCTCCCGGCGAATGACGGCGCGGACGGCTTTCGACTGGAGGCGGCGGAGGCGAGGAGAGAAGCTCACCGGAAAAAATGGTCCGCGTCCCTCGATGGCTTTGTATCGCTCGTCGAGCTTCGCGAATTCGTCAAGAAATCTCTTCCTGACTTCTGGGAGCGACGGCATCCTGGCCGCTAACTTCCCCCGGCTCATGACTTTCTGGAGCAGAGGTTCCCCCGGCAGCCGGTCATCGCGGAGTCCGATGACATCCTTTTTCAGCTTGCCGGCCGGTGTTTGGCATCGAAAAACCTGTTTTCTCCCCGCCCAGGTCGCCTTGCCGGGGCTGAGCTTCAGCGCCGGACGCTGCGCATATTCGACCATCTTGTAGGCGATATCGAGGTAAGGCGCGTCGGCCGAGACTCCCATCTTGGTGCCGACGCCGAAAGCATCGATGTCGCCTCCGCGGCGGACGACCCAGCGGATTTTGTCCTCATCCAGAGCGCCGCTGGCGAATATTGTGGCGTCACCGATCCCGGCCTGGACCAGTAACTGCCGGACCTTTCTGCTCAGCCCGGCGATGTTGCCGCTGTCGAGCCGAACTCCCCGCAAGCTTTCTCCCCTCTCGGCCATCTCCTTACCCAACCGGGCGGCCTTCGAGGCGCCGGAAACTGTGTCATAAGTGTCCACGAGAAGCACAGTGTTATGAGGAAAAGTTCGGGCGAAGGCGCGGAAGGCCTCGATCTCCTGGTCGAAGCTGGTGATGAACGAATGGGCCATGGTCCCGACGACCGGCAAGCCGAAGGTTTTTCCGGCCAGGACGTTGCTCGTGCCGATAAAACCGCCGATGTAGCTGGCCCGGGCAACTTTGAGTCCGGCATCTATCCCCTGAGCCCGTCGCAGAGAGAAATCGACGAGCTGCCGCTCCCCGGCGGCCTGAAAACAGCGGGAGGCCTTGGTGGCGATCATCGTCTGGAAGTTGACGGCATTGATGAGGAAAGTCTCGACAAGCTGGGCCTCGATGAGAGACGCCTCGACTTCGAGGACGGGTTCATTGACAAAGAAGAGCCGTCCTTCTGGAATGGCCTGGACATCGCCGCTGAAGCGGAAGGTTTCGAGGTAGTCGAGGAAGGCTTTCTTGAAGAGCTGTAGGCGATCCAGGTATTCCAGGTCCTCGGGAGTGAACCTCAGGTCGCGGAGATACCGAAGGGCGTCTTCGAGCCCGGCCGCAACGAAATACCGGCGCCGGGGGGGATAGTCGCGGACAAAAAGGCTGAAGGCCGCCCGTTCGAGCATCTGGTGATCGTAGTAGCAGGCCGCCATGGTCAGCTCGTAGAGGTCGGTGATAAGGGCGAGGTCCGCCAATTCAGAACACTCCCGCGATGGGGCTGCCGCAGGAATAGCACTTTCCGGCTTTGACCCTGTTCTCCTCTACCACGAAACCGCTCCGGCGAATCAGGACCTTCCCGCACCGCGGACAACTGGTCGCTTCCGATTCCCCCCAGACATTGCCGACATAGATGAACTCCAATCCGGCCTCCCTGGCGAGGGCAGCCGCTTTCCGCAACGTTTCGAGCGGAGTGGCCGGCGTCTGGGTGTACTTGTAATCCGGATGGAAGCGGCTGATGTGCCAGGGGATCTCGGGACTGACGGAGGCGATGAAGCGGGCGATATCACCGAGCTCTTTCTCGCCATCATTCATTCCCGGCACGACGAGTGTCGTCACTTCGATCCAGACGCCGAGCTCGCGCATCAACCGGATGGAATCAAGGACGGGCCCGAGGCGGGCACCGCAGACCTTCTTGTAGGTCTCATCCTGGAACGACTTGAGGTCGACGTTGGCCGCATCTAGGTACGGCTGGATCATCCGCAGCGCCTCGGCGGTCATGTACCCGTTGGTCACGAAAACATTGGCCAGGCCCGCCTCTCGGGCGAGCTTGGCTGCGTCGTAGGCGTATTCGAAAAAGATCGTCGGCTCAGTGTAGGTGTAGGAAATGCTCCGGCAGCCCCGCTTCTTAGCCGCCTGCACGATCTCCTCCGGAGATAGCGCCTGGCCGCCGCCGAAGCCCTTGTCCTTTTTCCCAGCCTGCGAGATCTGCCAGTTCTGGCAGAAGGGACAGCGAAAGTTGCAGCCGACTGTGGCGATGGAGAACGAGTCCGTCCCGGGCAGGAAATGATAGAGGGGTTTTTTCTCGATCGGGTCGACGTGGGCGGCGATGACCTCCCCATAGACCCGGGTGACGAGCTTCCCTTCCTGGTTCTCGCGGACGCCGCAGACGCCGAACTTTCCCGCCGCAACCTGACAGCGGTGGGCGCAGAGGTAACACTCGACCTTCCCCTCCTCCAGGACGCGCCAGAGCATAGCCTCTCGGACCAACTTTTGTTCCTCGGGTCAAAAAGTCAGACTGTTTTAAGAATTATAGCAAGAAATCGGGGGATAGGATACCGAATTCGGATATTCAGCTCAGGTCCGCCGATTTCAGTTCTTGAGCTCGGGATAAAGCCTTGTCGCCGAGGGGCAAAGACGCCGGACAACACATTCCGGGCAGCGGGGCTTCCGCGCCTGGCAGGTTTTCCGGCCGTGGTTAACCAGCATGTAGTTGAAATCGAGCCAGTCCTTCTTGGGGACGAGCTTCAGCAGGTCCTTCTCAATCTTCTCCGGGTCATGCTGCCGGCTCAAGCCCAGCCGGCCGGAGAGACGCTTGACGTGGGTGTCGACAGCGATCCCTTCGGCAATACCGTACCCGGAAGACAGGACGATGTTGGCGGTTTTGCGGGCGACGCCGGGAAGGGTGACCAGGTCGGCCATGTTCGCCGGCACCTGGCCGTCGAAGTCCTCGACGATCTTGCGGGCGGCGCCGATGATGCTCTTGGCCTTGTTGCGAAAGAACCCGGTCGGCCGGATCTCGGCCTCGAGTTCTGCTCGGTCGGCGGCGGCCAAGGCGGCCGCCGTCGGATACTTACGGAAGAGGTCCGGCGTGATCCGGTTGACCCTCTCGTCTGTGCATTGGGCCGCCAGGATGGTAGCGACCAGGATCTGGAGCGGATATTGGAACTGGAGCGCCGTCCGGCTCCGGGGATATTCCCTGCGGAGGATGCGGATGATCTTGCCGATCCGTTCTCTGGCCGGAGCCATGTTTTTCCTAGGGACCGATGTGGAATAGGTCCGCGCCGAGGTGGAAATCTTCGGCGTCATAGTAATCGGGGAAGCGGCTGAGCAGGTCGATCTCGGACTTGATCAGGAAGTAATGGCTGCGCTCCACCCGGCTCAGGTACTCGAGCATCTTCTGGCTGCCGGCATCAGCAACGACACCTCGGGCGTCCCTGTAATATTGCTCGGCCAGCTTCTCCGCCTCGAGCGCCAACTTGAACAGGTCGAGGATCGAAACGGTCTCGCCCCAGGAGGACGACGTCCCCGGCCTGGCCGGCTGATCCGGAATCTTAAGCTCGACCTCGGGAAAGCGCTGGGCATGGAGCCTCTCCAGAATCTTGCGGTGCTTCTTCTCTTCCATGACCAGGAACTTCAATTTCTGCTGCAGAAGAATGTTCCTAACCTGTTCCAAGAGTCCGGCGTAAAAATCGGCCGCCTCGATCTCCGCCCGGATGGCGACCGCCAGGACCTCGTAGGGCCGCAACTTGGGGTCTAAAGCCACGGTCTTCCTCCTCCGTCATTCCGCGGGCATCGCCCTAGAATTTGACGAACTTCTCTTTGGGCGCGCCGCAGACCGGGCACTTGTCCGGGGCTTCGCCCTCCGCCGTGAACCCGCAAACGCCGCAGACCTGGACCGGAAAATAGTCGAGGTCCTTGCCCTTGTCCACTGATTCTTTAGCCCTCTTATAGAGCCCGGCATGGACTTTTTCGGCGACCAAAGCGTAGTTAAACCACATCACGGCCGTCTTCTCTTCTTGGTCCTCAGCAACTTTAATGTAGGCCGGGTACATCTCTGTAACCTCGAAAGTCTCTCCCTCGATGGCCGCCTGGAGATTCTCGGCGGTCTTCTTGATTCCGCTGAGCGTCCGCAGGTGGTTGGTGGCATGGATCTGCTCGGCAAAGCTGTTGGCCCGGAACAGCCGGGCGATGTTGGCGAGCTTTTCTTTCTCCGCTGCCTCGGCGAAGGCTATGTACTTCATGTGGGCTTGGCTTTCGCCGGCGAAGGCGCCCTTTACGTTCTCCTCGGTCATCTTTTTCATCTGAACCTCCTTAAATTTGGATCATTTTCTCGATAGCTCCCCGCGCCCTCCGGCTGATGGCGGCAGAGACTTCGACGCGGAATTGCATCTCCTCCAAGGCCTTCCAGACCTTGATGAGGTTGATTTTCTTCATGTTTGAACAAAAGGCCAGGTCCTTGACCGGGTAGAAGGCGGTCCGGGAGTTCTCCTTGCGGAGCCGGTAGAGGATTCCGGCTTCGGTGCCGACGAGGACATTCGCGGCCGAGGTCTCCCGCGCCGCTTTCACCATGTAGCCCGTGGAGAGGACTTTGTCGGCCAAGTCGATGACTTCGGGCCGGCACTCTGGATGGACCCAGACCTCGGCCCCCGGATGCTTTTCCCTCTTGGCCAGGACGTCCGCGGCCAAGATCTGGTTGTGGATATAGCAGTAGCCGTCCCAGGCGATGATCTTCTTTTTGGTATGACGGGCGACATAGGCGGCCAGGTTCTTGTCCGGGGCGAAGAGGATCTCATCGTCGGGAAGGGATTCCACAACCTTGACGGCGTTTGACGACGTACAGCAGATGTCGGACTCGGCCTTAACCTCGGCCGTCGTGTTGACATAGCTGACAACCTTGCGGCCGGGGTACCGCGCCTTCCAGTCCCGGAGCTCCTGGCCGGTGATCATGTCGGCCATGGGGCAGCCAGCCTCAAGGTCGGGCAGCAGCACGATCTTTTGGGGAGAAAGGATGGCCGCCGTCTCGGCCATAAAATGGACGCCGCAAAAGACGATGACCTCAGCCCCGCTCCGGGCAGCCTCCTGGCTCAGCCCCAGCGAATCTCCAGTATAGTCCGCCGCGTCTTGGACTTCACCGATCTGATAGTTGTGGGCCAGAATGACGGCCTTCCGTTCTTCCCGGAGCTCCGCGATCCTATTGAGGATCTCTTCCTTGGTCATGCGCTCTCCCGCCACCCTTAATCCCTGAGCTTCCGGACAAAGACGTGATAAATATCGCCGTCCTTCTCCAGCCCGAGGTACTCCTGGCCGGTCATCTTGCACCAGGCGGGCATATCTCCCTCGATGCCTTGGTCGGTAGAGACGACTTCGAGCACCTCGCCGACCCGGAGCTCCTTGATCTTCTTGGCCGTCTGGATGATGGGCATCGGGCAGAGGAGTCCGAAGCAGTCCAGCTTGGCGTCCGACTTCACTTTCTCTCCTCAGGTGCTTGACCCAGGCCGATCAGGGGTGCGGGTTCGTGAGAGGCCGGCGTGACCTCGCTCAATCGGCCTCGAGATCGGCCCCGCACTTGGCGCATTTCTCGTCGCCCTTCTTGGTCAGGTTGCCGCAGTGCGGGCACTCCTCCAACTCAACATTGCAGGCGGTGCAGCCAGCTTCCAGGCCCTCGATAGGGCCTTCGCAATACGGACAATAGCATTTTCCAGCTTCTGGAGACACTTCCGTCTTCTCGGCGGCGTGTTTTTTCCGGTAGTCTGCGATCGCTGCGTGCAGGGCATCGGCGCCCAGGTTCGAGCAGTGCAGCTTGTTCTTGGGCAGGCCGCCCAGTTCCTCGGCCACGATCTCGTTGGTGATCTTCATGGCATCTTCCAAGGTCCTTCCCATGGCTATCTCGCTGACAATGCTCGAGACGGCAATGGCGGCCCCGCATCCGAAGGTCTGGAACTTAATGTCTTCCAGCTTGTTATCTTTGACCTTGATATAGAAGCTCATCATATCGCCGCAGACCGGGTTCCCAACCTGTCCAATGCCGTCGGCGTCCTTAATCACCCCGACGTTGCGGGGGTTCTGAAAATGGTCCATGACTTTATCGGTGTAGATCATTTCTGACTCTCCTCCAGAAATTTCGTATAGAGGGGGGACATCTTCCGCAGTCGGTCGAAAACCGGCGGAATCACCTCCAGGAGATAATCGATGTCTTCGGCCGTTGTACTCTCCACCAGGCTGAAGACCAGTGAGCCCTGGGCCAGGGCATGATCGATGCCCATGGCCAACAGCACGTGCGAGGCCTTGAGCGCCCTCGATGTGCAGGCCGAGCCGCTCGAGACGGCGATGCCCTTCATGTCTAGGTTGAGGAGCATAGCTTCGCCCTCGATGAATTCGATGCAAAAACTGGCATGATGGGGCAGCCGCCTTTCCCGGTGCCCAGTGAGATACACCCGGTCCACTTTTTGGGGGAGCCGGTCGATCAGACGGTCGCGGAGGGTCTTCATCCTTTCCTGCCGCTCGGACATTCTCGCCTGGGCGATCTCGGCCGCCTTGCCCATCCCCACGATCCCGGCGACGTTCTCGGTGCCGGCGCGCCGCCCGCCCTCTTGGATCCCGCCATCGATTAACGGGAGGAGCCGCGCGCCCTTCTTGACGAAGAGGGCGCCGCTCCCTTTCGGACCGTAAAACTGGTCGGCGGCCAGGCTCAGCGCATCCACTCCGAGCTCCTTGACATCGACCGGAATGTTTCCGACTGCGGCCACGGCATCGGTATGGAGCGGGACGCCGGCCGCGCGGCAGATCCGGGCGATCTCGGCCACAGGCTCGACTGTTCCGACCTCGTTCGAGGCCAGGATTACGGAAACAAGAACCGTCTCTTTTTGGATGGCCTTTCGGACCGCTTCGGGGTCGACGAGACCGTCTTTGTCGACGGGAACCAGGGTCGAGGAAAACCCGGATTTCTCAAGGCTCTTAGCGGAATGGAGGATGGACTGGTGCTCGATGGCGGAAAGAACAAGATGGTGGCCCTTGTCTCGCCGCGCCCTGGACATCCCCTTGAGGGCAAAGTTATTGGCCTCCGAACCGCTGGAGGTGAAGAAAACCTCCGCATCGTCCGCGCCGATCAGTCGCGCCACCCGCGAACGCGCTTCTTCAAGAGCCAGAAAGGCTTCCTGGCCGGCCGAATGCAGGCTCTGGGGGTTGCCGAACTTATCCCGGAAAAAGGGGAGCATAGCCTCTAGGACCTGGGGGTCCAGAGGCGTGGCGGCTATGTGATCCAGGTAGACCTGTCGCATATCCCTGGTCCGGAATTCCGGCCGTCGACTCAGACGGCGACGACCTCTTTGACCTCCGGCACTTCCTTCTTCAGGTGCCGTTCGATCCCCATCTTGAGGGTCATCTGGGACATCGGACAGCCGCCGCAGGCCCCGGTGAGCCTCACTTTGACCACTCCGTCCTGGATATCCACCAGCTCGACATTCCCGCCGTCGGCCATCAGGGCGGGCCGGACCTTGTTCAGAGCGGCTTCGATTTTCTCTTTCATCTCACAAAACTCCTTTAGGTAATTTTACCACGATCGCCGTCTCAGCGAAACCTGTCCATGATCTTCCCCAACCGCGGGGCGTCGACCTTGAGGTTGAGCGAGGCGATGGGCCTTTCCCTATCGGTAAGGACGAGCTCCTCAAAAGAGGGCTTGTCCCCCTCGTAGATCAGGCCGACGGCGATCTTTTCCGGGCTGTTCAAAGCCTCCCACGCCCTGGCCTTGTCCTTCGGGCTGTAGCCGGGGACGTCCTCGACGTGGAAGATATGTTTTTTGTACCAATCGTAAGAATTCACTTTGTTATGGGTGACGCAGGGGCTGAGGATATTGATCAGGGCGAACCCGTTGTGTTTCATCCCCCGCTCGATGAGCGACGCCAGATGGGCCACTTCACCGGAAAAACCGCGGGCGATAAAGGTCCCACCGGCGGCCAGGGCGAGAGAGGGCCCGTCGATCGGGAAATCCTTGGACCCAAACGGGGTGGACAGAGTGACCATGCCAAATTCGGTCGTCGGGGATGCTTGGCCCTCGGTTAGGGCAAAGATACGGTTGTCGACGACGAGGTAAGTGAGGCCGACGTTCTTGCGGAGGGCATGGAGGAAGTGGCCCAGGCCGATCGAGTAGGCATCTCCGTCGCCGCTCACGGCTACGACCTGAAGCCGCGGATTGACCAGCTTGATCCCCGTGGCCACCGGTATGGCGCGGCCGTGGAGTCCGTGGAAACCGTAGGCGCGGAAATAGTTATTCAGCCGGCCGTGGCAGCCAATGCCCGTGACAATGACCAAGTCCTCTGGCTCGATGTCGAGCGCCGCCGCCGCCCTCTTGAGGGCGTCGAACACGCCGAATAAACCGCAGCCTTTGCACCACGTCGGGCTGACCCGGTGGTAGGATTCTTTTGTCTTCATCGGCGCGACCTCAGGACGGGCCCGACGATTTCCTTGGGCGTGAACGGCAGGGTCGAGTAGTTCAGGATATTTTTGAGCTCAGCGCAGGGGCTGACCTGGCTCTTGATCAAGGTGGCCAGCTCTCCCGAAAAATTGTGCTCGACGACGAAGACATCCCGGCTCTCCGCCAGAAACTGCCTGACTTCGGCGGCCGGGAAAGGCCAGAGGGTGCGGAGCTGGAGAAAACGGGAAGGGACGCTCTTCACTCTCAGCTGCTCTATGGCTTCAAGGATCGCGCCGAGTGTCGAGCCGAACCCGATGAACCCGACCTCGGCCTTCTGGCAGCCCCAGACCTGAGGAGGGCAGAGGTCCGGGGACGCCTGATCCAGCTTGCGCATGCGTTTTTCCATCATCCGGCGGCGGTTCAAAGGGTCTTCGTCCCGGTAGCCCTTTTCATCGTGCTCGAGGCTCTCCGCCAGATGGACTCCGTTCTTCCAGGACGGCAGGGACCGGGGCGAGATCCCGTCCGCCGCCAGTTCGTACCTCTTGAATTCGGCCATTCCCAGAAGATCTTCCGGGTTGAGCAGCTTGCCGCGGTCAATCCGAATCCCCGAAAAATCGAGGGCCCGGGTCGTCCGGAAGTTCTGGCCCATGTCGAGCTCAGTGAGGATGATGACTGGACACTGGTACTTGTCCGCCAGGTTGAACGCCCCGACCGTCAGTTCGAAGCACTCCCCGACCGTTCCGGGTGCCAGGACGATGCGGGGAAATTCGCCGTGCGAGCCGAAGATCCACTGCAGGACATCGCCCTGCTGACTTTTGGTCGGCATTCCAGTGGCCGGCCCCAGGCGCTGAACATGGGCGATGACGACCGGGATCTCGGCCATGCCGGCCAGACTGAACGCCTCCATCATGAGCGAGGCACCCGGGCCGGAGGTGGAAGTCATCGCCCGGGCCCCGGCAAAGGACGCTCCGAGCGCCATGTTGAGAGACGCCAGCTCGTCCTCGGTCTGGACCACGGCGCCGCCGAAATCCGGCAGGTAATGAACGAGCCACTGCCAGATCTCGGAGGCCGGACAGATGGGGTAGGCGGCGAAATAGCGACAGCCTGCCGCCAGGGCGCCTAACCCGATGGCTTCGTCCCCGGAGATAAGAATCCGGTCGGCGTCCGCTTTTTTGGCCAGCGGACGCCTCTCCGACTCGGCAATGATCTCCTTGGCCTTCTCGTAGCCGAAACGGGCCGCCCGGACGTTCTTACGGACGACCTCCTCCCCTTTTCGTCTCAGGAACATCTCGGAGATTATCCCGTCGAGGAGCGCGGGGTCGAGGTCAAGGACATAACTCAGCGCGCCGAGGGCGATAACGTTCTTGAAGATCTCCTGGCCGAACTGCTCCCGGGCCAGGGCGCGCAGGGAAAAACGATGGAACATCTTGCCTTGCGTTTGCTCGGGAGGCGGCGCAGTCCATCCCTGACCGTCGCAGAAGACGATTCCGTTCGCAGCGATCTCGGGGAGATGAGCCAGGATCGATTCGCAGTCGAAGGCCAAGAGGATATCCAGCTGGTCGCTCAGCCCGTAAACCTTGTCCAGGGAGGCCCGGACGGTATAACAGGTGGACTCGCCCCGGATGTTAGAGGGAAAATCCCGGGAGGTGACAATCTCCCAGCCGTGACGCTTGAGCAACTTGGCCAAGACGTTGCCCGTGAAGAGCACGCCGTCACCGGCCTTGCCGGCAATCATCACCGCGAGGTCTCTGATCATCGGAAGCTCGTTTCGACTGGCTCACTCCAGGGCTTCAAAAGTGGCCAGATTATACAGATCATCATACTCCTTTGGACATCTAAATACAACATTTCTATAGGAATAGTAAGGTTTTTCTGCCGGCTCTCGCTAGACGAGCTTCCCCCGGGCCACCAGGATGACGCGGCCGCCCACAAAGACATCAATCTTCCCCGCCTTATCGTGGGCCCGCAGAAGGAGGAGCGACGGCCGTCCGACCTCGTAGCCTTGTTCGACGCGGATATCGATCCGAGGTCGGCCGAAATAGCGGTGCCGGACCAGATAACCCGCCAGACAGCCGTTGGCGCTCCCCGTGGCCGGGTCCTCACCCACTCCGTAGCAGTGAGCGAACACCCGGACGTTGAGGTCATTCCTCGGGCTGTAGGTCTGAGGTGCAAAAAGGAGGAACGCCTTCCCCTCGGCGGTTAGTCCGGCCAGTTTATCCGCCCGGAAGCCGCTCTTTTTCACCGCCTCCAGCGTCTTGACCGGGACGATCACGAACGAAATTCCGGTCGAGACCTCCTGAACCGGGAACCTGGGGTCCAAGTCGTCCGGCTTCAAACCCAAGACGGGCGCCACGCGACGGGCCTCCAGGGTAATCCCGAACCGCGGCTGTATCTGCTTCATCCAGAGGACGTCGGGCTTCCGGCCGCGATAGCCGAAAGTGACCGGGATGGGCCCGATCTTCAGGTTGAGGACGACTTTCCGGACCGGCTCCTTGATCAGGTCCTGCTGGATGACAAAGGCGGTGCCGAGCGTGGGATGACCGGCGAAAGGCAGCTCGGCAGCGGGCGTGAAAATGCGAACATCGTACCCGCCCCGGCGTTTCCGGTCGCCCTGGACGAACGTCGTCTCGGAAAAATTGATTTCGCGGGCGATCTTCTGCATGGCCGCTCCCGTGAGACCCTCGGCCCGGCGCACGACCGCCAGCTGATTGCCGGCATATTTATCCTCCGCAAAAACATCTACGATAGAGAACACCCGTCCGCTCAATACCCACCTCCCAAGTCGCTCTTGAAGCCGTCGGAAGCGGCCCGGCCCCGGCTGGGGGGGATCAGACTCCGGCCCTTTTAGGCCTTCTTCTTCATCGGCTTGGCGCAACAGACGAAGACATGCTCTTCAGCGCAGCCGCAGGCTTCATCGACGATGATGCGGTAGCCGCAGATACCACATTGGTAGGACTCACCCTTTTTCGTCTTCTGGACCGCCTTTTTTTTAGCTTTGGCTGGCATGACAAACCTCCTGTTTATTATTTTATTTCCAGTCCAAGAGACGCTGTTCACCTTGGAGACTGCGGCCGGCCGTGATATCCTGGCTGACTTCAAGACATCCCCTGTACCGCCCCGTATCATCGGTGACAGCGAGGTAGCGGATATGGATGAACCGGCCCCTCGACTGGAGCCAGAACTCAGCAGCCTGCCGCTCGCCCTTCCGGAAGGCTTCGAGGATGCGGTTGACGACGTGGATGCTTGCCGGCGGGTGACAATTCTGGACCTTTCGGCCGATGATTCCCTGGCTCCGCGGAAAGATGCGATCGGCGCCGGCCGAAAAGTAGCGCACGGTGTCCGCCTCGTCGACGAAGGTGAGATCGAGGGGGAGGTTCTTGAGCAGGAGGTTGATCTGCTCGGGAGT
>Ga0299915_10002366_pt1 | contig 13797 bp, 14 predicted proteins | sample RVTome_13_FD_200263 | JGI IMG/M metagenome (GOLD analysis project Ga0299915, IMG submission 200263) | Soil microbial communities from uranium-contaminated site in the Upper Colorado River Basin, Wyoming, United States - RVT92D227 (version 2) ...
TATTAACTTCTTTTGATTCTCGAGAGTAACGATCCCACAACAAACAAACAAACAAACGCCACTACAAACAGGATCCAACCGGAGAAGCCGTGGAAGAAGCCTTGGGCGACTTTATCACCATAGTGATGCGCCAGTATTCCAGTGCCGGTCACACGAGCAGCATTAGCAATGATAGCAATGGGAAGAGTTGAGAGAATTAACAGAATCCTTTTCCATGTCTCTTTTTGGCTGAAATAAGCAAATACAACCGAAAGTGCAAGGAGTGAAATAAGGGACCGAATACCCGAGCAGGCCTCTGCTACCTCTAAGGAAGTGTTTGCCAATAGCATAACATTACCTTCCCTGAGAACGGGGATGCCGGTTAAATAAAGCGTATTTGCCGCAACCTTGGAGGCAAAGAGTTGCATTGGAAAGGTAATGCGATCCATAAGGATGGAAGGGATAGGAATCATAAAAATTAAAAAAATTAAAGGGAAAAGAAGATTCTCAAAGAATTCCCTCCCAAGAAGAAAAAGGAGGATACCTCCAAGGACCACTAATAAAGAGAATCTCATGGTAAAGTATTCTGTGGCCAGGTTTCCCAGAAGTAAAAGGAGTATCCCAAAAATAATCAATCCCAGTCCTACCCAATTTGAAGAAGGATTGAGAACTCTGAGTTGCCTCCGCCTCTCATATACAAAATAGAGAGAGACTATCGGGATTAAAAAACCATGAGAAAAATCAGGCATATTAATCCAAACGGAAACTAATCCCTTCATGACAGGGGCGTAAAGGAAAATCAAGCAGGCTGTGATCATCACAGACTTAACCCAAACCCATCGATTCATTGGAAGTGTAGGTACAAACATTGAAGATTATTTGGCTAAGCTAATGGAATCTTCTATTAGCCTTAATTCATCTTCTCTTCCTATTCTTCGTTTACTCTCATAGAATTTACGGGGTAGGAATGATTTTATAACCATTTTCCACCTCTGCCAGCATCACTCCCTGCCATACACATCGTCGAAGCGTTCGATATCGTCTTCTTCGACATAGTCACCGTTTTGAACTTCAATAATCTGAAGAGGCACCTCTCCAGGATTCTCCAGGCGGTGCTTTGTATCGATGGGAATATAAGTACTCTCGTTCGTATGAACCAAATATGTTTCATTCTCTTTGGTCACCTTCGCTACCCCCGACACAACCACCCAGTGTTCGCTCCTTCTCCGGTGAAGTTGAAGGCTCAACTTGGCTTTAGGGTTAAGAACAACTCTTTTAATTTTATATCCATTCCCTTTCTCCAGAACTGTATAACTCCCCCATGGCTTCTCAACGGTTTTATGAAGGAGATGCTCCTCCCGACCATTCTGCCTCAATGTATCAACAATCTTTCTAACTTCCTGAACCTTTTCTTTCGGAGTCACCAGAGTTGCATCTGGAGTATCCACCACAACCATGTCTTTAAGTCCAATAGTTGCAACGAGCCTTTCACCAGAAAATACGATTGAGTTCTGGCTTCCAATATCGATCGTATTCCCTTTGAGAATGTTTCCTCGTTCGTCTTTACCAACGATTTCATCAAGGGCGGTCCAACTACCTAAATCAGACCATTGAAAGGTGCCAGGAACCATCAGCACGTCAGCGCTTCTCTCCATAATTCCATAATCAATGGAAATGCTTTCCAAATTGGCATAGAGCGTCAACAATTGCGGATTGCGGATTGCGGAATTGAAGGTTTGTTTGGTTTGTTTAGTTTCTCTGGTTTATCTGGTTTGTTTGATTCATTTGAATCGAACAGGAGAGACTCGATTTCCTTTAAGGTGTGAAAAAGAGAAGGTAGATGAGTTTTGATCTCGGAGAGGATCTTGGAAGTTTTCCAGGCAAAGATGCCGGAGTTCCAGAAGTAACTGCCATCGGAGAGATAAGTCTTCGCTGTTTCCAGGTTAGGTTTTTCTACGAAGCGCTCAACCTTTAGAAATCCCTTTGGTCCCGTCTCTGAACCATTTACGACCTTAATATATCCATAACCTGTTTCAGGCCGACAGGGTTTGATACCAAAAGTGACGAGATAATCTTCCTCCGCCCCCCCAATGGACAACTTCAGGTCACTTAGGAACTTCTTTGCGTCAGGGATAGCATGGTCAGAGGGCATTACGATCATTATGGATTCGGGGGAGAGTTGATTGAGATAAATGGCAGCAAGACCGACGGCTGGAGCTGTATTTCTTCCCAAGGGCTCTTTAATAAATTGAACACTTTTTGCCAAAGAACTTAAGGGCTGGAGATGAAATCGTATGTCCTCGGCTTTATCCTCAGTGGTTACAATCCAGATATTTTCTGGAGGAACAAACCCATTAATACGCTTGATGGTCTGTCGGATTAGGGTATCTTCTCCCACGATCTGCAACATTTGTTTGGGGCAGGTCTCCCTGCTTAGAGGCCAAAAGCGAGTGCCAGAGCCACCGGCAAGGATGATGGCATACACGTCATTAAGTAATTGAGTCATTGAAGTTATTAGGTACAGCGGTTATAAATAGCGAATAGCGATGAAATATTCTTAGGTAGAAGGAGCAATTTGTTTGAGGATAGAGGGATAGAAAAAGAAGCTAATCAGAATTAAGGTTTACTAAATGAATATTTAAACCTTTCTGAATATCCTTAAAGTGTTCATCGAGACTAAATATTTGACATTCATATTCTTTAGCTATTACGGCAATGTAACAATCCGTTAAATTAATTGTTTTACCTTTCTTTTTCAAATTGAATGAAAGTTTACCCCGTTAGAAAGCCCCACTGCTTGCAGCGGGGATGAAGATAAAATTCCTTTTGGAGCGAACATGGGGTTTAAAGCCCCGTGTGAGCCCTCCCGTTGGAAGGCCGAAGACCTTCTAACGGGGTTTACCAGTTATAATCCAGGTATCTTCTTTCTAGTCAACAATATTAAAAGCATCAACAAAGTCCTCTATGACGGAAATCTCCCGCTCGGACTTTGCCCCCTGAATCAATTCCGCAATGACAATCTTTGGAACATAAACCTCTTGCTTTGAAAGAATTTCATCTATTTTTTTTGAAACATTTGTCGGTTTGTCCCTAAAATATTTTATCCATACTGAAGTGTCTATTAAGACTTTCTCACCGCTCATAATGCCTCATCTCATCTGCCGTTAAGTCGAACTCTAATTTTCCTTTCATTGATTTAATTTTTTCAATTTTCTTACGCCTGAGATATTCATGGATAGCCTTCTTCACTGCAGTGGCTTTACTTTTTGCTTTCGTCTCTTTTAGCAACTCATCCAAGATATCTTTTTCAATAGTTACTGTAGCTCTCATAATATCTCTATCCCGCTAAATGTTGTTCGCTAGATCGTAATATAATTTTTAATTTTGTCAAGCAAAGATTAATACACATTTATTTACAATTAATTATGCATAGTATTGTCACATAAAAATTGCCAGTATCTATATTTATTCAACGACAGGGTAAACATGCTTTAGGGCGGAGAAGGGACGGTCACTGACTGAAGTTTCCTGTTCCAAATACCTATCAAGAGCCTTTATGGCTATGCATTTGGAGTATCGAGACCAACAATTTTCTTTTCCGCAGTAACTCATCTTCTCTTCTGTGCCCTGTCGGATCCCATGATATTTACAAGGGAAACAGATTTTGATTAACATGACTTGTCACCTCGGTTCATTGGGTTCGTTGGGTTTCTTGGGTTTATTGAGTTGATTGAGTTAATTAGGTTAATCGATTTCCTTGGGTTGTTTTGGTTTATTGAGTTGCGATTGTAGATACTTTATGAAACCTGAGTCCATTTTTGAAACGATTTCAGCCTGATTGTAAATTTTTTCAAAATCATCTTGGTTGATATATTCTTGATCCAACGCTACATAGAGTTGACTTTGAACTTCAGCAGCCGAGCTCTTCGATATAAATAGAAACTGGATGAACTCCCTATTACTCCTCCTTGCAAATCCTTCAGTTTAGCCTGTGAAATATTCTCTTAATCTGTTTTTCAAGTATCTTCTTCCATAAGTAGTCTTGAGGTATTTCTCTCTCTTGAAAGAATCCTTCTGATTTAAGCAAGCTTCATAGTAAATTAATTCCATAGGAAACCTATTTTGGGTAGATTCAATCCGGCCGTGATTGTGTTCAATAATTCTTTTCTTAAGGTCTTTAGTACAACCGATGTAAAGCCCACGGTCAGCCTTCGATCTTAGTACCTATACATAATACATTGCATTTATTTCACAGGCCAAGTATTGGACATAGCCGATACTGCAGCATCCTGTACTTGATTTACCAATCTGAAATCTTTCCTGAATTTTAAACTCTTATTAATCACACTATAAACCATCTTTACAAGTTTTCGAGCTTCTTGCCAGGCATCTATATCTTCAAAACGAGTTATTTTCATCTTAGTAACTCAACAAACCCTAAAAAACTCTACGAACTCAATAAACCCAGATAGGCTACCGCCATTTCGGGTTTGGGATGATCCGATGAATTAAATTTACAATATTGAGTTTTTCCAGCCACTTTTAGTGTGGGTTTAAAGTTAATTAAGTGCTGCAATGATTCTGTGTTAACTACAGTATCGCCACACCGCAGCACTATACCACCAGTTTAAGCCACCTTCTCAATTAAAGAATAATGAATCTCTACAGCGGGTTGGTATCCAATTAAATTCATCAGAACCCTAACCCGTTCACCATCCGAGACCCATCTGTCGAAGATTCCTAAAAGGTCCTTTAATGGGCCGGATTTAATTCTCACCAAATCATTAGGCTCGAAATGATAGTCTTTTCTAACAATGCCATTACTATCAGTTCTTTTCTTAATCAGCTCTACTGCTGCTTCAGAAACAGGAGTGAAGTTACCCCCAAAACCCAATATTTTCTTAACTCCCCTTGCCCACCTGACCAGGTTATAATTTTGATCGATATCAAACTTTCCGAAGATGTAATTTGGAAAAAGAGGTTTAAATTCTTTGTTCAACCTACCATTTCTTGGTAAAAAGGTCTCCATCAAAGGATTAAATATCTCTATTCCTTTTGTGGAAAGGTAGGATTTTGCCTCTTCTTCTTTCTTCGGTTTGGTTTGAATGACGTACCAGAGATTCATAATTAAGTTAATGAGTTAATAAGTTAATGAGTTATTAAATCTAAACTTTGAGTTATGAATTATGAATTATGAGTTATGAGTTAAATAATAACATTCCGAAATCTGCAATCCGCATTCCGCAATCAGAATTACCTCGCTCCTTTTCCAAATAACACCACTTTTATCGTTTCAAAGATGATGAGTAAATCAAATAAGGGAGATAAGTTTTTAATATAGTAAAGATCGTATTTTAGCTTCTCTAAGGCGTCCTCTTTTGACGCCCCATAGCGATATTTAATTTGCGCCCAGCCAGTGACTCCTGGTTTCAAGGAGAGTCTCTGATCATAAAATGGTATTTCTTTTCGTAATTTTTCAACAAAATAAGGTCGTTCAGGCCTGGGGCCTACAAAGGCCATGTCTCCTTTGAGCACATTAATCATCTGAGGAAACTCATCGAGTCGCCATTTTCTTATCCATCGGCCAACACGGGTAATTCGTTTATCATCATTTTCTGCCCATACAGGACCATTGGTTTCGGCATTATCAACCATGGACCTAAACTTAAGAAGTCTAAATATCTTTCCTCTTTTTCCTACCCTTTCCTGTCTATAAAAAACTGGCCCACGAGAATCTATCTTGATCAAGATAGAGATGACTAAAATTAAAGGGGAAAGAAGAATCAATCCAATCAATGAGAGAGTAAATCCTGTAACCCTTTTTCCCCACATCGTTAGTTTCGATTTTTTAAACCCATCTGAGAAGATAAGGAAACTCGGCCGAAGGCTTTCCACCTGCAGCCTTCCTGTGAGATGTTCATAAAATTCGATCCCCTCCTCTACGGCAATCCCTCTCATCTTACATTCTAAAAGTTGGCTTTGGGGAAAATTTCCCCTTCTTTCTTCGAGGGCTACAATAATACGGTTCACCTTTTCCCTTGTGGCAATGTCGAGAATCTGGGATTGGTCACCAATGATAGAAGGGTTTACCAATTTCTCCCCCACCCTATCTGGATTTTCAGCGATAAATCCAAGGATTTTAAAACCTGTATCTACTTTCTCTACGATATCCTTTGCAATTTCTTTAGCTAAGGTTCCGGACCCGATGATTATTATCTTCTCATCTAACTGTCTCGTCCTCAAAATATGATTGTAGATTATTCTCCACGAGACAATTACCGCCCCCATGAAAACCAGGCTGACGAGAAAGATTCCCCTGCCGATGATGAGGAAAGGGAATAGATAGTAAAGGAAAGCTAAAAGGATGGAAGACACCCCCAGTGATTGGAGGAGACGGATGCCCAATTCTATATTGTTTCGAAAGATTTTCAGGTCATAAAGGTCAAAGTAATATAGAGAAAGTTGTACGCAGGCTACAATCAATAAGGCTTTCAGGATAAGATATTCATAGGTATAGAAGGTTATGGGGTCACCAAGAAAACGCAGGTAAGCCCCAAGAATCACCATCCCTATGACAAAAGCGCTCTCCAGAAAGAAAAAAACAATTTTCCGAATAGGTATATATTGGTCAAAAATTCTGAGTATCATTTTGAATGAAATATTGTGCTGCTGTTATTCGGTGTTGCGGTGCTGCAGTTATTTTTATAACCGCAACACGGCAGCACTTCAGAACGGTTGCACTTAAGAAAGTTTCTTTTTAAATGGAAATATTTTCATCCACCGGCTTTGAGGTTTAGCCCCTTTTTTCCCGTAACCATATCCATAGCCATATCTGTAGGAATATCCATCAGCACCAAAATAGCGTGAGGATAGTCCGGAAGACTTAAATTCCAGATCGTTCAACACGAGCCCCAAGATCTTCTTTTTTTCTAAAGAGGCAATGGCCTGTTTTATTGTTTCCCTTGGAGTTACTCCGGCCCTTACGACGATAAGTATCTCATCAACCATCTTAGCCAAAACTTCTGACTCTGATGTAGAAAGAAGGGGGGTACTATCAAAGATTACATATCTGTCACTATATCGTGATTTTAATTCATGAACCAAAGCTTCCATTTTTTTTGACCCGATCAGTTCTGTAGGGTTATCTTGAACCTTTCCCCCTGGCAGAATGGTTAGTCTTTCTACCTCCGTCTTCATAATGAGTTCGGAAATATTCTCATTGCCCGTCAGACAATCTGACAGGCCCTTACCATTCTCCACGCCAAACCAATGTCCAATAGTAGGGCTGCGAAGGTCACAATCCACCAGCAAGGCGTGAGAATGGAAATCATGAGCAATACCAATAGCAAGGTTCGCTGCAATAAAGGACTTCCCTTCCCCACTTGTAGCACTGGTCACCATAATTGTTTTTGGGAATTCTGAGCTTTTACGTTTAAGGAGGTATGTCCTCAGTCTTCGGAACTGCTCAGCAGCCAGAGATCCAGGTTGAAAAAAGTAGATTAAACTTTGGTTGGATATCATCCCATCTTTTACCGAAAGAAGAGGCATTCTCTTCTGACTCTCGCTTCTTCCCTCTTCTTCCTCCTCCGAAATAAGGGGAGGCTCCCTCTTTCGTTCCTCTAGTTCCTCTCCTCTTTCCTTCTCTGCCTTTTCCAATGCTTTATAAATTTTGCTCATTTCCCCTCCATTCAGTCTTCTTTAAAGAACCTATCTCGATAATTTTCAAAATATCTCCTGAAAAAACTTTACAATAGTATTTTTAAGGAGTTGTATCCATCCTGTGACTTCCCATTTTGTATCCAGAAGGGATACTAAAATGGCGAAAGCCACTAAGCTGAGCAACACAGTGGGAATTACTTTAAAAAGAATAAATTTTCTTCGTCTCTTCTGAAGGCCTAATCCATCCAGATTTTTGATTACCTCATGGATGATCTTGCTCCCAATGGCCTTCTGATCAGTTGCATAACCCATTAACAAAGCATTGTCGCAGACGATGTTAATCAGCCTGGGGATCCCTTTCGTATACTTGTAGATTTTATTAAGAGCTTTTGGGGTAAAAATATTGAGATCGAATGTCCCGGCTATCCTCAACCTTTTCTTGATATATTTTTTCGTATCCTCTTTGTTAAGGGGTTGAACATGGTAACGGAGGCTCACTCTCTGCTTCAATTGCCGAAATTTGGGATCCTCTAAGATCTCGTTCAGTTCAGGTTGTCCCATCAGGATGACTTGAAGGAGTTTACTCTTTGATGTTTCCAAATTGGTGAGTAAACGAACCTCTTCAAGAAGTTTGGGATCCAGGTTTTGTGCTTCGTCGATGATCAAAACGACATTGTCATTATTAGAGTAACAAGCCATCAGGAAAATGTGGAGCTGGGTAAGGTATTGTCCTTTTGATTTCTTCTGGCCCTTTAACCCCAGATCCTGGCAGATGTAATGAAGAAAGTCAGTAGATCCCATGATCGGGTTGAAGAGATAAGCGGTTTTGGTATTTCCGTCCAATTTGCTGAGAAGTGTTTGAATAAGAGTGGTCTTCCCTGTCCCCACCTCTCCCGTAATGACGGTAAATCCCCTTCTTTCCCTGACTGCATAGGTGAGATGAGCCAAGGCCTCTTTATGATTTTCACTGAGATAGAGAAACTTGGGATCTGGGGTGATCTCGAAGGGCTTCTCTCTAAAACCGTAAAAGTTTTTGTACATACTTTAAGCCGCTTTCTTCTCGATCTTTGGGATATTGGTTAACACCTTAAATCCAAGGGTTGCCTCTAAATCTTCAGCGTCCCTAAAGGAATGATCCATCTGTTCCCTGAAGAACGCCAATCCAAAGCCAGAGCCTATTCCCAATGCGAGACCAAAAAGGAGAATTTTGGGAATATCTGGACTAGATGGTATCTCAGGAATCCTGGCGGGATCGACCACTCTAAATTGTTCCCCTTTCTGACGCCTCTCTAAATTTTCTGCCTGCTGAGACTCCTGAAACTTCTTCGAAAGGACTTGAAAGGTCTCTTTGGTATTCAGATAGTCTCTTGAAACAATGGTCAATGCCTGTTCTCGTGTCGGCGTATTTTCGATTCTCCCTCGGTATTTATTAATTTGTTCCTTGACCTTTCCCTCTTCCTCCTTTAATCTTTCTATCTCTAATTCAATAGCAATCAGTTGGGCCTCCATCTCTTTATAACGGGGGTTAAGTTTAAGTTCTGACTTGTCCTCTTTCTTTCCCTTTTTTATCTCTTTTTGGGGTGCTGATAATTCGGACCCGGTGATTGTTTCTTCAGATTTCCTTCCCACTTTGTCTTTTTCAATTTTGGCTTCCAGCTCTTCAATTCGTTTTTTGACCATAACAATATCAGGATGTTTTTCTGTATATTTGGCTTGATAGTCTGCAAGTTGATTCTTTAACTGTTCCAGTTGGACTACCTGAGGATCTTTTAAAGGGGTGACCATAGAGGTTAAACCATCCTTTATATTCGGAGATGAAGCAAGCAGAAGTTCCGTATCAGAAATCTGTTTCTGGATCACCAATTTCCGATCCTGGGCTGACCTTATACCCTCACCGATCCTCTGATAAAGGAGTTGAAGCTGGTCGAGGACTTTGAGATTGGCTTGCAGCTGTTCAGGGAGTTCACCAGAAAACTTTCTTTTGAAATTGGTGACCTCCTTCTCTTGCTCTTCAAGTTTTGCCTTTGTGGCATTCAATTCAACAGAGAGGAATTCCGAGGTCCCCTGAGCTTGTTGCTCTCGCAACTTAAGGTTTTCTTCAATGAAGAGGGAGGCTAATTTATTAGTGACCGTTGTGACCACTCTTGGATCTTCACCTGTATAAGAAATGCTAAAATATCCTTCTTTTCCTTTAAGTTCTACGCGGATATTTTTCTTTATTAAACTGATGATCTCTTCGCGGCTGAGGGATTTGGCCTCACTTGAATAAAGTTTTAACTCAGAGATGACTTGTTCCAACCGTGTGCGACTCATAACTTCCTGCCTGATCGACTGAAGACGGTCTTCGATTTTTGAAGTCACCGTGGGCTTTATATATGCCTCTGGTACCTTCTGTGGTGTCACCAGGATCGTGGCGGTTGCACTGTATAGTTTTGGTGAGACAATTACAAAGATAGAAGCTGCGGCCAAGACGATGACAAAGGGGATGATGATATACCATTTTTGCCTTAGAAAAATTTCAATATACTCATGAATATTAAAAGACTTTTCAGGGTTGATCATTGATTACCTCCCATTTTTTACGCATAGCCCCAAGTACATAGCGTTAAAGACCTTGCACATTCTTTTAATAGGTTGCGGTTACTTTAAATATTCCTCGGTAGTCACTATAATCTGCACTATTAATATTCGAATTATTCGTAGTATAGTTAACTTGTAAGGAGAGTGTTAACCATTTAAAAAGCTCATAGGAGGCATTTCCTCCAATTTCCCAGATATTATTTGTCTGTTTTCTCCCCCCTATTGCGGAACCAGGGTATTTTTCCCATTCATAACTGCTGAAAAGTCCGACGGTCATCTTTCTAAGGGGTTGATGGGTGATTCTCCCTATTGCTCTGTGGGATTGGGTAAAACCACGATTATCGGCAGTAAAGAAATCCTCTGTATATCCACCCTGAAACGAGATGGTATATGTGGTCTTCTCTGCTCGCTGTGTTAGTAGAACATCATAAGAGGGACCACCTAACATGGACCCGTTCGCGGGGTCGCTCCAGTAATAACCCACTTCAACCTTACTGCTCAGTGTTTGACTGAAGGCATGTTCGATACCTAAAGTTGGCCTGTAAACGACATAATCCATGCGAGGGTTTTCATTAATGCGAGGTTTTTCGAAATTACGCCACAACTGAGTATAATTTGCGAAGACCGATGTTTTTGGATTAAAGCGGTATGTGTAACTTCCCCTAAACATATGACCTATCAAATCTGGGGAACGCTGAAAATCCCCAAGAGTAAGACCATATTCAAAAGAGACTCCATTTCTAATATCGAACCAATAAACAATCTTTGGATTGATAGAATTCGCCATACTGTCTTGGTAAAGCTTACTTTGGACGTTATAAATATTGTTTATGTAATTGATAGAAAAAATGTTTTCTCTTCCAAACTGATATTCCAAAGAGGGCTCAAAAACATTTCTGAGCCAAGGTACCCTTTTTATTGTTCTCGAAGAAAGATATTGGCCCGGTATAGCAGTGGGAGAATAATCCGGTTCCCTTATATCATCCGATCGGATTAAGTAATCTCTAACGCGAAAATTCAGCTTTTTTGTCATTGCATACCAAGCGTTGAGTGTTCCATTGAGGCTGGTGTAATTAACCTCGTGATTTTTGGCATAAAAGTTGAACCCGGCATTGAAGTCCAAATCCATTCCATACCTGTCTTCGGCAGTGGGAGTCTGTCGGAGTTCACGTGTGGTAGGAGATCTTGGTGTGGTTGAAAATCTAAATCCCGGAGAAATAGTGGTGATAAAGTCGCCTTGTTTGTTTGTCGCACTCAAGTTGATATTACTATCATACTCCTCTTGAATAGTAATATAAGGTTGGAAGTGCAAGAGAATATCTTCCGACCAAGCATGAACGATCGTGGGAAAAATTATAAAAAACAAAGCAGAGATTAACCATTTCATTCTATTCATTTTATCCTTACCTATAAGCCTTGATTAATCCGGAACAATGATAGTGTCGCCAGCTTTAAGTATAATGTTTGAACTGGGATCACTCCCCTTAACAATTTTTTTATAGTTCACGGTGATCCGTTTCTCTTTACCGTCTTCTTTCCGAATGATTAAAATCTTCTTTTGATTTGCCCAATCTGTAAATCCACCAAACATAGGAATAAACTGGAGGAGGGACGTTTCCGTTCTCAGGCGATAAACACCAGGTTTTTTAACCTCACCGGAGACATAGACTTGATAACTATTAGCTTCCATTACAATGATAGTCACTGTGGGATTCTCGACAAATTCTTTCAGCTTTTTAGTTAATAATTCCTTTAACTGGAGAGGTGTCAGCCCCGCCGCGTGGATCTCATCGGTGAGGGGGATCGATATCTTCCCGTCCATTCTGACCGGCACAGTTCTAGACAGACCTTCTTCCTTCCAGACATGGATATAGAGAATATCCTCCGGCCCGATGATATATCGGTCGCTGTCCGCAGTGATTTCTGCCTGGGCTTGCTTTTTCTGAAGAACCTCCTTTTCAGATTGAGGGTAAGCAATTTGAATAGATATATAAAAAATCGCTAACCCTATGATTCCGGCGGCCACTAATTTTTTCATCTCTATCTCTCCTTAGTTTCCTCAGGGGTTCGAGGATTCAAGGATTCGAGGGTTCCAGGTCTTTAAACATTTCGCTTGACTCCTTGAACCCTGGACCACTTGAACCCTTTGGTTTATTTACGTTTCTGTTCCAAATGTCTTTCTGATGAGATCCATAGTGCCTGTTCCATGGATGGGAAAACAGACTCGATCGATCATGATCTCAAAGCCCTTACTTTTAAAGTCATAAAATTCCAGAGCATCTTCAAATCGGGATTTAACATGGTCGCCGGCTTTTACATCCGCATAGGGGAGCAGAACAACCAGTTTATCCAATTCTAAAGAACCAATAATATCGCTCTCGCGTATCTCTTCCATTAAAAGATCACTCAATGTCTGATAACAGGCTTCCAAACCACCTCCATTATCCTCTTGTGAAAATTGCTTGATTTTGAAGAGCATGAGGCAGAGAAAATTCTGATAACGCCGTGCACGTTTCACTTCAAGGTCCAAAAGAAAAAGGAATAAATCCCGATTCAGGATTCTGCCGAACGCTTCCCCTGGTCCTTTTGGGAATTGATCCCCCAATTTTTCCATCCCGTCTCTCCTTCATGCTCCTATTTGTGACCGATGCCCGAAATAATATTATTTGAATTTCTCAACTGGTCTCTTCTCCAATCTTTCGATATTCTCTTAGATCATCTAAATGGTATTTCTGAATCTTATACAGCAACGCCTTATAACTTACACGAAGCAATCTGGCTGCTTTCTTCCTGTTCCAATGAGTCTCTTGTAAAATGCTTTGAATAATCTCCTTTTCTGCCACTTCAGCTGCTCTTTTTCCCACATCTTTCAAGTTGAATGATTTCTTTTCTTTTTGAGGGGTCGGCAATAAATTTTCATAGGATTCAGGATGTATTCCATTATCCAACCTTTTACCGGATATGTTCTTCAGTACCGTATTTCCATCACCAAATATGACAATCCGTTTAATCACATTCTCCAATTCACGGATGTTTCCGGGCCAAGTGTACTCTTTAAAGGCATTAATCACCTTTGATGAAAATGGCGGGACCTCCCTTCTGTATTTCTTTTTATAAACATTTATAAAATATTGTGAAAGGGGGAGAATTTGCTCTCTACGATCCCGTAAAGGCGGGACGGTGATACTGATGACATTGATCCTGAAAAATAGGTCTTCACGGAAATGCCCTTCCATCATTGTTTTTTCTAGATGATCCTTGGTGGTGGCAATCACACGGGTATCGACTGTTACATCTCCATCCCCTCCTAAACGAGAAAACATTCCGTCCTGAAGGACCTGCAGAAGTTTTGCCTGAATGGAGACATCCATTTCGCCAATATCGTTCAGCAATATCGTTCCCTCACTGGCTAATTCAAACTTCCCTGGTTTTTTGATATACGCTCCTGTAAAGGCACCTTTTTCAAACCCAAAAAGCTCGCTTTCAAGGAGCCCCCTAGGAATTGCTGCACAATTCACCTTAACGAATGGTTTATCCTTACGGTGAGAATTTAAATGGAGGGCATGAGCCACTAATTCT
>Ga0299915_10002367_pt1 | contig 13796 bp, 11 predicted proteins | sample RVTome_13_FD_200263 | JGI IMG/M metagenome (GOLD analysis project Ga0299915, IMG submission 200263) | Soil microbial communities from uranium-contaminated site in the Upper Colorado River Basin, Wyoming, United States - RVT92D227 (version 2) ...
CTGCTCGGGTATGTCAGTGAAGTGGATGAATCGCTTATTGATAAAGAGCCTTACTACAAATCAGGAGATTATATAGGGAAGCTTGGTATTGAGGAAGCCTACGAAAAGGAACTGAGGGGCCAGAGAGGCGTTAAGATTTACCTGGTCGACGTTTACAGCAGAATCAAAGGATCATATGCTGAAGGACGGATGGATACTGTTGCCATGCAGGGCGAAGATATCATATCGACTATGGATATGGATCTTCAGGAGTATGGTGAGCATCTGATGCAAAACAAGACAGGCAGCATAGTGGCGCTTGAACCAAAGACAGGAGAAGTACTTGCACTCGTTTCATCGCCTAATTATGATCCCGGCCTGCTGGTAGGAAGAATACGATCGGAGAATTTTACAAGGCTGAGCGCTGACACTGCACAACTGCCATTATTTAACAGGGCGCTGCAAGCCAAATACCCTCCGGGCTCTACTTTCAAGCCGATAAACGGGCTTATCGGTTTGCAGGAACAGGTTATAACACCATCGACAATTTTCGGATGCAACAACGGATATTTGTTTGTTAAGTGTCATTCCCACAGTTCGCCTCTCGATCTCGTGCATGGCATTTCAAACTCATGCAATTCATATTTCTGTCAGGTTTACAGAAGGATCCTTGAGAATCCCGCGTATCCGACAATCGAAGCTGCCTACCTAAAATGGAAAGAGTATCTGAATGCATTCGGATTCGGGACGAAGCTTGGAATTGAATTCACGAATGAGCTTACCGGACTTGTTCCCTCACCAGCTTATTTCGACAAATACTATGGTAAAAACAAATGGAAAGCCCTTACCGTAATTTCAATGGCTATCGGACAGGGAGAAATAGAAACCACCCCCTTGCAGATGGCTAACATGACGGCTGCAATTGCAAACAGGGGTTATTATTACATTCCTCATATAGTTAAATCGATAGGCCTTGATAAACCGGTTGACCAGAAGTATCTGACGAAACAATCGATTAATATCGATTCAGCCAATTTTGAGACAATTATCCTTGGTATGGAAACTGCTGTTAACGGTGAAGGCGGAGCCACTGCAAGGATTGCGGCGCTGAAAGACATCATTGTCTGCGGTAAGACAGGAACTGCCCAGAATCCACATGGCAAGGAACATTCGGTGTTCGTTGCCTTTGCACCAAAGGATGATCCCACTATAGCAATAGCAGTATTTGTTGAAAATGCCGGATTTGGAGCTACATACGCTGCTCCGGTAGCAAGCCTGATGATCGAAAAGTACCTTAAAGGGGAGATTACAAATAAACCATTGGAACAAAGAATATTTGAACTAAACCTGATCGCCGGTGGTACGGAACGTTAATATATGGAGCAGACTTGACAAGGCTACAATTCTGGTCTTTCTGCTGTTGGTCATCATAGGCTGGTTTAACATTTATGCTGCTGTCTATAATGAGGAACACAGCAGGATAATCGATCTTTCGCAACGATACGGAAAACAATTTATCTGGATCATGGCAACCCTTGTAATTGCTGTTTTCGTGGTTGTGATCGATTCAAGATTCTATTTCTTTTTTTCATATTTTATTTATGGCGGACTGATCCTGTTACTGATCCTGGTTTTAATCATTGGCAGGGATATAAACGGAGCAAGATCATGGTTTGAATTCGGCCCGCTGAGTCTGCAGCCTTCGGAATTTACCAAATGCGGAACCGCTCTTGCCCTGGCAGCATATCTGAACTCAAGGAGACATGATCTGAAAAGATTCAGCATTTTTTCAGTCGCATCAGGCATAATTTTATTGCCCGCACTTCTGATAACCATTCAGCCTGACCTGGGCTCAGCTGTCGTATATTTTGCCCTGTTCATTGTGCTTTTCAGGGAAGGAATGAGCTCGTATATTTTTGTATCAGCACTGATCATGCTGATGCTTTTCTTTTTTACCCTGCTATTTAATAACCTGTATCTGACTATCGGCCTGATCGCGGCTGCATTTATCCTGACCTGGATCGCAACACGGAAATGGAAGTTGTGTCTTGAAGGTATGGGGATCTTTATATTGATTTCTATCGTCGTTTATCTTTTCAATAGTCTGATAATTAAATTTTTAAGTGACGAGCATGTTTTATTTATATCAGTTATCCTTTCGGGAATCGGATATGCTTTTTATTTTTATAACAAGAAGGCTGTTTCGCTTCTTATGATATTTATCTTCCTCGCCGGAAGTCTGATTTTTGTTAATACAGTCGATTTTGCATACAACAGGCTGTTAAAGCCGCACCAGAAGGAAAGAGTTGAAATTCTTCTCGGGATTAAATCTGATCCTCATGGAACAGGATACAATGTCAACCAGTCTTTAATTTCAATCGGCTCCGGAGGATTTACCGGTAAAGGTTATCTTAAAGGAACCCAGACCAAATTCAAATTCGTTCCTGCCCAGAGCACTGATTTTATTTTCTGTACGGTGGGTGAGGAATGGGGATTTATAGGATCCTTCGTTATTATAGGTTTGTATGTATTCCTGCTTCTGAGGCTGATCGTCCTTGCCGAACGACAGCGATCGGTATTTTCAAGGATTTACGGGTATGGGGTCTTATCAATATTGTTCATTCATTTTTTTATTAATATAGGGATGACAATTGGAATTGTACCGGTCATCGGTATCCCCCTGCCTTTTTTAAGCTATGGAGGCAGCTCATTGTGGGGTTTTACAATACTTTTGTTTATTTTTCTCCGCCTTGATGCCAGCCGTGCCGAATATCTGGTGTGATCAGAACGGTATTGTGATCCTGTGGGATATCTCTATTCCGAAATCGTTTTCAACATAATCAATCAGCTGGGGAAAGAATTCCATGAAGTCATCCTGAAGAGAATAATAATTCTTTTTCAAGGCCTTAATAGCGAACCTTGTTTCGTTTGGAAGTGATGATCGTTTGCTTAAAGTGCTTAAAACATGACGGATCCCTCTTACCGTCTGATATGATTCAATCCAGTTATTAATGATAAAAAAGGGCATCATCTTTCTGACATCATCTGGCAGTATCTCAAAATTATTGACCATTGCCCTGTAAAAATTGTAAGTCACACTTTCAAGAGGCCTTCTTGAAAAAAAATTCCATTCCCTGGTAAGGAAATGATCATAAATAATATCGGTTATGACCCCCGAATATTTGTGATATTTTCTGGTGAAAAATATCTTGCTGCGGTGAACGATCGGATGCCTGTCAGTAAAAGCATCAATATTCCGGTGTAGTATTATTCCTTTTCTTACCGGATCGGGGTATTTGAGATAGTCGCGCCCTTTTACATAATCTCCTATGTAGTTTCCAATGATGATTTTATCAGAATCACCCGACAGATATATGTGGGCCAGAACATTCATATCACGACATAATAGTACAAAGAATTTACAATTACCTGATTATATCGGAAACATTTTCTTTAACATGTTTTCAGAATCGCATTGCAGCCGTGCTAAAATATTGATATTCAGAAGAATATATATGAAAAACGGTGTGGTAAAAAATAGACTGAAATGTTCGGATTTTAAGTATGCAAATTATAAATTTGTCGTTTCACTTTATATAGTAAAACGACTTTTATCAGTAATAATTATAAACAGGATAAGGAGGATATATGATCAAAAGGAATGTCATAATAATCGGAGCAGCAGGAAGAGATTTTCATAACTTCAATACTTTTTACAGGGATAATGATAGTTACAACGTAGTAGCATTTACTGCAGCCCAGATTCCTGACATTGACGGCAGAAGATATCCTGAAGAACTGGCAGGGAAGTTGTACCCGAAAGGAATTCCGATCTTCTCCGAAGAGAGTCTTCCTGAGTTAATTAAAAAGTACAGAGTCGATGATTGTGTTTTCTCATACAGTGATGTAACATATCAGAAAGTAATGTCGGTTAGTGCTCTGGTAAATGCTTCCGGTGCAAATTTTATTCTTCTCGGGCCTGCAGATACCATGGTAAAAAGTACAAAACCTGTAATTGCGGTGGGAGCAATCAGGACCGGGTGCGGTAAGAGCCAGACCTCAAGAAGGATCATAGAGCTTTTAATGAACAGGGGACTTAAGGTTGTGGCTGTTCGTCACCCGATGCCGTACGGAAACCTTGAAGCCCAGAAAGTACAGAGGTTTGCCACGGTTAAGGACCTTGAAAAGCATAAATGCACAATAGAAGAGATGGAAGAGTATGAGCCGCATGTTGTCAGGGGCAATGTCATATATGCAGGAGTTGATTATGAAGCCATTCTGCGTAAAGCCGAGAAAGATCCAAAGGGGTGTGATGTGATTGTCTGGGATGGAGGCAATAACGACTTCCCGTTTTACAGGCCCGATCTTATGATTACTGTGACCGATCCTCACAGGGCGGGACATGAGCTGAAGTATTACCCGGGCGAGGTCACGCTCCGGATTGCCGATGTTGTTGTGATAAACAAAATTGACACTGCAGCACCTGAAGCAATCCAGACTGTAAGGGAAAGCATTGAAAAAGTCAATCCAAAAGCAGTTGTGGTCGATGGAGCATCACCTATCAGGGTGGATAATCCTTCGGTGATCAGAGGAAAGCGGGTACTTGTTGTGGAGGATGGACCTACACTTACACATGGTGAAATGAAGATTGGTGCAGGTGTGGTTGCTGCAAGGAAATTCGGAGCATCCGGACTTGTTGACCCAAGACCTTTTACTGTTGGAAAGTTAAGCGAAACCTTCCTGCTTTATCCGAATATCGGTACACTTCTACCTGCTATGGGATATGGAGAGCAGCAGTTGAAAGATCTTGAAAAGACCATTAACAATACAGACTGCGATAGTGTTATCATTGCAACACCGATTGACCTTAACAGAATAATAAAGATCAAAAAGCCCAATACCAGGGTATATTATGATCTCCAGGAAATAGGCGATCCGAACCTTTCACAGGTCATTAATGATTTCGTGAAGAAATTCAAGCTGAAAGGGAAATAAATCATTAGCTATCTTCTTACTCGTGCGTTTCCCTTCCAGATGCTCCAGACCTGCTCTTCGTCAGCAGGCTGACAGTAGTCGGTTACAACTGTAGTGGCAAGAGCACCTGTTGCCCATCCGAAATGTATCCATTTTTCGGGCTCCCATCCTTTAAGGATTGCGTACAGCAAGCCTCCTACAAAACCATCTCCGCCTCCGATACGGTCAAGGACATGTATTTCGCGCGGCTCAACAATATGCCATGTTTCGCCTTCAAGCATTATTGCTCCCCAGAGATGTTCATTGGTGCTGATAACCTGCCTCAGGGTGGTTGCAAAAACGGTAGTTCCCGGAAATTCTTTTTTTACCCTTTTGATCATCTGTTTGAAGTTTTCGATCTTTGCCGCAAGATCCTTTCCTCCTTCTTCCGGACCGGCAATCCCCAGGCACAGCTGGAAATCCTCTTCATTACCTACAAGAATATCGGAGATTCCGGCTATTTCCCTGAATGTAGCTGAGAGCTTCTTTTCCCTGTTTTTCCAGAAAGTAGCCCTGAAATTAAGATCGAATGATATCCTTGTCCCGTGTTTTTTTGCAGCTCTTGCGAGCTCAAGGCAGAAATTACTTGTTTCCGGTGACAGGGCAGCTATGAGTCCCGAAAGGTGAAGAATCTGCACTCCTTCTGTGCCAAAAAGCCTTTGAAGGTTAAAATCTTTAACATTTAATGTTCTTCCAACCTCACCTGCACGGTCGTTCTGAACTCTGGGTCCGCGCGAACCGTAACCGTTGTCGGCTATGTTGAACTGATGGCGGTAACCCCAGGGCCCTCCCTGTTCAACCTCAATCCCTTCATAAGCCATATGTCTGCCTGAAAGATTATCCTTTATCATTCGGGCTATAGGACTCTCTTTTACAAAAGTCGTAAGCACTTTCACAGGGAGTCCAAGGTAAGATGAGACGCTGGCTACATTGGTTTCGGCGCTTGTGACATGCATTTGGAACATATCACTGCAATGTACCGGCTGCCCGCTGGCCGGTGTAATACGTACACCCATGCTGGAAGGTACGACCAGTGACCAGGTAAAATCATTTTTAAGTTCGATTTTCATTATTTTTTATTTTAATCGTTCTCTTAATTTTCTTCCTGCTTCCTCATACCCTGGTTTATTATTCAGGGCAAACATGTTTCTTTTATAAGCTTCAACTCCCGGCTGGTCAAAAGGATTGACATCCAGGATATAGCCGCTGACAGCACAGGCAAGCTCAAAGAAATAAAATAACTGTCCGACATAATACTCATCCAGTTCAGGAATGGAAATAGTAAGAACCGGCACATTCCCGTCGTTATGTGCAAGAATTGTCCCGGCTTCAGCATTATGATCGACCTCTGACAACCTTTTACCGCTCAGATAATTAAGCTGGTCAGAATCATCTGTTTCTTTCGGTATGGTCAGTTTCTTCCTGGGATTTTTGACTGAAAGAACAGTCTCCAGCATGATTCTCTGTCCATCCTGGATATATTGGCCAAGGGAATGAAGGTCGGTGGTAAAATCAACTGCTGCAGGAAATAATCCATTTCCGTCCTTTCCTTCGCTTTCACCGAATAATTGTTTCCACCATTCTGCGAAAAAGTGAAGCTTTGGGGTATAACTGACCATGATTTCAGTCGTTTTCCCGGTTTGTAATATCAGGTTCCGGGCAGCAGCATACAAAAGCGAGGGATTGGAAGCAGCATTCCGGTTATTCCGTGTAAGCTGTTCCATCGATTTGGCACCTTTCACCAACATTCTGATATCCAGTCCGCTGAGTGCGATTGGTAAAAGACCGGCAGGTGTCAGGACCGAATATCTGCCCCCTATATTATCCGGGATAACCAATGTTTCATAACCGTTGGAATCAGCCAGGGGCCTCAACGCGCCTTTTTTGCTGTCTGTTATTGCAACGATCCTGTCACCCGCTGCGGGTTTTCCGACTTTCTTCTCGAGGTGATTTTTGAGGATCCTGAAGGCAATTGCCGGCTCGGTGGTTACTCCCGATTTCGAGATCACTACTATTGAATAGTTGCTGACATCGAGTATTTCAATCAGTTCACTCAAATAGTCTTCCGAGATGTTCTGGCCAGCAAACAATATTTCATGATGTTTTTCTTTTCTCAGGGATGAAAAAGAGTGATTGATTGCTTCGATTACGGCTCTTGATCCAAGATATGAGCCTCCGATACCTATCACAACCGTGATATCTGAAATTGACCTGAGATGCTTTGCTATTTTTTCTATCCTGTCAAGTTGCGGCAAAATATCATCTGGCAGTGAAAGCCAGCCAAGAAAATCGCTGCCGGCACCTGTACCTTTATTCAGGCTGTCGAGATGTCTGACCGACTGCTGGGCCAGAGCAAGGATTTCTTCATAGGACACAAAACCGACAGCATTTGTAAGACTTAAGCTTATATTTTCTTTCATCTATTAATTGATTTTAAGATTTATATCGTCATATTACAAAGTTAAAAAAAAGCCGGCAGGATTTACCTGCCGGCTCTTTTTATATAGGCAAAATATATGTTGAAAAGGACTATTTTCTGTGAATGCCGCCCGCACTGGAAGAGTGTGCATCAATGTATTTCGGATTACCCCGGTAATTTATATCTCCTGCACTCGAGGCTCTTGCTCTGAGTCTTTCAGAGACACTTATATCTGCATCTCCGGCACTTGATGCAGATACCTCAGCTTCTCTTACATCAAGCCCAAAGGCATTCAGATCTCCTGCACTGCTGAGACTGGCATCGAGAATATCAACTTCGCCGGTAAGCGTAACATCACCGGAACTGCTGATATTTGCTTCGATCACCTTTGCATAAACTTCAAGTTTGATATCACCGGCGCTGCTTGCTGATAACTCAAGTTTTTCAGTTTTAACGGGAGTCTCACCGATAATATCTCCGGCACTTGTAGTCTTTAGGGAATTGATATCCTTCATGGTAACATACACCCTTTTCATTTCAGCTTCCCTGATATTTGCTTCGGTATAGACATTCAGAATGCCATCCCTGATTTCTGTCAGGATGTATTCATGCAGATTCTCATCTGCTTCAACCACGATTGACTCATCACCTGTTTGTTTTAAATAAACATCAATCCCGCTGCTGACCCTTAATCCTGAAAAATTCCCGGCATCTCTTTCCTTCTTTACAACCTGGTTGTTCCCATAAACTGTCCTGCGGATCTGGCCATCGGCGCAAGCTGTTATACCAAGAGTGAGGATAATTACCAAAAAACACTTCAGATTTTTCATGTCCTTTTTTTATTACAATTTATTGAATTTGTTTCAGATTAAAGACTGAAAGAAAAATCAAACGTTGCATTTCTCCCGTAAAAACTTTATCTGATTTACCGGGAAATAATAAGTTTGTATCTTAGTATTAAAACCGGTTAAAATTAACTGAAATGAAGAAGGCCAAAATATTCTCATCAGCTGCTCTGATGATGTATCTTGCAGTCAACTGTACTGTTCAGGAAAATGATGTCTTAAAATTATGGTACGAAAAACCGGCCGCAAAATGGGAAGAGGCCTTGCCTGTCGGAAATGGCCGGCTTGGTGCAATGATTTATGGCGGAACAACTGAAGATCACATCCAGTTTAACGAAGAAACTCTTTGGTCGGGCGGGCCGCACGATTATTCCAACGAAGGAGCTTCGGAACACCTTGGAAAGATCAGGGAGCTTATCTGGCAGGGAAAACAAAAAGAAGCTGAAGAACTTGCACTTGAGACATTCATGAGTGTGCCCCTCCGGCAGCAGAAATACCAGCCATTCGGGGATCTGTGGCTCACTTTTCCCGGGCACGAAAACGTGTCAGCTTACAGGAGGGAACTGAATTTGTCAACTGCGGTTTGTAAAACATCGTATGAGGCCGGCGGCTATACTTATTCCAGGGAATACATAGCGAGTTATCCTGACAATTTAATTATAATCAACCTGACCTGCAGCGATAAGAAAGCCCTGACTTTTGATATCTCCCTGACTGCTTTACACGAAGGATTTTCTGTAATTCCTGATAAAAATGGTTCTCTTATGCTGAAGGTAAAAGTAAAAGATGGTGAACTTCACGGGACAGCTGCCGTTAAAACAGTCGTGAAGGGAGGTGAAATCTCTGTGTCGGGAAATAAATTGCATATTGAAAAGGCAGATGAAGCAATGGTATTGCTTTCAGCAGCAACAAATTTCATAAATCCGGCAAATGTTTCGGGCGATCCGGATGCAGTATGCAGGAAATATCTTGAAGCTGTGCAAAATAAAACATACAGGCAGGTGAATCAAAAGCATATTGTTGATTACCAAAAGTATTTCAATAGATTTTCGATCAATCTCGGCGCTTCGGCAAATGAAGATCTGCCTACTGATATCAGGATAGACAGGACCCGGGAAGCAATGGACAATTCCCTTGCAGCTTTGTATGTCCAGTATGGCCGGTATCTATTATTGTCATCCAGCCGGCAGGGGACCTATCCTGCTAACCTGCAGGGGATTTGGAACGACAGGCTTAATCCGTCGTGGGACAGCAAGTACACGGTCAATATAAATACCGAGATGAACTATTGGCCTGCTGAAGTTTTAAATATTGCCGAATGTCATGATGCTCTCTTTAAAATGATCGGCGAAGTAGTTCCTGCAGGTGAAAAAGTGGCAAAGAATCATTATAATGCCAGTGGGTGGGTTTTGCATCACAATACAGATCTTTGGCGCGGAGCTGCACCGATAAATGCTTCAAACCATGGAATCTGGGTCTCGGGCAGCGGCTGGATGGCACACCATTACTGGGAGCATTTTCTTTACAGCAGGGATGATATCTTTCTTCGCCGCACTGCCTGGCCTGTAATGAAAGGTGCTGCCAGGTTTTATGCTGATTTTCTTGTAACTGATCCTGAAACAGGATGGCTGGTCTCATCACCTTCCAACTCACCTGAAAACGGCGGCCTGGTTTCAGGACCCACAATGGATCACCAGATTGTTAAAAGTCTCTTTAAGGCATGTATAGCAGCGACGGAGTTAATGAACACTGATAAGCCGTTTACTGACACTCTGAAAAAATTACTGCCTTTGATAGCACCATATAAGACTGGCAGGTTCGGACAACTCCAGGAATGGATGGAGGATATTGATGATCCCGGAAACAAGCACAGGCATGTTTCTCATCTCTGGGGTGTTTACCCCGGGAAAGAGATCAACTGGAAAGAGACTCCCGGCCTGATGGAAGCAGCAAAGATATCGCTTGTTGCGCGCGGAGATGAAGGTACAGGCTGGAGTCTGGCATGGAAAATAAATTTCTGGGCGCGATTCAGAGATGGAAATCATGCGTGGAAACTGGTGCAGATGCTTTTAAGACCTCAGGGTAAATCCTCAGTAGAAGCTACAGGCGGCGGATCGTCAGGAGGCGGTTCCTATCCGAACCTGTTCGATGCCCACCCGCCTTTCCAGATCGACGGGAACTTCGGCGGGGCAGCAGGTATTGCCGAGATGTTGCTGCAAAGCCACCTTGACGAAGTTGACATTTTGCCTGCCTTGCCTGATGCCATACCAGATGGCCATATTAAAGGGATCAGGGCAAGAGGAGGATTTGAACTAGCGTACTCCTGGAGCGGAGGTAAACTTCTGTCGCTTACAGTAATTTCCCATGCAGGATATCCTCTTTCAGTAAGATACAAGGACAAATCCTTTTCTTCTCCAACCAAAAAAGGAGAGGTGCTTCATCTTGACCAAAATCTCAGAAAGATCTGAATATAAGTATCAAAATGGTTAATGCCATTTGAATATTCTCAAACCTGCACTGAAAAAAATTATTCCGGTAGCTGAAAGTACTAAAACAGGTATAGCGACTTCATTATAACCGGCTCCTTCATTTAAGATGCTCCTGATACCGTCGGTAAGCATTGTCAGTGGAAGCATCTGAATTATCTTAACGCTCCAGTCGGGGAAGTTATGATAACTGAAGAATATACCCGATAATATCATCATTGGCATTACAACAGCATTAATTAATCCGTTACCGACTTCGGTATTTGATGTATGGGATGAAGCAAAGACAGCAATTCCTGCAAATGCTATGTTTCCTGCAATGAAAATAAGTATCATTGCTGAGATACTGCCCTGGATTGTCATATTGAATGTGATCAGGGCAAATAAAATCAATACCATTGCCTCTATGAAATTCATTGTCACCCTGACTGTTATCAGTGCAATGAGAAAATGGGATTTCTTCATTGGTGTTGCAACCAGACGACGGAGCAGTTTTTTCGAACGTTTCTCGATTATCCCGTAACTGATACCCCACATTGATGACATCATCACTCCCATGGTAATCAGACCAGGAACCAGAAAGTCAATATACCTTGTTCCGGTTATGGTCATAGGTTGGATTTCAGAATTGTTCCCAACACTGAGAATCTCTCCCGATCCGATAATGGTCCGGAGCTTAAGGTATGTCAGTTCGGCATCAGAATTGACCGGATCAAAATGATATTCAGTTTTACCATTGTTGCTTTTCAGGATAAGATTAACTGTACCTCTCTTAAGCATTACCATTGCCTCATTCCAATCCATCTCGTAAAACAGGAAGAGCGTATTGCCAAGTTTATCATCTTTAATTTCATACTCCCACCAGATTTCATCCTCTGCTTCTGGCTGGTGTTTTGTACATCTCAGTTCAAGAAACCTGTATATTTCAGAAGTTTCCGGGTAAGAGGTATCAGAAAACCGGCTTACAGCCACTTTGCGGACAACATCGGCTTTCTTTGTAAATGCCAGCCCAAGCCCCAGCGACATCAGTATGGGAAACAATATTCCCCAGAAAAGGACTCCGGGTTCACGGATTATTTCCCTGAACAGGGCTAGTGTAAGCTGCCATAATTGATTCAGGCGTAATATTTTATTCATTGATTCTCCTCCCCGTCAAAGAGATAAACAGATCATCAAGTGTCCTGGCTTCCTGAAGCAGCTGGCTCAGAGTTCCTTCACGGAGGATATCTCCATTATGCATTATTACAATGTAATCACAAAGATTTTCCGCCTCTTCCATGTAATGAGTAGTCAATATCATTGAAGTTTCCGATACCCTTTTAAGTCTGTGCAGGATATCCCATATTTCCCGTCTTGCATTTGGATCGAGCCCGGTGGTAGGCTCATCTAATAAAAGAATTGCCGGAGTATTAATAAGTGCTATGCCGATAGCAAGCCGTTGCCTCTGCCCGCCTGAAAGATTTACCACATAGGATCTTTTTTTTTCTTCAAGACCGACAATATCAATTATCTCGTTAATTCTCTCCCTTCCAAGATTAAAAAAACTGGCAAAAAGCTGTAATGTCTCGGTTACCCTGAGTTTATCAATAAACCTGGTTTCCTGAAGCGAAAGCCCGATAATCCTGTGAAGCTCATCTTCGTTACCTCTCCAGTGCTTACCTGTAATCGTGATCTCACCTTTATCAGGTTTCTGAATCCCTTCGATCATTTCAACAAGAGTGGTTTTACCGGCCCCGTTAGGGCCCAAAAGTGCAGTAAACTGACCCCTGGGGATTTTGAGACTGATGCCCTTAACCGCCTGGACCGTTTTAAAAGATTTCCAGACATTGTTGACCTCTATTACCGGAATGGACATTACATTATGATTGTACTGAACAGAATAACAATAACCCTGGTAAAAAGTTGAACGAAATGGATCTCCAAATTTAGTTAAATTGTAATGAGGCCTGAAGTTTTGTTCATCTTATGCGACGGGCAGAATGTCATAACATTGTTGACTTTAAACAAGGAAAGTTGTAACTTTAAAGAAAAAATGGTTAATTCAAGAGCTGTCATTACGTATCTGATTCTTATCCTGATCATTAGCTGCAATTCTCCAAAAACTAATAAAGAATCAGCACAAGTCCGCGAAGAAGCAAAAAGTAATCTTAAAGGGAGTTTTTCCGTCAGCGGTGCATATGCACTCTATCCATTGATATCAAGGCTTGCCGATGAATTTATGGTAATTCATCCCGGCGTTAAGATTGAGGTGACAAAAATAGGCACCGGTGAAGGAATAACCAGTCTTCTGACGGGCAAATGCCGGCTCGCAATGATCTCCAGGCCACTGACGGATGAAGAAATAGGAGCCGGGATATGGGTAGTACCTGTTGCAAAAGATGGTGTTGCCCCAATTGTTAACCAGAATAATCCAAATATTGAAAAAATAATAAATCAGGGTATCAGTCCTGATGAGTTCATGCAAATATTTGTTTCAGGTAAACAAATGACATGGGGGGAAATACTTGGAACTGACTCGAGGGATAAAATCACAGTATACACAAGATTGGATGAATCGGGAGCTGCTGAAATATGGGCAGGATTCATTTATAAGAAATCTTCTGATCTCAAGGGGATAGGTGTAACTGGGGATGATGAGATGATCAGAAGCATTCAGGAAGATCCCCACGCAATAGGATTCTGTAATTTCTCATATGCATTCGATCCCTCAACAGGAGAGAGAATAAATGGTATTCAGATCGTACCTTCTGACCTTGATTTTGACAATAAAATCGACAGAGTGGAAGTCCCTTTTATAAACCTTAAGGAAGCTCACCGCAGTCTCTGGCTGGGCTTCTATCCCGATCAGTTATGCAGGGAACTTTCGCTGGGATCGGTGGGCAAGCCATCTGATCCTGCAGTAATTGAATTCCTTTATTATGTTCTGGGTGAGGGTCAGTCAAGCGTCGAAAAAGTCGGATTTTGTCCTTTGAACAATGTTTACATAAACTATGCCCTGGATTTCCTGAATTAAGGAAGAAACTTTTGCTTAACTTCGCTTAATTTGGAATTCTC
>Ga0299915_10002368_pt1 | contig 13793 bp, 9 predicted proteins | sample RVTome_13_FD_200263 | JGI IMG/M metagenome (GOLD analysis project Ga0299915, IMG submission 200263) | Soil microbial communities from uranium-contaminated site in the Upper Colorado River Basin, Wyoming, United States - RVT92D227 (version 2) ...
AGGACCGCGTCCGGGCCGTGGATCCGGCCTTCCTCGAGGCCTTCTCTTTTCCCTCGCTCCGCGGGGACCGGGCGAGCGCTCTCAAGGAGCCGTCCTCCGTCGTGATTACGGAGGACATGGCGACGAAGTACTTCGGCGCAGAGGACCCGGTCGGCAAGGCCCTGGTCGTCAACAAGACTCTTTCCCTGGCCGTGACGGGGGTCTTGAAGAACGTGCCCGCCAATTCGACCATCACCTTCGATATGCTCGTGCCGCTCGAATTCCTGCGCTCGCTCGGCGTCCCCATCGACGCCTGGGGGTCGAACAGCATCATCACCTGGGTCGAGCTCCATGACCCTGCCGCCGCCGCCGTCGTCGGCGAAAAGATCACCAAGTTCATGACGGATACGTTCTTTGAAGCCATCAAGGACAATCCCGAGGCCCTGGCCCGGGCCCGCGGCCGGCAGATGCCCCGCTACGGGCTCATGCCCCTGACCGACATCCGCCTCAAGGCGGTCTTCGGCTTCGGCCAAACGGTCGGGACGATCCAGAGCGTCAAAAGCTTTTCCGTCATCGCCTTTCTCGTCCTCCTCATCGCCTGCATTAACTTCATGAATCTGGCCACGGCTCGGGCGGCCGGCCGGGCGAAGGAGGTCGGGCTGCGCAAGGTCGCCGGCGCGCGGCGCGGCAACATCATCACCCAATTCTACGGCGAGTCGGGCCTGACCACCGTCCTGGCCGTCCTCGCCGCCATGGTCATCGTGGCGGCCCTTCGCCCCGCCTTCAATACCCTGGCCGGAAAGCAGATCCATTTCAGCGCCCTACTCTCCCCGCCCTTCCTGTTGGGAATCCTGGCGGCGGCGGCCGTGACGGCCCTCGTCGCCGGCAGCTATCCTTCGCTCCTTCTTTCCTCTTTGCTGCCGGTCCGGGTTTTCAGAGGCGGCATTGCCGCCGGCGGCCGGAGCTCCTTGTTACGGCGCTTGCTCGTCATGATCCAGTTCGGACTCTCCATCGCCCTCCTGGTCGGGACGACCGTCGTTTATAAGCAGATTAACTTCATGCAGGCCCGAGCGCTCGGTTTCGACCGGGAACAACTGGTTTATCTTCCTCTTCGCGGGGACGCCCCGGCCTCCTACCCGGCGCTTAAGGAGGAGCTCCTCCGGAGCCCCCTCATCCCCTTCGCGACCGGCACGAGCCAAATTCCGACAAACATCTCGGCCAACTCCTGGGGCGCCGACTGGGAAGGGAAGGACCCGGAGACCCGCGTGCTCATCGGGGAAACCCAGGCCGACTTCGATTACCCGGAGACCCTCGGGATCGAGATGGCCGCCGGCCGGACGTTCCGGCGGGAATTCGGCACGGACAAGGGCGGGGCGTTCCTCGTCAACGAAGAGGTGGCGAAGCTCATGGGACTCCGCCCCGAGGAGGCCGTCGGCAAGATCTTCAATTTCGGGATCCGCGGACCGATCGTCGGCGTCATGAAGAACTATCATTACACGCCGGTCCAAAATCCCCTCGAGCCCATGGCCGTTGTCGTCGTCCCCGAAGCCGTCCGCTTCGCCATCGTGCGGTTGGGGGGAGGGGAAGTCCCCGCCGCGCTAAAGCAGGTGGAATCCGCATGGCAGAAGGTCAATCCCCGGCTGCCTTTCGAATACCGCTTCTTCGACGATGACTATGACCAAAGCTATCGCCAGTATGAACAGATGGGCGAGATCCTGAGATGGTTCGCGGGGCTGGCCGTCTTCGTGGCCTGCTTGGGTCTGTTCGGCCTGGCTTCGTTCCTGGCTGAGCAGAGGCGCAAGGAGGTCGGCGTCCGTAAAGTCCTGGGGGCTTCGTCCGGGGAGGTCGTCGTCCTGCTGTCGAGGGAATTCACGAAATGGGTCCTCCTGGCCAATCTCTTCGCTTGGCCGGCGGCTTACTTCGCCGTGAGGTCGTGGTTGCAGAAATTCCCCCTCCGGACATCCATTCCGGCGACGGCCTTCTTCCTGGCGGGGGCGGCGGCGCTCGTGATCGCTCTGCTCACGGTCAGCGGCCAGGCTTGGCGCGCGGCGCGGAGGAATCCCGTCGACGCCTTGAAGTACGAATAGCGCGCGATTCGCCAAGCCATTCAGACAGGAGCTTCGTAGGCAGCGGCGGAAGAGATGCCGCGGGTCCGCGCGAAGCCAACTTAATCTTCCCCAAGAAATATTCTATCGGGTCGCCCGGAGATCGGCGTCGGCGCGCGGCGAATGATGCACCTCATTGACTTCTCCCGGCGGGGGAGAATACCATCCGGGAGAGGACAGCCATGAACATACGCCGATGGACATCCCTCTTCCTGGCCGGGCTCGCCGTGTGTGGCCTGGCCCTGGTTATCAGCGGACAGAGCGCAGCGACGGACCCCGGACGGCTCGCGTGGTGGCGCGAGGCCCGCTTCGGACTCTTCATCCATTGGGGGCCGGTCAGCCTCAAGGGGACCGAGATCAGCTGGTCCCGGGCCAACTCCAACCCCTTGTGCCCGAACAAAGGCGAGATCCCTGTCGAGGTTTATGACAATCTTTACAAGTCGTTCAACCCGACCCTGTTCGACGCCGACCAATGGGCTGCCGTCGCCAAGGATGCCGGTATGCGTTATGTCGTCCTGACGGCGAAGCACTGCGACGGGTTCTGTCTGTGGCCGACCGAGACGATCAATTACCATATCGGCCGCACGCCGTTCCGCCGGAACGTCTGCGGCGACCTGGCCGAAGCCGTCCGTGAGGCCGGCCTGCGCATCGGCTGGTATTACTCGCCGATGGATTGGCGCGACCCCGATTGCCGGACCGAACGCAATGCGGCTTACGTCAAACGGATGCAGGGACAGGTCCGCGAACTCCTGACCCGGCACGGCCGGATCGACCTCCTCTGGTTCGACTGGGACGGCGGGACGATCCCCTGGGAGCAGGAAACGACCTATCGCCTCGTCCGCGCCGCCCAGCCCGGGATCATCATCAACAACCGGCTGGACTGCAGTTTCGGCGGGCTCGCCGCCGACCGCGACATCGGCCCGAACGCCGATTACCTCACGCCCGAGCAGGTGGTCGGGGCCTACGATGACCGGCGCCCGTGGGAAACGTGCATGACGCTGGGCACGCAGTGGTCCTGGAAGCCGGACGACCGCATCAAGTCCGTGGCCGAGGTCATCCGCATCCTGGCCGGGTGCGCCGGAGGTGACGGCAACCTGCTCCTCAACGTCGGACCGATGCCCGACGGCCGCATCGAGCCGCGTCAGGTGGAGGTCCTGCGGGGCGTGGGCGCGTGGCTCGAAAAGCGCGGGGAGAGCATCTACGGAACGCGGGGCGGACCGTTCAAGCCGGGCCGCTACGGCGTCTCGACGAGGCGGGGCAACCGAATCTATCTTCATGTTTTCGATTGGGCCGGCGCGTCGCTCAACCTGCCTCCGATCCCGGCCAAGGTCGTCCGCAGCCGCGTCCTGACGGGAGGCCGCGTCTCGGTCCGGCAGACCGGCGCCGGACTGGAGGTCATCGTGCCGGAAGAGGACCGGCATTCCGGCGATACCGTCGTCGTCCTCGAGCTCGACGTCGAGGCAGCCCGGATCGCCGCCGTGGATGTGCCCGGGGAGGCATTGAAGTGAGCGGGGGAGCCCCGCAGAACGCTCGATTTGGCCATCCGGCCGGGGTTTTGAGCCCGTCTTAAAATTCCAAAAAAAACGCTTGATTTTTGGTCTGATATCTGATATATTACCATTGGGTGGATGGCTAAGGGTTTGTTTTTAAAGGAAAAAGAAGAGGTTTTCAGTTGACGGGCAGGGTTTTCGACATCAAGCGCTACTCGATCCACGACGGGCCGGGCATCCGAACGACCGTCTTCCTCAAGGGCTGTTCCCTGCGCTGCCTGTGGTGCCACAATCCCGAAAGCATAGACCCCGGGCCTAACCTTATGTATTGGCCGTCGCGTTGCAGTCGCTGCTACTCGTGCCTCAACGCCTGCCCTAAAGAAGCCCTGGCCAAGGATGCCGCCGGCGCCGTCGTGATCGACCGGGCCAAGTGCGACCTCTGCGGCAAGTGCGCCGAAGCCTGCCTCTACGACGCCATGCAGTTCGTCGGCCGCGAGATGAGCGTCGAGGACGTTCTGGGCGAGGCCGAAAAGGACAAGATCTTCTATGACCAGTCCGGCGGCGGCGTCACCCTTTCGGGCGGCGACCCGTTCGTCCAGGCCGGTTTCGCGGAGGCGCTCCTCGATGGTTGCCGTGCCCGCGGGATTCGGACGGCCGTGGACACGGCCGGGTTTGCCAACAACGGCGTCCTTGACCGCCTGGCTCCCAAGGCCGACCTCATCCTTTATGACCTGAAGTCGATGGACGATGACCGTCATAAGGAATTTACTGGCGTTTCGAACGCTCCGGTCCTCGAGAACCTGAAACGCCTGGCCGCGGGCCGGACCGAAATTTGGGTCCGCATCCCTCTAGTGGCCGGCGTCAATGACGACGACGACAATATCCGGCGGACGATCGAGTTCCTTTCATCCCTAAAGACGATCCGCCGGGTCGGGCTGCTGCCCTATCACTCGAGCGGCCTGGACAAGGCCCGCCGGATCGGCCGGGAAAATGTGTTCCGGAAATTCGAGGCCCCGTCGGAGGAGCGGCTCGCCGCCGTCGCGGCCGCCTTTCGCGAGGCGGGATTCGAGGTCCGGCGCGGAGGATGACCATGAACGAACGCATTCAGAAGCTCAGAGCGCAGAGCCTCGAGGCCAAGCCCACGGTCAGCGCCGAGCGGGCTAAACTCGTCACCGAATTCTACAAGAGGCCCGAGACCCGCGGCTTGTCGGCTCCGATGCAGCATGCGCTAGCGTTCAAACATATCATGGAGAACAAGGCCATCGTCTTCAACGACGGTGAACTCATCGTCGGTGAGCGCGGACCCGCGCCCAAGGCGACGCCGACCTACCCGGAGGTCTGCATCCATTCGCTCCAGGACCTCCGCTACCTCAACGACCGGAAGAAGACGGCCTTTGCTTCGGACGAGGAGACGCGCCGGCTTTACGCCGAAGAGATCATCCCGTTCTGGAAAGGCCGCTCGCAGCGGGACCGGATCTTCGCCGAGATGACCAAGGAATGGATCGACGCCTACGAAGCCGGGATCTTCACCGAATTCATGGAGCAGCGCGCTCCGGGTCACACCGTCCTCGGCGATAAGATCTACAAGCAGGGAATGCTCGATATCAAGAAGGACATCGAAGCAGCCTTGGCCGGGCTCGACTTCTTCAACGACCCGGATGCTTACGACAAGCAGGAAGAGCTCAAGGCCATGGCCGTGAGTTGTGAGGCGATCATCGCCTTCGCCCGGCGCCACGCCGAGAAAGCCCGGGAACTCGCCGCGCGGGAAAAGAATGCCGTCCGTAAAAAGGAACTCGAGCGGATCGCCGAAGTCTGTGACCGGGTTCCGGCCAACGCCCCGCGCGACTTCTGGGAAGCCCTTCAGTACTACTGGTTCGTCCATCTGGGCGTCATCACCGAATACAACACCTGGGACTCCTTCAATCCCGGCCGGCTCGACCAGCACCTTTGGCCGTTCTACGAGAAGGGCCTGGCCGACGGCAGGCTGACGAAGGAAAGCGCCCGGGAGCTCCTCCAGGCGTTCTGGGTTAAGTTCAACAACCAGCCCGCCCCTCCCAAGGTCGGGGTTACGGCCGAGGAAAGCGGGACCTACACGGATTTCGCCCTCATCAACGTCGGCGGTCTCAAGCCGGACGGGACGGACGGGGTGAACGAGCTCTCGTTCCTCATTCTCGACGTCATCGAGGAGATGCGCATCCTCCAGCCGAGCTCCATGGTCCAGGTGAGCGCCAAGGGCCCGGACTCTTTTGTCCTGCGGGCGCTCAAGATCGTCAAGACCGGTTTCGGCCAGCCCTCCGTCTTCAACACCGACGCCATCGTCGAGGAGCTCGTCCGGCAGGGCAAGTCCGTCGTCGACGCCCGCAACGGCGGCGCCAGCGGCTGTGTCGAAGCCGGAGCGTTCGGGAAGGAAGCCTATATCCTGACCGGGTATTTCAATCTGCCGAAGATCTTCGAAATCACACTCCACAACGGTGTCGACCCGCGGACAGGAAAGAAAATCGGGCTCGAAACGGGCGACCCGGCGTCGTTCCGGACGTTCGATGAGCTCTTCGAAGCCTTCCGGAAGCAGATCCGCCATTTTGTCGACATCAAGATCCGGGGGAGTAACGTCATCGAGCGGCTTTATGCCGCCTACCTGCCCGCGCCGTTCCTCTCCGCGCTCATCGATGACTGCATCAAGAACGGCAAGGACTACCACGCCGGCGGCGCCCGTTATAACACGAACTATATCCAGGGTGTCGGCGTGGGGACGATCACGGATATCCTCAGCGCTATCCGCTACAACGTCTACGACCACGGGCACTTCACGATGCCCGAGCTCCTCACGGCGCTCGACAAGAATTTCGCCGGGTTCGAGACCCTCCGCCAGCGCGTCCTCAACCGGACGCCGAAGTTCGGCAACGACGATGATTACGCCGACAGCCTGATGAAGAGGGTCTTCGAAGCGTATTTCGAGGCCGTCGATGGCCGGCCGACGCCGCGCGGCGGGACGTACCGGATCAACCTCCTCCCGACGACGGTCCACGTCTATTTCGGCAAGGTGACGGGCGCCACCGCGGACGGGAGGCTGGCGGGCGAGGCGGTCTCGGAAGGCGTTTCGCCGGTCCAGGGCGCCGACCGCAAGGGCCCGACGGCCGTCATCAAGTCTCTCGGGAAGATGGACCACGTCCGGACGGGCGGCACGCTCCTCAATCAGAAATTCACGCCCCAGCTCCTGGCCGACGAGACCGGCCTCAACGGGCTCAAGGACCTCGTGCGGTCCTATTTCAAGCTCATGGGCCATCACATCCAGTTCAACGTCGTCACGGCGGAGACCCTGAGGGAGGCCCAGGCCCGGCCCGAAAAATACCGGGACCTCATCGTCCGGGTGGCCGGCTTCAGCGACTACTTCGTCGACTGCAGCACCGAGCTCCAGAACGAGATCATCCACCGCACCGAGCACCAGGAAATATAAAGGCTGTCCCCTCGGCCGGCCTCATTGACCCGCAGAGCTTCGTTGTTGAATACTACCTTCGAGAACCGTCCGATTTTCGCAAGAAATGGAGCCCCCATGGCCAAAGAAGTCAGTGCGAATGTCATTTTCCAGGGCGGGATGAGGTTCGCGGGCAAGTCCGGCCGGGCCGGGACGGCGGTCGACCTCGATTTCGCCGCGGACGAGCAGGAGATCCACGGCTATCTGCCCCTCGAGCTGCTCCTGACGAGCCTGGCGGGCTGCAGCGGGCAGGTCGTCGTCGGACTCTTGAAGCGGATGGGCCAGGACGTCCATGACCTGACCGTCCACGCCCGCGGTGAGAAGCGGGAGGTCCATCCGACCGTCTTGACATCGGTCGAGCTCGAATTCGAATTCCGGGGCGGCAAGCTCGACGGCGCCTCGGTCGAAAAGGCGCTGGCCCTGTCCGAGGAACGCTTTTGTCCGGTCTGGGTCATGCTCAAGGCGAGCGCCCCCATCAAAGCGACCTACCGGCTTCTGGCCGAATGAAACCCGAACGAACGAGGAGGTTTCGACCAGGTCGGCAGGACCTTCAAGATCGTCATGGTCAAGACGACGCTGGCCGTTCCCTACACCTCGGTCTTCCTGGAGCTCGATTGCGGTTACTGGGCCTCCGAAGCCGAGGCCAAGATGCGCGAGAAGATGAAGTTTTAGCCCTTCCCGCCGACTAAACCTTTGGAGAAAGAGGGTCAAGCCAGCCTCAATTAAGCAGGCGGCCACATCTATTTTTGGGAGGGCTAAAAAGATGGATACCTGTCTCTGGAAAAAGGGTTTTGGGTGGGTCCGGGATCTTCCGGATTTCCGGGATTTCCTGGTGGGCACGGACAAGGTCTCGTTCAAGCTGCAGAAGCTGGGCGAGGAGGATTCCGTGAAGGCCATGCTGAAGAAAGTCGGAGTGGGCGGCCGGGTACGCGCCAGCCTCCCCGCGAAGGCCGACCTGCGGCCCTGGTGCTCGGAGATCGAGGACCAGGAGTCCCTCGGGTCGTGCACGGCCAACGCCGGAGTGGGCCTCGTCGAGTACTTCGAGAAGAAGGCCTCCGGGAAGCACATCGACGCCTCGCGCCTCTTCCTCTACAAGGTCACGCGGAACCTTATGCAATGGACGGGCGACACGGGCGCCTACCTACGGACCGTCATGAACGCCATGGTCCTCTTCGGCGTCCCGCCCGAGGAATACTGGCCCTATGACATCGCCCGGTTCGACGAGGAGCCGCCGTCGTTCCTGTATGCTTATGCCCAGAACTACCAGGCCATCTCGTACTACCGGCTTGACCCGCCGGGGACGGACGCGGCCGACCTCCTCAAGCAGGTCAAGCAGCACCTGGCCGCCGACCTGCCCTCGATGTTCGGATTCACGGTCTACAATTCGGTCAACCAGGCGGACCAGACGGGCCGGATCCCGCTCCCGACGCAGGGCGAAAAGATCCTGGGCGGGCACGCCGTGTCGGCCGTCGGCTACGACGACAACCTGAAGATCAAGAACAGCAACCGCGGCGGGGTCGAGACCAAAGGAGCGTTCCTCATCCGGAATTCCTGGGGGACGGGCTGGGGCGAGGCGGGCTACGGCTGGCTGCCGTACGAGTATGTCATGCGCGGCTTGGCCGTGGACTGGTGGTCGCTCCTCAAGAACGAGTGGGTGAACAGCGGGGAGTTCAAGGCGTAAGCATCGTCGCTGGCCCGACTGGCGACACCGAAGCCGTGACCCGTTTTTTGCGGGCGTGAATTAGGTTAAACGTCCCCCGAATTCACGGCTTGACGAGCGCTTTGAGGACGCCGCCGCGGCGCGCCGCGGCCGTTTCGTAGGCTTCCCGTGCGTCAGCCAGCGCAAACGTGTGGGTGGCCAGGAAGTCCACCTGGACGCGGCCACGGCTGATCCACTCCACGGCCTTCTCCAGACAGCGGTTCTGCCGCCGCACGTTCTGGATGCGGACCTCCTTGCGCCGGACCTTGCCGCTGGGAAAGGAAACCCGCGCTTCGACGGGGATGCCGACGACGACGAGCGTCCCGCCCGGCTTGAGGAGGGCGATACCCTGGTCGAGGGCGGCCTGGTCGCCCGAGCATTCGAAGATGAGGTCGCATCCGAGCGGCTCGCGGGCGAGGACTTCCGCGACGACGTCGGCCCGGTCGGGATTTCCCGTCCAATCCGCTCCGGCTTTGTGCGCGGCCGCCACCCGCGACTCGACTTTGTCCGTCATGTAAAGCGGCCCCCCGCCCTCCGCCTTGAGGGCGAGCGCGACGCACAGGCCGATCGGTCCTGCTCCCAGGATGGCTGTCGTTCTTACTTTCAACGGCCCGGCCAGACCCGCGGCATAGAGAGCGATAGAAAGAGGTTCGGCCAGAGCGCCGCCGACGAGGCTCATCTCCCGCGGCAACGGGACACAGTTCCGTTCGGGTGCCAGGCAGAACTCGGCCATACCTCCGGTGAGCTCCCCATAGTGGCCGAGAAAGAGGAGATTCCGGCAGGTGTGCGGCCGTCCGGCCCGACACTGGTCGCACTGCCCGCAGGATACCGCCGGCTCGATAACGACCTGGTCCCCCGGCTTGACCCTCGATACGGCCCGGCCCACGGCCTCGACGGTGCCGGCGCACTCATGACCCGGGATGAACGGGTAGGAGACGCGATCGCCGCCGACCGTGTCGGACAGGTAATAGTGGAGGTCGCTGCCGCAGATGCCCACGACACCGCTGCGGACGAGGACGTCGTCGTCCTTGACGATACGCGGCGCCGGCACCTCGCGGATTTCGATGGACCGGACACCGGTCAGCAGGGCGGCCTTCATGGTTCATTCATTATAGAATAGCCAGTCCGAATTTCGAAGCCTTCTCTGCCTGCCGCCTTGAGGCCAAGCCATTACCTCTGGAGATTAAAAGAAATGCTTGACAGATCCTTGGGATTTGTTCCAGACTACAAATGTAATCAGATAAAGGGGTGATGTTATGAGGTTTCTATCAAGACCTGAAGAGCTTGTGCTTCTGGCTGTCTGGAAAGCCAAGGAGAACGCCTATTGCGTTCCGATCCGTGATTTCCTCAACAAAATCACGGGCAGGACCTGGTCCTTCGGTTCCGTTTACGACCCCCTCAACCGCCTCGAAAAAAAGGGCCTGCTCGAATCCTACGAAAGCGGCCCGACCAAGGAGCGCGGCGGTCGCAGCAAGCGCATCTATCGGCTATCTCCGGCCGGCCGCCAGGAGCTCGGCGAAATCAAGGCTCTCCAGCAGGCCGTGTGGAACGAGGTCCCCGACCTCTCTCCCGATACCCAGAAAGCCTGAGGGAGGGTCCGATGAACGACAAGATCAGCAAGCCGCCCCGGCTCGCCGAAAAAATCCTCGGCCTCTTGTATTCGGATCGCGGCTCACGCACTCCCCTGGGTGATTTTGCGGAGGTCTATGCCGAGATGGCCGCTCAACGGGGCCCCGCCGTAGCCGGAGTCTGGTATAGCGGCCAGATTCTCAGGTCGATCCCCGGCTTCCTGCTGGCCCGGTTTTATTGGAGCGCCGTAATGCTCAGGAACTATCTTGTGATTTTTTACCGCAACCTTATTCGGGACAGAGGGATTTCCCTGGTCAATCTGGCCGGACTGGCGACCGGAATGGCCTGCTTCCTCCTCATCCTGACCTACGTCCGATTTGAAAGGAGCTACGACCGGTTCCACCCAAACGCTGGCCGGATCCACCGGCTGATCAGCGTCAGGAAGGGTCTGGGGATGGGGATAACGGCCCCGGACCCCTTAGCTCCGCTTTTGAAGGCCGAAACCCCGGGGATCGATCGGTTCGCGCGGATCATGGCGCCCTTCGGCAAGCCTGTCCTTCAGGCCGGCGACAAACAGTTTTTCCAGAGAGGCTTCTTTGCCGAACCCGCGTTCCTGGAGATTTTCTCCTTTCCCCCGGCCTCCGGCGGCCACGAGGCCGCCCTCGACGGCCCCTCCAAAATCGTTTTGACGAAAGCCACCGCCGAGAAGTTCTTCGGAAAGCAGGACGCCGTGGGGAAAACGATGATCTTTAGAGACCTCGACAAACCGCGCGACCTGACCGTCACGGCCGTCTTGAAGGACGTCCCCTCCAACTCGCATCTCAAGTTCGACTATCTCATCTCCATGGACACGCTTCGGTCGGACAAGGGGTATTCGTATGTCTTCGGCCATTGGAACGTCTCCAATTTCCCGACCTATCTCGAGCTCTCTGAGGGCGCATCGCCTGCGGCCGTCGAGACGGCCATTTCAGCCTGGATCTCCAGGATGACGGCCGAGGGCAATAAGAACCGGCCTTTCCATATGCATAAGCTGCAGGCCCTCTTGGACATTCACCTGAAGTCCGATTTCCTGAGGGATTATGCGGAGACCGGCGACCTTCGGAGCGTGCGGTTGTTCATGGCCATTGCTATCCTCGTCCTCCTCATCGCTTGTATAAACCACATTAACCTGGCAACGGCCCGGTCCGCCGTCCGCGCCCGGGAGATCGGCATCCGAAAGGTGACCGGTGCCTATCGGATACAGGTTTTCCAGCAGTTCCTCGCCGAGTCGTTGGCTGTCATGGTCCTGGCGGGCGGATTGGCCCTCGGGCTCATTGCCCTCATCCTGCCATGGTTCGGGAGTCTGGTCGGGGCGCCCCTCCGGTTGATTCTTGTCGGAGGGGGGAGCGTTCTGCCCTGGCTGGCGATGACGGTCGTCTTCGTCTGCCTTGGCGCGGGGGCATATCCTGCCGCGGTCCTGTCGGGCCTCCGGCCCGTCCAGACGCTGCGGGAATTCTCCGCGGCCGGCAAGAAGGGCACTCTCTTGCGTAGCGTCTTGGTCGTTTCTCAATTCACGGCCTCGGTCGTTCTTATCGCGGCCACGGTCGTCATCTTGGGCCAGATGAAATATGTGAGATCCATGCGGCTCGGCTACAACCGGGAACAGGTCGTCGTCATCCCGGCGTACGAACAAGAAACGCTCCAGAAACTGCCGGCCATCAAGACCGAAATGGAACGACGGCCCGAAGTCGTCAAAGCTTCTCTTACGAGCGGCCTGCCCACGGACATCGGGCAAAACTGGATGGGCTGGAAGGCGACCAAGGAGGATGGGACAAAAGTCGAGTGCGACTTCAAGTGCGATTATGTGGACGAGAATTTCCTGGACGTCTTCGAGATCGGGCTGGCGGCGGGCCGGAACTTCCGGCCGGGGGACAAGAACGCCATCATCCTGAACGAGGCGGCGGTCAGGAACTTCGGTTGGAAGGACCTCGCCGATAAAACGCTCGAGTTCGGAAAGGAGAATTATCGCGTCGTCGGGATTGTCAAGGATTTCCATTTTGCCTCGCTCCACAGCCGGATCGCTCCCATGGCCCTGCTCCTCGAAATCGGAAGCAAGCTCGCCGTCCGTGTTCGGCCGGGCGACCTGGCGAAAACCCTAGGGGTCCTCCGGTCCGTCTTCGAGAAAAACACCCACGGCCAGCCGTTCGATTTCTTCTTCCTGGATGACGCCTTCAACACGCTCTACAATAAGGAAACGCGGACCGGGCAGATGTTCGGCGCCTTCGCCGGCCTGGCCATTCTGATCGCCTGTCTCGGGCTCTTCGGGCTCACATCATTCAACGTGACGCGGCGCACGAAGGAGATCGGCGTACGCAAGGTGCTGGGCGCCTCGGTCGCGCGGCTGGTCCTCCTGCTCAACAGGGATTTCATCCGTCTGGTCACGATCGCCAATCTATTGGCCTGGCCCCTGGCTTATGTGGCGATGAACAAGTGGCTCGAGGATTTCGCCTATCGGATCTCCGTCCAACCCTGGATCTTGCTGCTGTCGAGCCTGATGTCGTTGGCGATCGCGATCCTGGTCGTCGGCGGACAGACGGTCAAGGCCGCGCGCATGAACCCGTCGGAGACGCTTCGGTACGAATAAAGAGCCCTTGGAGGCGGGCCGCTAGAACGGGTTCTCCGTCGGGTAAAGCATCCCCGTGGGCCGGTTGAAGGAAACGTCCTCGACGCCGAGCATCCGCGCCGCCGCATAAAGGGACTTCCCGGCGTGCTTGAACGCGACCGCCGTATGATGGGGAAAGCGCTTTTCGATGAGGACGTGCCGGTAGAAGCGCCCCATCTCCTTGACGCCGATGACGCCGATCCCCCCGAACGATTTGGGGTCGATATCGAGGACCTTGCCCTGGGCGACGTAGGACCGGAGCGTCGTGTCCGCCGCGCCCTGGAGCCTGAAGATCGTCACCTCGCCCGTCTTGATCCGGCCCTCGAGCGTCCCCCGGGTGATGTCGGGCTTTTTCCCGGGCTCCATCAGCCGGTGCATGATGAGTTGGTAGCGCATCTCCGGATGCATCATGCAGGGCGCCGGCGTGTTGCCGCAGTGGAAGCCCATGAAGAGGTCCGTGGGCTTGTAGCCCTGCACGGTTTTTTTGGCCGCGGCGATCATGTCGTAAGGGACGGTGTTGTTGATGTCGAGGAGTGTTGCCGGAAGCTCCGTCGCGCACGTGCACATGTATTCGCTCAGGGCGCCGTAGATATCGACCTCGCAGGCGACCGGGATGCCGCGCGCCGCCAGCCGCGAATTCACGTAGCAGGGCACGAACCCGAAGTACGACTCGAACGCCGGCCAGCACTTGTCGGCGAAGACCCCGTACGCGGACGCGCCGAGGTTTGCCTCCATGAACTTGAGAAGCGCGACCTCGAACTGGGCCAGCTTCGTCAGGATGTCGGGAAAGTGATTCCCGGCGCCGAGCTCCCGGGCCATGTCCTTGGCGACAGCCTTG
>Ga0299915_10002369_pt1 | contig 13788 bp, 15 predicted proteins | sample RVTome_13_FD_200263 | JGI IMG/M metagenome (GOLD analysis project Ga0299915, IMG submission 200263) | Soil microbial communities from uranium-contaminated site in the Upper Colorado River Basin, Wyoming, United States - RVT92D227 (version 2) ...
GGGGTGAGGGGGAATCAAACAGGCTCAAACGCATGAATCTCTCGCAGATATTCAAGCATTTTCAGGTAGAGTTCATCTCTCTTTCTCAGGATCTCTGTCTCGCTCCGCCCTTGATAGTCATAAATACCCTTGGACGTCTTGACTCCAAGGTGCCCTTTTTTAACCCTCTCCTCAACAAATGAATATATCTTCCCATAGTTCCTCATGGTGTTAAGAAGCATGTCCAAGCCATTAAAATCCATGGATTGTACCACTCCTACAATGGGAAGTCTGATGCCCAAGCTGAGCTTAATTGCACGATCGATCTCCTCAGGCCCTGCCAGCCCTTGTTCAATCATCTCAAAGCAGGCCTCACCAATGGCCTTTTGGATTCTATTTACAATAAAGCCCGGTCCAAATTTCTTCATGACGATTGGATTTTTACCGACCCTTTCCATAAGAGTTGCGGTGAATGATATAGTTTCCGATGAGGTCGTAGGGCCCGGCACAATCTCGACTAATGGGATAATGTGGGCAGGGGTGAAGAAATGCGTGATAACAAGACGTTCCGGTCGTTTCACATCCACCAGGCTGAAGATATCCAAACCCGATGTATTGCTGGCGATGACAGTTTCTGTGGAAAGAACTTCGTCTAACTGCGTAAAAACCTTCTCTTTGATATGTGGGACTTCTGGTACTGCCTCTATAGCAAAATCCACATCGCCGGCCATCCTTCTTAGATCTGTTGAGGGTTTGATGCGAGAAAGGATAGAAGGAATTTTGTTTTTGGAAATCTTCTTAAAATCGACTAATGTCTTCAAGCTCGATTCTATCAGGCCCATCGCCCGGCTCAAGATCTTTTGATCAACATCTGCAAGAACCACATCGATATCCGCAGTGGCAAATACTTGAGCAATCGAACTGCCCATTACCCCGGAACCCACGACCAGTACCCTCTTTACTGTTTTCGTATTCATCTCATCCTGCCGTATATCCGCCGTCGATAATCATAATCGAACCGGTCATCCAGTCAGACACTTTCGACGAGAGAAAGAGCACTGCTCCGATAAAATCCTTTGGCTCCCCCAGTCTCCCGATGGGAAAACGGCCAAGAACCATTTTGTTAAAGGCCGGATCTTCGAAGACACGTTTTGTAATCGGACTCCTGAACACGCCGGGAGCGATACAATTGACATTAATCTTGTGAGGACCCCACTCACATCCCAAGCTTTTCGCCATGAGGTGGACAGCAGTCTTGGAAGGGCAGTAGGCAGTATAGTTGCCGAGGCCGACCTTCCTATTCTTTCACCCCCACCCGCACCATCCCCCATCAAAGGGGGAGGGGATTATTTGGGAAATTTCAAATATCTATGTCTAAGGATAATTGATGATTACCAACATGCTTGCAGGCATATTCGTCTTGTTGATGATTTCCCGGCCTTCTCCTGGACCGATAAAGATCGAGTCGAGCGCCTTCAGGGTAATCTCCTCTTTCTTTGTCTTGATTGTCACTTCCCCATCAAGAACGAAATAAATTTTTTCCAATGGGTTTTCATCATATTCGGCGCCTCCGCCAGGGAGAAAATGCGAGAGGCCCATCCAGAATTTTGTGGCGCCCGACTCCTCCTTCCCATGGAGTCTCATGGCGGTCATGTTGAAGTGCTTTGCGGCCTGGTATAGCTTTGCATTTTTAATCTCTACTTTTTTCATTTGACACCTCCTTAAATAATCTTGCTTCTTATTTGTACGGAAGCCAGCATTCCATCAACTCATCGATGGGCCACAGACTTAGTCTTTCATAACCCTTCTGACTAAGATTATTTTAGATTACAGAGATTAAATCATTAATCTCCTTACTTGGTAGCTTTTATTGCTAAAGTTTATCAACAGCCCTACCTTATATGCTGATGCTTTCAGATATGTACCTTATATGCACAGGCAATTATCTTTTCTGTTAATGGATCTCTATCTTTAATCACTGTAATCTGTTTCCTTAATCTCTGTAATCAGACATCCTATCTTTGTCTTTATTAGGATGTCGTTTAGAACTAAACCCTCCCATAAAACAGATTCGGCAGCCAGGTAACTATCTCAGGGAAAAACACCATGAGCCCTAACAGGACTAAGCATGTAAAGAAGAAGGGGATAATGCCCCGAAATACGACCTCGGGAGAGACACCGGCTACACCTGCAACCATAAAAGCGCTCATACCAATGGGTGGGGTAAGAAGGGCAACCTCAGATAGAAAAACAATAATAATGATGGTCGCAATCGGATCAAACCCAACACCTAACAGTAGCGGGTAAACAATGGGCAGGGTAATGACGGCCATAGACAAAAACTCTAAGACGCAACCGATAAATAGATAGAATATGATAATAATGAGCATCACTATCAAAGGCGGAAAATGTGCATCAATGACTAACTGCAGGAGAAATTTAGGTAGTCCGCTGAGGGCCATGAATCGAGCAAACAGAAAACCGGAGATAAGAAGGGGGAATAACTGCGTATTTAATAAGACTGCTTCATAAAAGCTATGAGCGATCACCTTGATCCCTGTGCGACGAAAAACGGCTATCAGAAGAACCCCCACAGAACCCATGGCCCCACCGACCGTAGGGGGAAAAACTCCAAAATACATTCCACCTATTATCAGTATTACAATAAATAGCACAGGAAAAATCAGTACAAGCGACGAAAACCTTTCTTTCCAGGATACTTTAATATCTATTTTAGGTACAGCTGTGGGCTTAAAAAATCCTATAAGCTGGATGGTCGTTATCAGGAGCAAGGCGTAAATTATTCCCGGGATTACTCCGCCCACCAAAGCCTTTCCTATAGAGGCGTCCACTAAAATACAGACGATAATAGTCCCTACATTTGGCGGAATCAGGGCATCCAGGGTTCCCCCCGCGGCAATACAACCCATACTAATTGACCTATCATACCTATATTTCTTGAGTTCAGGTAACGCCATTTTGGCAAATACTGCTGAAGTGGCTATACTTGAGCCGCATGCAGCCCCGAATATGCCCGCGGCTCCCACAGTAACCATTAAGAGTCCCCCCCGAAGCCCCCCCAGCCATTTGCGGGCGGTATCATAGGCGCCCTGTGCTATTCCACAGTTTCCAGCCAATACGGACATCAATATGAACAAGGGGACAACGGCAAAGGTGTATGAAGAGGTGATATGGTAAGGAGCACTCGCAAATTGCTGCAATGTGTATATCGGTCCACCAATCAGCCAAGAACCCACAAAAGCCGCGGCAAATAGGCAGATGAAAATTGGTACGCCAAGCATGAGGAACACAAACATACCAATGAACGTCCAGAGCCCAACCCACGCGCCATAATCCATTTTAGGTCCCTTTTTTCCGGGAAAGGCAGTTCTAACTATATATATTTGAAATTCTTGGTTCTAAATTCGAAGTCCGAAACACTTTTTTTTGTGATAAATCCTAAATTCAAAAACCTAAACTCTAAATAAACTCAAAATGGAAGAAACTCAAAATCTAAGACTTCGAACCCAAAATTAAGGTTTCGAACATTTTGATTTCTGGTTTATTTAGGATTTGGTCCCGTGTCTCGCGGGATTAGGATTTAGAATTTATCGTTTTATGCCCAACAATCAATGTTTTTGCTAAAAGTAGCATCCATACCAATGTCAAAAAGCCGAATGCAATTACAACCGCAAGATTTGCAGGCCATATGGGCAAGTCTATTCCCTCTTTAAGTGATACCACCTCAATTGTTTTTCGAAATTGCGCAAAAACCCGCCAAGTCATAAACCCTATGATCAACGTTGCAATGACATATTGAATAATCTGAAGTACAAAGCGTACGGCTGAAGACAGGTGCTCTTCCAGAAGAGTAATGCGAATATGCCCTCGTTCCAATGCAATATATGCGATGGGCAAGAGGGTCATAAAAACCATTAATTCTTCGCTAATGTCCAATGCACCGGGGACCGACTTGAGAAAGAATTTCGTCCCAATGATATCGGTGAAATTTACTATCATTAAAATCGCCATGCTAATTGCAGCAAAGATTGCCAACCACCTGGTGATTTTTGTTGCTACATCGAAAGCTTGAAAAACAAAATTTCCCATCTACCATCCCCTGGTATTACCCTCAAGTAAAATTTCGTATAATCCCTGATTACTAAAATTATTTCAGATTACAGAGATTAAAGTACTCATCTCCTTAATTGGCAGCTTTGTTTATAGATCCCAACCTTTAATCTCTGTAATCTGCTTTTTAATCGCTGTAATCAGATATCCTACTTCTTCCATTTACCCCACTTCATCTCATCCCAGTACTTCTGTATCACTTTCGCGTCTTTCTCAACGCCAGCAGTCTTACAGATATTCAACCAGTTGTTTATAGAATGTTTGAATAATACTTTAAAAAACGCTTCACTTTCTTTCTTTGAAATGCTTACTACCTTTGCTCCCTTCTCGTCAAATGCTTTATACGTACCTTTCAGATTCATCTCGGTTGCCTCAACAGTCCATTGAGCCGTTTCCCATGCTGCCTCCATGAATGCCTTTTGGACATCAGCGGGCAAACGGTCCCAGCTACTCACGTTGAAAGCCAAAGGCGCAGAAACAATGGTATTGTCAACTAATTGCAGATGTACTTTTCCAATCTCATGCCACTTTAAAGGCACATTAGCAGCAGTCGCCATAAAGATGGCATCGATAACCCCCCTCGATAGGGCTTCATAAAGTTCTGGTATCTGTACATTTACCGGAATCCAACCAACCTCTTTGAAAACATCCCTCTGATAGGCTGCAATCACATTTACCTTCTTGCCTTTTACATCAGCCAGGGACTTTGCCGGAAACCTGGCCGTTATACCTGTCGGGCCATTGACGTAAAAGTGTAAGATTTTTATGTTGTTCTTTTTTTGTTCTGCTTCGAACAAGGCTTTGGTCTCTGGTAATTCATGGACGATCGCTGTTACACTGGCCAGGCCCTGCGCCCCACTTACCATTAGCTCGGTGTTAGTTATTTGATGAAGTGGTAACGGCTGTGCGTATTGATCGATGTGTAGCGATATGAGGTCAGCTGCCCCTGAGCTTGCTAAACCAAGTTGTTCAAGAGGCCCTCCCAATGCCCCGGCCACAAAACGTTCGACCTTCACTTTTCCATTGGTTTTCTTTTCAACCAGGTCGAGGGTGCGGTTTGCGAATACACAAGGTGGCTCAGGGGGGAAAAAGCTCGTACTATATTTGAGCTTGATGACCTGCGGTTCAGCTGCCGTCGCCGTCGTGTTGTAAACTACCATTGCACCGATCAAGAGTACAGCCATCAAAACGACAACAAACCCATTCCCTTCCAAACTTCTTGACTTTTTCCATGACTTTTTTACCATTTTTATTCCCTCCTTTGTGAGTTAAAAAAATTCTATAAACCTCCTAAATAGAACATCTCCTTCTTAACAGGAGATAAAGATCATTTTAAGATTAGACCGAGCACTCGCTTTATGGAAGCAGAAACTCAAACTTTTGTCAAGCCTTTTTTTGAGAGAGCTGAAAATGACTCTACGCTCTCTTGATTGGACAGATTTAAAAAATGATTACACAGATTCTCTTTATATCCAATGAATTTCATATCAGTATAGATCAAGGAATCCAAAGCTCAAATAACCAATTAACATAATAAACCCAGTAGCTTAATGAACCCAGAACCTCTAGGTTGCCGCCAATCCCCCATCAATGGGCATAACATGACCGGTGATAAACGAAGCCGAGTCAGAACACAGCCAGATGACTGCTTCGGCTATCTCTTCTGGCTCCCCCATTCGCCCCAAAGGAACTGCCTTGAGCATCTGCTCTTTCTCCTCCGGATTGGCACTTGACAGGTTGTCCGCCAGTTGCGTCCGTGCGGTGAGACCCGGGCATATGACGTTGACCCGGATTCCGAAAGGAGCGCACTCCAAGGCTGCCGTTTTGGTGAGCACAATCAATCCAGCCTTGCTCGCGGCATATGGGCCAAATCCGGGAATCGGCCTGAGTGCCCCTACCGAGGATGTATTTACGATGACGCCATGCTTCCGGGTGACCATCTGCTTGATTTCATACTTCATGCATAGCCAGACCCCCTTCAGGTTGACATCCAGCATGCGATCCCAGAGCTCTTCCGGGCAGTCGGTAATAGGGAATACCTTTATTCGCTTACCGTCGGGACCAATGCCGGCATTGTTGAAGGCATAATCCAGAGAACCATAGATTTCTACACCTTTGTTGACCATCGCCTCAACCTCCTGTGCCTTTGATACATCGCACTTAATAAAGGTTGCTTCACCTCCCGTATCCTTGATGAGTCGGACGGTCTCCTCGGCGCCTTGTATATTTACATCGGAAACCACAATGACCTTTACCCCTTCCCGGGCAAAGGCTTGAGCCGTTACCCTCCCGATACCCGAAGCTCCCCCGGTTACCAAAGCCACTTTATCCTGCATTCCTCTTGTCAATTGCAACCTCCTTCAGTTGTGTAAAGCCTAAGGTGAGGGCGCGTTATGGGCCATTGCTTCTCATTCTGAAAGCCCTCCCTGGGCCGCTTCCAGAATGATCCCATCAGGATCTCGGAAATACATCACCCATCCAAATCCAATATGCTGAGGGGTGCAGTGAAGTCGTACCCCAATTGCCAAAAGCTTCTGATAAAGTTCTTGTATGTTGTCTGTCATGAAGCAAATGTGAGTGCTACCAGTATCGCTGGCCTTATTATCTACCAATGGTTTGCCCGTTGGCATATACTGTACGAGTTCTATCCGGCTATCCCTGATGGTCATAAAAACAAGGCGTTGATCGCGCAGTGATGGACTTCCTCAAAAAGGATCAACTCTAACGAGGAAACTTCAATCAAGAGGCATAGACCACGGCATAGACAGGAATTTGGGGTTTGGCCTTTGGATCACGCTCTTTCAAGCGTAATTTTGGCTCCTTCTTTAACTTTCAGAAAAACTTTGGGGTCGGAGAGAACCTTCCCAATGATGTTAACGGCACTGGCCGCTCGAATCTCATTGCCTCGGCTTGCCGGAGTCGGACCAAAGAAGATACAGAAAGCATGTCCAGTTGGCCAATATCCCAATTCTCCTGCTGAGATGACTTCTCTTGACTCTGCTTCGAGTATAGTCTTCACCGGGATGGTGAAGTAAATCTCCTCGCCCCAGAGATTAGTCTTAGCTTCTATGGGCAACGCTTCCCAGATCAATTGAGAGGTCTTCGATTCATTCAGTTCAGCTTCGACCCTAAGCTCATTTACCAGGATCCTGATCTTCTTACCCATCTTCTCCTCCTCTTGCCTCGAGAGGATCAAACTCATTAAAAAGAACCTCATGTTCTTCTTGGCTTGTCATATTGTTCGGAAAGAAGAGGATCTCTCGATCCATCTTAATGACCTCCCCTTTTAAGGTGAGGAATTTCTGGGTCTGAATCCTCAGTAAAAGGAAGCTGAGGACCACCAGAATATAACTTGAGAGTTCTCTTGCTAGAGTATAGAAAAAGTGGGCTGCAAGACCATAAAAGTAATAATCCTCTATAAATATAAAAAGCCTCACCGTGTTAATCAAAAGGCCCAGGGTAATGAGTTGCAAAAAGCGTTTGGTCTTGGTGGTATTCTGGGCTAAGGAAAGGAGGCATTGATCATAGGTCTTCTTGAAATTCTTCCAACTGTTTGAAATGTTCTTGAGGAGGTCCATGTAAATCTTTTCATCCCCTCCATAAATCTTCAAACGGACCTGTCTGTCTCCTCGAAACAGCAGATAACGCTTTAACAACTCCTCTCTTTCGGAGAGGAGCGTCTGGTTTTTTTTGAGTCCTTGATAAAGGACGAAGCCCAGACCAATAAGAAGCACGAAAGGAATCCCTTCATTGACCAATTTGATCCACATCACTCCGCTCATCATTATCACATTCGATTGATCAGGCTGGCCATATAGCCTGCTCCGAACCCGTTATCAATGTTGACCACTGACACGCCCGAGGCACATGAATTCAACATGGCCAACAATGCGGTGATCCCTCCAAAACTTGTCCCATATCCAACACTGGTTGGAACAGCAATGACCGGCCGGTCCACTAACCCCCCCACCACGCTGGGCAAAGCCCCCTCCATCCCAGCGATTACAATGAGAACACGAGCCTTTTCCAATCTCTCCCTTTCGTAAAGGAGCCGGTGAATCCCTGCTACACCCACATCATAGAGGGTCTCTACGCGGTTCCCCATGAATTGAGCTGTGATAGCAGCTTCCTCAGCCACAGGAATATCTGTCGTCCCTGCGGTGATGACTAAAATTGTTCCCTTCCCTTCAGATTTCACTGGATGAGTGAGGTAAGTTAGAACCTTTGATTTAGGATAGTATCGACTTTTTAGAAAAACTTTTTGTACCGCTTTGGCTTTCTTCCCCTCCAAACGCGTGATAAGGATATTCTGCCCTTTCTTCTTTAACTGTTTCATGATTGAGAGAATCTGGCCGGAAGTCTTCCCTTCCCCCCAGATCACCTCAGGAAAACCTTTTCGAAGACTGCGATGATGATCAATTCTGGTAAAACCCAGGTCTTCAAAGGGAAGCGACTTCAATTGCATGATGGCCTCATCAAGCGTCATCTCTCCTGACTTCACTCTTTTTAAGAGATCTTCGAGCTTTCGAATATTCATTTCACATGTGCACCATAGGAAGGAAACTAATTAATTCTATTCAGTCATCTGATGAAAAGTCAAGAAAAACTCCCCGAGAAGTCAAGAATTTCACATCTGCTATGGAATGTAATCTCTTGACTTTGAAAGAATATTTAAGTATATTTGAATTCTAAAAAAGCCTGCTTTTCAAGGATGATTGAAAGACATCTTAGTATCTTGAGAATTTCAAACCTTGAACATTCTGATAGGTAGCAATAGGATTTATAGTGAAAGACTATCGTCATGAGCCTTCCCTGCTTCCTTATCTAGATTCATTCCATGGGAATCTTTATCTAAAACTTCCCCTTATTCATCAAAACCCTACGATTCTCGAAAAGACTGCTTTCCCTTTCTTAGTCGTTTCTGATTCAGACCCCATCGTTCGTTTAATCGAGGGACAGATTGTAACCGATGCCGGAAGTGAGGTGAAGAAAGTATTTCTGTCGATTCAAAGGGATCAGTATCGCCTGGTAAGGGATGAATTGTGGCCGATGAACAACCGGAATGTAGATGACTTCTGGCAGAATGCCTTCTCATTTTATGCAGGTGAGCAGAAAAACTCTCCCCTATTGGTTCTTGCCAGTCAGATCAATGAAAAGGGAGGAGTAAGGCCTCTCCAATCACTCTTTTTTTGCAAGACCAGAAAGCTCTTCTTCCACCCACCCTGTCCTAAATGTGGACTTTCATTGCATCAATGTGAGAATGATGATCTTTTAACCCTTTCAAGACTCCAATCGTATTCCGCTTCGTTGAAACGTTATCTTTATTGTCCCTCCTGTTTTTCAAATGGGCAGTCCGATTTTTACGTTTATGAATTGGAACCTTCTGATCCTCCTGAGCTCAAGGATCGATGGGCTTTAATAAAAGGATTTAATCTATTGGCAAGAGAGAGAAGTAAAAATGACCAATTCCCTTGCAGCGGATGTCCAAATTGTGAAGAGTGTTATGGAACACATCAGCAGGTTCTTTCAAGAATTCTTCCTTTCTCTTTTTATCCCTTTTACATGTTGGTCTTTGAGGCCCTCTCCTTAAATGGCTCAGATTTTTTATCTCTTATCTCCGGAGCAACCTTTGATGAACTGGAAGCCCGATTGGAGGCGAGAAGGGAGTTGGGGAGACTGAATTGTTTGAAGATGATCAAACAGGATCATTTGGCTAAGGCTCCATTTTTCTATGACCGGGATGAAAAGTCTTTCTTAGAAATTTTATACTTGAAGCTTTCCTTCTTAGGGGAAGTCTTCCAAGATCTACTCCCTGGAACAGATTTTTTCAAACATCCTGACTTGAGGTTTTCTATTGATCGAATCTGGGTGAAGCTTTCAAACCACCACAGCCTTCTTCCATTTTTTTGGAACTTCAGGGTTGGGTTCGTGGACATCAGCACACATCCCCAAGAAATGCGACCGCCAAAACGACCTTCCTCCTCAACCTACTTTTTTTTAGGGTGTGTCTGGTTTTATGCTTTACTGGCCAATAAAAAACAGGATTTCCCAAAGATTTCTTTCTTCTTGAGAGAAGCGCTCGATCACTCTTTTCCCGACCAGAGCTTTACAGCCCCACTCTTTCATCCGGTGAATATTTTCTGGGATCCAGAGGGCAAGGACGTTAATCATAACTGGCTCCCCCTTTGGGAAAAGGCTCTTCTCTTGGGGTGGTCTATCATGAAAGTTGGCTTTCAGCATGATCCCAAATGGTCAAAAGAAGAATTTTGGGGACAATTTGAAAATTTAAGAGAAGAGGTTAAGCGCCATCTCTTTTGGAAAGAACCAGTGGGGAGTCTTCAGGCAAGACCTTCTGAAGATACAGAAGATAAGTCTCAGAATGAGGCGATTCATCGAATTTTGATGGGAATTCTTAATAAATGGCAATCGGGTATTGAGGTGGAAAGGGAGGAGTTGAAAGAAACAGTTATCTTTTCTCCCGCGAGTCTTAAAAAAGAATTCCCTCCTTCTCCTAAGGAAGAAAAAGAGATTGTATCTGAGACGGTAATCATCAAACCTCCAAGACCGGATATCGGTTTAAAAGAAAAAGTGATCGCAAAAGAGGCGGATCGATTCGGTCTCCCAAAGAAGGGTGACGTATCGGTTCAAGGAGATGATTTCTCAGCTGAAACAGTTATCCTTGGCTCGGAAAAGGAAGTTTCCAAACCTTCCCGAAGAGCGTCACCGAAAGATTTTACTTTGGGGGAAAAAACCTTCCCCCCAAGGGACACAAAAACAGATATCACCCGAAAACCTGCAGAAAAACCGGGTGAGGACGATATCTTGTCCGAAACGGTTATCCTCGGATCAGGGAAGGTTCGGGACAAAGAGAAAGATGGAAAAAAGGGATAGCTCAATATCCATAAAGACACTAACTGATGAAATCAGGGCCATCTATCAATCAGACCATCCAAGGGCTGAAACCTTCATTGAGAACTACCTTCTGCAAAGTCTGAAGGAGTTTTCGCCTACTGATAAAATTAATCTCTTGGAAAAATTGACTCAACAATTCGAAAGCAATAGCGTTAAAGCTCGTCCAGACCTTGATTTTGAATCCAAAGAGTTTTTACGGCTATTTTCTTTGCTGCTGGGCAAAAGCATCTCTTCGGTGGATCTTTCACGGACAGAGGTTTTAGAAAGATTGGCTCATTCACTGAACACCATATTTAACACACTTAATCAGATCATCGGGGTGATCCAAACGACCCTATTAGGTAAAAAGACTGAATTCGACGAAACCATCAGGCATATTATCGGATCCGATCTTGAAGGGAGTGCTGGAACGATCTCCCTTCAAGGCTATCTCGATCAGATCCAAGAGGCATTTTTAGTGTCTCACCAAGCCTTTAAAGAAGCAGCCCAAACCAAGGTTGGTGAAATCCTAAAGGAGCTAAATCCTGATCATATCGAAGCGACGACGGGGGGAGGATTTAAATTTGGACCCCTTCGAAAAGCTGAGCTTTTTGAAATCTATAAAGAAAAATTCCAGACCTGCAAGACCTGGGCAGAATCAGGGCGTTTCATAGAGGAATTATTAAGGGAATTTGAAAAAAAATGTCAAAAGAGATATAAAGCAGAGAAAAGGGGGCTCCAATGAAAAGAAATGTCATGATATTATTGATCCTTCCTCTTACTTTTTTAGTCTGTTCCTGTGGACCTAAGGTCGTCATCCCTCCGGATTGGATATATGGAAAGAATGAAATCGTCCTCCGTTTAAAAAGCGATCCCCAGCTCAACCTCTATCAAGGAAGTCCTCACACTCTTGTTGTCTGTACGTATCACCTGAGGGATCCGAATGCTTTTAATCAACTGGTTGATGAAAAAGATGGGCTTCCAAAATTGTTAGAATGTGGCCGCTTTGACCCCAGCGTCACCAATGCAAAAAGATATATCATACACCCCAATAAAGAATTGGCGGAATCTGTAGACCGGCCCGAAGGTGCAAAATACATGGGAATAGTGGCTGGCTATTATTCCCTTAAAAAGGAGGGGGCCGTTCGCTTCTTTCAAATTCCAGTGACTGAAGAGAAAAAACGGGGATCGATCGTTCAAAAACCAGGAGTCCTAAAAATCGATCTCTATTTTGGCCCACAACAGATACAATAGATCAGGGGGAAAGAATGGATATACAGAGACCTCTCTTTTGGCATCAAGGCCTTTTTTTACAGCCCCAACACTTTCAACTTCTTGATCTCTCCTTTCAATCTCTTTTAACCCCTTTTCACCATTTTAGGGAACCTCACTTCTGGGGTTTGGGTGAGATTGAAATCCAAAAAGCGGCCTTGGGAAGAAGATCTTTTAACCTCCTCAAGGGGAATTTTTTATTTCCGGATGGAAGTTATACGGTCTTGCCCGGAAATGCTCTGATCGAAGCTCGCCCCTTTGATGTCGCTTGGGTGGAAGGGGGAAAGCCCTTTCCCGTCTATGTTGGTCTTAAAAAATGGAATGAGGCTGGAGAGAACGTGACCGTCTTAGATAAATTAGAGAACCTTTCAGAGATCACCACTCGATTCGTTACAACCGCTGATCCAGAAGAGATTAAGGACTTGCATTCAGGCGGGCCAAAGGGCCAAGTGAAAAGACTTTATTACGTGCTTAAAATATTTTGGGAGACAGAACGGGACCAACTTGGCGATTATGTCCTGATCCCTCTTGCTCAATTGGAAAGGGCGGGCGAAGAGATTAAAATCTCAGATCATTATATCCCGCCCTGTTTGACAATCTCAGGTTCAGAGCCTCTTTTTAAGATCATCAAAGAGATCAGGGATCAGATTTCAGCACGAAGCCACCAGTTAGAGGAGTATAAAAGTCAGAGGGGGATCCAGACCGCTGAGTTTGGGTCAAGGGATATGGTGTACCTATTAGCCTTGCGCTCACTCAACCGTTATGTTCCCATCCTTTTTCATTTTACAGAAACTCAACAGGTTCATCCATGGACAGTTTATGGAATCATCAGACAGATGATCGGGGAACTCTCCTCCTTTTCGGAGAGGGTTAATGTCATGGGGGAATTGGAAGATGGAACTCGAATTCTTCCAAACTACGATCATCGCAGTCTTTGGGAATGTTTTTCAGCGGCTCAAACCTTGATCACTCAACTCTTAGATGAGATTACAGCAGGGCCAGAATATGTGATCCGCCTGATTTATGATGGGACCTATTATGCCGCTGATTTAAAACCAGCTATCTTTGAAGGACGTAATCGTTTTTACCTCGTGCTGAAAACAGAAGAAGATCCCAAATTTGTACTTCAATCATTGGGAACCGTTGCCAAATTAAGTGCTCGGGAATATTTACCCATTTTGATCGCTCGTGCACTCCCTGGGATCGGATTAGAACATCTTCCGGTTCCCCCTCAAGAGTTACCCAGGAGAGCCCGCTCGATTTACTTCGCTGTAGACCACCACAGTGATCAATGGGCACAAGTACAAAAAGGTCATAACATCGCCCTCTATTGGGATAACGCTCCAGAAGACTTAGAGGCTGAATTGATGGTGGTGGGAAGATAATTAAGAGTTAAAAGTTATGAGTTATAAGTTATAAGTTATGAATGGTGAATTGTTCTTAGTACTACAGCGACTCTTTGAAAAAGAACGGCACTGTACCAACAAAAAGTGCGTCATACCCACCCCGTATCAA
>Ga0299915_10002370_pt1 | contig 13786 bp, 11 predicted proteins | sample RVTome_13_FD_200263 | JGI IMG/M metagenome (GOLD analysis project Ga0299915, IMG submission 200263) | Soil microbial communities from uranium-contaminated site in the Upper Colorado River Basin, Wyoming, United States - RVT92D227 (version 2) ...
TTGTTGTGGAAAGAAGGAGTGTTTCTCCAGAAGGCTCAGCCATATGGAGTAGGCAACCGGATATAACGTGAGAGCCAGAATCAAAATGAAGGCAGGGGCAATGGTCAGGAGCCCAGCCAGTTGCTCGTGGCGCTTCGGTTTTGTCACGGCCAACCAACTCTGCTTTTGGTTGGCACTGGGATTGAGGGTGGCGTAGCCGGATCCGCGTTGTAAACCGGACAGTCCCACAGGCTGCGGCATAGGGCTAGATTTGCCTTTCATCGTCCTTACCTTGAGTGGATCAGTATCCACAGAACACACACACCCGCTTCAGAAGATCAAAGCGGGTGTGTGTTTAACCACCGAAACAAAGGTATTTTACCAGCGTTTAAAACCGAGCTGCGTGATCAATTCTTCAGCTCGGGCCTGGGCCTTAGCAGCGGCCTGCGCTGAGGGCATTCCTCGGACAGCATCCGTCACCATGTCCGGGACAATGCCGGACCCAAGAATCTCGAGGCCGAAAGGAAGCTTCAGGTCGTCCCAGTTCACGATCAGGGTCGGCTTGGCCTGACCTGATTCGAAGTAACGGTACTGCATATCCTGCCATTCCTTCCACTTACGGACCATCTCATTGGCCTGGTAGGCCGGGTTGTTGCGCACGGATTTGAGCGTGGGCAGAAGGTGAATCGGCACTGTATGCAGGTACTTGATATAATTCTCTTCCTTGAAGAAGAACTTCAGGAACATGGCCGCCTCTTCCGGGTATTTCGCATTCTTGAAGATCATCCATGGCTCAGCATCAATCTGGGCTGCCGTCTCCTTACCGGATGGCCCATGGGGCTTCACCAACACCCCGAAGTGGTCTGGATCGGCCATGTCCTTGGGGGCATACTTCTCGACATAGCCTGCGCCTCGGCCATACCCCTGGTAGAGTATGGCGGCCTTGCCAGTGGCCAGGTTGGCAAAAGTGTCCAGATAGCCGTGACCAAGCCAGCCAGGCGGCAGGACCGTGGCGGTTAATTTCTTGTAGTAGTCCAACACCTCGATGACCTGTTTCTCAGTGAAGGTGGGCCGGCCTGTCTTAAGGTCGAAAAGTCGCCCACCGTTGGCCTTGGTCAGTTCCCCCACCGCAATATTGATGAAGAGGCCCACACCGGGAAGGGAGAGGCCGTAACGGGTCACACGACCATCCTTGTCCCGCTCCATCATGGCCTCGGCCATTTTGATGAACTCATCCCAGGTCTCTGGCGCCTTCAACCCTTTTTGCTTAAAGATATCCTTCCGATAGATCAGAAGCGAGGTGGCGGCCGAATGGGGGATCCCGTAATACTTCCCGTCGTGCCAGCATTGTCTCCGAACGGCCTCCCAGATGTTGTCCCGGCCGATGGAGGCGGCGATATCCTCCTGGTCTCGCAAGAGGCCTTTCGAATAAAAAGACGCACACGTTACGGCTTGTCCGTGGCTGGCATCTGGGGGCGCACCTGCTGCCAGGGCCGCGGTCAGCTTTGCCTCAAGATCACCCCAGGCCAGCGCTTCTTGCTTTACTGTGATGTCTGGGTGCAATTTTTCAAAGTCGGTGATGATCTGTTGGAATCCTGCGACCGATTGTGGTTCAGTCTCCGTATGCCAGATCCGAACAACCTTCTTCTCGGCAGCATAGACACCAAACGGAATCGAAAGAATTAATGTGAGTATTAGTATGACAATTCCAAAACCTTTCCTTTTGTTCGACATCTTAAAACCCTCCTTTCACTGTCATGAGACGGACGATAAAGTTTGACCACCCCCCATTTCACTCATGCCTGCACAGTCTCTGCCAAGATTAAGTTGGCCTTGCCGTCCTCCTTTGATGCTTCTAATGCTTCCTTTCTACTTTGCTTCACCTCCCCCTTCTAAATTTTTAGGGCTACTTCCTCTCCCTCCAGCAGGGCCTCCATGACCTCCCTCGGTTTGGATGCATCACCCACGACGTAGACCTCAGCAACCTTTCCTTTCAACGATTCGGCCAGTTCATTATTCGGTATCGATCCCAGAGCAATGACAATGGAGTCGAACCCGCTGAGTCTCTTGGTCCCCTGGAGATCTTGCACCCAAAGATCTTGTTTTTCGAAACGGATAGCCGTCGTAGAGATTAAGATATGAACTCCCTTTTCTCTCAACCTCTTATTCAAAAAATGTTGAAGGTGGCCAACCAGGTCCAGTGCAATCCCTTCTCTCATCTCAATCAACGTAACATCTTTTCCATTTTCAGAAAGATGATCTGCTACCTCAGCCCCAATTCCTCCGCCCCCAACGACCAGGATCCTTCTGCCAAGATGAACGCTGCCTGATAGAGCCTCCTCCACACTGATGGCCTTTGTCTCCTGAATTCCATCAATCGGCGGAAAGAACGGTTTGGCCCCGGTTGCGATGATCACGACATCAGGTTTACCCTTTCTCAACGAAGCAAGAGTAAATGGTCTTCCTAAGATCATTTTTATCGGCAGCCTTTTTATCTGCCGTGTGAGATGTTCAATGAATTCCCTTAGGATCTGCTTTTTAGGGGGAACCGCAGCCAGCAGAAACCTGCCGCCTAATTCTTTGTTCTTTTCGTAGAGAGTGACTCGATGACCTCGCAGGGCGGCGATCTCAGCCGCCTTCATCCCTGCCGGTCCCCCTCCAATGATCCATATTTTCTTTGGATGATCCGTCTTTCGGAGTTTCAATATCGCTTCCCGGCCGGTTTCAGGATTGACGGCACACTGAAGGGCACCCTTCCGAATGCTTGCAATGCAACGGTTACACGAGATGCAGGGAATGATCTCCTCTGTCCTCTCCTGAAGGGCCTTCATGGGGAGATTGGGGTCAGCAATCAGAGCTCTTCCCATGGAGATGAGGTCGGCTTTGTTTTCTTCCAATATCTGGTTGGCCAATTCAGGAGTGCGGATTCGGCCCACAGCAATTACGGGAATTCCGACCACCGATTTGATCCCTTGAGCGAGGTGGGCAAAAATGCCTTCTTCAGCGTAGTAGGGAGGATGGTTCAAATATCCAGATGCAGCTACACAGGCTGAAACGTGGAGGGCATCGGCTCCATTCCTCTCCAAGGCCTTTGCGATCTCCCTGGTGTCCTCCAGTTTCAATCCTCCCTCCACATATTCATCGGCGCTGAGACGACAGAGGACCAGAAAGTCAGAGCCCACTTGATTTCTTACGGTTCTCAATACCTCGATGGCCATTTTCATTCTTCGCTCAGGATCTCCCCCATATTCATCCTCTCTCTTGTTCGAGAAGGGGGATAGGAATTGATTAAGGAGATATCCATGGGCCATGTGGATCTCTACACCGTCAGCCCCTGTCTCTTTCACGCGACGTGCAGCTTGTCTAAAGGCTTCGATGATTTTCTGAATCCCTTCCTGGGTCAGCTCTTGGGGCATCTCCTTGCGGACAGGGCAGGGAATGGCCGACGGAGCCACGATAGGGACGCCCGTAAAGGAGGCTGAGGTCTGTCGGCCTGCATGGTTGATTTGAATCACAATCTTTCCGCCCTCTCCATGGATAGCATCGACCAGCCTTTTAAAAGGAGGGATGTGTTCATCAGAGTCAATCAATGCCATATTGGGGAAAGCCCTTCCTTGTTTCAGAACGCCTGTGTGTTCAAAGGTGACGTAGCCGACGCCACCTCTGATTCGCTTCAGATAGTAGGCGATATGCCGGTCATTGACGAAGCCGTCCTCGCCCGCAAAGTGAGTAGCCATAGGCGGCATGACAATCCGATTCTCCAGTTCCAAATTTCCGATATGAAAAGGACTGAAGAGGGTCTTGAAACGAGTCATGATGAGGTCCGCAAGGGCTTAATCGAATTGACGTGTTTGGTTAAAAATGGTATACAATATTGTATGAAAGCAAATGGCATTTTAAACCAAGGGGAAGCAAGATGTCAAGCGTAAATTTTAAAAATGTGTTAGCAAAGTAGAAATGTCCCCTATGGAGATGGAGAAGATACTGATGGGACAGAAGCAGTTACAGAGGTGGCATTTGATCAAGATGGTAGGGGTAGGAAAGATCACCGTTCCCTTCCGAACTCCGAACTGTGTATCACCTACCTTCCCGAAAACCCAATCGCCGGGAGATATTCAAAGCGGTTTCCATCACCTCCTTTTTAAAGGATTCCTGGATCATTTTTTTGGTGACCCGAAAGGCCGGTCCGGAGATACTGATGGCGGCGACAGCGTTTCCCGCCTCGTTATAGATAGGGGCGCCCACGCATCGAATACCCTTCTCATTTTCTTCGTCGTCAATGGCATATCCCTGCTTCCGAACCATTTTCAGGTGCTCTTTCAACTGAGTCGTATCCGTGATCGTATTTTCCGTTCTTGTTGAGAGCCTTTTTTCCTTGAAGAACTTATTCAACTCCTCATCGGGGAGGTGAGAGATGAGGACCTTACCCACAGCGCTGCTGTGAGCAGGGTTCCGGAAGCCAATCCGTGAAGCCATCCTCAGACCGCTTGTTTGATCCCCTTCTATCTTATCGATATAGACGATCTCATTGCGGTCGAGAACGACCATATGGACCGTCTCCTTCGCCCTTTCAGCCAGTTTCCTTAAAAAGGATTCGGCCTCCTTGCGGAGATCGAGCTGGCCCAAAAGAAGGTTCCCCAGTTCCACCAGTTTAAATCCAAGGAGGTAGTTTCTCGTCTTCGAATCCTGGCGCACATAGCCCAGGTAGGACAGTGAGGAGAGGAGGCGATGTGTGGTTCCCTTCGGAAGGCTCACTTTCGAGGAGAGGTCCCGAATACTGATACCCTGGGGATTCTGTCCCAGAATATCGAGGATCAAAGAGACGCGCTCGATGGTCTGGACGAGATTATTTGGTTTCAATCCTTCCGAAATAGGCATAGGTTATTTCATAATACGGAACGATGTTCCGCAATATATATAATATTGGTTCTCCTTAATCAAGGGTTTTTTTCATCTTTTCTTTACCTCGCTCAGGAGATTGAAGGGACATCCATCATGGTCTTGATGATAGGTGTCGCTTTCCAACAATCCCCTAATAGGTTTAGGATGAAGAGAAACCGTAATCAGAGGTTATCGACTAAAAAGCTATTTAGGTATTCCTATCCGCCTAGGTAAGCCTCCTTCACTTTGGGGTTGCGCAAAAGCTCTCCCGCTATTCCCTCAATGAATATTTTCCCTGTCTCCAACACATAGGCATAGTCGGCAAGCCGGAGAGCCATGACCGAATTTTGTTCCACCAGAAGAATCCCGATTCCCATTTGCCGGATCCCCGCGATGATATGAGCGACCTGCTGAACCATTATGGGAGACAGGCCCAGGGATGGTTCATCCAACAAGAGGAGTTTCGGCTTGGAAAGGAGAGCCCTGGCAATGGCCAACATCTGCTGCTCGCCACCGCTCAGAGTCCCGGCCTTCTGTTTTGATCTCTCTTTGAGTATGGGGAAGGTGACGTAGATATTGTCCAGGTCATTTCTGATCCCGGCTTCATCCGTACGTCTAAAAGCCCCCATCTGAAGGTTTTCCAGTACCGTCATGAAAGGAAAAACCCTTCGCCCCTCCGGGCAATGGGCTATGCCGAGCTTGACAATGTCTGCCGCATCTTCCCGCTCAATTCTTTGTCCATTAAACCGGATTTCCCCAGATGTCGGGCTTTTCAATCCCGAGATGGTCCTCAAGATCGTGGTTTTCCCCGCCCCATTCGCCCCGACGAAGGCGACGGTGCTGCCTTCATTGACTTGAAGGGATACCCCCTTGACCGCCTCGATACGGTCGTAGTGCACCCAGAGATCCTTCACCTCAAGCAACATGCTCTTCCACTCCCAAATAAGCTTCGATCACAGCAGGGTTCGCTTTAATTTCCTGAGGTGTGCCTTCGGCAATTTTTTTGCCGAAGCTCAGCACGCTAATCTGATCACTAATGCCCATGACCGCCTTCATATTATGTTCAACTAGAAAGATGGTCACGCCTTTTTTGTCCCGGGTCTCCCTAATTCTATCCATCATGTTCTTGGTTTCCTGGGGGTTCATTCCTGAAACCGGCTCGTCCAGCATGAGCAATTTTGGCTTGAGAATTAAAGCCATTCCCAAAGACATCACCCTTTGGTGACCGTAGGGCAGGTTCTTGGCAATCTCATTCTTCAGGTCTTCAATCCCTAAGAACCGGAGCGTTTCCAGAGCATTTCCCATAAACTGCTCTTCCTCTTTTTTGCTGAGAGAAGTGTTCAAAACTGAATTCCAGAACCCGGCCTTGGAAAAGAGGTGATAAGCGGCCAAGAGATTTCTTAACACCGTAAACTCCCGGAAAACGGCCGTCAGCTGGAAAGTGCGCGACAATTGCCTCTTGGCCACCTCGTGAGCAGGAAGCCCGGTGATGTCCTCTCCGTCAAATATGACCCGACCCTCACTCGGCTTATAAACACCGCTGATCATATTGAAGACGGTCGTCTTGCCCGCCCCATTAGGGCCGATAAGCCCCCGGATTTCCCCGGGGGAAATGGCCAGATCCAACTCGCTTACCGCCGTCAAACCGCCGAACTGTTTACTGAGGCACTGCAATTCCAAGAAAGCCATAGCCTGCATATCCTTTTAATTCGATTCAGAAGAAATCGTTCTATTACACATAGGGATCTCCGTGAAGAAATACACGGAGTCCTTATCTTTGACGCCGCCTCGCAACCCACTGGGAAATGGAATGGGGTAGTCCCACAAGTCCCCGCGGATAGAATAGGATCACTGGGATAAGAATCACGCCATAGACCAAGGGCAGGTACTCCTTGCTGCCCCGAAGCATTTCACTGAGGGTCATTAACACCGTGGTCCCAACAATGGGACCCCAGGCTGAACCCCGCCCCCCCACGACCATGAAAATCTGGATAGTGAGGGACTGCATAATGGTCCAATCCTCCGGGGAGGTGTAATGCAGGTAGTGGGCAGTCATGCCTCCCATAAGGCCGGCAAAGATACCACTGACGACAAAGGCCAGAAGTCTATATCGGGCAATATGGATACCCAGGTGTTCCGAAAGCAGGTCGCTCTGCCCGATGGCTTGAAAAGCCATGCCTGCGCGGGAGCGCTCAATTCTGTATATGAACCATATGGAAAACACCGTGACGATCATGGTCAGGTAATAAAAAGGCACCTTATCGGCGCCTAAATCAAATCCCCAGATGGTGGGGCTGGGAATGTTGAGGATCCCCATGACTCCGCCGGTTAGTTTCCGATGCCATAACAGATAGTGCCGCAGCATCTCAAGAAGGCACATCGTTAGCATACCAAAGTAAAGGCCGCTGACCCGGAGAATAATTAAGCCTAGTCCAAAGGCCACCACGCCTGATACGGCACAGCCGGCAAGAAGGGCCAGCCAGACGTTTAACCCCATCTTCAAGGCCAGAAGGGCGGAGGTATAGGCGCCAACGGCGGCAAAAGCCACGACCCCGATATTGAACCGACCGGTAATCAGAGGCAAACGCAAGGCTGTCGCGAGGATGATGTACAGGGCCGTGATGATCACGACATGAAGAAGGTACGGGCTGCGGACAAAAAGGGGCAGCACAAGGAGAATGGCCAGTAATAGAAAAACCCGGATTTTGTTCTTCCTGTTGGAGTTCACTGTTGCGCGCACTTGATTCATACTCACAGCCTTTTCATACATATTCATATGGGGTGCCGAAAAATCCGCCCGGTTTCACGACCAGGATCAGGGCGAGAATACCGAAAAGGGCTATATAGGCGATCTCGATCGAAATCAGGGTGGAGACATAACTTTCTACCATCCCCACTATAAGAGCGCCGAGAACGGCCCCTCCGATGCTGCCGATACCCCCTAGAGTGATGGCGATCACCGTCTTCAGGAGAAAGGGCAAGCCCATGGTCGGAACGATCATAAACACAGGGGCCATCAGACCTCCCGCGATCGCCCCGAGGCCACAGGCCAGAGCCATGATCAAGGTACTGATGTATCGAATGCTGACTCCCTGGAGTCTGGCAGCATCCTCATCTTGAGCCACAGCCCGCATGGCCCGGCCGGCCTTGAAACGGTTCACAAAAACAATCAAAACCACAATGATCGCCAGGCTGATCAAGGATATCACCACGCGCTCCTTGGAAATTTGAATACCCGCGAAGGCCACATTCCCCGGGAAGGCAGAAGGAATGTTCTTGGTTTCTGTCCCAAAAAACAGCAGCGAGCCTTGCTGCAGGATGAAAACCAATCCCATGGAGACAATGAGACCCGACAACAAATCGCCCCGAAACTTGCGCAAGGCATACCTTTCTACGAGGAGCCCAAGGGCAATCACAATGACCATGCTGATCAGGATCGCCAGGGGATAGCTGAGATGGAAATGCGACATAAAATACCAGACCAACATGGCAGCGAACATATAGAACTCGCCATGAGCCAGGTTGACCACACGCAGGATGCTATGCAAAAGGGTAAAGCCAAGGCCGACCAACATCATGCTCGTGGCCAACATCACTCCATTGATGGTCATCTCAATAATTAACTGCACGGTTTTCCCTCGACTCAAAATTGGCGACCATGAGCAGCAGCTGGCCGATTCCATAAAACCCGGCTATTGCTCATGGTCGCATCGAAACATTAGGAAAAGATTCCCCTCAACTTCTGCTTTTACTCACTCATCAATTTTTCGATTTCCGCGCCGTCAATCCGGTCAAGAACCACGATCTTCCCATCTTTGACGGTGGAGATAAAGAGGGGAAACAACAACTGGCGAGGAATACCAAATTTCTTCGCCCCGCCGTACCTCACTTCGCCCCACGGGGTATTAAACGATTCTTTTTCCAAAACCGCTTTGATTTTGTCCACATCATCAATCGTCCCCGCCTTTGCGAGGGCTTGAGCGATTACGTAGGGAGGGGTTGTCTGCCAGTCTGACCATGCCCCGGGCTCTTCTCCGAATTTTTTAACATATGCCGCATGAAAATCCCTCACGCCTTTCGGCACCAGTTCCGAGGTCGCATCGACGCCGATGTTCAATGTTCCCTCCAGATTTTCCGCCCCTCCGGTTTTTATCCAGCTTTTGGAGGCGGCGTAGGGGGTCGCAAACTGTCCTTTATAACCTTTCTCCCGCGCCTGTTTCAGAAGAAGGGCGCCCCCATCCCCTGTGTTGCCCCCGATGATGTCCGGATTAGTGGGCAAAATCTTGGCGAGGATCGGATAAAAATCCGTGACCTGTCTGCCGATCAAGTCGGACCCCAACACCTTGATCCCATATTTATTGCAGGCCCCATTCCAGCCGTCAACGCCCGCCGCACCGGAGGCATCATCGGCCCCGGTCATCCAAGAAGATTTCAGGTTCGGGCGGTTCTTTATGATCCATTTCACCTGCGCCGGAGCGGTCACCGTGGCATCCATCACATGGCGGAAGGAATAGGGTTTCTTGGGGCTCAACATTTCGTGATGTAAGCCCCCGAGGAGGTTGATCACCTTATTCTGTTCGGTGACCACCTGGGAAGCAATAGCAGGCGTGGTGGGGAAGTTCATCACAATTTTCACTTTGTCCTGATGGATGAGCTTATTGTTCGCGGCAATGGCCCCTTCCGTGGTGTTCTTGTTGTCTTCACAGATGACTCTGAGCTTGTAGGTTTCCCCCTTTACCTTGAATCCACCCTCGTTATTAATCTTCTCAATGGCCATCTCCACTATCCGTTTGTTTGGGACACCGAACCCGGCCAATGGTCCGGTTAAGGCCTCTGTCTGTCCAAAAGTCACATACTTGTCTGCCGAGGTCGCCACAGACGGCAGCAGAACGGCTAACCCAAAAATGACAGCCATCATAATCCAAACCTGTTTTGTTCCTTTCATGATGTCCTCCTTTTTTCTTGTGTTATTGTCAGTCTGTCTGCATCCAAAACGCTTCTCATGATGATTTCCGGAAAGACTCGCTCTTCCCGGTTCCTCAGCCACATTCTTAGTTTCACATCCCGAAAAGGATATTTATAAGGTCAATGTTAGAACTAGCCCAAGTCCGAAAAGAAATATTTTCTTTATTGCTTTACCCTCCTTTAATTTGCGAGGAGACTTAGGTCCCCTCCATTCATTGAATTTTTTTATTTGACCACATCATTGCCGTCCAAGTCCTGACGTCAACCTCTTCTCACCTCCTTTCATCAAAAAAATTAATTCAACAAACCAATCTCCGATAGACTTCAAAATGAAGTATCATCTGGTCTTCTGCATTCACGCTCTCGGTCTACACAACTTTATCCCCCGGTTTCTGGGATGAAAATGGATACTTCATCCCCGTCCGCCAGCCGGGCGGAGCCATTCCCATGATGTCCGTTCACCAGGACTACCTTTTCAAGATCGGCCGGGATTTTGACTTCTGCTAAGAGCTGACTGACGGTTGCTCCGCCAGGAAGCTCCAGTCTGAACTTCTCCTGCTTTGTCGGGGAGAACCTTGCCAAATAACCCAAAAGATGAATATCGATCATCATAAGCAGGACCTATTAGGATTAGTTTAAACCTAATTCCTGGAGCTTGGCTTCGGTAGGAATACCTTCCTGATCCCATCCACGCTCCTTATAATAGTCCTCCAGCATCTCTTCGAGATGCACGACCCTCCCTTTGGCCGGTCCTTCTGAAAAACCCTCGTGGATTAGCCGGTGGGGCAGGGAGTCATCTTTGCGGGAGAACCCGGCTTTGACCAGGAACATTCTTTCGGCATTCAAGATCCTCTCACCGGCTTTAACCAGTTCATCCATGGTATAACCAGCGCCGGTCACGGCATTCAAATACTCCAGAATCCCATCAGGAAATATCTCTAACTCCGGCCGCAGAAGATTCCGCGCCGTGAAAAAGATACAGAGCCCGGCCGAGTCGATGACGCTGAATACATCCTGCCATATTTTTACGATCCGGGCCTTGTCTTTCCATTCATGCGAATCGATAAGCTTGGGAATTCCCACCATCTCGCAGTAGGCCATATGCGCCCGACAATGAGAGCCGCCGATGGGCGAAGTGGCGTAATTTAGGCCCATGCCTTGAAGACCTCTGGGATCATACCCAGGCAACTCAAGCCTCTTGGACACCATGGCCAGTTCCGGATGGCCGTAGCGTTCCGCTAACCGGTAACTGCCTTCGGCCAATTGATCGCCGAAACCTTCCCGCAGGCCGGTCAACCTAACCAGCTCGACCAATCTCCGGGCATCTCCCCAGACCAGCGGTCCCCCCGCTTCTTTCTCTGTTATATAACCTCGATCGAAGAGCTCCATGGCGCAGGCGATCGTGGCCCCCATGGTTATCGTGTCCACCCCTAAGTCGTTGCATATATAATTGGCTTTCGTGATAGCCGCGAGGTTGTCAACCATACAAAGCGAGCCAAAAGCAAAGCCGGTTTCATATTCAGGGCCCTCTCCCTCTCCCTCAAAACCGGGTTCCTCGACTTTGGTGAATCTTCCGCAAGAAACAGGGCAGGCCCAGCAGGCAACAGTCTTCTGGAGGTATTTTTGGGTGAGGGTTTGACCTGAAACGGCCTCCCAAGCGTCGAAGGTTCCCTGCTGAAAATTCTTAGTGGGAAGGATCCCATGCTTCTGAGTGAGAGGCGTCATCACCCCGATTGTGCCATGTTGACTCAAAGCGGATGGGGCGGCTTTGGCCGCATTCCTGAATTTGGTTAGGACACGCTTCTGGATTTCGTTGAAACGTTCCTTGTCAGCAAGAGGAACTGGTGTTCCACCCAGGACCACCACTGCCTTGAGGTTCTTTGAACCCATCACTGCTCCCACGCCCGAGCGACCGGCCGCACGATATCTGTCGTTCATGATGGCGGCAAAGAGAACGAGCTTTTCCCCGGCTGGACCGATGCAGGCCACCCGAGCCTTGGGGTCGGTCTCGCCGAGCAGGGCGTCTGTGGTTTCAGGAACAGTCTTTCCCCAAAGATGGCCTGCCGGCATAAGTTCGGCTCTGCCTTTATTGATCCAAAGATAGACTGGTTTGGATGCTCGGCCCGTCAATATCAGCGCATCGAAACCCGCTCGCTTCAGTTCCTTGGGAAACTGGCCGCCAGAGTTTGAGCAGGTGACTGCTCCGGTCAGGGGGCCTTTTGTCATGACCATATAACGGGCGGCGGTGGGAGCGGAGGTCCCGGTCAACGGCCCTGCAGCCATGATTAAGATGTTTTCCGGAGATAGAGGGTCACACTTGGGATCAGCCTCTTTATTCAAGTAATAGATCCCAAGGCCTCGGCCGCCGATGTAATCTTTGGCAACCCTCAGATCCAAATTTTCTTCTTTGATCTCACCCCTTGTCAGATTAATCCGAAGAATCCTTCCCCGCCATCCATACATATCCATGCTCTACTCCTTACGATTCGTCCTGCATTCGGACGCTCAAAACCCGGTTAAACCGTAGAGGATTCACTCCAATTCTGGGGTCATTCCGGCCATATGATTCAGTTTGGCGCCTCATTCAAAATCAGAGGTTCTTTGGCTTTGGAAACTCAAGCGACATCAAGCGCTTCAGACATTCCTCGTTCTTCAGCCAGACGCCTAAAAATCCCCCATCATTTATAAGGAATATCACGAAAAGAATCATTTTATTTATGGACATATGGGGGCGAGGTTTCCAAATAACCCAATTCCTTCCTTATTTTATCTCTAACTTCCATCAAAATATTTGCTGTTTTCTTGATGGTTTCTTCATCGGGTAAATCAATGATTGTCCCTGTAATACTGAGCGCTGCTTCAATTCTCCCTGTTTTGTCCAAAATAGGAACGCCAATACAACAGATATTTTTTTCATTCTCCCCATTATCGACCGAATAGCCGTGGGTTCTTACAGCTTCAAGTTCTGCAAGGAAAGCCTCTGTGGTACAGATTGTATGTGGAGTGTGACGCTGAAGTCCACGAACATCGATGACTTGTTGTGTGATTTCTTTAGAAGAATAGGCTAGTAGTACCTTCCCTTGCGCGGTACAGTGAGCTGGAAGAGACCCGCCGATATGGCAGACCATTTGCATTAACCTGTTTGGGTCGGCCTTTTGAATGATAACTATATTCATTCCATCCAATATTCCTAAGAGAGCTGTTAAGCCAAGGCTTTTAGAAAGCTCATTCATAAAAGGTGTGGATACGCTAATTAATGGAGATTCTTTTAGAATTCGGTTCCCTAAGATAAATACATTTAAGCCCAGTTCATAGCTTCTTCCTCCTTCATCCTTCTTCAGATATTTATTGTCGTGAAGGGTAGAGATTACTCTGTACAAAGTCGTTTTATTGAATCCTAAGATTCTCTGGATATCACTGAAAGACAGGCTTTGGTGATCCTTGAAAAGGTTCAAGATATCCAAGGCCCTCTGAATCGTTGAGGAATGATAATTTTCCTTCACTTTTTTCCTGAATTACGAGAGCTAAGAAGCCAAATATGTTTCATATAATGAAACTATAGTCTATCTTTTGACTTAATAATCTAGCAAAGCTCAAATTTTTACGAAGCATGTTTTAAATAGTGAAACTTAGTTTTAGATTATTAAGGATTTCCGTTTTTTTGTCAAGAAAAAAATTTCTGGCATAATCATCTTTCTTACGCGATAAGGACCAAGCAGCGCATCGACCAAACTCCTTTCTCCGCTCCTACTGTCTGCAGGTTTACAGCTACAAGAGCACCAAACTAATCATTCGATGACATCAGCTCCCGTGGATAGATTTTTAAAAATTTGAAGAGAATTTATAAGTAGATTTGACCATTCAAATTTTTCTCTTTCAACTAAGAAATGAACAGAAATCTTAAGTGGCGTCCTTAATAAAAAATAAAGCTTGACACGATTTTATAAAAATTGTATACATT
>Ga0299915_10002371_pt1 | contig 13784 bp, 11 predicted proteins | sample RVTome_13_FD_200263 | JGI IMG/M metagenome (GOLD analysis project Ga0299915, IMG submission 200263) | Soil microbial communities from uranium-contaminated site in the Upper Colorado River Basin, Wyoming, United States - RVT92D227 (version 2) ...
ATATGGGAATCCGGCTGATCAGGCCGAAATCCGCGCCGAGCTGGGCAAGATTGCCGCGTCCGTCGAACAAGCTGGGAAGCCGGCCTCGGCGACTTCCTCGCGGGAAGGCCGGGGCTCGGGAAAAATCAATCCCGTTGGGGAAGCGATCAAGCACTCGGCCCTGTTGAACATTAAGCAGATGGTGTTCAGAAACTACATGTATAGCCGGGGATTCAGCTCCGTCTATTGATCCGCCCGGTGAGCGATAGGTGTTCTAAAATTTGACATCCCCTCACGCCATGATTTATCATCGATGACGATGGGAAGGATCAAAATTGGCGCACGGCTGATCATCCCGCCAATGTTGATAAAAACAAAATCCCTGTGAGGAAGACGCTATGAGCGAAACAAAAAACCGGTTGACCTTCACTTTGGTTTTATTGGTTTCTCTGGCTCTTGTGGCCTTCAGCACATCCGGCCCTAAAGCTGAGCAGGATACGCAGCTGGCAGTGGAGCGGGTCATCAGCGCTGCAGAAAGCGGCGGGCTTGGCGTCATGACTGCCGAAGGAGCTGATATTTCTGTGATTTTCCCGGAGCAGTCTCTAGAGAAGGACACGACCATCGTTCTGAAGCCGTTAACCACCGCTCCGCTGAATGACAAAGAGCTCGTTGTTAAAGGATTCCAGATCGAAGAGAAGGGCAAAGCGGGCCAGGGGCCCAAGCTGAGTTCCCCGGCGGTGATAAGAATTTCCCTAAAAACCCCGATTACGGGGGATGTCTCGATCATAAAGTATGCAGACGACGGCAAGAACTATGATGTGATCCCCACGACAATTGAAGTTGAAGGCCAAACGACAATCTTCACCGCCGAGGTCGACGCGTTTTCCAAATACGGCATAAGAAGGGTCACCAAGAAACAGATTCAGGACGCCGCCGATAAACTGGGAAAAAGGAATTTCACTTGGGCCGTCGAGTTCAAAGATGGCCAGGAAATGAAGGCGCCTGATGGAACTCAAGTGACCATGACCCTGGACATGACGGCGGTCAATAAATCAGGCTCCATGAGCGGCCAATATACCGGAGCGGCGACATTGATTTCGACTGGAGTCAAGAAAGTCGACGCGATTATCCCAGCCGTGGCCCAAGCGACCTTAAAGGCCGGCCAGGTCAAATTCAAGGCATCCTGGACCACCCAGCTTACCCCACCGGTCAAGCCGAAGCCTAACTCGCCTCCTCCTTTAGTCCCCCTGCTCAAAGCGGACCTTCGGGCCAAGGGGACTATGAAGTTCGCCTTGTCCATAGCGTCGTTATTTAATCCCGAGACCGAAGTGGAGACGGTGGATGTGCCTTTTGAATTATTTACCAGCGGGTCTCGGGCCGTCATCAGCTTTCAAATCCCCGGAACCCAGGAACTGAAATTTGCCAGAGGCACATTCACGAGGAAGGGGAAAAAATAGCGAAATTGTTGTGACCAATGAAAAAACCCGGAGCGGCAGGATGAACTGAGGCGTTCGATCACCAGGCGCCGAACCGCCCCGTATTTTTACGGTCATGGCGAAAGCGCGGCCAGGCCGACGGCATATATCCCATGCTGGTCGATTTTATGGCATAGAGATACCCCTGGTAATTGCCGCCGCGCAAAGTCCCAAGGTAGATCGTGCCGTCATTGGCAATAGCGGGGGACGACCAGTTGATAGCGTGCTGGAGCTGGAATTTCCAGTTCAGTGTCCCATTCGGATTGACGGCATAGATGAATCCGGTCTCAGCCCCGAAATAAATCAGGCCGTCGGCTCCGACGGAAGGAGAGGAATAGACATCATCCGGAGTCTGATGGACACCTTCGACGGTATAATCCCAAACCTTTTGACTATTCGGGGCTAGGGCGATGAGCTTTGCGGGAAGATCAAGCCCGTTGGCTTTGGTCGCGATATAGATGACGCCGTCGATCCCGACGGCCGGAGAGGCTCTGACGAACCGGCCGCCGTCGACGGGATACTTCCATTTTTGCGTCCCGTCCGGATTGACCGCATAGAGGTGAGACAGAGCGGTCCCGCCATAGGTGGCTTCGGAAGCGAGATAAATGACGCCGTTTTGATCGATGGCCGGCGAGGTGAACGACATTTCCCACTCATGGGCAAATCGAAACACCCATCGGCGTCGGCCGTCGGGATTTACGGCAAAAAGCATGTCTTCGCCGATGGTGACATAGATGGCCCCGTCAGGTCCAATGACCGGCGAGGCGAGGCATTCCCGGTCGGCATAATCAGGATGGGCATAATGCCAGATTCGCCGGCCGGTCAGCGGATCGACGGCATAGAGTCCGTCCGCGCCGATGTAGACCGTGCCGTCGGCGCCGATGGCCGGACTACGCTGCCCGACGTCGTGAGGGTAGAAATATTTATAATCGTTATAGATCCATTTGAGCGTTCCGCCCGGAGCAAAGGCATAGACGTTGTTGCGATAGTCCTGGATGTAGATCGTCCCGTCGACGCCGATCGCGGGAGAATAGAAGGCGTTGGCGATCGAATACGACCATTTGAGAACCTTGTCGGGGCCGACGGCGTAAAGCGTGCCGGGCCCCGATGAATACATTCCCGTGCCGAAGTAAACCGTGCCGTCGTCGCCGATAGCCGGGCTGGAATAATAGACCGCCGAATCGACGTCGTATTTCCAGAGCACCCGCTTGAAACTGGTCGCGGCAAGTGTGTGTTTGGCATTCATGACGAAAGAGCCGGTCGCGGCGACAGGCTCGCCGTCGAGGGTCACGACGAGATCGGAATAGTCTTCGAGGGCCCAATATCCATAGTTGACCCCCATCCCGGGATCATACGTATACGTCCCCGGATTGGGGTACCCATCAACGCCTTCGCCTCGCGTCACCGTCAGCGCATAGGTTTTTTTTGGCGGCTCCTTGGAATTCTCTTGACACCCGCTGAAAGAAAGGGCGGCGAATATGACGACCAGTGAGACTAGACTGAAGCGTGCTAAATCAAAGCAGCCGCTCAAACGTCCGGTAAGTCTCATATCGCTCTCCTGAAATCGTGCGCCGCGATGCAACCCAATCGGAAGGAAGTTCATAATACCCATGGTTCCCCTGGATTGTCAATTTCATCCCTAAAGTAAGGTAGGGTCATCAAGGATCAAACCCACTCATTTTGCAAAACCATTCGTAGATTCGGAGACATGGATTCAGGGACGGCTGCTCAATTTTATGTAAAGTACCTATCCCCTAATTTTTTCGATTGAGCTCAGCCCCGGACTCGAATGAAAAGGATAGGCGGGCTTGTCCTATTGTCTGGGCTTTGCCAAAATCGTCCCTGACACAGGGTACGATTTGATGAGGACCATCCGGGTCTCTTCAAAAGGCTCATCCAAATAGTAGAAATCATACTCTCGATACGGAGGGGCCACGTGGACTTCGAGCCAAGCAGGTTTTGTCCGGTGAACATAATATTGGAGAGACAGGTTGCGGCTGGCAGGAATTCCCAGACGAATTTTCGAACGGCCGGCAAAGTCTTTTTCTCGAATTTCTTTTAAATCGTCCAGCATGGATTTTGTATCCGCATCGTTTATCCAATCGATGGCCAGGGCCGTATTGGCGGTTTGGTAGAAGTGAAAAAAGGATAGCGACGTCATGATCACCAAGAGCGTGACAGAGAGGATGGGCATGGGTTTCTTCATCAGGCTGAGACTATGAAAAAGGAAGACGAGAAAAAGCGTGAAGAGGGGGATGAAAAACAAGGCCGTTCTCTGGAACAAATAGGGATTGGCAAACAGAATGTTTTGCAGAACGGTGGACGCCGATGAGAGGAAAAGGATGGCCAGCACGGACAATCCCGGGAGAACGTTGGCCAGGGTTCGCCTTCGATAATGGACAAAAATCAAAATCGAAAACAGGAGAATAAAGAGCAGGACCGGGAGAAATATCGCCCACTCCTGGCCGCGGACATAGCGTTGCTCATAGAAGGATTTATAGATCAGTGAAAATACCGTGCTCCGGATGAAACCGGTCCGTCCCCCCCAGGACAATGCGCCTCGGGTCTTAAGAACATAAAGGGGGTAACCAATGATTATCGCCAGGACAAGAGTCGGCCGGACAAGGGATCGGAACTGTTCCATAAAGAGTATCTTCCATCGACAGAGGAGTAGGCCCGTTCCGAAAATGAGCGCAATGAGCAAAGCGGCGATCCCTGCGACAAGGAGGACTTTCATCAAGAGAGCCTTGAAGAAAATCCCGTCTTCCCTCCAATTGATCACAGACTTAAAAATCGGAATCCTAGAGCGCTTGAGGGATGTGGAATAATGGCTGTAGAAAACAGCGTATCGATTTTGAAAATGATCGACCTTTTGGATATCGGCGGTATCATACCCAAATGTCTCGTTTCCGATAGAGATCTCGATTCGCCGGATTCTATTCAAGAGGCCGGGCAAGCATCGAAACTTGATGGTCGTAACGTGGGTCGGCTCACCGAGCGTCCAGTGGTCGTCTTCGTAGGACCACCGCCTTTCCTGGTTATCGATGTTGATCCCGAATACATCAAGATATTGCCTGTCCTCCTGGCTGAGGCCCGTGATCCTAACCACCACAGGCGCGAAGAGCTTGCGGTGGCGGGCAAGATCGTGGGACATCACCAAAAGATTGAACAAGACGGCCGCGAACGCGATGACGAAGAGAAGGATTTTTTTCTTTTGAGGGCGATTTTGAAGAGGCGAAGCCGGCGAGAGAGGCCGCCCTTCTTTGGTATTGAAGACAACAAAGAGGCCACAGGCAAAAACGACCAGGCTGAGATAGACATTGAGCAGGTTGAAATTGGAAAGGACAGCCAGGGAAGCGGCGGCCAGGGATAATTCGAGCGGACGACAGTGACCCGGCTGCCGTCGGATCGATCGATCCAAGAAAGAGAGAAAGCAGAAGAGAGCCGCCATCATAAATCCGAGAGATAATCCGTATCCCCGGCAGAGAGAAAAAAAATCGAGGACATAGGGATTCAGGGTCAGCAGGAGATATCCGCAGACGACGATGATTTTCTTATTGATAAATCGGTCTAAGATCAAAAAAGAAAAGAGGAGATAGATGCCGTATCCCAAGAGATTGGGAATACGGAGGACGAATTCGCTGTTTCCGGCCGATGCCCAGAAAAGCTTTCCTAAGAGCGTATTCAAAAAGTGGTTGTTGGCCGAGCCGAAATTGAATATCGCTAGGAAATTCGATGCGATATAAACCAGGTACGTGGCCGCTTCATCGGCGGTCAAGGCCGCCCGGGCCGCCCTGAAAACCTCAAAAGTGATGAAAAAGAGGGAAATCCCCAGGATGCAAATTTTGTAGAACGTTGTCCCGAGTTTTTTGAGAGCAATCCCCATCGGGCTTTAAGCTTTCCTGGCCGGGATCGAAATTGCCAATTTGCCGATGAAAATATATCGCACACGGTGACTGCCTGTCAATCGCCCCCAGCCGGAGTTGCCTTTGGCAAAACAAAGAACGAACCGCTGAAAACGGGGCCAGCGGCGGCGGAGACGGTCCAAGATAGCGCCCGAGAACCTGAAGAAGTAACAGGAGTGGTCGTTGGACCTCAACCAAAAGAGTCCGCGGCCGCCGGTGGAAACGGCGCCGCGAGCCATGAATATTAATCCGATCGTACCGGATTCTCGACGGTCGGAAGATCGCCAGGAATGTGGGCGCTTTCGACATGGCCAAGGAGCTCGGAGAAAAGGACCTCTATTTATTGAAAAAGAATAGCAATTGGGCTAAATAATAGGGTGTGCCAAGCGGTCTCATGGATTTATTTATTTGGTCTGAAGCAATCAGTCGGATCGAAGGAGGACGACGTTCACCGTTAAATTCCCTTCGATGGAATTGAGGACCTGATTTCGTGGCGGAGGTAGAGAAAGAAAGGAGAAAAAACATGAAGCATCGATTCCTCGTTTTGTTTGGGATGACCTTGATCTGTTCGGCCGTTTTTTCATGGGCGGTTGACGGCGCTCAAAGCCTGGATGAAAGAGTCAGGAATTTTCTCGACTCCCACCGGCGCAGCTGGCGGGACATGAACGTTCCCGAAACGGATGGGAAGATCCTCTATGACCTCGTCCTCAAAAATAACTACAAGAAAGCCCTGGAGATCGGGACGTCCACCGGCCATTCCGGCATTTGGATCGCCTGGGCTCTCAGCAAAACCGGCGGCAAGCTCATCACCGTGGAAATCGACGAGTATCGCTACCAAGAAGCCGTGGCCAACTTCAAGGAAGCCGGTCTTTCCGACTATATCGATGCCCGGCTGGCCGACGCCCATGAGCTGGTTCCAAAGCTTGCCGGGCCCTTCGATTTTGTCTTTTGCGATGCCGACAAGGAGTGGTACAAAAATTACCTGATCGCCGTCTTGCCCAAGCTCGAAGTCGGCGGCTGCTTTGTCGGCCATAACGTCTCCGGTCGGGGATGGGGAGGGACGGGGGAATTCTACGACTACGCGAAAAGCCTTCCCAATCTGGAAACGACCCTCGATCCCGGGAGCCGGAGCGGCATCTCCATCAGCTATAAAAGGAAAGATTGAATCCATCTTTTTTCATCGGAGTGTGCACTATGGAGAACATCAAACGTTTATCCCGGCGTTCCGCGATCCGGACGATAGGCTCGATCGGAGCGGCTTCCGCCCTTGGGGCGATGGGCGTCCGGCCCCGCGCTTCAGCCGCCGTCGGCAAGGCCGACGTATTCGCCCTGGTCGGCGATCGCTGGCACAACTTTGATTACATCCGGACGGCCCTGACCAGGACGCTGGTCAGGGAATCAGGCGTCACCATTACGTTCACCCCGGACAATACCCGGCTGACCCGCGAGACCCTGGCGGCCCACAAGTTGCTCATCATGCTCTGCGACGGGCTCGCGTTTCCCGGCGGATACACGACTCCTTATCCTTTCTACGATCCGGAAAAGATGAAGATCGTGAGCGATCCGCCTCTGCCCGAATTCAAAGAGACGTCCGAGATGTGGATCACCCCGGAGCAAGGGAAAGCCATCCGCCAGTATGTGGAAACGGGCGGCTCGGCCTGGTTCTTCCACAATGCCAGCTACATCTCCGGCGCCAACGCGGACTTCCGTCACGTCGAAGGGGCCTTGTTCACCGGGCATACGCCCTTCCGTCCCTACAAGATGAAAATCGTGAACCGGGATCACCCCATCACCCGCGGCGTGAACGATTTCGTGGTGACCGAGGAGCAACACTACCTGCTCTACGACAAAGACCCCAAGACTGTGTTGATCCGGAGTCTGAACGAGGAAGGGCAGGAATATAAGACCGCCAAGTATGGAAACCAAGGAGCTTCCTGCGAAGCTTGCTGGGCTTACGATTACGGCAAGGGCCGGGTCTGCTTCATGGCGCCAGGACACACGATTCCCAGCTTCTGGAACCCGGTGTACGTGAAGCTTCAGAAAAATGCCCTGCGCTGGCTATTAAGGGAAGCTTGATCCACGGGGCGTGGCACTCCGTGCCAGAGGGTCATTCCGAGCGAAGCGAGGAATCTCGGCTTCATTTCGCACTAAACGTTGACAATCTTTAGGGCGATTAAATTCACGGGGATTAGGCTGAAGACTTATGAATAGTGCGTTCACCGCCGATAAGTCCCCGCCTTCCCGGGTATTTCCGGAAGGCAGAAAGAGAAACTCGAGGCGTTTCCGCATTCAGCGCACTTGATTTCGGCCTCGAGCTTCTCGCATTTGTTCCCTTGTTCCGTTCGAAACGCCATCCTCCAACAACCGCCGCATGTCTCGCAGGAATGGGGGACGGCAAGCCGGACATCCACCGGGCGCCGAGGGTCGGACTCGGGATAGACGCGAATCCGCTTGATCTCGAAATCCGCGACACGCGTTTCTTTCAGCTCTAGAAGAAGCGAGCGAAAGAATCTTAAGGTGTCGCGGGATTTTCTTTCGGCCCAGAGTCTCCCCGCCCGGGTGCGCATGTTGGAAGGCAGGCAGGCCGCATAGGTAAGTTCTTTGCTCAGGGAACTCACGAGCGCGCCCTGCAGGGTCTTGCCGCGGAGCGTGGACTTGATGAAGAAGTTGGCGACGCCGAGCGCCCCGAATTTTGATAGAAAATCGGCGTCGTGGACGATATCGGCGATGGGATTCTTTCGAGCGGCCTTGTTGTAGAGGGCCAGGAGTCCGGACGTCAGGCGCCGGATATCCTTGGCCTTCATACCGGCTTCGCGGCCTATCCGGTCTGCGATCGAAGCGGCATCTTCTTCTTCCGGTCTTTCATCGGTATGGTATTTCCCGCCGGCGAATTTCCCGGCGTCATGACAGAGCGCGGCGACGGCCGGGACCACGGGGTCCATTTTTGCGGCCAGGGCCAGCTCATAGCCGAGCGACGCGACAAGGGTCGTATGCTCCCAGAGATAGCTGTCCCTGCGCTCGGGATCTCGAGAAAACTTCTTTTCGGATTCTTCGATGATCCCCTTGATCTTCTCGACTAGGCCTGGATAGCGGGCCTCTACGGCACCGATGAAGTTCGATCTTGTTTGCTTTTTCATGCTTCGCGGTCGGCGCCCTCATTATCCTTTGGGCCTCAAATCGAAGTCAAGACGGGATTAGGTTGACCGTTTTGGTGCTTGGCTGTTTCGTCGCCGGCGAAACAAGGCCATCCTAAATTTTGTCGTTTTCGGCCATTTCGATTATCATAATCATGTGAGAGCGCCATCCAAAGGCAAGGCCCGCCCCGTCACCCTGATCGTGCTCGCCGGTGGGACGAGCCGGAGGATGAAACATGATAAAGCCCGCCTTCTGGTCGATAACGTGCCCTTGATCCAGAAAGTCCTGAAGCAGGTCGAAGGATATTTTGACGAGGTCCTTCTCAGCGTTTCAAAAGGCCGGCCTTTCGATTTCGTAACCTGCCCACAGGTCGAAGACGAGGTCGAAGGCCAAGGCCCGCTGGCTGGAATCCTGAGCGGGCTGAGAGCGGCGGTCCATGACGTCTGCGTCGTGGCGGCCTGCGATATCCCGGATATCGACATGGCTTTTGTCGCCCGGATGCTCGAAGCATCCGGGGGCTGCGAGATCGTCGTCCCGTCTTCGGCAGAAGGCAAGTTTGAACCCCTCTTGGCGGTTTACAAGAAATCGATCATTCCCAAGATCGAAAGACTCCTGGCCTCATCCAACCGCCAGGTCCTTGCGCTTTTTGATCTCTGCAAGACGAGGGTCCTGAAGATGGGCGATTCCTCGTGGCTGAAGAACCTCAACACGCCCGAAGATTACAGGGAATATCTCCAGGCGCTGCGGCGAAAGAAATAAACAAATTGGGGTCAAACCTACTCGTTACGCAGATTTCATGCCTGATTTTTGCGTAATGAGTAGGTTTGACCCCGGTCGTTAACCCCGGGAAGGGTTTCAGACACCGAGACGGCTGTAAACCGCGTAAAAAAGCAGACGGCCGGCCGCCTCGGCCGCCAAGGCGCATAAAAACGCGATTGTCAAAAGCGGGGCGCTCGGATTCCGGTAATAGAGAAAAGAGCAGAGGACGGTCCCCGACAAAAAAAGAAGTCTGAACAAAAGATAGGGGTACATCTTTGTCGCGGGCAGTTCGAGAAGGGTGGCTTTTTTCGGGCCGAAGAGACCCAGGCCCGGGGTGAACAGGAAGATCGTCAAAAGAATCAGGACGACCGCCGCCAGGGCGACGATGGCCGCTGCATCCAAAAATGGAGGCGCTTTTCTTCCCAGGTCGAGAAGCTTATCGTATGAGAACGCTGCGCCCAAAGGCCCAAGCAGTAGGGCCGTCCCGAAAAAAGACAGCGGCGTGTAAAGGCCGCGCCAGGTCGGGACAGTGCGCATCATGTAAAGCTTGGCCATGCAGATGATGAAAAGGAGGCTGGCCGCGAAGGCCAAGGTCACGAGGGCTCGGACGAGCATTGGACGATAGACCTTCTCCAAGACGAGAAGCGCCAGAGAAGCGGCCAGGGCCATGAAAACGAGCTCGAAGAGAATCTCGCGGCTCAGCCAAGAGCGTTTGAGATTTTTCAGGACGAAGACGGTCCGCCAAGGTCGTCCGAGGTGAAACAAAGAGACGCCGGCGGCCAGGCCGAGCACGACGACGACGGCGGAGAGAAAAGGAAAAGTCAGGTACCGGCTGTTCCATCCGCTAGCGCTCTCCGTGCAAAAGGAAGCGCCGGCAACCATCCAGAAAGCGCCTACGGCGGCTTGGGACAGCAGGGTAAATCCGACGAGAGGCCACTCTTTCCAGGCGAGCCCGGTCACCTCAGATCTCTTCCCAGTTCGCGACTTCGGCCGTGTCCTTTGTCGCGCGCGGCGCGTCCCTGTGCGGCTTGATGACGAGGGCCGGCTCCGTGATCGCGGCTTCCGGCAGAGGGAAAACCTGGTTTGTCGCTCCGTACTTCTTCCTCAGGTCCGCCAGTTCTCCGAAATCCAGCGCCCGCATCGGACAAGCGGCCACACAGGCCGGCGGCTTGCCCGAGTCGATATAATCGAAACAGAAATGGCATTTCGTCATCAACCGGGTGGCTTCATCGAACTGCAGAGCGCCGTAGGGGCAGGCCCATTCGCACAACCGGCAGCCGATGCAGGCCTCCGTATCGAGAAGAACGATCCCGTCTTGGCGCTTGTAGATGGCCTTGGTCGGACAGCCGTCGCCACAGATAGGCTTTGCGCATTGATGGCAGGCCATGGAGATGTAATAAGAAAAGACGCCGGGAACCCAGAGGTTTCCGGATTTGGTCCAATTGCCGCCGACGATTTCATAGACCCGGCGCCAGAGAATGTTGACCGGAAGGTCGTGCTTGTCCTTGCAGGCCGCCTGGCAGGCCTTGCAGCCCGAGCAGGCGCTCGAGTCGAAGTAGAAGGCGTACTGCCGGACCCAAGACGATTGACTCCCTCCCGCTTGATGCATCAGGTTTTCTCCACCTGGGCCATGATCGTGTGCTGGGCGTTGCCGAAGGCCAGCGGCGTCCATCGCTCGGAGGTCAGGACATTGACCGAGCCGCGGCGGTCGACGCCTTTTTCGTCGGGGCTCCACCAGGCGCCCTGGGGGATGGCGATGACGCCCGGCATGATCCGCTTCGTCACCCGGCAGCGGACCAGCGTCGCCCCGCGGTCGTTGAAGACCTTGACCTCGTCGCCGTTGCTGATGCCGCGCGGCTCGGCGTCGAGGGGATTGATGAAGACGCGCTGGGGCCACGCCTCGCGGAGCCAATCGACGTTGTCCAGGGTCGAATGGACAGTGGCGAGGTAGTGGTGGCCTATGACCTGAAGCGGGTATTTTTTGGCTTCGGGGCCGAACGGACTCTCCCATTCTCTGATGTATTTCGGCACGGCCGGGATGACGTCGGGCTTGTTCATGTCGTGAAGCCGCTTGGAAAAGATCTCGATCTTGCCGGAGGGCGTGGGCAGAGGATTCTTTTCGGGGTCCTTGCGGAATTCGGCGAAGGCCACGGCGGGCTTGGTGACGGGGACCGAATAGACGCCGATGTTCGATCTCTCGAACTCGTCCAGCTTCGGGATGTTCGGGAACCTCGTCTTGCGGTATGTTTCGATGCCCCAGGCGATCCAGTCGCGCTCGCTTCGGCCCTCGGTGTAGGCGTCGTAAAGCCCGAGCCGCTTGGCGATCTCGGCGCAGATCTCGAAATCGCTCTTCGTCTCGAACGGCGGCTCCACGATCTTGGGCATGAGGATGACCTCATCGCCGTACTTCCAGCCGTCGGCGAGGCCCCAGGTCTCGAATTGGGTGCAGGCGGGAAGCAGGATATCGGCGAAGCGACCGGTCGCCGTCAGGAAGTTGTCCTGGACGACGAGGAATTCCACAAGCTTCTCGTCCTGGAGGATCTTGGCCGTCCGGTTGATGTTGCTATGCTGGTTGATGAGCGCATTGCAGGCCACGGCGTATATCATTTTGATGTTCGTCCCGAGCTTGTCCGCGCCGACGACACCGTCGGCAGGCCCCATGTCCTTTCCGCGGAGGACCGCCTCCGACCACAAAAACGAAGGGATTTGGGCCTTGACCGGATTTGGCCCGGTCGGGAAGACGATCCAGACCGGCCCGCCGTCGGGGGCCTGTAAGGCGATCCCGCCGGCCCATCCTCCGGGGATTCCGACGTTTCCGGTGATCGCCGCCAGGACGCAGCCGCCCCTTACGGCTTGCTCGCCGTAGGCCCGGCGCTGCATCCCATAGCCCTGGTACAGGACGGCCGGTTTGATTGTGGCGTATTCGCGGGCGAGGCGGATGATCGTGGCCCTGGGCACGCCGCATAAAGCTTCGGCCCATTCGGGCGTCTTGGCGATGCCGTCGCGCGCTCCCAGGATATAATCTTTATAGCTTTCCGCGCCCTCGGCCCCCGGCGGCATCTGGGTCTCATCGAAGCCGAGGCAATGGGTCTTCACAAAGCCGGCGTCATAGAGCTTCTCAGTGATCATGACATAGGCCATGGCCGACATCATGGCCGTGTCTGTCCCCGGCCGGATGGGGACCCATTCGTCGGCGAGGGCGACGGCGCTGAGCGTCATGCGAGGGTCGATGCAGACGAGCTTTGCGCCCTTCTCCTTGGCCTTCTTGAGGATATATTCGGAGTTCGTCCCGTCGCGCATCTCGGAGGGATTCCAGCTCCACATCAGGATGTACTTGGAGTTCAGCCAGTCCTGGCGTTGGTTCCCGGTCACATTCGTGCCGTAGACATAGGGCGTGGCGTAGGAGATGGCCGCCCATGAATAGCTGTTATAAAAGCCCAGCGAGCCTCCGAAGAGGTTCATCAGGCGCTGGGCGGTCTGGCGGCCGTTGATCTGGTTGTAGCTCCCAGTGCCGTAGGGGACGTACATGGCGGTATTGCCGTAAGCCTGCTTAATGCGCTGCATTTCGGCGGCGATTTTGTCCAGGGCCTCGTCCCAGGAGATGCGGACGAATTTCCCCTCGCCGCGCTTGCCGGCCCGCTTCATCGGGAATTGGAGGCGGTCGGGATGATATTGTCTGCGGCGATAGGACAGTCCGCGGATGCAGGGCCGGAGCTGGGGGTCTTCGACGGAGTCGTTGGGCCGGTCGTCTCCCTCGATCCGGACGATGCGGCCTTCCCAAACATAGACCTTGAGAAGGCACCGTCCGCCGCAGTTGTGAGACGGGCACCCCGTGCGTACCATTTTGACTTCGGCCGCGGATTCCTGGAAGACAAGGCCGGGCGGGGTTCCGGCGGCCGGCTTGAACTTTTTCCCGAGCTTTGTCGAGGCCAAGGCCGAACTTCCGAAGAACGTGCTCCAGCCGAGGAAGCTCCGCCGCTTCATCTTGGCCGCGTCGAGTTTTTTCTTGATGGGGCCGGTGTCGCTGATCATGCTAACCGCGTGGTGCCCGGTTCCTTCTGTTGAAAATAAGGCCGCCGGCGCCGAAGCGTTCGAGAACGTAATAAAAGCCGGTTACAACCAGAGATTCCAGCAGGATGGCCTGGGCGGGGTTGATGACGGCTTGGATGTTCTGCCCGGGGATGAAGATGTCGAACAGCTTGAGGCCGGCCGCCAAGCAGGCCGCGAGGAATATCGATTGATATCGGCCGCTCCGGATGAAGGCCTTGCTCATAAAATAGAATGCTGCGGGAAACATGATGAACCCAGGCAGGCCGGGGACACGCGTGAGATGAATGATATGCCCCACCGTGGCTTCCCAGATTCCCCAGAGCGATCCCCAGAATAGCACGGGGCCCAGCCCGCCGGCGTAGCTTGATGATCGTCCGAACACGGTCCTCATTGTACCAGGAACGGCGGTTGCGTCAAGACCGGGGTCAAACCTACTCATTACGCACGCCCCCCTGAAGAATTGTGCGTAATGAGTAGGTTT
>Ga0299915_10002372_pt1 | contig 13783 bp, 8 predicted proteins | sample RVTome_13_FD_200263 | JGI IMG/M metagenome (GOLD analysis project Ga0299915, IMG submission 200263) | Soil microbial communities from uranium-contaminated site in the Upper Colorado River Basin, Wyoming, United States - RVT92D227 (version 2) ...
ACAGAGTAGAGCGGCCGGCAATATACTTCCGGCGTGAAAATCCCTATCCTTCAATGCGTTTCTGTGCAGGAGTCCACTCATGAAAACTACGATCACGACTCTGGCGATGACAAGCATCCTTGCCGTGCTGGCGATTTCCGCCGCGTCCGCGGCTGAGACGCCGCAAGAAAAGGCGCCTAAAACGGTTTCGGGCTGGGTCCTCAACGACCAGGAGTACTTTGAAAAGCCGGGGCTCTCGGTCTTGGTGTTCCACGACACCTATCCCGAAGGCAAGCAGGGAGGCATCGAGATCATCCAGCACGGCGAGCGGGTCGCCGCCGTTGGCGATGTGCGCCTCGAACCCGCTCCGGGCCAGTGGGGGAAGCTTCCTATCGCCGGCAAGCGCCTCGTCGACCGGGCCGCAAATAGCGCCGAAGTGCCGCTCCGCTTCGAAAAGGAGGGGATCGAATATCGGATCAGGGTCGAGCCCGACGGCGACGCCCTTTACGTAACGGTAGACCTCGCCCGCCCCCTGCCCGCGGAGTTCCTGGGCCGGGCGGGTTTCAACCTTGAGTTGTTCCCCACCGCCTATTTCGGCAAGTCCTATCACTTGGGCCGCACCGACGGGGTCTTCTCCCGCCAGGGCAACGGCCCCTGCGAGAAGGATGGACCCGTCATGCGCCCTGCCGTGCTGGCCGAAGGCCCCATATTCGTAGCCGCGCCGGAGGACCCCCTGCGCCGCCTCACCATCGAATCCCTCTCGGGCGATCTGCGGTTCATCGATGGACGCAGCACGCAGAGCCACGGCTGGTTCCTGGTGCGTTCGCTCATCCCTGCCGGCGCCACGACGGGCGCGGTGCGATGGAAGATCACGCCGAACGCCGTGTCCGGCTGGCGACGCCCCCCGATCATCGGGATCTCGCAGGTCGGCTACCACCCCCAACAGGACAAACGCGCCGTCATCGAACTGGATGCCCGCACGACCTCCCTGGGCGAGGGCACGCTTCTTAAAGTGGACCCGGAAAAGGGTCCCGTGCCCGTTCTCAAGCGGCCCCTGGTCCGCTGGGGACGTTTCCTCCGGTACGACTATGCCCTCTTCGATTTCACGGCCGTCCGGGAGCCGGGCGCCTACGTAATCCGCTACGGAGACGCCCAGACGTCGCCCTTCCTCATTTCGCCCGAGATCTACCGCCGGGACGTCTGGCAGCCGACACTGGAGACCTTCCTGCCGGTCCAGATGTGCCACGTGCGCGTCATCGATCGCGGACGGATCTGGCACGGGGCTTGCCACCTGGATGATGCGCTCCAAGCTCCCCCGAACCTCGATCTGGCCTTTATCGAAGGGTATAAGCAGGGTCCCGCCACGGAAACGCCTCTTCCCGCGGACCGATATATCCCTGGCCTCGACCTGGGCGGATGGCACGACGCCGCCGACCACGATCTCGCCGCCGGGGCCCAGGCCTGGGCCACCATGCTGCTCGCGTTGAGCCGTGAAACCTTCGGCCTCGATTCCGATCAGACGACCGTCGATTCCGGGCGGAGGAACGTGGTCCTCCACGTTCCGGACGGAAAGCCCGACATCCTTCAGCAGGTCGTGCATGGCGTGGAAAATCTCCTGACCGGGTATCGCGTCGCCGGACACAGCTTCGCCGGGATCTCAGACCCCTCCCTGGAGCAGTACGGAACCCTGGGCGAACCCTCGGCTTTGACCGATAACCGCATTTTCGATCCTTCCCTGGCGATCGACGAGGTGAAGGGCGATCGCTCGGGACGCCGTGACGACCGCTACGCCTTCACTAATCGCGACTCCGGCATGGAATACAGCGCCGTCGCGGCGCTGGCCGCCTCCAGCCGGGTGCTCCGGGGCTTCGATGATCCCCTCGCACGGGAGTGCCTCGCGACGGCCATCAAGGCCTGGGAGTTCGAACAGAGCCACCCGCCCGTCCATCAGCCCAATCCCTATGTTCCGGAGCGGGCGGATTCCCAGGAGGTCCTGGCCACCGCGGAACTCCTGATCACGACCCGTGAAGCACGGTTCGCGGAGCATCTCAAGGCTTTGCTGCCCGTTATCGAGACACAAGTAGATGAGGTGGGCTGGGCCGCGGCGAGGGCGCTCCTGGTCGCCCAGGATGAGGAGTTCTCAAAACCCTTGAGTCTTATCCTCGCCGGATATGCGACGAAGCTGAAGAAGGACCTCGCGAAGACGCCCTACGGCGTTCCCTTCGAACCCAGGATCTGGGGCGTCACCTGGGACATCCAGGAATACGCGGTGAGGCAGTTCTTCCTTCATCAAGCCTTTCCGCAAGACTTCGACCGCGAGAACGTCCTGCAGGTCCTCAACTACGTCCTCGGCTGCCATCCTGCCTCCAGCACCTCGCTGGTCTCCGCGGTCGGCGCCCACTCCATGACCGTGGCTTACGGCATCAACCTGAGCGACTGGACCCACATTCCCGGAGGCGGCATATCCGGCCCGTCGCTCATCCGGCCTGACTTTCCGGAGCTGAAGGAGCCCTTCCCATTCCTCTGGCAGCAGACCGAATACGTGCTGACGGGTGCTGCGACCTACGTGTTCACGGTGCTGGCCGCGGACCGGCTGCTCAATGGAACGCCATCGGGCAGCGGTGGAGGCGCTCCGCATTGACGGCTGTTAGGCGGACCTAATACGAACGCAATAAAAAAAGTTACCATGTATGAACGGCACTGAATGCCGTCCTCAAGCCTCCGTAGCGGAGGGGGGACCCGTCGGCTTTTTCGACGGGGGGAACCGACGGGGCTGGTTCCCCGGGGGCCGGGGGAGTGAGGGCGGCTTCAGGCCGCTTAAAGTCAGATATCAAACTATTTAATGCGTTCGTATTAGTCCGATACCTCCGCGTTCCCAGGCGCCAGGTCGGGGATGTACAGACCGGCGACCCCTTTGACGATATCCTCCGGGCGCGCCCCGTCCAGGTTGGCCAGGACAATCACCGTCAGCCGGTCACCCACATAGCGGGAAATGTGGGTGTTGAATCCCTGCCATGAGCCGCCGTGTTCGATGATCCTATGCCCGCGTATCTCATCGAGTCTCCAGCCGAAACCGTACTTCTCCGTCTTGCCGTCGTTGAGCTTGACCGGAGTCCACATCTCGTCCAAGCTGGCCTTTTTAAACAATTTTTCGGTGTAAAGGGCCGCGTCCCACTTGGCCATGTCGAGTACGGTCAGGTAGAGGCTGCCGTCCGCGGTGGTGTTGATCATCGGCGCGACCCACTCCTGGTTCTTGAGTTCGCCCTTGACCAGCCGGTACCCGGCCGCGCGGTTCATGACGATGTCGGCCTCGCTGATGATGCGGGCGGTGGCCATCCCGAGGGGGTTGAAGATCCGTTTTTCGAGCAGGTCTCCATAAAACTCGCCCGTCACCTTCCTGATAAGGATACCCAGCATCAGATAACCGGGATTGCTGTAGTTCCACTTCTCGCCTGGGGCGAAGTCGAGGGGAAAGGAGGCGATCTTATGATAGAGCTCATCTTCGGTATAATCCTGGCGCAGATCGATCTGATCATAGAGCTTATCGGAGATGCCCGAGGTGTGGGTGAGCAGGCGGCGGACCGTGATACCCTTCCATGTCGCCGGAGCATCCTGGAAAAAACCGGAGATCGGGTCATCCAGCCCGATTTTCCCTTCCTCGACGAGCATCATGACCAAGGTCGCCGCGAACTGCTTGCCGACCGAACCGGACTGATAGATGGTTTCCGCCGTCGCCGGGCAATTGAGCTCGACGTTGGCCAATCCGTAGCCTCCGGCCTTGATGACCTCCCCATTCCTGACCACGGCCAGAGAAAGACCGGGGATCTTCCGCTTGGCCATCTCCGACCGGACATATTCATCGACCTTGTCGTCCTGGGCAAAAACAGGAACGGAGCAAAGGGACAGAAGAACAACGGCAACGATCGCAGCCTTTCTCTTCATGGATATCTCCTGTGGTTTCGGATTTCTACTTCGTGATCCCCACCTGCTTCAGCATCCAAGCCGTTTCAAAGGCGGCATCCTTCAGCCTGTCGTAACGGCCCGAGGCGCCTCCATGGCCCGCGGGCTCCATCTTGCACTTAAGCAGCAACTCGTTCTTGTCCGTCTTCAAGGTTCGAAGCTTGGCGACATATTTTGCCGGTTCCCAATACATCACCTGGCTGTCGTTGAAGCTGGTGGTCACCAGGATGGCCGGGTAGGACTTTATCTCCAAGTTATCGTAGGGGCTGTAGGTCTTCATGTAGTCGTATGCCGCCTTCTCATTGGGGTCGCCCCACTCCAGGTACTCGCCCACGGTGAGCGGTAAGCTGGCGTCCATCATGGTGTTCATGACATCCGCGAAGGGCACGGCGGAATGGACGGCCTTGAAGAGGTCCGGCCGCATATTTGTGACGGCACACATCAGCAAGCCGCCGGCGCTGCCGCCCTCGATCACAAGGCGGTCTTTGGAAGTCCACTTCTGGGTGATAAGGTATTCGGCGCAATCGATGAAATCGGTGAAGGTGTTTTTCTTCCTCATGAGCATGCCGTCGTCGTGCCAGGCCTCACCCATCTCGTCGCCGCCCCGGATGTGGGCTATGGCATAGGCCAGTCCGCGGTCCAACAAACTCAAACGACCGCTCGAGAATGTCGCGGACATGCCGGCTCCATAGGAGCCATAGCCATAAAGCCACAGAGGCGCTATGCCGTCGCGGTTAAAGCCCTTCTTGTACACGATGGAAATCGGCACCTTCACGCCATCCCGGGCCGTGGCCCAGAGGCGCTCCGTCGCGTACTGTGAGGCATCGTAACCGCCAAGGACCTCCTGCTGCTTCAGCAGGGTCCGATCACGGGTCTCGAGGTCGTAATCGTACACGCTGGATGGCGTGATCATGGACAGGTAGCTGATCCGGAACATGCGGGTGTCGAACTCCGGCGTTCCGCCGCCGAAGGCCGAATACACGGCCTCCGGGAACGTCACCTCGTGCCAGGTTCCCGTTTTGAAACTCAGGACCCTGAACCGGTTCAAACCCTCGGACTTCTCGTGGGCCACGGCGTAGTCCTTGAAGACCTCCAGGTCCTCAAGCAGCACATCCGGCTTGTGGGGAACAAATTCTTTCCAGTTTATGGGGCGGGGATCCGACACCGGCGCCGTGACGACGCGGAAGTTTTTAGCTTCTTTGTTGGTGCGGATGTAGAACAACCCTTCCCGGTGCACCATGTCGTACTTGTGCCCCTTTTCGCGGGGCAGGACGACCTTGAAATCCCCGGACGGTGTCGCGGCGTCCAGATAGCGCATCTCCCAGGTGTCGGTGCTATGGATTCCAAGGACCAAGTACTTTTTGTCCTTGGTGCGTCCCACGCCGATGCCGTAAAGCTCGTCCTTTTCCTGGTAAAGGAGTTCTGGCTTCCCCCCCAGCGTCAAGCGCCAGAAATGGTCCGAGCGCTTGGTGACCTTATCCTCGGTCGTAAAGAACAGGGTTTTGTTGTCCGCAGCCCACTCCCCCGACGTTATGCGCTCGGCCGTATCCGGCAGGATTTCGCCCGTGCGGAGGTCTTTCACATGAAGGATATACTGGCGAAAACCCGTGGCGTCGGTGCTGTACGCCAGGAGGTTGTCATCATCGCTTACCGAAGCTTCGCCGATGCTTAGGAAAGGCAGTCCCTTGGCCATCTCGTTCTGATCCAGCATGACAAACTCAGCGGCCTTCGCGTCGAGGGAACCATCCAAGGCTGCGGCTTTCCGACAGTAAATGGGATACTGCTTCCCCTCCTCGGTGCGGGAGTAGTAGTAGTATTTCCCCTGCCGAACGGGCACGCTCAGGTCCGTCTGCTTGATGCGCCCAAGCATTTCCGCATAGAGGGCTTCTCGGAAAGGCTTGAGATCCTTGGTCATGGCCTCCGTGTAGGCGTTTTCGGCCTCCAGATATTTCGCCACTTCAGGATTGGTTTTTTCCCTCAGCCAGAAATAGGGATCCACGACGATTTCGCCATGCCACACAACCTTGTGTTCAACGCGCTGGGCAACGGGCGGTGCAGGGGCCTGCTGGGCCACTGAGAAGATCGTGGATACCGCAACAATAGCAAGGACCAGAATGGCACGTGATCGGGACATCTTCATTTAAAACACTCCTTTTAACAATGAATCTCTCTTCCTATTTTTTCCCCTCGATCTCATCAGCCAGAGCCATCGCGTCATAGAGCTTACGTAAGCCTTCGAGCATGTACGCGCAGTGGACGGCCACGGCCCGGTTCTTTATTTCGTCGAAGGCGAATCGCCCGGGCAGGCTCTCGATATTGCCGTCGAAGATCAGGCCGACCAGCTCCGCGTTCCTGTTGACCACCGGGGAACCCGAGTTGCCTCCGATGATGTCGCACGTGCTGACGAAGTTCACGGGAGTCGAGAGATCAAGCTTGTCCTTGCGTTCCCAGAATCGTTCGGGAAGCCGGAAATCCCCTTTTCCATCGAAGCTTAAAGCCCGGTCGTACAGTCCGTAGAGCGTCGTTTTGTACGGGGCGATCGTTCCGTTCATCGGGTAGCCGACCGCAGCCCCGTAAGAGAGGCGAAGGGTGAATGTCGCATCGGGATAGGTGGCCTTGCCGTAGGCGGCGAAGCGGGCCTTGGCAATTTTCTCTCCGGCCCGGGTTATGACGCTCTGGATATTGTCCCTGTCCCATTTCTCCTCAGACCTCATCGTCGGGTCGAGCTTGCGGGCCAGGACGATCAAGAGATCGTCGGACCTCTGGACGGCCTTTTCTCCGCCCTGGACGAGCGATTGACGAAACCTGGTGTCGGCCAGCTTGGTCCCTTCAACCAACTTTTTAGCGACGCTTTCCGGCGATTCGTTGTTGAGGACGGATTTAATGAATTCATCATCGGGCCCGAGGGCGTCCAGGGACCATTTCAGGCCATTGGCCAACAGGCATTCCTCCATATCCTTGTAAATGGGCGCTGGAGAGAACAGGGTGAACCTAAGCTCATTGAGCTCGGAATCGTGATATCCTGGAATCCTGTCCGCGTCCGGTTTTTTCACCTCGACGACGTAGCGAACGATGCTTGAGGCAAAGCCGGCCAGGTGGGAACCGAAAAAACGACGGAAGAACTGCCGCTTGGCCGGCATGGTCATTTTCTTGACGACGTCGGCAATGGTATCCCAGGCATCACCATAGGCCTTGTCCCATTCGGGATTGGATGCCACCTTCAGCCGGAATTCCTCTTCGGCTTTTTTCCGGCCGGCCATCAAGGCCTTGTCCAGAAGACCCTGATATTCCCCGGTCATGGCCTTCTTGCTGTTCTCCAGGCCGAAGATCTGGATGAGAGCCCGACGTTCCTGTTCCTTGCCGAGCGCCGAGTATTCGCGCAAGACCTTGATATAGCGGTCAAAGAATCCCAGGATCATCGGATAAACAAGATCCCGTTGGAATTCGAGCTGGGCAAACGTATGGAGCCGGTTGGTCGAGCCGGGGTTGCCGGAGATAAAAACCAGATCCCCCTCGGAAAGCCCCTTGGGGTTCCAGCGCAGGTAATGGTCGCACTTGAGGGGCTCGCCGTTCTCATAGACCCGGAAAAACGCCATATCGAGGTCGTACCGGGGGTAGGTGAAGTTGTCGAAGTCCCCGCCGTAATAGGCCGCTTGCCTCTCCGGGGCCATGACCAGGCGGACGTCGGTGTATTTTTTATACCTGTATAACCAGTATTCCCCGCCCTGGTAAAGACTGATAACGTTCGAGCGGAGTCCCGTTTTGTCCAGGCTCTCCTTTTCAATCCTGGCGATCTCGGCCTGGCGGGACTTGAGAGAGTCGGCGTCGCTCATCCCTTCCTTGACAGAGGCCTGGACCCGTTTCGTGACGTCTTCCATCGAGATGAGGACATTAACCTCAAGGTCCGGGCTCTTTATCTCTTCAGCCGGGGTCCTGGCGTAGAAGCCGGTTGCGACGTAATCCTTTTCAGAGTTCGACATCTTCTGCAGCTGCCCGACGGCCACGTGGTGGTTGGTCAGGACGAGCCCGTCTGGACTGATGAATGATCCCGACCCTCCGTCCATGAACCGGACGCTCGATAGGCGGACATGATCAAGCCATTCCTGCGTCGGCGTAAAGCCGAACTTATCCTTGAGCTGTTTGAGGGGAGGATTGTCGAAGGTCCACATCCCCTCATCGGCGTACGTCTTGTTTATCCCGGAAAGACACAGAGGCAGGACCGCTCCCGCGGCCAGGAAAAGCATAATTCTCATGACCCTATGACACATTGTTTATCTCCTCTCGGACCTTATCCTAGGTCGGCATCCGGCGGCCATAGCAACCTCGCCATGCCGAAAATATATCGCGGACTGCGCGGTGATGTCAATGAACTCTAAAAACGGCGCCAAAGAGCATGTTGGGGGGGGGGAAGCCCCCTCGCGCAGGCCGAAAGCTCACAGACTCCCACTCCCCACGGATGTCAGCTTCAGGTGGTCGATGAATATAAGCGTTGGCCCTTGTCGGGAATATGCGACAAGACCGAGGCCATTTTGATTTTTCCCGGCGAAGATGGTACATTCTTGGTTGGCAGCGGGAGTTCAACCTGGAGGGCGGCTGAAGCCAAGGAGCGGGCTCGCAATATCCGGTGATAGATTGCCAGCGGCAGGTACCGTCCGAATGAAAAGAATTCCTTGGCCGGCGCTCCTTGCTTGGTTCTATTTCGTCCTCGGAGTCATCGGCGGCATGTCCTCTCTGTCTGCCCGGCAGGAATCCGGAGACGACGAAAGGCTCAGGCAGATCCTCGAGCGGATAAAAGACTACTGCCTCAAGCTGGAGAAGGCGGCCCTCGATTTCACGTGCATGGAGAAAATAGAGGAAAAGATATACAGCCTCCCGGAAATCCAGCCGGACACGATCATCTTCAAGCCTTCGCAACAGGTCGTGGCTTATTCCTATCCGTCTCCCAAGCGGCCCTACTCACATACCTACGTCTATGATTACCAATTCGTCCATAAGGGAGATCAGAAAGCGGAAAAACGGACGCTCATCGAAGAGAACGGCCGGAAGAAGAATGAGAAGGATGCGCAGCTCGCGACACTGAGCGTCAGGGTGGAGAACGCACTCTTCGGCCCGATCGGACTGCTCGGAGCCCGGTGGCAGGCGTATCACGACTACAAGATCATCGGCGAGGAGACTCAAAAGGGGAAGAAGATCGTGGTCATCGAGGCCGTCCCGAAGCCCTCGTTAAACCTTCCCCATTGCTTCGGCCGGGTCTGGGTTCGGGAGGACGACGCCAGCATCGTGAAAATCGCCTGGGACCAGACGTCCGTCGGTAACTTCATGATGATCCAGGCGACGGCGCAAGAATTGAAAGCCAACCCTCGCCTGACGTCCGTCACCGAGTACAACCTCGAAAAAAATGGCATCCGTTTTCCGAGCAAGGACACGACCGAGGAAGCTTATCTGCTGAAAAACGGAAAAAAGTTTGTCAGGTCATTGACCACAATCCTTTACAGGGATTACAAGTTCTTCACGGTGGAATTAGAAGTCAACTATTAGGAAGCGAAGCCCGGGACCGGGTTCTTCGTGTCCGGAGCGTCGGCTTTCGGTGTATCATCCCGAGGACTGGGGATAAAGCGGATTCTGAACCCGAAATTTGACGGCCTTGTAGGGGCTATGGCGCGCCGAGAGCCGGGCACCGGCTGCACCGAATCATTTTATATTTGCATTCGGGCCGGCGGCATCGCACTTGGCGGCCGAGCAAGCCTAGAGCGATCCTTTCCATTTTTTGGCTCACCCTCCCTTTAATCAGAACGACATCCCCATCCCGGAGGTCGGCACGGAGAAGTTCCAGGGCAGACAGGACATCACGGCCCGCGTAGGAATGGGATGGCAAGGGAAGCCCGCTCTGCCTGGCGCCCGTGGAGATCGCCCTGGACTTGCGGCTCCAGCCCACGAAGATGACCTTAGCGCATATCTCCGCACAAAGGCGGCCGAGCCGTTTATAGTGAGGGTACGCACTCCCCCGCGGATCGGTGATTTCTCCGACGACGGCGAAGCGCCGGCAGGCCTGGATCTCCCCCAGGGTCCTGAGCGCCGCCTCGACGGTCTCCATCGTGGATTTGGATTCGTCGCGCAGAAGAACAGCTCCGTTCATAAGCCTGACGGGCTGCATGCGCCCGGGAGCGGGTCCGATCCTTTTCAGCCGCTCCAGAATTTCATCGAGCGGAATCTTTTCTTCGGCGGCCACGGCGGCCGCAGCCAGCAAGGGGTAGATCATGTGACGGCCGATGAGGCGCGTCCGGGCTTGACGCCGAGCGTCGTTGAGATGGATGGTGAAACTCGTTCCCTCCGGCCATTCCAGCGCGATATCCGAGGCGAAGACGTCACGGCCGGGTTCCAGCCCGAACGTCACCACCCTGGCTCCGGTTACCCGCGCCATCCGGCGGACATGGGGGTCATCGCCGTTGAGAACCGCCAGGCCCGAAGCCGGCAGGGCGCGCACCATCTCTGATTTCTGCTCCCGCGTCGCTTCCAGCGACCCCAGGGAGCGGTTGTGCTCGCTGCCGACCATCGTCACCACGGCGATGTCCGGGCACAGGAAATTCGCGTAGGTCCGCATCTGTCCCGGCCGGGAGATGCCGACCTCGATGACGGCGTAGGGGTCTCCCCGGCGGATTTGGAAAACCTTCCAAGCCAGGAAAATGCCTCCGTTGCGTTCCGTCGCTCTGGAAAGGTCGCCGCCCAGGGCGGCGGTGACCATGCGGGTCGTCGTCGATTTCCCGAGCGAACCCACAACCGCCACCAGGCGCGTGCTCCGGACGATATGACGCCTGTACCACCGGGCGGCGAGAAAAAGCGCCGGCCGGGCCTGGTACATCAGGGCCACGGCGATGAGGCTCCAGCCTCTACGGGTCGTCAGGAGTTCTCCCAAGTCATAGCCTCGGAGGCTCAACCCGGATTTCACGGGAGTCTCCTCATCCGGACAGAATCAGCTTTCGGCGTCACGGATTTTGTCTCATGGACATCACGGGCCGTACCTTGCCGGACGGAGTCCGTGGTATGAAAGAAACAAACGAAACCCGGAGGCGGATTTTCCCCCCGAAAACGCGGCCAAACTTGGCCGCCAGGCGCGCTTCAGTCTCCGGGCGGTTAGAGGATGTCTTAGCGATCAGGATGACATGAAAGTCCAACGGGCTTTCCTGGACCACCCGGTACTGCAGGACCGCCTCCTCGTCCCTCAAGAGAGGGTAGACCAGGGAAGGATGAACGGGCTCGCCGGAAGGGAGCTCGAGCCAGTCGTCCTTCCGGCCGGCCGGGAAAGACATGAGGGGCAGGGAACGGCCGCAGGCACAGGGACCGGGGAGGAGCGCGGCCAGGTCGCCCAGGCGGTAGTTCAACAGGACCATGGTCCGGTTGACCAGGTTGGAAACAACGACCTCCCCGTATTCACCGGAAGGAAGCGACCGGCCGGAGGCGTCCACGACGCGCAGGGGGTAGAGGTCCTCGTTGATGTGCAGGCCGCTATGCTCCCCGCACTCGAAGGCCATGGAGGGGGCTTCCACGGAGCTGTAGAGGCTGAAGGCCGGGATGCCGAAGTGATCCAGGATCAACCGCCGGGCCGAGTCCGACAGCCCGTCGCCTCCGAACCCGACGGCCTTCGGCCGGTGAAACGCCTCGCCCGTGGCCTGGAGTCGGGCGAACAGGACTTCCAGATAGGAGCCGTAGCTGTGGATGACGTCGGGCTTATAAGCGTTGATCAAGGGGATGTTTTTTTCCGGCGGGTCAAGCATGGACAGAAATTGCCTGGACGACACAAGCCTTTCCGCCAGGAAGGTGTTGTCCAACTGAAAGCGGCGGTACCTCATCGTGTTGGAATCCGCTGAGGGGAAAATCCAAGTCTCGCGGGATCTGCGGCGGGCGGGAAAATGAGCGGCGAAGACATCATGATAGCGCTGTCCGTGGACGGCCGTCTGGAGGATCGCGTCCAGCCCGTGATAAATCGAGATCGGCGCTCCCGTGCTGCCTCCCGTGTGAAAACACTCGTGCGGCCCGGCCGACCGGGCCGATGATAGGAAGCGCTCCGGGGCCGATTGGATCTCGCGGCGCTCGAGAATGGGAAGCCGGGCCAGGCCGTCGACGGTTCGGAAATCCGAGGGCCGCAGGCCGAGGCGGTCGAAGGTCTCATGGTAGTAAGGGACAAAGCGGTAGGCGTGGGCCACCATCCGCTGAATCCTTCGGGATTGGTCGTGCCGGACGGCATCGCGCGAACGGAAAGGATAGCGATACTGTTTCAGGTAGTGGCAACCCAGATGCCACGTCCAATAGAGGCGCCTCAGCATGTCCTGTATTTTAACTTAAAGAAAACGAACCCGGCAATAGAGCTGGATTTCAACTTGGTATTACCACAATGGCGCCAAGTGGATGAAGGCGACAACCAAGCACCAAGCGAATACTGCGGCGGATGTAAACAGCCACATCGGCACCTTCGCGCAAGAAGTCGGCATTGGAATCCTATATGTAAAGGCGTTCTTGGCAAGCAACGGAAGCCAGGTTGTGCAGATCGACTCGGTGAGCGTCATTTACGATGACTTGCTGACGGCGCTCTGCACGAACAGAAGATAGAAAGACGCCAACCCTAATCCAGTAAGCCAGCTTGTCTTTGGGCTCGAGAAAGCCGCATCCGAGGAGCATCGAGGCAACCAGGCCGTTGGTGCCGCCGGCGCAGTAATTTCTGTTCTTGAAAAGACGATGAGTGTCAGGCTCGAGCGGCAGAATTTTTTATCCTCAATAATGCTATCCGCTCTCCCCGGCCGTCATGAGGGCGACCTGCTCGAAGATAGGGGAAGGCGGAAGCTTCGCCGCCACAAACGTCAGCTTCAGGTGGTCGATGAATATCAGCGTTCATTTCCTATAATGGTCGGGGAAAGCGGGGCGCTTGAGCTTCACCAGGGGATTCTTCGCCAGCTCAGACATCACGACTTCGATGGCCTTGTCGAGCTGCGGGTCCTTCCCCCGGCGGACCAGGGCGGGATCGTGCTCGATCACGATGTCCGGGGCAACACCCACGTTCTCTGCGATCCACCCGTCCTTCGGACTCCAGACGCCGGAGCTCGGCGCGCTGACGAAGCCGCCGTCCATGAGCGCGGGCGCGCCGGCGCGGCCGACCAATCCTCCCCAGGTCGTCATGCCGATGAGCGGCCCGACCCCGGCGGCCTTGAAGTAATAAGGCATGGCGTCGCCGCCCGACCCGGCGAACTCGTTGATAAGCATTACCTTGGGGCCTAGGATGGCGCCCTGGGGCTGGGCTTCGTCCTCGCCGTCGCGCGTGGCCACCAGGCTCAGCGGCTTCCTCTGAAGGAATTCGATGATGTCGGTGGCCAGGGCCCCGCCGCCGTTGAAACGCTCGTCGATGATGACCGCATCCTTACCCACCTGGGCGAAGAAGTAGCGGTTGAAGTTGGTGTAACCTCCGAAAGACGTGTCCGGCATATACACGTAGGCCACCCGGCCGGCCGTGGCATTGTCCACGTAGCGGCGATTATTTTCGATCCAGGCAAAGTTGCGGAGGGTCGTTTCACTCGGCACCGGCACGACCGTCACTTCCCGGGCGCCCTTGCCGTCGGGGCTTGGCCCCACTTTGAGAAGGACCTGTTTTTCGGAAGTGTTCTCGAAGAACCTGTAGATGTTGTCGCGCCCGGACACCTCGTGGCCATTCACCGCAAGCAGGTAATCCCCCGCCGCAACATTGACCCCCGGCTGGGTCAGCGGCGCCCGGAGCTGCGGGTTCCAGTTCTCCCCGTTGTAAATACGGGCGAACCGGTAGCGGCCGTTCTCGACCTTGTAGTCCGCCCCGAGCAGACCG
>Ga0299915_10002373_pt1 | contig 13781 bp, 10 predicted proteins | sample RVTome_13_FD_200263 | JGI IMG/M metagenome (GOLD analysis project Ga0299915, IMG submission 200263) | Soil microbial communities from uranium-contaminated site in the Upper Colorado River Basin, Wyoming, United States - RVT92D227 (version 2) ...
TAGCGCAGGATCGCGGCATGCTCATCATCAATATCGTTGTTCAAGAGATCGATCAACTCCTTCGTGTCCATAGTTTCCCTCCTTTCACTGTATCACATCTCCATTTATAATATGCCTTCTGTCGCGTTAATCAAGCCGATGTAAAAAGCATCGAGCAGGAGCTTAACTACAGTATATCCTAACCAAATCACCGACATAATGCGTTACAATGACAACCACGACAGCTATCAAGAGGTGCTCGGCGATCACCTTCCACGGTCGCTCCCCTTGCTCTCTCGCCATGAAGAGACTGAAGAGGCTCAGTAAAATCAGGCCGTACAAGACGCTGACGATAATTGCCGTATTAAGCGGGAACAGGAGCAGGGGGATGATAAATGTCGATGCGAAGATGAATTTTGCAAAAAAGGTCGCGAGGGTCGCCTCCCATATCTCCACGGTCGCGTGCTTGTTTTCCGACTCTTCGGATATATGGATGCCCAGGGCATCGGAAAAGGCGTCGGCTATGGCGATGATCAGTATGCCGCCGATCACCACGAGCCTTGATTTGGTGCCGGAGTGCAGGCCAACCATCAATCCGAGGGTGGTTATGATAGCGGAGGTCAAACCAAAGCTCAGCCCTGTCTTGATTGAATGTTTCGGCATTTCTCACCCCGAGATAACTTATCGACTGCGGAAGCGTTTATTATATGATTTTCAAAGGGGGTTGTAAAGGCGCTTGAGAAGTCCAGCAATCATAAATCTTTTTTGCTCACTTTGCAGGCCCCAATTTCGCCCACCTGGCTGCAGCGAGGGCGGAGAGGTTGGCTATAACCCCCAAAAGGCGACGTTGATCAAGCAGAAGATTCTTGAAATCATACTGAACGCCTATGACGCCGATGGTCTCTTCAAGCGATTTCATCGGCGTGAAAAAAAGATTGACGTTTGTCAAGGTTCTGGCACCGGCGCCGGCCGGCTCACCGTGCAGATATGTCCATTCGGCAACAGCCATTTCGTTGGAAGTGAGGTCAAGATCGGTGTTGCTGCGAGCCCAGACCTGTAGTCTCCCTGTCTGCCCGATAAAAAGTACAAAGGCCGGCGCATCGATAATCTTTGAGAGATATTTGATCGTGATATGACCGATATGATCAAGGACCGTGGTGCGAAATACCGATAAGGTGCTTTTCCAATCTTTCGAGTCTTGCGCCAGCCCCCCGACAAACTGTTCGACAGGGGGGAGCATCAAAAATTCCTTGCTCATCTCTTCAATAAGGGTAATCCGTTTGACACGAAGCTGTAATGAAATATTCTGTTGCCTCGTAATTTTGACGAGTTGGCCGACGATAATTGAAGTAAGAAAAAAAACTATGACATTGATAATGTCGTGGGCGTGATGCATAGTTAAGCTGTATCTTGGATCGGTGAAGAAAAAATCGAAGGTCAAGAGACTGATAAGCGACGAGAACAACGAAGGCCAGATACCGAAAAGGAGGGCGCTGGCGATTGCCGGAATCAGATAAATATAAACAAGGGATAGAGGATTAATGAATCTTTGGAGAAAAAGGTTCAACAGGGTGACGAATGCCACCATACAGACTGGTAGCAGATATTCTTTCAGGCGGAAGGCGTGTGGTTCGCGCGCCGGCTTGACCTCTGCCTCCTTTTTTCCAATTGTCGGTGTTATAAGATGCAGGTCAAACTCGCTCGGCGTGTGCAGCAAGCGCGATGCAGGCGACTCTTTCCGGAATCCAAATAATCTGAAGCGAAGCGGTTTGCCGATGACGATATGTGTGATGTTATTTTCGCGGGCAAAGCGCAGGATCTCCTTCGCCACATCCGTTCCTGAAAGCGTTACAATCTTTGCCCCCAACTCATCGGCGAGAGTTATGGCTTCATTCAAGTACGTCCTATCTTGGCTCGAAATCTCTTTTAGAGAAGGTGTTGAGATATGCACGGCATACCATTCAGCATGGGCATCTCGTGCAATTTTATAACCCTTGCGAAGCAACTCTTGGGAATATGGGCTTGGCGCAATGCAGACCATTACCCTCTCGCCGGCAGGCCAGGGGCCGGCAATGGCCTTTGACCTCATATAGTTCAAAAGTTCCGCATCTATCTTGTGGGCTACATGGGTCAGCATGAGCTCGCGCAGGGCGACAAGATTCCCCCGCTGAAAAAAGTTATCTATGGCACGTTGCGCTTGGGCGGGAATATATACCTTTCCTTCTTTCAACCGCTCAAAAAGCTCCTCCAGCGGGATGTCAACTACCTGAACCTCATCGGCCCTGTCCAGAAAGGTATCCGGTAATGTCTCCTGCATGCGGATTCCCGTAATCTTTTCTACGACATCATTCAGGCTCTCAAAGTGCTGAACATTCAAGGTGGTGTAGACATCGATGCCATGATCAAGCAGCTCTTCCACGTCCTGGTATCGTTTTGGATGCCGGCTGCCGGCGGCATTGGTATGTGCCAGCTCATCAACCAAGACAACCGCAGGCTTTCGTGCGAGAATGGCATCCAGGTCCAATTCCTCGACGACTACGCCTTGATATTCCACACGGCGGCGCGGGATGATCTCCAGGTCTTTAAGCAACGACTCCGTTTCGCTGCGTCCGTGGCTCTCTGCAATACCGACCACCACGTCCTCGCCGCGCCTCTTTAATACATGGGCTTCATTGAGCATGGCATAGGTTTTGCCGACGCCGGGTGAATAGCCGAGAAATATCTTTAATCTGCCCCTCTTCGTTTCCTCGCGCTGCACTTCCTTGAGAAGGGCATCGGGATCCGGCCTTTTGCTCTTTGAACTCCGCTTCTCTTTCATCTCCTCATTCTCTCTTGCGAATCAAGGGCCAGGTTGAGTTTCAGGACATTTACCCTTGGCTCTCCCCAGATCCCTAAAAGAGGATACTCGATATGTCGTCGCGCCATTTCTTCAACCTCGGATTCGGGCACTCCCCTCTCCTTTGCAATGCGCCTGACCTGAAGCATGGCCGATGCTACGCTGATATGAGGGTCTAGCCCGCTTGCCGATGCCAATACCAAGTCTGCAGGGATCGGCGTATTGGCAGGCAATCCATTTTTATTTCTGATCTCTACTACTCGCCTCCTAACTTCATCAAGGAAATGCGCATTCGTGGGACCAAAATTGCTCGCTGCAGAACCGTTCGCATTATAAGCTGGATCAGTGGCAGAAGGCCTGCCATGAAAATATTTGGGGCTGTTGAACTGCTGCCCAATGAGCCCTGAGCCGACAGCCTTATTGTCTAAGGTAATTATACGTCCGTTCGCCTTCTGAGGAAACAGAAACTGGGATAGAGCGGTAATAAAAAGCGGATACATAAGGCCGCATAAGATGGCGAGTGCGCAAAAGGCCAGAATAGCTTGTTTGAGGTATCGCATTACAGTTCTCTCTTCCCTCTAAACCAAATTCAATACGGCAATTAAGAGGTCAATCACTTTGATGCCGATAAAAGGCACTACCAATCCTCCCAGCCCATAGATGAGCAGGTTGCGACGCAGGAGTGCCGAGACAGTGGTCGGCCTGTATCGTACCCCGCGCAAGGCAAGGGGGATGAGCAGGGGAATAATAATCGCATTAAAGATCACGGCCGACAACACAGCGGTTTTGTGGCTTGTCAGGTGCATGATGTCGAGGATTCTGAGCAAGGGATATTGGGCGCTGAAAATGGCAGGAATAATGGCGAAGTATTTGGCAACATCATTGGCCACGCTGAAGGTCGTCAGCGCCCCGCGGGTAATGAGGATCTGCTTGCCGATCTCCACGATGTCGAGAAGCTTTGACGGGTTTGAGTCGAGGTCCACGATATTGGCGGCTTCGCGCGCCGCCTGCGTGCCGGCGTTCATGGCCACGGCGACATCAGCCTGCGCAAGGGCAGGCGCATCGTTCGTACCGTCGCCGATCATGGCGACCAGATGGCCATCGGCTTGGTATTTTCTTATCAGCTCCAGCTTGACATTGGGCCTGGCCTCTGCCACAAAATCGCCCACCCCTGCTTCCGCGGCGATGGTGGCCGCAGTCAAGGGGTTGTCTCCGGTAATCATGATGGATTTTATACCCATCCGGCGGATCTGGGAAATGCGCTCATTGATGCCCTCTTTAAGGACGTCCTTTAATCGGATGACGCCTAATACCTTCCCGTCTTGCGCAACAACAAGGGGGGTGCAGCCCTCCTTGGAGACTGCGGCAACGGTCTTCTGAACCTTTTCCGGCATTGTCCCCTTTTGGCTGGTGACAAACTCTTTTATGGCATCAGAGGCGCCTTTCCGTATTCGATGCTTATCCCAATCAATCCCGCTCATCCGTGTTTCGGCTCTGAATGGGGAAAAAGAAGCCTTCTCGGGCGCACGGATGTCGCGGCCGCGCATTCCCAGCTTCTCTTTAGCGAGGACCACGATGCTCCTTCCTTCAGGCGTATCGTCGGCAAGGGAGGCCAAGAGCGCCGCATTAACAAAATCTTTTTCCCTTACCCCCTCTGCAGGAAGAAACTCCGTGGCCATTCTATTCCCGAGGGTGATGGTCCCGGTTTTGTCCATGAGCACGACATCCACATCCCCTGCCGCCTCCACTGCCCGGCCACTCATGGCAATAAAATTGTGCTGCAGCAAACGATCCATCCCTGCTATGCCGATTGCAGGCAACAACCCTCCAATGGTGGTCGGCATCAGGCACACGAGCAATGCGACCAGTATGGGAATGGCGACGATGACATTCATGTACCCCGCAAAGAATTTTAAGGTGACGACGACTGCAATAAATGTCGCGGTGAGCCCGACAAGCAGCACGTTAAGTGCTTTCTCATTGGGTGTTTTCTGACGCTTTGCACTCTCCACCATGGCGATCATCTGGTCAAAAAAGGTCTCGCCGGGGTTGGCCGTTATCCTGACTTTTATTTTTCCCGAGAGGACACGGGTGCCGCCGGTAACACCGCTGCGGTCGCCTCCGGCCTCCCTGATCACGGGTGCAGATTCACCGGTAATCGCCGATTCGTCCACCAGTGCCACGCCTTCTATCACCTCTCCGTCCCCGGGAATCGGGTCCCCATCTTCCACCACAACGAGGTCACCTTTGCGCAGCAATAAGGCAGAGACGGTTTTAATGCTGCCGTCTGCAAGCAATTTTTTACCGGAGGCCTCACTGCGGGTCTTCTTCAAGGCCTCTGCCTGCGCCCTGCCTTGACCTTCGGCAAGGGCCTCGGCGAAGTTGGCGAAAAGGATGGTAAACCACAACCAGAGACAGATCTGGGAGTTGAATCCGAATGAACCGCCTGTAAATAGATCTCTCATGGCAATCCATAAGGTGATCGCCGAGACAATCTCGACAACAAACATCACGGGGTTCTTGATCATGATACGAGGATCAAGTTTACGCACCGAGTCTTGCAGCGCCTGGATAACCAGTTTTGATTGCCAGATCCTCAGTTTCTTCTCTTTCATGTCACCCCACTCAAAATGTCCTGCCTATCTGGACAAAGAGATGTTCGAGGAGCGGTCCCAGCGTCAGTGCCGGGAAGAAGGTTAGGGCACCGACGATGATCACGACACTCACCAGCATCACCACGAAGAGCGTACTGGTCGTCGGGAATGTCCCGGTGCTTGCAGGGACGATCTGTTTTTTGACGAGAGCTCCCGCGATGGCGACCGCCGGGATGATAGTAGTAAATCTACCCACCAGCATGGCGAAAGCGGTTGTCAGGTTATAAAAAGGCGTATTGGCATTCAGCCCGGCAAAGGCAGATCCGTTGTTATTGGCTGTTGATGCATAGGCGTAGATGATCTCGGAAAGGCCATGGGGACCGGCATTGTTAAGGCTGGAGAGTCCGGCGCGGGTCGAAATAGCCAAACTCGCCAGTGCAAGCATGGTGATTGCCGAAGAAAGGATAGCAATGACAGACATAATCATCTCATAGGGCTCCAGCTTTTTGCCGATGAACTCAGGGGTTCTGCCGATCATCAACCCCGCCAGGAACATGGTCAGGATGGCATAGATAATCATGCCGATGAGTCCCACGCCGACACCGCCGAAGATGACCTCGCCGACGGCCATATTAAAAATGAGGACCAAGCCGCTCATGGGCATCAGGCTGTCATGCATGCTGTTGACGGCCCCGCAGGCCGTCGCGGTCGTCGATTGGGCGAATAAGACAGAGTGTAGGACCCCAAACCGGACCTCCTTCCCCTCCATGTTCACACCATGGAGGATCCCTGTCTTTTCCAGGATGGGGCTTCCTTGAAGCTCTACCCCGAGGGTGATTGTGAGCCCTAAGAGGAAGAGGACCATCATGGCGGCATAGATGGCCCAGCCCTGGCGGCGTTTATTCAACATCGCTCCCAGGGCGAAGGGGAGGGAGACGGGGATAAGCATGAGTCCCAAGATCTCCATAAAGTCCGTCAGGGGTGTGGGGCTTTCAAAAGGATGCGCGGAATTCGCATTAAAAAATCCACCGCCGTTGGTGCCGAGTTGCTTGATTGCAACCTGCGAAGCTGCCGGCCCAACAGCGATGACCTGTTCTTGCCCTTCGAGTGTCTGCACATGGAGGGGAGCGTGCAATGTCTGAACCACGCCTTGTGATACCAGCACCAGTGCCCAGATAATCGCCAGCGGCAATAATATGTAGAGTATGGACCTGGTCAGGTCTACCCAGAAATTTCCTATAGTATTGGCCGTCTTGCGGACAAATCCCCTGATAAAGGCGATGGCTGCGGCAAGGCCGACTGCTGCCGAGAGGAAGTTTTGCACGGTGAGCCCGATCATCTGGGTAAAGTAGCTCATGGTCTGCTCGCCGCCGTATGCCTGCCAGTTCGTGTTGGTGGTAAAGGATATGGCGGTGTTCAGTGCCGTATCCCACCGGACGGCGCCGAATTGCTGTGGGTTAAAGGGCAGCAAGCCCTGGATGAGCTGGAGGGTGAACAATATCACTATCCCTAGCGCATTAAAGATGATCAAAGAAAGGGCGTAGGTCTTCCACGTCATCTCCTCTTTTTCATCCACGCCGAGCAACCGGTAAATAACTCTCTCGACAGGACCTACTACCGGGGTGAGAAAGGTGCGCTTGTTGCTAAATACCTTGGCGATGAATTTTCCTAGAGGAACGGCGCAGAGGGTCAAAATGCCGAGGAACAATACGACGGGAAATAAATGATAAATGGTCATTTCTACCTCTCTTAATCGCCTTGCTTGGCCATTAAAAGATGCATTATATGGCGTTTAAAAAGGGTTGTAAAGGAGATGGGGGATGCCATTTTATAAAGACCTATGCCTTCTTTTTCAGCCATCTGATGAAGAAGCCGATAATCGGGAGCCTCTCATAGATGACCCCGGCGTCCCAAAAATCCTGCTCGAAGATGACCCGCCCCTCTTCATCAAATCGCACATGCGAAACGCCGGGCAGGTCGATGACGTCGTCCTCCTTGCCCTTCAGTGAGAATTGCGTGATCCAGAGAAAATAGTAGTTTCCGTCATGCACGGCAACATCCTGCAGCTCAAAGGCAAGTTCATGCATCGTCTGTGTGCCTTGTATATAGTATATTTCGATGTTTTCTACCCCCTGTTTCGCGGTGAAGCTGTCACGGTAGTATGCATTCGGCGCATAGACATCGCGGACATATCTTTTGATATTATCTTCGGTAAAATGAGCAAGCAAATAAGTAAAACGCTCGATAGCTGCCCGTTCTTTTTCCGATCCCGGTTGCAGGATCTCGTTCTTATGCGGATCAGTAGCCTGCAGCGCCTGGTAATAGGCTTCCAGGACCTGCCTTTTATACTGTCCGTTTGTTGCGCAACCAATGCACGTCAGCAGTACGCAGCATATCAGGATAGCTTCTTTCTTGAGCGCGAGCATATTTTCCTCCTCAGTTTTTCTTGCGACAAAGGGAAAGGACTATTTTTAAACGTCTCTAACTATTGCTTAGAAAACAAAACTTCTATATTTCCTCTCTCCTTGGGGAGAGGATTAAGGTGAGGGGGAAAGCCATAATTATATCCACCCTCACCCCTGCCCTCTCCCGCCAGCGGGAGAGGGGTTCTGTATACAACTTTCATGATCAGTAGGTGACGAGACCATCATGAACATTACTCTGTTCTTTCGAAAAAAAATGAAGACGCTGTTTGTGATGGTGTGATTAATCTTTTAACATGATGGTGGCATCCACAGCCACGGGGGATCCTTTGCCGATTGCCACGGGATTGATATCGATCTGCTCGATCTGTGGATAGGCAATGCCCACCGCGCCTAGATTGACCAGGATATCCGCCATGGCTGCTTGATCAAGGGGCGTTATTCCACGGAAGCCCTGCAACAGGCGGTTATTGCGAATCCGATGGATGAGTTTTGTCGCACTTGCCCTGTCCAGGGGGGCCATGGCAAAGACCACGTCCGGCTCTAGCTCTGAAAAGATCCCTCCCAGGCCGACCATCACGCAAGGCCCGAATTGATTATCCCGGATAAAGCCGGCAATCAGCTCATAGTCTGAGCGGATCTGCTTTTGGACGAGGATTCTGCCTTGGTGATCGAGTTTTTCCTGCATATGATGAAACGCTGCCTCCAGTGCAGACTTGTCCGTGATCTCCAGCTGTACCAGCCCATGCTCGGTCTTATGCACCTCACCAGGCAGCAATCCCTTCAAGACCACAGGCAGGCCCATTGCTTGGGCCGCCTGCCATGCCTCGTCAAGGCTGTTGACCAGCTTCTCTTCCGCGATCGGGATCTTCCAGTTGGCAAGGAATCTCTTGCTGTCAAATTCATCCCATATCTTTTCCGTAGAGGGGAGCGGCGGCTTGTCGGAAAACGCTGCCGATAACGGCGCTGCGCTCTCCGTGATTGCCCCCTTTGTGGCTTTGTGGGCGCTGAAGCGAGCTATGGCCCGCAGACACTCGGCGAGCCGGGAGATATCTGCATACACCGCCATGCCGATGGCGCGGGCCTTCTGGCGAAACAGCTCGCATGCCTCGCGGCGTCCCATGAGCCAGAAAAAGACCGACTTTCCCGATTGATCGGCCTTTTTCTTCAAGACATCCAGTTTCATGACGTCCTCCCCCAGGCCCGCTACGAAATGGATGAGGAGCACATCGACGTTGGGATCATCCAAGACGGCAGAGACTGTACGGCCAAAGACGACATCCCGACTATGTAGACCCACGGTCGGGAAGAGGTCTATGGGGTTGGCGACGGGCATCCAGGCAGGAAAGATTTCAGCCAGGCCTTTTTTGGTCTGCTCGGAAAGCTGCGCAATGGGAATGCCGCGCCGTTCCATAGCGTCGCAGGCGAGAACGCCTGCGCCTCCGCTTAAGGTGACGATGGCGGTGCGGCAGGCGGGAGCGATAGAGGGGACTGTAGCCAGGGCATTGGCCAGGTCCATCATTTGATAGAGATCATCGGCCAAGGTGACACCCGACATCTCCAGGACGCTATTTGCGAGGCGTGCGTTCCCGGAAAGGCTGTAGGTATGGCTCTTGGCTGCTTGGGCTCCGGCCTCGCTGCTGCCACCCTTCAAGAGCACGATAGGCTTGGTTGATCGGTAAGCCATCTCGGCGAAGAGACTGCCGCGGAGGAGGGATTCCAGATACAGGGCGATCACATCGGTGTCGGGATCCTCGAGCAGGTACTCAAAGACATCGCATTCGTCCACATCCGCCCTGTTCCCGATAGAGCAGGCCTTGGCAACGCCGATACCTCTACGACCTAGCTCGACAAGAAAGATGGCCGACATCATGCCGCTCTGGACGATCAAGGAGATCCGGCCGGGAAGCAGGCCTTCTGCACGAATGGCCGGATGCATAAAGGTGAAGAAATGCTGCTGATGAACATTGACGAGTCCCATGCAGTTCGGCCCCCAGATGCGTATGCCTGCGCCTTTCGCAATCGCGACACACTGCTCCTGCAGTGCCAAACCATCCTCACCGGTCTCCGCGAATCCCGCGCTTTCGATGATAACCCTTGGTATGCCTTTTTTAGCACATGCCCTTGTCACCGAGGGAACCGATGCTGCCGGCACCAGGATGATGGCCAGATCGACAGGATGAGGAATTTTTTCTAAAGAAGGAAAACAGGGCAGGCCCGCGATCTCCTCGTGATTGCGATTGACCGGATAGATACTCCCCTTGAATCCGTTGAGCAGATTCATGAGCACAAAGTATCCCAGATTCGTCTTGTTGGCTCCGACCACCGCGATAGAGCCGGGGTGGAAAAAGGCATGCATAAAGATTCTCGTCCCGGTGAGCTCGGCCCTTTACGGCTTAGCCGGGCCCTTCTCAAAGACCTGTCTGGCGCTCTCCAGGCCCTCGATGCAAACCGGCATGCCGCCGTAGGTAGACATCTGGAGGAGCACCTCAGCCACCTCTGTCTTGGTGGCGCCGGCGCGCACCGCCGCAATGATGTGGCTCTTTAATTCATTGGTGCGGTTCAAGACGCACAAGGCAGCGACGGCGCAGAGCTCCCGCTCGCGCTGTGTCAGCACGTCGCGCGCATAGAGGTTGCCGAAGACGTGGTTGATGAAATCGGCCGGTATATCAAAGTAGGCGAAGAGTTTTCTGAGCAGTGCGGTACGCGTACGGCCCACGAGTTTTTCCGAAACCTCAATGGGATCATCGCCCGGGCGGATATCCGATGCAGTTGCCATGGTCATCTCCTTTCCTTTTAATCTGCCTCAAGGGGTCTTTCTAACCTTCGAGAAAATCCGACCTTCTGTATTCCGGATCAGGATAGCGATAGAACCCCTTTCCGGTCTTTACACCGAGTTCTTTTTTTTCCACCATCGCTGCCAGGGGTTCGGGAGGGCGGTCGTGGGGATCGTTGGATTCGCGGTAGTAGAGCATCTCGATATCGTAGGCAACGTCCAACCCTACATTGTCCATGATACCAAAGGGCCCCTGTTTCATGCCGGTAAATATCATCCAGGCGCGGTCGATGTCCATAAAATCCACATATCCCTCTGCCCACATGTGCAATGCCTCACGCTTAATGGCGTGCCAAATCCGGTTGAAGCAGAAGCCGAAGCTCTCCTTTTTGACGGTCACGGGCACACACCCGATGGAGCGGACCCATGCCTTGCATATCTCCATCACCTCAGCTGTCGTCTTTGTCCCTCCCATGACATCGACCATGTTCGTTCCCAGGGCGGGGAAATAGAAGTGCATGTTCACGCACCGATCCGGCCGGCTCGTGGCGCTTTCTATCCTCGAGATGGGGATCGAAGAGCTGTTGGTTGCGACAATGGCCTGGGGAGGGGCCTGAGCATCGATGCTCTGAAAGACGGTGCGCTTCACCGAGAGATCCTCCACCACCGCCTCGATAACCAGGTCCGCGCCAACGAGGGCCTCGGCTAATTCGTCACACCGCCTGATCCGCTGAGCGGCTTTTTCCCATTGTTCCGGGGAAGGCAGACGTTTACCCCCCGTCCTCTTGATAGCGGATAAGAGGTATGACTGCGACCGGAGAAAGGATTCCCTGTCAACATCGTATGTCGAGACCGTATAGCCGAAACGGGCGGCCTGGATGGCGATCTGCGTGCCCAAGGTGCCGGTCCCGACAACAGCCACCTTTTGAATGCTCATGTCCGTCTCCTCTTTGCGTTAAGACTGTGTCGCAATTACAGTTTAGCACCAAATATTCCTTCTCCCCTTACTAAAAGGGGAGAAGGTGCAGGATGAGGGGTTACAATAAAAAAAATATGTTAAATACTTTTTAGTTGAACCCCTCTCCCCCACCCTCTCCCCACTCACTTGGGGCGAGGGAAATATTTGAATTACGACACAGCCTCGTTGCGCTTCATATAGGAGCAGCCTTTTTGGCAGGGGTTGATGCAACTGTCAGATCGGATCGAAGGCCTGTATCCTTTCCAAAAGCTCCAGCATCTTGAGATATTTTCGATCCCTCGCGGCGAGGATCTCTTCCTCGCTCCGGCCGCCGTAATCGTACATGCCTTTTGATGTCTTGGCGCCGAGGTGCCCCTGTTCGATCTTTTCCGCCACCACAGGGGACACGGTCCCATAGACTCGCATGATATCGGCAGCCAGATCAAGGCCGGTGAAATCCAGGGATTGCACTACCCCGACGATGGGGAGTCGGATGCCCAGGCTTGTCTTGACGGCCAGATCGATCTGCTCCGGGGTCGCCCATCCCTTTTCCAGCATCTCCCATACTGCCCGCGCGATAGTGTTTTGAATCCGATTGACGAGAAGGGCAGGCACGTACTGTTTCAGGACCAGGGGCTTTTTACCGAGCCTTTGCATCAAGGCAGCTGTAAAGATGACCACCTCGGGTTTGGTGTTTGGTCCAGGCGCTATCTCGACCAGGGGGATGATATGCGGCGGCGCGAACCAGTGCGCCACAATGAGGCGTTCGGGCCGTTTTATGCGGGCGATCTGGAAGATGTTCAGTGTTGAGGTGTTGCTTGCCAGGACCGTAGCTGGCGGGCAAAACTCATCGAGTTGCGAGAATATCCGCTGCTTTATCTCCGGCACCTCGTTCACCGCCTCCACGCAAAAGCCTGCATCCTTTGCCGCAGCTGCCAGATCCGTTGATGGACGAATGCGGCCAAGGATCTCCGGTATCTCTTTGACCGGCACCCGTCCGTATTCGGCGAACTGGTCCAGGTTTGCTTGGATGAGGGTCATGGCGTGCGTAAGCTTGCCCTCATCCACGTCCACAAGATTCACAACAATGCCGGCCTGGGCAAAGACCTGGGCAATGGAATGGCCCATAACGCCTGCCCCAACCACCAGCACAGTGCGAAGACGTCTCGGACTCATGGTTATCAACCCTCCTTATTGTTCAACACCCTTGTTGATGCCTCCAGATCTCCGCCTTCAGGGAAGGTACCGAATGTTCCAAAAGGGTTCAGGGATTCCCCATACCATTCGGATATTTTAATTGATGGGGTGTCGTATAACGACACAAGGGTTCGAGTGAAAAGCATTCAAGTGACCAAAGGGTCACCTCCGGCATGTTCCTTGAACCCTCGACCACTGGACCCCTTGACCCCCAAAGTCTTCCGACCAGTCGGGAGACTTTACTTAGCAACCACTGTGGCCGGCAGCTTATGGGTCAGGATCTCCACCGCCTCCTCCACCATCTCTTCCAGGACCTGCCGCGCAGGTTTAATATCGTGGATAATGCCGGAAATCTGCCCGGCAAGCCCCCCCACGTAGTCGACCTTTTTGGCCTCGATAAAGCTCCAAAGGAGTGACGAGGAGAGGATAACCTGCGTGGGAAAGGGGAGCGGGCCGAGCCCCGATTCATCCCAGAGCCCGTGATACTTGTTGAGGCTGGCCCTGAGCGTCTTGCCCGTATAGGCGGTGCTGACGCGGGTGCCCTCATCCATGGAGTCGAGGATACGCTGTTTATTGACATCCAGGGCACCCCCTTCATTTGTGGCCAGGAAGCGGGTACCCACCCAAACGCCCACGCAGCCCATGGCCAAGGCCGCGGCCAGCCCCCGGCCGTCGCCAATGCCGCCGGCAGCCAACACCGGTACGGGATAAGCGGCATCGATGGCCGCCGGCAGCAGGGCCATGGTCCCTATCCTGCCTGTGTGACCGCCCCCTTCGTGCCCCTGGGCCACGAGGAGGTCGATGCCAGCCTCGGCCATCCGCTTGGCGTTTTTCGTATTGCCGGTGATGCCCAGAACCTTCATGCCGACGGCATGGGCATCCTTCACCATGAAGCCCGGATTGCCCAGACCGGCGCAAAAGAGCGGGACCCGTTCCTCGATACAGATCTGGATGGCCTCCTGAGGACGCATGGTGGTGGTATTGAGTTTCACCATGACGTCCGTGTCCGGCAGATCAA
>Ga0299915_10002375_pt1 | contig 13773 bp, 12 predicted proteins | sample RVTome_13_FD_200263 | JGI IMG/M metagenome (GOLD analysis project Ga0299915, IMG submission 200263) | Soil microbial communities from uranium-contaminated site in the Upper Colorado River Basin, Wyoming, United States - RVT92D227 (version 2) ...
TCGTCCTGTCTCTGAATATGGTTCGGGAATTCTATCGAGATGTGCTCACAAACAGTCTGAGAAACCTTGCCCATGCCTTAAACCCACAGGTCGCCCATTTCCTGGACGCGGGCGGCGCTAACGAACTTGATGGATTTATAAAAAACCTGGGAAGTAAAATTCACACCCGGGTTACCATTATAGCCACGGATGGAATTGTCCTGGCGGATTCTGACGAGAATACGCAATCGATGGAAAATCATAGCCGCCGGCCGGAGGTGATCGATGCCCTTCAGGGCAAAACTGGCAAGTCAGTTCGCTTCAGCAGCACGGCCCAGAGAGACATGCTCTATGTTGCGGTCCCCATCGAAAAAAACGGGAAAATCAATGGCGTCGTTCGTACGAGTCTTTTCCTCAAAGACATCGACAACCTGCTTACCAAGCTCAACTATCATGTTGCCTGGATCAGCCTGGGTATAGTCCTGATTGCGCTCCTCGGGGCAGTTCTCATTTCAAACAGCGTTGTCCGACCGATCAAAAATCTGACATCGGTAGCCAGGAAAGTCGCTTCGGGGGACTTCAGCGGGCGTGTTTTTCTGAAGAACAAGGACGAACTGAGGGAGCTGGCCGACAGTTTCAACCGGATGAATGAGGAAATGCAAAGAATGTTTGCGGAGCTCGGCCAGCAGAAAGAAGAACTGAACAGCATTATCTACTCTCTGCAGGAAGGTCTTCTGGTAGTGGACAAACAGGGCAGGATCATCCGGGCCAACGAGAGCTTCTGGAGGATCGCAGGGAGCCAACCCGTAGAAGGGAAGCCTTACTGGCAGAGCATTAGAAATCCCCAATTAGCGGAGTTATTGAAGAAAGCGGGTACCGAGAAACGAAACTTCGTGGAAGAGCTACCGTTGGGAGAGAGGATTTTCATTTGCAGCGTTACACCTATTGAGGGGGGAGAGGACATCGTCTCCCTTTTCCACGACATCACCGAGCTCAAAAACCTCGAAAGAATCAAGAAGGATTTTGTGGTCAACGTCTCCCACGAACTGCGCACCCCTCTTAGCGCCATAAAGGGCTATGCTGAAACGCTGCATGAAGAGGTCGGCGCCGCGCCAAGCCGGAAATACGTTGAGGTCATCCAGAGGAACACCGACAGGCTCATCAACATCGTCAACGACCTGCTGCTGCTTTCCAGCCTGGAAGAAAAGGCCGCCCTTGAACTGGAGGATATCGATGCCAAGGGTTTGCTGGAGAACGTCGTCAGATTATTCGATCAGAGGTTGAAGGAAAAGCAGCTTTCTTTGGCAATGGATGTGCAGAAGAATCTGCCGCCAATCAAAGCTGATCTCTTCAAAACAGAGCAGATGCTGATAAATCTTCTCGATAATGCGGTGAAATATACCGATCGCGGGGGAATTGCCGTATCCGTGGATGCCCAAGGGAAACGAGTGCGCATCCGGGTCAGAGATACGGGCATCGGAATACCCAAAGACGATATTCCCCGCGTCTGCGAACGATTTTATGTTGTCGACAAGTCACGATCAAGAAAGTCCGGCGGCACGGGCCTCGGCCTTGCCATCGTGAAACATATAGTGCTCCAGCATGGCGGGACCATCGGTATCGAAAGCGTTCCCGGCGAGGGCACCACGGTAACCATTACGCTCCCTGCCGATCTATCTGCGTCGTGACTCTGTTTTTGCTTGGCTCAACTCGTTCCCTCCTGAGCCAAAGGGTTCCCCAAGATATAATCCTAAAATTCAGAATTAACAATAAATTAACAAATTATTCATCATAGCTTAATGATCAAAAGATATAATCTCTCAGGCTTATAGAAGAACCAAGGGAGGTTAAAGGATGAAATACTTGCTTTCGTGTCTATTGATGTTGGTGATGTTAACAAGCGCTGCCTTTGAGGGGGCCGCTAAAGAGCAGGAACTGATTGGTGCAGGGGCTACTTTCCCCTATCCGCTCTATTCCAAGATGTTCGATGTTTATAGTAAAGAGTATGGGGTGAAGATCAATTACCAGGCCATCGGTTCAGGCGGAGGGATTCGTCAGCTTAATAATAAAACCGTAGATTTCGGGGGCTCGGATGCCATCATGAGCGATAAGGACTTAAAGGAGGCCGGTGCGCCCATTTTCCATATTCCCACCTGCGCTGGTGCCGTGGTCGTGACCTATAATCTGGCCGGGGATCCGCAGCTGAAATTTACACCGGATATCATTGCTGACATCTTTCTTGGGAAGATCAAGAAATGGAACGATCCACGGATTACCGCAATCAATCCGGGATGGAAGAGTCCCGGTACCGATATTATCGTGGTCCATCGCTCCGATGGCAGCGGGACCACCGCCATATTCAGCAGCTTTTTGAGCAAGGTCAGTACCGAATGGAAGGAAAAAGTGGGTGCCGGGCCCGCACTAAACTGGCCCGCTGGATTGGGGGGCAAAGGGAATCCGGGGGTAGCCGGTTTGGTGAAACAGACCCCGGGCAGTTTCGGCTATGTGGAGCTTATCTATGCCCTCCAGAACAAGATGTCCTACGGCACTATCAAAAACAAAAAAGGCGCCTTTGTAATGCCGACGATCGCTTCCACAAGCCTGGCCGCGAATATTGCCTTGCCGGATGATATGAAAGTGGATTTGACCGATACGGACTCTGCCGGGGGTTATTCGATCAGCGGTTTTACCTGGATTTTAGTCTATAAAGAACAAAATTATAGAGACCGGAAAGAAGAAAAGGCCAAGGCCCTTGTCAATCTCCTCTGGTGGATGATCCATGAGGGGCAGAAATACGCGGAGCCCTTGCATTATGCGCCTCTCTCCAAAGCGGCCGTGGGGAAAGCAGAAAAGCTGATCAAGTCAATTACGTACAAAGAAAAACCAATCCTGGAGTAAATTCTGCAAAAAGCGGGAGGGCAAGGTAGAGATTTTCCCCTACCTTCCCTTTTTAATCCTCTTTAATATTATGATAACCTGAATTCGAAATGCGGGAAAACCCATGAATCATACGATAGCAGATGTTGCGGTTCCTACGGCTCGCTCCAAAATTACCTTGCAGTACAAATGGGGTGTTTCGGAAGCGTCATTTCGCAGGATCCTCTATCTCGCGGGCCTCAGCTTGTTGATTCTCCTTGTGGCTATTTTCTTTTCACTGGTGGTTGCCTCTCTGCCGGCCCTGCGCCAGTTCGGCTTCGGATTCTTGACCGGAAAGATCTGGGACCCGGTGCGGGGTGAGTTTGGGGCGTTAGCCTTTCTGGTGGGCACGCTGATGAGTTCCTTTATGGCCTTGATTATTTCTATGGTCTTTTCCCTGCCGGTCTCCATTTTCTTGGGCGAGTATTTTCGGCATGGGAAGGCCTCTACCTTCCTGAAGAGCGCCATTGAATTGCTTGCCGGGATTCCCTCCGTGATCTACGGGTTCTGGGGGCTCTTCCTCCTTGTTCCTCTGGTGAGGGCGCTGGAGATGAAGTTAGGGGTTGCGCCTCAAGGGGTTGGAATTTTCACCTCTTCCTTGGTTCTGGCGGTCATGATCATCCCCTATGCATCTTCCATTGGCACGGAAGTGATCAGTCTGGTTCCCTCGGATCTGAAAGAGGCGGCTCTTTCGTTGGGAGCCACCAGGTTTGAAGTAATCCGCAAAGTCATTCTGCCGTACGCCTCCTCCGGCATTTTTGCCGGAATCCTCCTGGCCTTGGGAAGGGCCCTCGGAGAGACCATGGCCGTGACTATGGTCATCGGGAATTCGAATTTTCTGCCGCAGAGCATCTTTAGCCCCGGCAATACCATGGCCAGCGTCATCGCCAACGAATTCACAGAGGCAACCGGGAGTCTCTACCTGGCGAGTTTGATCGAATTGGCCCTGGTGCTTTTTATTGTAACGATGATTATCAATGTCTTAGGCAAGCTGATGATCCACAAAATGAGCGCGAGGAAATGATATGAAGGGCATGGCTGAAATCTCTATTCACCGTCGGATCTGGACTGACAACTTGTTTAAAACGCTCATCATTGTCCTTTCCCTCTGTTCGATTTTGCCCATGTTTTTGATCCTATCTCTGATCATCCAGAATGGAATATCCGTGATCAACTGGGAATTTCTTTTCCACCTCCCGAAGCCAGTCGGGGAGGCCGGCGGCGGCATTGCCAACGCGATTTTAGGGACTCTGTGGCTCATTGTTCTTTCTTTTGTATTTTCTGTTCCCCTGGGGGTTTTCGCCGGAATTTATCTTTCGGAATATCGGGGGGGCAAGTTGGCCTATTTAACCCGGCTGGCCATAGAAATCCTCCAGGGGATTCCCTCCATTGTCATCGGGATCATCGCGTATGTTTGGGTGGTGATGCCGATGGGATCTTTCTCCGCCCTTTCCGGAGGAGTGGCGCTCGGAATCATGATGTTGCCGGTCGTTGTCATGGCTACGGAAGAAACCCTAAAACTGGTTCCCGACAGCCTTCGGGAGGCTTCGTTGGCCTTGGGAGTTCCCTATTCGCGGACGATCCTGAAAGTGATCCTGCCGGCGGGCTTGAGCGGCATCCTTTCCGGAATTCTGCTGGGCGTTGCCCGGGTGGCCGGGGAGACAGCCCCGCTGCTCTTTACAGCTTTTGGCAGCCCTTTTATGAATCATAATATCTTAAAGCCCATCAACAGTCTTCCCTTGACGATCTTTAATTACGCGACAAGCCCCTATCCCGACTGGCACACCCTTGCCTGGGGGGCGTCGTTCGTCCTGATTGCCTTTGTTCTGGGCCTGAATCTCATAACCAAATTGGTGGCTAATAAATGGAAAGTACAGTTCTAAGGATTGAGAATTTCAGCGCTTCCTTCGGCGAACTTATGGTTCTGAAAGACATCAATCTATCCTTATCCCGAAATACCCTAACCGCCATCATGGGACCTTCCGGATGCGGGAAAACGACTCTCATCCGCTGCATCAACCGAATGCACGAGTTGATTCCCAACGCGAAGGTTTCCGGCAAAATTCTGCTTGACGACCAGGATATATATAAGACCGACCCCATTATTGTCCGCCGGCAGGTCGGGATGGTGTTCCAGAGACCCAATCCTTTCCCCACCATGAGCATTTATGACAATGTGATCGCCGGATACAATCTGAACGGCATCAAATTGAACAAGGAGGAGATGGACCGAACGGTGGAGGAGTCCTTGAGAAAGGCCGCTTTGTGGGATGAAGTCAAGGATGCGCTCCACAGAAGGGGGACTTTTCTTTCCGGCGGGCAGCAACAGAGACTCTGTATCGCCCGGGCTTTGGCGATGCATCCGGAAATCCTTCTCCTCGATGAACCTACCTCCGCTTTGGATCCCAAATCCACGGCCCATATCGAAGGGCTGGTTTCCCGGTTAAAGACCACGGTCACCATCATTCAAGTCACCCACAACATTGCCCAGGCTGCGCGGGTTTCCGATTTTACAGCCTTCCTCTACCTGGGTGAACTCGTGGAGTTTGGACCCACAGGAAAAATGTTTACCGGCCCCAAAGACAAGAGGACCGAAGAATATCTGACCGGGAAATTCGGCTAAGAAGGGGAAAATCCTTGGCGCGCTGACAGTTGAAATATCTATATCCCTGATTCCCCGGGGTGAGGAGGTCATAAACTCTTTGGAGCAGTTTAGAGAAGAGTCTGGCGGAAGATATCATTTATTTGGATGACGTCTAAAACGGCGTACCTTGCGGGAGAGGCATATGGAAACTCACTTACAACAGGAGTTGAATCGGTTAAAGGCCGAACTTCTGAAAATGGCCGGGCTGGCTGAACAGGCGATCCGTAACGCCGTCGAGGCGCTCGTCAAGAGAAATACGTCGCTGGCAGAAAAAGCAATTGCCGAAGATGAGAAGCTTAACGAGATGGAAATCCTGATCGACGACCGGTGCTTAAAACTCTTAGCTCTTCACCAGCCTTTGGCCGCAGACCTGCGGTTCATCACTTCGGCCATGAGAATTAACATCGACCTGGAGCGGATCGGGGACCAGGCGGTAAACATCGCCGAACGAGCCATTTCCTTGAATCAAGAGCCACAGCTAAAGCCTTATATCGATATTCCCCGGATGGCTCAGATTACCCAGTCGATGGTTAAGGATGTCCTGGATGCCTTCGTCAACGGCGACGCTGAGTTAGCCCGTTCGGTCTGTGAACGGGATGATAAAGTAGATGCTTTGAATGATCAGGTTTTCCGGGAATTGTTGACTTACATGATGGCCGAATCCAAGACCATCACCCGCGCGGTTCACTTGATCATTGTCAGCCGCTGCCTGGAGCGGATTGCCGACCATGCTACCAACATTGCGGAGGGAGTGATTTTCATGGTGAAGGCCTTGGTGATCAAGCATCATGCTGATGCCAAAGAAGAAACAAGAGCGGAATAAAAAAAAGGATGAACCCGTAAAAAGTCTAAAAAACCGTCTTGCGGTTGACTTCTCTGAATAACGGTTCTAATGCGCTTCGCGCGGCAATGTTTAACGAGGGTCAATTCTCCCGAATCTTCCGTCAAGTGCTCAACGACATGCATGCGGGTCCAACAATTCTAACCGAGAAAACATTCTCCCGGGGCTTGCGCTTTCTATCCGGCCGTGACTCGGATCTGGCCAATATCCTCAGGGAATGGGGGCCGCCGCCGATGTGGGTGCGCGACCCGGGATTTCCGACGTTGATCCTTATCATCCTCGAGCAGCAGGTGTCGCTGGCTTCGGCCCGGGCGGCTTTTGCGCGACTGGGGACGGCCATTAAAACCATCACCCCGAGGCGCTTTCTCAGGCTGGACAATGAAGCCCTTAAAGCCGTTGGTTTCAGCCGGCAAAAGAAAACCTATGCCCGCCATATCGCCCAGGCTATCGTCGCGGGGCGTTTCGACCCGGTTGGACTGGAGAGAATGGACGATGCTGCGGCGCGAGCCGCATTGATCCAACTCAAGGGCATCGGTTCCTGGAGTGCGGACATTTACCTGATGATGGCCCTGCGCCGGCCGGACATCTGGCCGAAAGATGATCTGGCCCTGGCCACAGCGGTCCAGGAGGTCAAAGGACTGGACTCACGTCCCAAACCCGATGAGCTTGAAATCCTGGGTGCCGCGTGGCAGCCGTGGAGAGCCGTCGCCGCACGAATGCTGTGGCATTTCTATCTAAGCACGCGTTCGCGCTCTTGACGGTGTACCGATTTTCTCCCTTTGCTTCTCTTACACCATGAGACTTGAGCCGGGGTTATCCGTGCATCTTTTTTTCGAAGACCCGCACGGCCAGGATGAAACTGATGAGGGCTGAAACGAGCAGCATACCCAGGTAAGCCCAATCCACCTTCCCGCTTAAAAGGGCGATGCGGGCGCCGTCGAAGAGGGCGGTGGTGGGGATGGCTTTGATGTAGGTCAACACGGGTTCCGGGTAAGCGGAAAGAGGGAAGAAGAGGCCGGCTAAAAAGATCATCGGCATGACGACGACCGCCTCAATCCGTCCCAGGTTTTCAGGCTTGTCGATCAGCGTGCCACAGAGGGAGCCGAGACAGGAGAAGGTGATGCAGCCGAGAAAGATAAAGAGGAGATAAACCAGGACAAAAGAAAGGTTGAATTGGAAGCCGGTGAGAAGCAGAAGGAAAAACCCTACGGACAGTCCTTTACAGAGGCCGGAAGTAAACCCGGAGATAATCTTGCCGATGATGATGTCCGTAACCGTGATGGGGTTGACGCGGTACTCATCGATGGTCTTCTGAACGATGCGGTGGAACCACATTCCCCAGGAACCGTCGTCGAAAGCGGCCAGGATGGCGGTCATGGAAATTAAACCGGGGACGACGAAAATCGCGTAGGGCACATTTTCAACATCCTGGATGTAGCCTTTAAGCCCCAGCCCGAAAGTAAGGAAAAAGGTCAGGGGAAAAGCCAAAACCGTGGTCACTTCGGATAGCCAATTCCGCCGCAGGACCCGCATGTCCCGCTGCCAGACGCAAAGAGCCCCGTGCATCATTGGCGCAGCCTCCTTCCGGTCAATTTTAAAAAGACATCTTCCAGGGAGGGTTGCCGGGAAGTAATTCTTTTCAAATGGTTAAGATCAATCTGCTCGACCAGACTTCCCAGGTTTCCCGCTTTCTTCAGACAGATCTGGATCAAGCCGTCGTGGAGAGCGACGCTTTCGACGAAAGGCAGTTTTTGCAAAGCCCCGATATAATCCTCGGTTTTGCCAGAAACTTCAATCTCATAGAACCAGCTACTCTCAGCCATCTCCTTGAGTTGGAGAGAAGTTCCGGAAGCAATCGGTGAGCCATTGTCGATAATCGTGATTTCATCGCAAAGAAAATCAGCTTCTTCCATATTGTGGGTGGTCAGAAAAAGGGTCCTTTTCCCTTTGAGGGAAAGAAAGTAATCCCAGATCGCGCGCTTGGCCTGGGGGTCGAGGCCGGTAGTCGGCTCATCCAGAAAAAGAATCCTCGGATCATGAACCAAGGCCCGGACGACGACCAGCCGCCGTTGCATGCCGGTGGAGAATTTGTTGGGAAACTCTTTCTGTCTTTCGGTCAGCCCCATGAGAGAAAAGAGCTCATCAATCCGCCGGTGGTACGAAGATGGGCTCATGCCGTGCATCTTGGCGTGTAAGATGAGATTCTCCCGCGCCGTGAGGTACCGGTCTAAGTTGTTCTCCTGCGGCACAACTCCGATCAGGCTGCGAACCCTTAATGCCTCCCGAACAACGTCGTACCCTCCGACGGAAGCAGCCCCCGAGGTGGGTTTGAGAAGGGTTGTAAGCATATTCACCAGAGTGGTCTTGCCCGCGCCATTCGGCCCGAGAAGCCCGAAGACCGTCCCCTGGGCGACCGCAAAGGTTACATCCTTCACGGCTACAAGACTTCCGTAAACTTTGGTAACATGTCTGAGCTCAATTTCGTTTTCCACCATCATGATCGCACTTTTTTAAAACCCGATTTAAGATTCCTTTCCCCGCAATTTCCAGGACTCTATTAAACGTTCTCGGAATGACCAAATCCGAAGTTATGATTGAAGGGAGAGAAAAATAGGATAACAGAAGGATGCCTTGAAGGCAAGGAGGGGAGTCTCAGGAAAAAAGACTGGATGGAATCTGCCAAAAAACCACTCGGTGATCAGGGGAAATATTTTCAGCCTTACAAACACAAAATCTTGTGCTAAAATTCCCTTGACACACAATTGTCTTTTTTTATATTTGATCCACCCGGAAGCGAGTTCTTATCAATCGTTTAAGGTTTACCGGGATCCCAAGGACCTCCAGCTTGCCTAAGCCAGAAATGTCAGATTTACTGCCGGCTTATCTTCCACGCAAATTCAAACGCGTTCATCTGGAACTGACCAACCGGTGCAATTTTTCGTGCGTGTTTTGCCCCGACGCAAAGATGACGCGCCAAAGAGGCGTGATGAATGAAGGTTTGGCCAAGTCGGCCCTCGACCAGATTTCTCAGCTCGACCTGGCCGAAAAGGTCACATTTCATGTAATGGGCGAGCCCCTCCTTCATCCCAAGTTCTTTCAGATCCTTGACCACGCGGGGACGCTTAAACTCCCTGTGGGATTGACTACCAACGGCGCTCTCCTCACGCCGGAAACCATACAGAAAATCGCCGGGAGAGACCTGCACCAGATAGATATTTCCCTCCAGACTCGGGACAGGGAGAGCTTTGCAGTCACGCGCGGCAATGGCTTGGATTTCGACCGATACCGGACCCGGCTCCTCGACCTTTTGGCAGCATGCGCAGAGCGGCCTGCGCCCCCCATCTTCAAGATCCGCATCATGACCACCCGTTTCGCCGGAAGGATGCGACGACAACTGCAAATTCCGGACTTCATGGGCACCACGGACGCTCTCCGGAGCACCGTCCTGGAATGGACCGGACTCGTCCGCGAGAGACTGAAAATCGGTCCGGCAGACAGCGAAGACTTGGCCCGGAGGATAAAGAAAATCAATATCTACGGCTGGAACGTAATCGAGATCAGCCCGAAGGTTTTCGTTGAGACCTACGTCCTGACCGATTGGGGCAACTCCTTTGCCCGGGACGGCATTATGGAGGCCAGCTACGGCTACTGCTTCGGTATGAGAGACCATTTTTCAATCCTGTATTCAGGCGATTTGGTGCTTTGCTGCGTGGATTTCGACGGCCAGACCTCTATCGGCAACCTTGGGCAATTGTCACTGGTGCAAATCCTCAATAGTCCCGAGCTGGAGCGCATAGTAAAGGGATTCAAGAAGGGGCGCTTGGTCCATCCATACTGCCGGCGCTGCTTGGGCAGCCATTCTAGGCTGGGCGCCTGGATAAAGCCGGCCGCCTCCATACTTGGATTGAAAGTCCTGAAACCTTTCTTGTATAGGAAGTACAAGTTGTTCGATTGATTCGGGTAGTTCCTTCACTGTAATCTTCCCCGCTTCAACCAAACCTATCAAACCTTTGTTCAGGTCTACGAGGAACGGTTCGAAAGGCCGTACGGCTTCTGGCGGCCTTACCTCCAGAAGGTTATTTACCGCTACCTGGACTGTGGCGACCTGCACCGCGGCTTTGCCCGGGTGAAGTGCCGGGATTGCCACCACGAATATCTTCTGGCCTTTGTAAATTTTCATCAACCCCATTATATGCGAATGAGCCGAACCACCTGTTTGATCATTGCCCCAACGACCTTAAATGGCGAAGGGTTTTAGGCGGGGAGGGACAAAAAAAGTTAAAATATCCTTAGATAATAGATTTGGTATATAATGGATGGTAATCTTTGTTGGCGTCAGGAAAAAAGATTGAAAACCCCGGAATTTTTTAGGCGGCAAGATAGGGTGAAACAGCTTGAGGGGGCTGCTGGGATGCTGTTCGTTATCTCGTCTCGAGGTCCAGAGAGACTCTGTCCAAAAAGCCGCGTCTATTTCCCGGGAGCCAATAGAACTCCTCCAGATGAAGGTTCACCAACCTGTCGTAGGATGATACGTTCGTATAGAGCTTAAGGGAAATGGGATCAAGGATCGAAGGGCCACCTGATCCCCAAAGAAAGTTGCCCGTTATGCGTGTAACGATTTTTTCTCGTTTAATTTTAGGGTACCTGCTCATATTCATTCTGGTATCGGCGATAAGCGGTTACGCGATTTTTCAGTTGCGGCAGTTTGAAACGGTAACTCGTTCTATCCAGGAACTCGACAACCAGATGTTAGAGGCCGAAAAAAGATTGAGCGATTCCCTGCTGTCCCAAATGCGCTACGAGGGAAAATACGTGATCCTGAGGGACCGCGTTCTCTATGATCAATATCTTTTGGCCAGCGATGATTTTAGAAAATACATGAATCAGGCCTTGGACTTGGCAGCTACCGTTCCTCAAAGAGGGATATTGATCAGGATCAAAGCCTATTATGAAGGTTACCAATCCTTGATTACGGAAGAAATGAAATTCGTGCAGGCCAATCGGCCCTATGATCAAGAGTGGTATAAAAGGGAAAAAGAAAAAGCAGTGGACCGGGTTCTGGAGACCCTGAAGACGCTGGCGGCGAATTCGAGGCAAAACACCTTTGATAAAATAAAAAATCTGGGAGAGGTTGGAGCCGAAGCCCGGCGCGTAGCGATACTCATGGCAATTTTGGTTCTTTTGGGTGTCCTCACGATCTCCTTTTTTATAACCCGCTCCATTACCAAACCCATTTCCGTCTTGATTGATAAAACCCGGGAAATTGCCACGGGGGTTTTCAAGGGGGACTTACACCTTCCTTCGCCGCCGGAGATAAAGGAATTGAGCCAGGCCGTTAATTTTATGTGCGATCGCCTTAGGGCGATGGATCAGATGAAGTCCGATTTCTTCTCGATGATGTCCCATGAGTTGCGTACCCCCCTGACGTCGATCAAGACGGGAACCGGCATGCTTCTCCTTGAAAGCGAGGGGGAAATAACCAAAGAGCAAAAAGATATTCTGGATATCATCTCCAGGGAGAGCGAGCGGTTGATAGGCTTGGTGAATTCCATCCTGGATCTTGCCAAAATGGAAGCCGGAATGATGGTTTTACGCTATACGCCTACAGACATGGGGTCTTTGATTCATCAGGCGATTACCGAAATCAAACCCTTAGCCATGCACAAGGAGGTCCGCCTGCAAATAGAAAATTTTCCAAGTTTACCCGCGATACGGATGGATCGAGAAAGGATTCTGCAGGTGCTCAGGAATTTTATAGGAAATGCCGTCAAATTCACCCCGATGGGCGGCCAGGTTACAGTTGCGGCCGCTCCGAAAGAAGGAACCCTGGAGGTTTGTGTGAAGGACTCCGGACCGGGGATCCCCAAGGAAAATCTGACGATCATCTTTGAGAAATTCCAGCAAGACCCCCTGCAAATATCGAATCCGATGAAGGGAAGCGGGTTGGGGTTAGCTATCGCCAAGCATATTATAACGGCTCATGGGGGTAAAATATGGGCAGAGAGCGGGCCCGGGCAGGGCAGTTCATTTTTCTTTGTATTACCGGCCTGATCTTTTTCCTTTTATCCGGTTGTACAACCCTGCAAAAACTATTTATTCCGCCGCCAGGAGTTCCTGAGGAAAAGGTTGAAAAGCAACCAGAACCCCCGCAACCAGAGTTCGAAGGACTGGAGCGAGCCGTACAACAACTCCCGCAACCAGAGTTCGAAGGACTGGAGCGAGCCGCCCAACTTTTTAAGCAAGGGGATTATGAGGGTTCCCTGAAGGAGAACCAGAAGGTTTTATCTCGTGCGGGCAAAAATCTCCCGGGAGACAGGGCCCTTTTCAACATCGGGCTGATCTATGCCCACGGCGAATATCCCAAAAAGGACTATGAAAACTCCCTCCTCTTTTTCAGTAATGTCATAATGGACTACCCCCAGAGCCCTTTGGCCGAAGAAGCGAAAATCTGGATCCGCGTGCTCCGCGAAAATGAAAAATTGAAGGAGGTGATCGAAGATTTCCAAGAGATTCAAAAACAACAAAAACATCTGCCAACACCCCTTGAAGAACTGGAGCGAGCGGCGCAACTTTTCAAGCAAGGGGATTATGAGGGTTCCCTGAAGGAGAACCAGAGAGTTTTATCCCGTGCAGGCAAAAATCTCCCGGGAGACAGGGCCCTTTTCAACATCGGGCTGATCTATGCCGACAGGGAAAACCCCAAAAAGGACTGCGAAAAGTCTCTCCTCTTTTTCAATAAAATCATGACGGACTACCCCCAGAGCCCCTTGGTTCATGAAGCGAAGATCTGGGTCCGGGTGCTCCGCGAAAATGAAAAATTAAAAGAGGTGATTGAAAAGTACAAAGAGGTGGATATTGCCGTGGAAGAAAAACAGAGAGAAAGATCGAGATAAGAGTAAGATGCACCAAACTCAAATTCTAAAGCAGGAGGTTTTTCATGAACGAAGGAGATCATACCAGGCCATCATAAAGGAATTAAAAGAGACCTGAAATTTATTGATTTTCAGGGTTAAATCGGCTATTTTAAAAATAATCCATGAAACCTTTCGTAACTTTTAAATATGGTACTTTCTGTATCACATGATCGAAATGAGGAAACCCCCGAGGCCAAGGCTCGGTGGTTTCAATCTCTTTCTCTCGCTGAGCGGATGGAGATGCTCTGCGAGTTCACCGATTTCTTCCTATCCGTGAACCCCCAACTTCTGGACGTAAAGGATGCTCAACCGATTAATAGGCGTATTCGCATCGTTGCAAAAAAAATGATGTAAAGTATCTGGTAATCGGAGGCATCGCAGCCATTCTCCACGGCGTGCCGAGAGCCACTTTTGATCTTGATATTTTGATCGAAGCAACTCCTGAAAATGCCCGGAAATTGTTGGACGCCCTCTTGGAG
>Ga0299915_10002376_pt1 | contig 13773 bp, 12 predicted proteins | sample RVTome_13_FD_200263 | JGI IMG/M metagenome (GOLD analysis project Ga0299915, IMG submission 200263) | Soil microbial communities from uranium-contaminated site in the Upper Colorado River Basin, Wyoming, United States - RVT92D227 (version 2) ...
GACGAGTCGCTCGGGCCATGGATGTTGGTCTCCACCACGGTGCAGTCGACTCGGAGCTTGTTGCCGTCTTCGATCTCGGCGGCGATCGCGTGCTCGATGAGAAGCACGTTGATCCTCTCGAGCGTGAGCGGCTCCACCTTCTTGACGTTTCGCTGGAGCGTCTTCGACGTTGGAATCTTCTGCGTGATGCCGATCCGGCAAAACGCCCGGTAGGTCGTGGAGTCGGCGAGGTGGAACGCGAGCTCGTCGTAGCTGAACGAGCCGAGCTGCTTCACCACCATCGCGCGCAAGACTTGTTCGCCGCTCATTCCCTCTCGGCCCTTCGAAGAACTCCGCCGGCCGACGAGGTCACTGAGCACCCACCTCGCGGCTTCCGGATGCGCGTCGAGGATCTGGCTCATCGCTTCGAGCTCGCGGGAGCGGACGTGCGTGTGAAATGCAGGGACGAGATCGAGCTGATCCGGTAGAGTGCGGCGCATCGGGGACCTCGGGTGATGAGGACGTTAAGCACCCGCAAAACTCGGGGGCCCCGATGCTTATTTCCGGAATCGTCGTCGGGAATTCGCCTTTCGGCTCGCGTACTTGGGCTTTTTGATCCGCGAACTAGTTAGTCCCCAGGTTGCTCCTGCCAGACCTGGACGTCCTTACGCACACGCGACCGTGGGTATTTCGTGGCGAGCTGCGTCCGCAAGTAGGTCGTCATGACATGACTCCGCAAGTCGGCACGTGCGTCGTCACGCGCGTCCTCGATGCGCCTGTTCTGCTTCTTGACTTCGCGTCCGCTTCGTTGTCCTGCGACATCTGAAAGGCGAAAACACTATCAAATTCGCAGTATCTCGACCATCTCCGTTCGAGGCTGCGCTCGCGTGGGTCTCGAAGAACGCAGTCCAGGTGAACGAGCACGCGGCGCTCGTCGTTGAAGAGCTCTTCGACTGTATGGAAGCGACCGATGCCCCAATTCCGAACCGAAGTACTTCACCTGCACGAGGCGGTTTACCCGAGGACGTCGGGGCGGTTCGGAGCGAGCCAGCCGGCGAGCGTGGCGGACAGGCCGAGCACGAGCTCGGGTGCGCGGCGCGCGGCGGCGGCGAAGGTCTCGCGATCGATCTCGAGCACGTCGGCGGGACCGTCGGTGACGACGGTCGCGGCGCGCGGCGCGTGCGTCAGGACCGCGAGCTCGCCGACGACCCCACCGGCTTCGATCTTGCGCGCGGGTGCGGGGTCGCGACGGGCGAGCAGCGTGCCCTTCGCGACGACGAACATCGAGTCGCCGGCGGCGGCGGTCACGAACAGCTCGCCCTCGACGGTGCGTAGGGTGGCCTGCTCGGCGAGCGCGGCGAGTGCGGGCCCGGCGACGGTCGCGAACAGCGGGGGCCTGCGGAGCGCGACGAGCGCGGGCTCGAGCGAGGCCAGCTCGCCGGCACACAGGCGCGCGAGCCAGGGGTCGTGCGCGGCGAGCAGCTCGGGGGAACCGGCGCGCGGCGAGGCCGGCCGCAACCAGCGCTCGATCACGGCGAGGATCTCCGCGCGGCCTGCCTGGAGCTCCTGGATCACGTCGAGCGCCCGGCGGCGATCGGGCTCGCGACCGACGATCAGCCGGCGCGCGGTCGCGGTGAGGGCGGTCGGATCGCGGCCCGCCGCCGCGACCTCGACGGCGGCGGCCCACATGAGGCGAGCGACGCATCCGCGCGTGGCGAGCTCGAGCTCGTGACGGGCGCACGCCGACCATTCGGCGCCGGCGTCGCGGGCGTCGAGGTGCGCGACGAGCGCGGCGAGTGCGGCCCGGTGTGCAGCCGCGATCGGCGCTGCGGGCAGTACGCCGCCGCCGCGGGCGACGGCGAGGGCCGTGCGAAGTGCGGCGTGTGCGACCTCGGGATCCGGATCCGCGAGCAGCGCGGCGACGGCGACGGTGGCCGCCGGTGCCCCGGCGAGCGCGCGGGCGATCGAGAGCCGCGCGAGCGGCGAGCACCCGGCGAGGTGAGCCGCGAGGTGTGCGGTGCCGGGCTCGTCGAGCTCGCCGATCGCGAGCACCGCCTCGGGCACGCCGGCTCGCAGCGCGTCGTCGAGGATCGACATGGTCGAGGCAGGGCCGACGCGTGCGATGACGGCGAACGCGCCGGGCCGCTGGCCCGGCTCACTTGCCGCTTGGCGCAGGATCGCGTCGAGCTTCGGGTCGGACAGCTCCGGTTCGATCGCAACGGCGGCCGGCTTCGACGCGTCGGAGCTGGAGCTCGCACGCAGAGCTCCGGCGGCCGCGGCCGCATCGCGAACCCGCTGCGCGCGGACGAGCGCGACCGCCCAGCCCGGATCGCGAGCGCACAGGATCGCGATCTCGGCGGCGAGGCCCTCACCGCCATGCAGCGTTCGCTCGGCGCTCCGCACCGCATCGGCGACCTCGCGCGACAGCGCGGCACGCGAGCGGCCGCGCTCGAGCCCGCCGTCATCGCCGGCAGTCGCGAGCGCCTTGAGCCCGAGCGAGAGCGCGCGATCGTCATCCTCGATCTTGACGGCGGCGCGGAGCTCGCGCAGCAACGTGGGAGACGGCGCGCGCCCGAGCTGATCGAACAGCGCGGCGCGCACCGCGGGCTCGTCGTGGCGGAGGTGCTCGCCGAGGTCGGTCGCGTCGACGCGGGCGCGGGCGAGCGCGGCCCGGGCGAGCGCGGCCGTGCGCGGGTCGTCATCGCCTGCGACGTGGGTCCACCGCTCGAGCGTGGCGAGATCGATGCGGCTCGGATCATCGCGCCGCTGCTGTGCCTTGATGCCGAGCGGCGCCGCGAGCGCGGCCTGGAACCGGCGGGCCGCGACCTGCGCGCAGATCCACCACGCGATCGCGATCGTGATCGCGGCACCGGCGAGCCGGACGGGATGGTCGCTCGCGCCGGGGCCGGCGACGAGCAGCAGGAGCGCCGCGAAGGCAGCCCCGGCGGGCCACAACGCTCCACGCAAGAGGACCTTCCAGCGCGCACGCGGGCCGGGCGGGAACGCCGAGAGGCTGACCTCTTGCGCGGTGCGCGAGGTCGCGAGGCGGAGGACCTGATCGGAGGTGCGCGTGCCGGCGATCCCCACGAGGCCCGGGACCATCGCGAACCCGAGGTACCAGAGGACGACGATGGTGGGGTGAATGCTGGCGGTCGTCGGGAGGCTGCGCGTGACGAGCAGGCGCGGGACCGCGGTCGCCTGGAGGAGCAGCAGGATCGCGTTCGTGCCGCCGTAGAACAGCAGGAGCGCGACGGTGAACGTCTCGTCCTTGTACTGGCTCTTGAGCTCGGCGAGGAACTGGAAGTCGATCACCGTCGCGACGATGCCCTCGAGCAGCGCGACCGCGACGAGGCCTCGCAGCAAGCGCTTCTGGATCTCGCCGAGGCCCTCGGGCGTGCCCGCCGGCGCCGTCGCGCCCGGTGCACCACCGACCGCGAGCGCGCGGTCCTGGGCGATCGCGAGCACGAGCACGAGCACGGTGACGCCGGCGCCGAGGTACGGCAGCGCATCCTGTCGGATCTGGAGCGCCCCGGCGCCGAGGCCCGCGACCATACCGCCGGCGGTGACGGCGGCGCCGGCGCGCGGCAACATCCGCCGAGCGTCGCGCCCGGCCACCGCGGCGGCGACGCGATTCCACAGCGCGAGACCGACGACCTGCGACACCGCGGCGAGCGCGACCACGAGGAGCACCGGCGGTGCGCCGGCTTGCAGCAGCGAAGGTGCGGCCACCGCCGCGCCACCGAGCACGAGCAGCAGCGCGACGTCGACGACGCGCGTGTGGGCGCGGCGCGTGATGAAGTCATAGCCGAGCGTGGCGACCGCGAAGCCACCCGCGTTCGCGACGAACAGCCACGGCAGCTCGGTCTTCGCGTAGGTCTGGAGGAACGCGGCCTCGGCGTAGGCGCGCAGCGCGACCGCGACGAAGTTGGTCAGCAGCACCATCGCGGCGCCGAGGATGTAGGCGCGGCGGTTCACGCGCCGTCCAGCAGCAGGCGGGCGAGGGCGGCCGCGATCGCCGAGAGCGCCGCCGGATCCTCCTCGAGCACGTCGCGGATGTCGTCGAGGGCGAGCGCGAGGACCGTGCTCGGGCGATCGGCAACCGCCTCGACGACCGGCGTGTTCGGGGCGACCACGCGCACGAGCCCGACGATGTGGCCGGCCGATGCGCTGCCGCCGTGCCGCTTCATCGAGCTCGCGGTCGAGTCGATCGCCGCCTCACCCCGCGCGACGACGGCGAGCGAGCCTTCCGCGACCACCCACACCGTGTCGTCGGTGGTGCGCCGCTCGCCGGGCTCGAGCTCGCTCGCTCGCGCACGTTCGGCGAGGCGGATCACCACCGCGGGCGCGAGCTCCGCGAACAACGCGCATGCCGCGAGCGCGCGGGCTCGCTCGAGCAGATCCATGATGAGCTCGCGGTCGTTACTGCTTCTTCGCGAGGATCCGCTTCTGGTTCGCGACGATCCTCGCCTGATTCGCGAGCACCAGATCGAGCTTCTTCGCGTTGCCGCCGAGCGTCTTCTGGTTCGCGAGCACCAGATCGAGCTTCTTCTGGTTGCCGGCGATGCGGGTCTGGTTCGCGAGCACCTGGTCGAGCTTCTTCTGGTTGCCGGCGATCGTTCGCTGGTTCGCGAGGACCTGATCCAGCTTCTTCTGGTTGCTGGCGATGCGCGCCTGGTTCGCGAGCACCGTATCGAGCTTCCGCTGGTTCGCGACGATCTGCTTCTGGTTCGCGACGATCTCGCCCAGCCGCTTCTGATTGCCGGCGATCTTGTCCTGGTTCGCGAGGATCTTCGCCTGGTTCGCGATGATCTTCGCGAGTGCCCCCTGGTTGCCTTTGATCTTGTCCTGGTTGGCCAGGATCTTCTCCTGGTTGGCAATGATCGTTGCCTGGTTGCCGCGGAGGCTGTCCTGGTTCTCCAGGATGCGACCGCTGTTGTCGCCGTTGGTCATGGTCTCGAGCATGGTGGGTCCCCTTGCAGCGCAACCGGCGCCGCGGCTCGTATCTTTGGCAGCGCGCGACAAACATTCAAGAGTGGGTGCCACGAGATCGTTGAGCATTTCGGCGTCCGGGCGAACCCTGCACGCCTCCCCGAGGGGCGTTGCAGGGCAGGGAGGGCTGCGCGATGATCGGGTCGTGCGCTGGATCCTCCTCGCGTCGCTTCTCGCGTGTTGCGACAAGGCCGAGCCGAGGGCGGTCGAGATCAGGCCCGAGATCACGGCGCCCACACCCGCACCGGTCGCACCGAAGCCAGCCGACGAGATGGACGAGAAGATGCGGCACTGTCCGCTCGCGATCGAGGGCGCGACCACCGAGCTCGTCGACGTCGAGACCGGCATCCGCCTCGACGTCAAGGCGCCGGCACCCAAGATCGAGGAGGTGCGGCGGCGAGCCCACCATCTCGTCGACTTCGCGGCGAAGCGTCACGTGAAGGGAACGCACGGCGCATTCGACGGCAAGGGTGGTGGCAGGATGAAGAACTGCCCCGTCGTCACCGACGACGTCACGATCGCCGTCGAGGACACCTTCGAGGGCGTCCGGATCTCGGTCATCACGACGGCCGACCGGGTCGCGAAGCTTCAGCTCGAATCACGCGAACGCGCGGCGAAGTTTCCGTTCGTCGGCGCCACGATCACGGGGCTGACCGCAGGCAAATGACGACATCTCGCTGCAACAACCGCGGCCGGAGTCTTGCTGCACCTCGGACCAGCCCCATGGAGCTTCGAGCCAAGTACCTGATCGGAGCGTTCATCGTCACGAACCTGTGGGGTCCCGACGCCCGCGCCCAGGAGCCTGCGGGCTCCGAGACAACCGCGACGGCCACGGCCATGGACCCATCCGACGCGGAGCTCCTCCGGCTCGCCGAGCCGATCGAGGTGTTCGCCGAGCGCCCCGACAAGCCGTTCGATCGCGACACCCAGGTGCGACTCACCGGCGAGCAGCTCGCCCAGCGTGGCGCGGTCGATCTGGCCACCGCCCTCGCGCTGCTCCCCGACGTCTCGGTGCGCGACGCCGGCCGCGGCGGCTTCAACATCGACATCCGCGGCGCGCGCAAAGGCGCCGTCTCGATCTTCATCGACGGCGTGCTCGTGAGCGATCCGTACTACGGGACGTTCGACGTCTCGACGATTCCGATCACCGACATCGTCCAGATCCGGGTCTCGACCACGCCGCAGTCGCCGCTCGATGGCCCGGGCGGACCCGGCGGGGTGATCGAAGTGCACACGCGCGACGCGATCGGCAGCCAGGTCGTGGTCGCACGCGTCACCGGCGATTCGCTGCCGAGCTTCGGCATGTCGGGCACCGCGCGCGCCGCGCTCGCGAAGCACCTCGCGCTGCGGATCGCGGCGTCCGGCCTCATGGGCGCGCGCGATCTCGAGCTGCCGATGAACGCCTCGCTCGGCGAAGCGCGCCGCGCGGCCACCGGCTCCTCGCGCCTCGAGTATCGCAAGGGCGAGCTCCGGCTCGTGCTCGACGGCTTCCTCGACGATCGCCACTACATCGCGCCGCCGAGCGACACCGGCGCGATCCTGATGATCGATCGCGAGACGACGACGCGCGCCTCGGTGAAGGCGGACCAGAAGGCCGGCAAGCTACAGCTCCAGGCCCAGAGCTGGGTCCACCATCTCGCGCGGCGGTCGCGCTACTTCCTCGATCCCGCGCTCACGAACCAGCTCCAGCTCGAGAATCTCGAGGCGACGCGCGTCGGCGGGATGGCGCTCGCGACGCAGCCCTTGTTCAAGGACCTCCGGTGGGCCGCATCGGTGACCTTCGATCGCGAGCAGGCGCGCGTCGCGAACATGGGCGGGGAGGTGAGCCAGGGCGACATCACGATCCTCGAGCCCGCCTTCGGCCTGCAGTACGAGCGCAAGCGGCTGCGGCTCGATGCCTCGGCGGGCGTTGCGGTGCCATTCGGCGTCGGCGCCGATCCGTGGCCCGAGGGCAAGCTCGTCGGCAAGTACCGGCCCGTGCAGGACCTCGAGCTCACCGCGACCGGCGGCTACAAGGGTCGCGTGCCGAGCTTGCGCGAGCGCTTCGATGCCGCGACCGGCAATCCCGAGCTCGGCCCGGAGTACGCGCGTCATGCCGAGGTCCGCATGATCTGGGAGGGTTTGCGCTCGGCCGCGCTCGGTTCGGTCGACGATCCGGCGCCGCGCGTTCGCCTCGAGGTCGCGCCGTTCACGCGCAAGACCACCGGCTCGTCGCGCGTGTCGCTCGACACCGGCAAGCTCGAGAACCTCGACGACGTGTTCTTCTACGGCATCGATCTGCAGGCGCGCGTCGCGGTCGTCCGCGGGATCGAGGTCGGCGGCTCCTATAGCTACATCAAGGCGTGCCAGCTCGACGCGAAGGCCGGCTGCGGCAAACCCGAGGCCGAGCTGGGCGGCGCCGACCCCCTCGATCGCTTGCCACACCACCGGGCCGACGCGTTCGTGCAGGTCTTGCCGCACAAGATGATCTCCGCGATCGCGCGCGTGAAGTTCTACGGCGAGTCGATCGACAAGGCGATGACGACCGATGGCATCGTGCTCGGCGATCGCCCGCTCCTCGAGGCCAACGTCAGCGCCCAGCTCTCGAAGCAGTACCTCGGCGTGCTGCGCATCGATGATGCGCTCGACGTTCGCCCCGAGACGCGCACGGGCTTCCGCACGCCGGGCCGCGTCGTGACGTTCGTGTTCCAGGGCACCTGGGAGTAGAGGTCGGGCCAGATGCGCGATTCGTGCAACGCTGTTTTTCGGTCACAGCCGGAGCTGCGAAGCTGCTAGGTTCGCGCGCGATGCGCGACATGATCCGGACCACGTTCATCCTCGTCCTGGCCCTGGCTGCATGCGGTCCTTCGGGACGCGACACCGGCGGCGACGACACCGACGGCGGCAACAACAGCGGCGACGACGGCAACAGCAGCGCGAACTGCTCCGAGGAAGCCAAGCTCGTCTACACCGTCGATCAGAACAACGTGCTGTCGACGTTCAACCCGATCACGAAGACGTTCATGGATCTGGGCACGCTCAGCTGCCCGGCACAGTTCCTCGCGACGCCGTTCTCGATGGGCATCGATCGCAACGCCGGCGCGTGGATCCTCTACAGCTCCGGCGAGCTCTTCAACGTCGACACCGAGACGCTCAACTGCACGAAGACCGCGTGGGCTTCGCCGAGTGGCCTCATGCAGTTCGGGATGGGCTTCTCCACCGACACCGCCGGAGGCACGACCGACACGCTGTTCATCGCCGGCGGCGTCGGCCCGACGCAGCCGACCTCGAGCCTCAACAAGCTCGACACCGGCTCGCTCGCACCGAGCCCGGTCGGCACGGTGACCGGCTGGCCCGAGCTCACCGGCACCGGCAACGCCGAGCTGTGGGGCTTCTTCCCGAGCGCCACGACCAGCCCGCGCGTCGAGAAGATCGAGAAGACGACCGGCTCCGCCGCGCAGACCTTCAGCCTGCCGACGCTCGGCGGCGAGCCCACCGCATGGGCCTTCGCGTTCTTCGGTGGCGACTTCTTCGTGTTCCTGATGAAGGACCTCGAGACGTCGACGACCGTCTATCAAGTCGACGGCACGAACGGCAGCATCAAGGGCATGACCGCGACCGGAACCCGCACGATCGTCGGCGCCGGCGTCTCGACCTGCGCGCCCGTCGTGATCCTGTAGCTCCCTAACGCAGCGCGAGCGCCTCGCCGAAGGCGACGGCGAGCTGCTTGCGGGTCACCGCGGAGACCTGGCGCCCGACGAGCTCGAGGCGTTCGAGCCGCCGCAGCCTGAGGGGCCTGGCGGATCAGGCTCTGGAAGCAACCCTCGTCGAGCTCGCCGTGACGAAACGCGAGCCGGCGAGCGTGCCGCGCGAGCGGCGAGCCCGGCAGCTCGTCGACGACGAAGCGCATCGCCATCGGCGGCAGCGCGAACGAGAGCGCGACGAGGCCGGGCCCGAAATCGCGGTGCAACAACGGTCCGAAGCTGGCCGCGACATGCTCGATCCGCTGCGCGCCGAACGCGATCTCGAGGTCGGCGAGGCGCGGCCAACGCGCGTTGACGATGCGCCTCGTGTCGTCGACCCGCAGCCCGGTCGCCATGAACCGCCGCACGCACGGCAGCTCGATCTCGCCGAGCTGCGTCTGATCGCCGTCGAGCTCGAGCACCTCGAGGCGCGGAAATGCCGCGTACAGCGGCGTCACGTCGTGGATGTTGATCGGCCCGTCGATCCACGGATTGCCGAGGTTCGCGCCCTCGTGCACCGCGAGCTCGGTGAGCCGCGGAAACCTCGGGGCGAGCCGCGCGAGCTCGGCGAGGATCGGCGCCATGTCACCGTCGCCGTCCAGCTGCACCGCGCTGATCTGGATTCGCCGAAGCAGCCGCGCCGCGGGCTCGGCGGCGAGCCGGGACAGCACATCGAAGCGCTCGTCGCCGTGGTAGTTGCACGCGATCGTGTCGACGAAGCCGAGCCGCCACGTGTAGCTCAGCCGGAGCTTGGTCGCGAGCACGCCGGCGAGCCGTTGCTCCTGCTCGGCGATGCGGATGCGCTCGCGCCGCGCGAGCTCGGGCGTGTCGCGCGTCAACCGCTCGGTCGCCACGACGATCAGCTCGCCGCGCAGATCGCCGCGCTCGATCAGCTGATCCGCATACACCCGCAGCGTCTCGGCATCGCCATCGGCGGGCAGGGCCGCGAGGCGATCGAGCAGCTCGTCGAGCATCGAGATCGTCTCAGCCGGCCGAGGTGCCAATGCTTCGAATGTCTGGTGACCCCATTGGGACTTGAACCCAAGTTTTCGCCGTGAGAGGGCGACGTCCTAACCGCTAGACTATGGGGCCGGTGCGAAGGGGCACGTTCTACCCGTCGAGGTTCGAACGGTCAAGCCTTCCGTGGTTCGGGGACATGGATTCGAACCATGATAGTCAGATCCAGAGTCTGACGTCCTACCATTAGACGATCCCCGAGTGAGGTACTTTTCCTAACGGGCCCGAGGAGTTTCGTCAAGCCGTGAACCGATCGCGGATCGAGGGACGAAGAAGATCAAGGTCTTGCCGCCGGTGCGCATCACGTGGATCGCGAGCCAGCTCGTGGCGGCCGTGGTGCTGATGAACCGCGTGAGCTCGATCGCGCGCACGCGATAGGGCCCGATCTGCCGGACGGTGATGCCGCGGCGCGCGAGCTCCTTGGCCAGGAAGTCGGTGGTGTCGCGAAGCCCTCGGGTGGAGACGAGCTGGCCGCTCGCATCGGCGCGCGTCCCGGGCGGAAGCTTGAGGTCGGGCGGCGCGGCGGCAGCGCGCGAGATCACCGCGCAGAACGCAGCTGCCAGGACCAGGACCCGCACGCGAAACCATGTAGCATGCCCGCCCGGAGGAAACTGATGCGTACCGCCATGACTCTGCTCGCTTTATCGCTCGCGCTCTCGGCCACGGCCGCGTGCAAGAAGAAGAAGCCCGTCGACAGCGCAGCGGGTTCCGGTTCCGAGACGATGGCAGGGTCGTCGATGGCAGGGTCGTCGATGGCGGGCTCGGCGGCGGCGGGTTCCGGATCGGACACGATGGCGGGCTCGGGCTCGGACACAGGCTCGGGCTCGGGATCGGCTGCCGAGGTGGCGATGCCGCGCCAGGCGGGCAACTGTCCGAGCACGGTCTACGGCTCGACCACGAAGGCCGAGCTGAAGGGAAAGGACGTCATCCTGACCATCACCGCGACCGACAAGGACGCGATCGCCGCGATCCAGAAGCGCACCGAGGAGCTGTTGAAGGAGAAGGCAGAAGGCGGCCCCTCGGGTTCGACGCATGACCAGAAGGGCTCCTTCGGCGGGGGCAAGGGGATCTGCCCGGTCTACTGGACCGAGGGCGGCGCGGCGAAGGCGAAGCAGGATGCCAAGGGCATGGTCGTCACGATCACTCCGAAGGAGAAGCCCGAGGAGCTGAAGGCCACGATCGACGACCGCATCACGAAGGCCGCCGACTGGCTCAAGACGAACGTCCCGGCCGGCGACCAGGGCAACAAGGGCGGGGTCGGCGGAGGCAAGGGCGACCACGGCTCGACGCACTCCGGTAGCGGTGACGCCAAGGGCAAGGATCGCAAGGAGGGCAAAGGCGGCGGTGCAGGGACGGGCGGCGGTGGGGGCAAGGGCACCGGCGGCGGCGGCGAGAAGGGGAGCGGTAGCGGCACCTAGCCTGTGTCAGCGTGAGTGCCGCCACGGCGAGTGCCGGTGAGCGCGGCCGCTCGCGAGATCGGCGTAGACTCGGGTCGATGTCGTCGATCCGATCCATTGGATTTGTCGTGCTCGCGGTGTTCGCGGTGGCGTGCGGTGACGACGGGGCGCCGCTGGGACCCATCGATGCCGGGCCGCTCGATGCGTTCGAGCCGCCGTGGTGGACGCCGGAGCCCGGTGAAGCGGCGAACTGGGACATCCAGCTCGTGGCACCGTTCAACGTCGTCGCATCGGCGCGCGCGATGTACGACCTCGATCTGTGGGACGTCACGACTGCCGAGACGATCACCTACGACGACAGCTCGACGGTGACGGTGCCAGCGGGTTCGCTGGCCGGCAAGATCGCAGAGCTCCAGGCCGCCGGCGGGATCGTGGTGTGTCACGTCGACCTGGGAGCGATCGCGCTCGACGATCCCGACGCGAGCAAGTTCATGGGGTTCGAGGTGACTCCCCCCGACCGCCCGACCGCCCCCACAGTGGGGAGCGTGATCGGATGGAGCGTCGTCGGCGATCCCAACAAGCGGTACCTCGATCTCCGGACCGCGAGCCGGCCGCTGTGGGAAGCGATCATGTTCAAGCGACTCGATCTCGCGAAGCGACTCGGCTGCGACGGGATCGACGCCGCGTGGATGGACCAGATCGATCCCGGGTTTCCGCTCGTGATGAGCGGGGCGGACAACGACCTCACGAACTACTTCCGCGAGGTCGTCGGACAGCTCCACCAGCGCGAGCTCTCGGCGGGGTTGCGCGTCGTGTCGATGGTGGGCAAGACGTTGAGCGACGGGTTCGTCGAGTCCTACGACTTCGCGATCGACGAGCGATGCGCGGAGTTCAAGGACTGCGACTTTGTCCGGCGGTTCGCCCAGGAGCGCAAGGCGATCTTCGGCCTCGACTACGAGACCGACGGAGTCACCGACCGCGACCTCGACGGCGAACCGGACGGCATCAGCTTCGCGAGCGCGTGCACGCGGATGAATCTGCCGATGGACTGGATCCACAAGGACGCGGACGCGGCCTTCCGACCCAGCAGCAGCTACCACAAGCGTCAGTCGGAGTGCCTGTAGCGCATCACAGCCGCTCGGAACGATCGTCGGCCGGTAGATTGGTCTTCGCTGCGGGGGCGGCGAGCGCGGCGATTCGCTTCAGCATCTGCCGGCGGAGGTCTTGCTGCATCTCCTTCTGCACCTCCGGATCGATCAGCGCCTTGTCGCTCTTCTTCATCGCCCACTCGGTCTTCGCGGGATCGTTGCCCCAGAAGAACACCATCACGCAGCTCACGTTGCCGTTCGTGTCGTAGCGAAGCGCGCGCGCCCCGACGTTGCCGCGCTTGAAGTCCTTCACCCCGAGCGGGATCGGCGTGTCGACCAGATCGACGTGGTAGACGAGGTAGAACGGCGCGGAGAGCAGCTGTGCTGCGGCCTGGCGCCGCAAGGTCACGTCCTTGGAGTCGATGATCGTGCGTGCCGCAGGACTGTCGACCTCCGTCGGGTTCACCCACTCGGCGACCTCGGGCCGCTTGATCATCTCCTGCTCGGCGAGCTCGATGAGCGTCCGGCGCGTCAGCGTGGCACCGCCGAGGAGCTGCTCGAACTTGCACTCGGGAGCACCCGCCGGCACGGGAACGTTCCTGAGCATCGTGGTCGCGAGCGTCGTGACTCGCGCCGGATCCGCTTCGGGCAGCTTCGCCGCCGGCTTGCTCGAGCAACCGCCCGCGCACGCCAGCGCCACGAGCGCGATGCCGAGCTCACGCACTGATGATCGTCCCAACATCTTCTCCCTTCAACGCGGCCAGCACCTGACCGGGCTTGAGGCCATTGACGATCTGGAGCTCCTTGCACCACCGCGCACGCGGCAGGTATTCGATCACGACCCGCTCGAGGATGAGATCCGGCAGCCCGCGCGCGGTGAGCTCCTTCGCGGTGATGCGAGGGATGTGGGTCGCCGCCGGGTTCTTCTTCGGATCGTCGGTGTAGAGGCCGTCTTCGTCCTTGATGAAGATCGCGCGGGCCGATCCGAGGAACTCGGCCGACAGGAACACGCCGGCGTCGGTGCGATGTGGTGGGATCCGCGAGCCCGCCTCGCGCTTCTCCCAGTAGCCGAACGGGGGCATGCCGCTCATCACTGGAATGCAACCCATTTGCAAGTACAACGGCAGCTTCTCGAAGTCGTCGGGCAGCATGTAGATGCCGCCGTGCTTCGCGAGCAGCATCTGCAGCATCCGCGCGTTCTGCATCGGGATGTACTTGCCGAGGGTCGCGACCACACCGGTCGGCATCTCGAGCTCCGAGGCGATCGAGTAGATGTGGCGCGCGCGGGTTCCACCACCGGCCAGAACCACGATCTGGATGCCAAGCTTCCGCGCTTCGATGATCTCGTCGAGAATCGGAAACAACGCGGCGCGTCCTCGATCGAGGACGCTCTGACCGCCGACCTTCACGACCCGGACATCGGGCATCACCGCGATCGGCCGGTAGTCGATCGCGCTGCTCGGGCCCGTGAGGGTCGAGCCGGAGAGCGTCGACTCGATCGTACGGCGCTCGCTCATCGATCCCACGGGGCGGCGCCCCCCCCCCCCCGCCGCGCCCGGAGGGTCCCCCCCCCCCCGCATC
>Ga0299915_10002377_pt1 | contig 13771 bp, 11 predicted proteins | sample RVTome_13_FD_200263 | JGI IMG/M metagenome (GOLD analysis project Ga0299915, IMG submission 200263) | Soil microbial communities from uranium-contaminated site in the Upper Colorado River Basin, Wyoming, United States - RVT92D227 (version 2) ...
ATAGTAATGGCAATCTTTGCTGATAAAGTCGGTCTTATAAATTTATCAGAATATAAAGAAAAAGAGGTGAAAAAACGGGATTCTTAGAGTGGTTATGGGCTCCAGCTCATGTCTCAAGAGAAGTTAATTACCTTTATTTCTTGATTGTACTAGGTATCACATTAACTGTTCTTGGCGTTGCACTTTACACCAGGAATAAAAGAGCAGTTAGAATGTTTGTCTTTGCTATGGGCATTTGGGCACTTATAGAAGGAATAGGGTTAGTAACAGGAATGCGCATCTATACGCCACCAGAAGACAACGTCGCTATTTTTTTCTTTGTTGCTTTTATTGAGGATCCAGGTTGGGTTTGCCTTGGTTACATGATAGCAGAGCAGATTTTTAAAAGAATGAATTTGAATAAAAAATAAAAGGATGTTGTTTTTATACTACAAAAATAACCATAGTAATAAAAACAATCCAAACGAAAAGAGACTAGACATAAAAAATTTGTGGTCCATCACCCAATATCTTTCCATCCCAGATTCTCCTCAAAACTAATATCAATTAATTGTTTATAAACTTAACACTTTTTTAAACCAAAAAAGAAAATTTTAAACAAGAAAAATAACTCTATACATTTAGATAAATATTTTTTTCTATATACCCTTTTTTTTCTTGGCAGCCTTTATTAAACCATCAAAAAGCGGTGAAGGTCTCATGGGCCGTGATTTAAACTCAGGATGTGCTTGCGTCCCAACAAAATAAGGATGACTTGGTAACTCCATAAACTCCATAAGAACACCATCTGGTGAGCGACCTGAAAAAACCATGCCACATTTTTCAAGTGCAACTACATACTTTGGATTAACCTCGTACCTGTGTCTGTGTCTTTCAAAAACCTTTTCTTCACCATATAGTTTATTTATCAGCGAGCCCTTCTTCAGAATCGCAGGATACCCTCCTAGTCTCATAGTTGCACCATAACGAGATTCCTGAACTATTTTGATTTGATCTGGGATAAAATCAATAACCGGGTAAGGCGTTTTTTTATCCACCTCAGTAGTATGTGCATCTTTCATGTTACACACGTTTCTTGCAAATTCAACAACAGCTAGCTGCATACCAAGACAAAGACCCAAATATGGAATATTGTATTCACGCGAGTAGCGTATAGTTTGAATTTTACCTTCCATACCAGATAAACCAAATCCACCTGGTACAATAATTGCATCCAACTTATTAAGAGAGACTAATTTTCTTTGATTTTTTTCAAAAATCTTTGAGTCTATCCATTTGATGCAAGGTTTAAGATTATTGTTCCAAGAAGCATGTTTAAGTGCTTCAATAACAGATATATATGAATCAGATAGTTGTGATGTACCTATATCAAAATATTTACCAACAATTCCGATAGTAACTGTATTTTTTAGCGTCCTTATCTTCTTTATAAATTTCTCCCAACCTTCTAAATCATCATGACCTTTTTTTAGCTTCAACTTTTTTAGAACCTTTTCACAAAGTCCTTGTTGTTCAAAAAGTAATGTTACAGCATAAACATTGTCTATATTAGAATCAGATATTACATCTTCCTCGTGCACGTTACAAAACATAGCTATTTTTTCTCTACGTACGTAATCCAGTGGTTTTTCAGAACGAGTGATTATAAAATCTGGCTGAATACCAATTTCTCTTAAAAGTTTTACAGAGTGTTGGGTAGGCTTTGTTTTTGCCTCGCCTAATGTGTTAAGAACAGGTACATATGTGACATGAACGTATAATACACTATCCCCCTGAAGTTTCATCTGACGAACTGCTTCAAGAAATAAAACGTTTTCATAGTCACCTACCGTTCCGCCAATTTCAACTAGTACAAAATCCCAAGAATTCTCATTAGCAGGTATTCTTATCCTTTCTTTTATTTCATCTGTTACATGAGGAATTGGTTGAACCGTTTTACCAAGATATTTACCACTTCTTTCCTTTTCTATAACGGCACTATACACCTGACCGGTTGTTATGTTATTTTTTTTGGGTATATTGATATCCAAAAAACGTTCATAATGACCTAAATCCTGGTCAATCTCCCCACCATCTTCAGTTACCCATACCTCTCCATGTTCTGTTGGTCTGAGAGTCCCTGCATCAAAGTTCATATACGGGTCAATCTTCATAGCTGTTACCTTGTAACCATGAAGTTTGAGAATCTTTCCAATTGAAGCAGTAGTTATTCCTTTTCCTAAACCAGAAATAACCCCGCCAGTAATAACTATATAATTAACCATCCCTTTCAACCGGCAATATGAATAATCTATGTAATTTAAATCCTTTCTCTTTATTACAATTTTTTAAATATAAAAATTAAAAAATGATTATTTATAAAAGAAATAAAAATAGAAAAAAATTAAAACTACTATACAAACTCGAAACACTAATATGTTGTACAGTAGCGTTTTCTAGTTATATCACGTTGTATTATTATTTCTTAGTGGTCAAGGATATTTCTATAGACGATACGTTAGAACTTCTACCTTCTTCATTTGTTATACTTTCAGTTCCAATTTTTATATCTTTGATTTTCGCGTTTGTAACAAATCTGTTTCTTGTTATCTCTGCGGCGTCTACAGCTCTACTAATAGCTCTGCCTCTAGCTTTTATTATTACTTCGTCAGAGCCTCCATTGAACTGTGTAACAACTGCAAGTACGTAGCTCATCGGTGGCTTGTTTCCAACATATATAATGTTTTCGTCCGGATTTATTTCTTTTTCTGGCATATAACTTTTCCTCCCGTTTTTTCAAAGGATATTTTGTTTTTATACAAACAAGACTATCATTTATAAAACTTTCTACTTGCATTTTTTGAGTTTTAAAAAAAGATTGGAATTTTTAATTTTGTATTTTTTCTCCATATTTTAGCTAAATTAGTTAGATTTATATTCTATACACTTTTACAAGTTTCAAATCTTATTTATGATTTATTAGGCTGTAATATCATGGAATTATTAGAAAACAAAACTGGAAAAAAGCTGCTTTTAGGTAACGAAGCAATTACAAGAGGTGCACTTGAAGCAGGTGTAGATGTTGCTACCACATATCCCGGTACACCTTCTTCAGAAATAGCAGATGCCTTTTCTATGATAGCCAGAGATGCAACGTCTAAAAACAAAGATCCCGGTTTTTACTTTGAATATTCCACAAATGAAAAAGTTGCTTTAGAAGTAGCAGCAGCTGCTTCCCTTTGTGGTTTACGATCGCTTACTTGTATGAAGCATGTTGGTCTGAATGTTGCAAGCGACGCATTCATGACTTATCTATATATTGGTTGCAAAGGCGGACACATAATTGTTTCAGCAGATGATCCAGGTTGCCATTCCTCACAAAATGAGCAGGACAATAGATACTTTGCTATTTTTGCTGGAGCACCAATGCTTGAACCAGCAACTCCACAAGAAGCAAAAGAAATGACTAGAGTTGGTTTTGATATATCTGAAGAGTTAAGTTCACCTATTTTACTGAGAACCACAACCCGGCTGAACCATATCAGAGGCCCTGTTGAAATAAATAAATTTAAAGAACCAAAACGCAAAGGATATTTTGAAAAAAATCCTATGCTGGTAACCACGCCTGCAGTTGCGCGTGTTAGGCATTCTGAACTTTTAAACATGTTAAAAAAAGCAGAAGTACTTTCAGAAAAATCACCATTTAACTTTATACTTAATATTGGTAAACCCGAACATTGGGGAATAGTTACATCTGGAGTATCTTTTAACTACGTTAAAGAAATTGTTGAGGATCTTGGACTAAATGTAAGAATTCTAAAACTAGGAATGACCTATCCATTACCTAGAGCGATGTGTGAAAATTTTATCAAATCTTGTAAAAATATTGTTGTTGTTGAAGAGCTTGAACCAATTCTTGAAGATCAATTTAAGGCAATAGCTTTTGATATTGGATCAAATGTGAAAATATTTGGTAAATCAACAGGTCATTTTTCTCGTCTTTATGAATACAACCTAGATATTGTTGCTGATGCTTTTTCTAAGATTTTTAATGTAAAAAATCCTTTTAATAAACCGGCAGACTCCAAAATAAAACTTCCTAGTCGGCCTCCGGTTCTTTGTCCAGGTTGCCCGCATAGAGCTACGTACTTTGCTGCAAAAAAAGCAAAACCAAAAGATGTTGTTTATCCGACTGATATAGGCTGTTACACTCTTGGTAGATATAAACCACTTGAAATGGCTGATTTACTGCTTTGTATGGGCTCAAATGCCGGAATGGCTTGTGGGCTTGCCGTTGCAACAGATCAAAAAATTATTTCTTTTATGGGAGATTCAACATTTTTCCATGCAGCAATACCAGCTATAATTGATGCTGCTCATCATAACCATGATCTGGTAATAACTATTCTTGATAACAGAACAACCGCCATGACAGGTCATCAGCCGCATCCCGGAACAGACTTTGACGGAATGGGAAGAAAAGCCAAACGAATTTTGGTTGAGGATGTTGTAAAAGGATGCGGAATTGATCATGTCGAGGTTGTTGATCCAAATAAAATCAAAGAAACAACTGAGGCATTTAAACGAGCACTTGAATTCAAAGGTCCAGCTGTTATTGTAAGCAAATCTCCATGCATACTACTAGAAAACAGGAATAAAACCAAGCGTGGGGAGGATATTTTCATATACGAAATTGATCAAGAAAAATGTAAGAAATGCAAGATATGCATATCTCAGTTTGGTTGTCCTTCCTTTTATTATGGTAAAGATGGCGCAATCTATATTGACGCTCAACAATGCAATGGATGCGGTAACTGTGCAAGTATCTGTCCTTTTGGTGCTATTTCACCTAAGGAGGCAATGAAATGAATAAAAAAACCAACATAGTTTTAACTGGTGTTGGTGGTCAAGGAGTAATAACAGCGGCAAACATTCTTGGTAAGGCAGCTGTTAAAGCAGGACTCAACGTTTATGTTTCTGAAATCCACGGAATGGCGCAAAGGGGTGGAACAGTTGACTGTACTGTTAGAATAGGTGCTGTGTCAGGTGCACTAGTTGCAAATGGAACCGCTGATGTAATTCTAAGCACGGAACCGATAGAAACGTTGCGTTATATAAAATATTCAAATAAAAACACAAAAATTATTACAGATATAACTCCAGTAATACCTTTTACAGTTTCAGCAGGTATAGAAGAGTATCCTGAACTAGATAAAATATTTGAAGAATTAAAAAATTACGGGTCGTTGTATAAAATAGATGCAGTTAAAATCGCAAAAGAATCAGGATCCATTTTAACCAAAAATACTGTTATGCTAGGCGCCCTTGCAGGTATTGATGTTTTACCTTTCAAACCAGAAATACTTTTAGAAACAATCCTTGAAAATATACCTGATAAATATAAAGAAATGAACAAAAAAGCATTTGAAGGCGGTTTAAAAGCTACTAGGAAACACTAATATTTGAGTAGATTATCTGTTAAATACTCAAATAAACTGGGTCAATGTATGTTTTGTTGTGAATGCGGTAAAGAATCACCCATATTCAGGGACGGCGTATGTACTGCTTGTTACCTAAAAACCCATACTTTTACAAAAGGACCGTCTTATATTGATATACCAATTTGTGTGCATTGCAACTCTTATAAATTTAAAAACACATGGTCTTCGGATTTATTTGATGATGCTATACAAAGAGCAATTAAAAACGAGTTTTACATTAGCAACGATTTAGAAAAAGTAAGCATTTCTACAGAATGTAAAGACACAATGGACGGAAAATCCTGTAAAGTTCTCATATCAGGTTTTTTAAATGAAGTTGAAATAGTGGAGGAGCACAATGTTCAGGTTCGACTGAAACGCTCTGTTTGCGATATCTGCTCCAGACGCCAAGGTGGATACTATGAAGCAACTGTTCAAATAAGAACAACCAATAGAACATTAACAAAAAAAGAACTTGAGGATATCACAAAAACTGTTGAAACCTTTGTAGAGGATATACAATCAAAAGGAAATCGAGGACTTTTTATTACAGATATAGGTGAAGAGCATGGCGGTCTTGATTTTTTCATAAGCGAAAAAGGTGCAGGTTATAACATTGCAAAAAAAATCCAAGAAAAATATGGCGGGGAGATAAAAAAATCATCAAAAGATGCAGGGATGAAAGATAGCAGACAGGTTCATAGAATGACATTTCTAATTAGACTGCCATCTTACAAAAAAAATGATTTTCTTGCGTTAAAAAACTCTTATTTTATTATAAATTCAATACATAGTGAAAAAATAAAACTAACAGATTTATCAACATGGGCAGAGCTTAAACTGGAAAGTAAAAATTTAGAAAAAGCAGAAATTATTGGTGGAAAAGAGCTAATTAAAGAAATGATTTTTGTCAGTCAATCAAAAGAAGAAATACAACTAATGGATCCAGAAAGATATGAAATAAAATATGTTAGAAAACCAAGGTCTATGGAGTTTAAATCCGATAAAATAAAAACAGTTTGCATAGATGAAAAAATATTTCTTTTTCCAGAAAACTAATTTTTTCTGTAATTTTTTTAAAAAAATATAATAATTTTGTAACTAAATTTGATATGGTTTTTTAGCTGTATGCATATCTAAGTTAAACCAAGGAATAATTCTTCTAAATCTTCCAAATAAAATCTTTGGTAAACCATTTATTAGTTGGTTGTCCCAATAGTTTCCTTTCCAGTGATTAAAAATTGAATGTAGCGCAAATTTTACCTGTCGTCTATTATTAATAAAATTATTTTGATAGAATCTATTCCTGTTATTATTTGTAAGATATATACCAATTTTGTTGTTGGTGATATTATTATTCTGAATAAGGTTTTTTGTAGATCCATAACCTAAATAGATTCCTGCTTTTTTGACTGATGAAATTGTATTATTTAAAATATGATTTTTATCAGAATCAGCAACACTTATGCCCCAGTAAACACAATTTACTAAATTATTTTTTAAGATTAAGTTATTATCAGAATATTCTAGATGAATACCACCATAGGTATCAACTATATTATTACTTAAAATGATATTGTCTTGTATATGTGAACCCCATATGGCTAAACCATAACCTTTACTATTAATACTATAAAATGAATTATTTGAAATATTATTATTGCTGCAATATGGTACATCAGGTCCAGATGTAAAAAGTTTTATTCCGTCAGCTCCGTTCATTTCAAACATATTGTTATATATTTTGTTGTAAGAAGATTCTATTCTCATACCATTAATGCATTGTAAAATTTCGTTATCGTATATCTCATTATTGTCGCTATTTAAAACAATCTTTATTCCCACTGGATTATAATATATACCAGGAAAATAATCCCATGTGATTATATTGTTAAAAACAGTGTTATTTTTCGAGTGTATCTCTATTGTTGTATCTATAATATTCTTTGTATAAATTAAATTCTCTCCACAATTTTTTATTGTAAATCCTCTAATTGTAACTAAATCAGCGAATATATTTATGACATTTTCTAAGTGGTTACCGTCAATAATAGTAGTATTTTTATCCTCGCCTATTAGTATTATTGACTTATTTACAATGATATGTTCACAATATAAACCACTGTACACATAAATGGTATCTCCATCCGATGCATTGTTAATTGCATCCTGAATAATAGTATAATTTGCTACCCCGTCATCATCAACATAAATTATTTTTTGATTTATAATATGATTTTTTGAAATCGCTTCTATAGATGGATTATTTATCATTAAAAAAATAAGAAATAGTAGTGTGTATCTTTTCATATAAATTGAACTCCTTTTTATTTATAATTGTAAAAGATTTCTTTATATTTTATAACAATAATCTAGTATTCATAAGTGCCTTTTGAATTCTTGGTAAAAATCTAAGTAACTGGTGATTAAAACTTGTACTTCTAAAATTTTTAACTACACCATATGCATTGACAAGACCATAACCATACTTCCAATCATTTCCCGGGTTACCTAAATCCATAGCTGTTGAAAATAGTTTTATTTCACATAAAGTTGCACTCGAGCCAGAATTTGCACTAAAATAGAGTGCTGCGACAGCTGCTACATGTGGTGTAGCCATGGATGTACCACTTAATATATCATAACTATTCCCTTCAACTGTTGAAATTATATTGTCACCTGGTGCTACTAAGTCAAGGTTAGGTCCATAGTTACTCCAACTGCATAGATTTAGGTTTTCATCAATAGCGCCAACCGATATAACTGAATCGAAACGTGCTGGATAACAAAGTTTCGGTAGCCCATCATTTCCTGCAGCAGCTACTATTATTACTCCTTTAATATAGCGGGCATAGTCACATGCTAGATGTAGCATCATTGATATGCCATAACCACCAAGACTCATACTAATAATCTGATCATCATTTTTAGTTACATGAACGATTCCTTTTGCAATATTACTAGCATATCCAGCTCCTTCACTATCTAAAATTTTAATATAATCAGTCCAAGCCTCTGGTGCAACTCCAGTAATACCTTTGCGATTGTCTATTGTAGCACTAATTATACCTGCACAATGAGTGCCGTGTTTAACATAACAATCATCCATAGGGTCATTATCATTATTTACAAAATCATAGTTGACTGATGATTGTTTATTTGATATATCCTCATGGTGATAGTTGCATCCGGTATCTAATATAGCTACACTAACATCCCAATGTCCCTTTTCTAAATCCCAAGCTTGTGGACAATTTATCGCTTTAGGACCCCATTGTTCATCCCAAAGCGGATCATTTGGTTCATAACAAGTTTGATAAACATAATTTAATTCAGAATATTCCACATCCTCGCTTTGATTTGCAATTTCCATAAAATCTTCTGGTTCTATACCATATATTTCGACAACAACAGTATTTAGTTCAACAAGTCTGTCAACTATAGGATATCCATGTAATTCGTCTATTTTTGTTACATCTACATATGATTTAAAACCTACAATAACTTGACTTGAACTATAATATACTATTTTTGGGTTATATGGTGCACCTGGATAATATTTTTTATATTCAACATCATATGGTTCATATTGTTTTTCTTCAGATTTTACTTTCTTTATAAGCCCGTCTAGATTAAAATCTCTAATATCACTTATTTTTTTAATATCAATTTTTTTTAATTGATCTTCATTTAAAATATTAGGAAAAGATAGATATAAAATTCTATTTAATTTATTTCTTAAACCCTGATTTTTACTGAAGAATTCTTTGATAATTAATTTTATATCTACACTAACTTTATTTCTTGAAAAACTAATAGTTCTAAGCACCCTCATAGTTCCATTTGCATAAGCCCATGAAAATATCTTCATAGAATGTTGATCTTGATTTGTCTGCCAATTATGAACTTGTACGGTACAGTCTTTTCTCGTCCATGAAAACTTTTCTCCTCCATATATAGACGGTACATCAAACACAAAGTAATATGAAGTTTTACCAACACCTTCGCTTTTTCTATCTCTGCAACGAACTTCTATTTCATGGCTTTCTTTAATGGTTGAAACGCAAACTTGTACAGTTATATCATTGTTCCATGGTTTGGATTCTACCCACATTTCAAAATTTTCAATTATATTCAAAATAGAATGAGTAGTATCTATCAACTCAGGAATTAACCATATTGAAGCTTCTTCAAAAATCCTTTCAACTGAATCTTTTACATATTTGAAGTAGTCGACTAACAAGTTAATAAATCCAAAAGGTATTGGTTCACCAAAGATATCGCAGAGCAAACATGTAACTAAATCATCAACCCAATATAATATTAAATTAATATCATCTTTTTCTGCTTGCGCAAATTCAACAAAATCAATTATTATTTTTTTTATAAACTTACATGCAGGATAAATAAACATGAATAATTCCCAAATATAACCTAAACGTTCTCTTATTGGAGCGGAGTAATTTTCAGGATCAAACGGAAATTCAAAATACCATAGTTCTCCACGATTTACTGAAATATTCATAAAATAATGAGGAGCTCCAACTCCAACCTGTGAGTCTGTTGGGTTATAATTTCTATAATCCGACCAAAATTTTATAGTTCCAATATCAACATTGTTATTTGGATTTGGATCAATGAATTGATTAGATACCGTTAGAGAAAAAAATTTTCCAGCAATGTATCTTTCTTGATCTTCATATGGATCGCAACTACTAGTAATGTTATAAAAATCGTGATGCAAATTAATAGTTTCACCAACAACAATATTTTCCACTAGTTCTGACCACTCAAACACAATTTGATGTTCAGGGTAATTCTCCAATCCCAAAATTTTTAGTTCAATATTAAACTCGTCTGAAACTAAATTAGAAGGACCATTATTTGTAATTATATAACTCAGTCTATAAAATACTTTAGAGCTTTCATGCCATGCAGCAGGTACAAAATTTTCAACTAAACCGCATTCATTTATTTTTATTTCTAAGTCAATTACTTCAAAATTAACTGTTTCTTTGCTTCTATTAATATATTTGCTATCTATAATTGGATTAAAAACCAAAACCATTGACAAGATAACAGCTCCAATTCCAAAGAATTTTTTTCTATTCATATTTTTACCACCTCACCGACTATTTATTATCAAAAATTTATATTATTTGTAACAAATAATAGCAAAATCTTTGGTTATTTTAATTTAAAAAAACTCTTTTGATAAAAATTACTAAAAAAATATAGACTAATCGATTTTTTTTAAAAGCATTTCTAATCATTTCCTAATGCATAAATGAAAATCTCATTATTTGATACCTAATCTTTTTATTATTTTCACTTATATCTTTATAGATGCGTATTGCACTTAAATTTGCATATAACGGAATAGAATTTCAAGGATATGCAAGACAACCAAAATTAAAAACAGTGGAAGGAGAAATCATAGATTCATTAATTCAAAATAATATTATTAATGATGTAAAAGAATCAAAATTCAGGTCAACTAGTAGAACTGATAAAGGTACATCTGCTCTTGGTAATGTAATTGCATTTAATACATTGTTAACAAAAAACCTTGTTTTTAAAAAATTAAGAAACAACAAAAAAAGCATTCTTTTTTATGGCATAAAAAATGTTGAGCCAGATTTTTATCCGAGATACGCAAAACTTAGAATTTATAGTTATTATCTCAAAAAACAAGATTTTGATATTGAAAAAATAATAGATATATCATCTATTTTTTTAGGTGAACATAACTTTAGTAACTTTGCAAGAGTAGAGGCGGATAAAAATCCTATAAGAACAATTGAAAATATTGTTTTAACTGAACAAGATTATTTCTTTATCATTGATTTCTACGCACAAACATTTCTATGGCATCAGATTAGAAGAATTATTTCCGCTATTGTAAAATTTGCAAGTAAAAAACTTACAAAGGAAAAAATTGAGGAGGCTCTAAATAATCCAAATGTAAAGGTTGATTATGGTTTAGCACCAGCTGAACCATTAATTTTAAAGAATGTTTTTTATGACTTTGAGTTTGATTATGAAAAAAATTATTTAAAAAAACTAAAAGAATTTGAAACGAATATTGTTTTGTCTTACCAAAATTGATTTATTTTTTCATACTTTTTAGTGCTCTATAAAGAAAATAAGCTAAACCACCATAGATTATCGTTGCACCAATTATGAGCATTAATAAAGCAGATGGTGAAAGACCCATATTATTTCACCTCAGGTCTTTTTTTAATTTTCGCGAAAACAAATGAAAATAAAAAGGTAACAATAATCGGTGCTACACCTCCTACTAAAATGATCCATACCGGATATTCAAATGGCGGATTTTGTATATTCTGAACTATAGCAACTGCTAGAATAAAAATAAGTATTGTTGGTACGACGTATTTAATCAGCATATCCCACCATTTGCCTATTAGAAAATCAGATGATTCATTAGCATGCTCACGTAGCTTTGATATTTTAAATCCCCAAGCCAATATCAAACATTCTGCTAAACCTATTATTACAAGACCAAAGTTTGCCACAAAGTGATCAACTATAGTTAACCAGTGCAATCCACTATTTGTTGTAAAAATCAAACTTGTAAAAAATCCTATTATGCATATTATTCCGGTTGCCTTTGCTTTTGTTATTCTCCATTTACTTTGTACACTCTCCACCATGGGTTCTGACATGGAAAATGCTGAATCTATTCCAAAAGTAAGAAGTGCGATGTAGAATAATATACCAAAAGCAACAGCAGCTACAGGAAAAAGTGATATAGCTGTCGGGTATGTGACAAATGTTAAAGGCGGACCTGAAAGACTAAGACTATCTATTCCCACACCTTGTTGAAATGCTAGGTAACCAACTACACTAAACACGGCAAAGCCTGCTAAAAAAGATGTTCCAGTGTCTGCAAATGCTATTATGAAAGCATTATTTGAAATATCAGATTTCTTTTTTAAATAACTAGCATATGTTATCATTATACCTTGTGCTAGACTAAGTGAAAAAAACACCTGAGCGTATGCGGCAAGCCATACATTAATATCTGTAAGTTTCGAAAAATCTGGTGTTAGATAATAATTTATTCCTTCTACTGCACCAGGTAGTGTTAATCCCCTAATAGCAAGTATAACTAGTAATATCCAAGGTAACGGCACTGTGACAAGAACAACTTTTCCAATTCTACCCACACCCTTATAAAGCACCAGAAATGAAATTAGCCAAATTGCAATTAAACCTAATAAAACAGGTAATCTTATTCCTCCGATTATATCGGGACTATTAGATAAACCAAGAAAATTATTTAAAAAGAAGCTTTGAGCATTAGCTCCCCATCTAAGATCTATTGCATAAATCATGTATGAAAAACACCATGCTAAAACAACAATATAGTATGCAGCCACTATAAAGGGAATCAATGTTGTCCACCACCCAACCCATTCTAATTTTTTATTAATTTTTGCAAATGCTTTTGGAGGAGAATCGCCTGTCCAGTGACCAAAAGAAAACTCGAGAATAAGCAATGGTATACCGGCTGTAAATATTGCAATTAGATACGGTATTAAGAAAGCCCCGCCTCCATTTGCGTAACAAATATAGGGAAATCGCCACACATTTCCAAGACCTACAGCAGATCCGATAGCAGCCATTACAAAAGCAAATCGTGTCCTCCAATGGTCAACCAAACTATTTACCCCCTTTGTTTCTTTTAGTAATTGAATAAGCAAATATTAACAGAATAAAAATAATTGTTAAAAATATAATAATTATCAGTAATCCATAATTATTATCAGATTTCTTTTCTAAGAGTTCTTTGGTTGTTTCAAATGTTTGAGCATCTAGTCCATAAATATTTCCTTTTGCACCGAAATAAACAATCCCTGCTTTAACAAAAGGATTTGAAAGTATAGGTGTTGTTATATAATTATTTGCATTAAATTCTGTTATATAATATCCTGGTGAATAGCTCCAAACTAAAGCCCCATTTGTTTTATTCAAAGCATAAAGTCTCCCATCATCGCACCCAAAAAATACGTATTCTCCATAAACTACAGGATTTGAATGAATAGCAGCTTTACAAGTAAAAAACCATTTAATTTCTCCATTGTCCTTGTTTAACGCGTAAAAATTATTATCAAGAGATCCAAAAAAAACTAAACCATCAGAAATGGCAGGAGTTGTTTCAATTCCCCAACCAGTTTTACATTTCCATTTTAAATTACCAGTATCAGCATTTAATGAATACAAAACTCCATCCCAAGAACCAATATAGACTGTATCATCAGCTATTTTTGGAGCTGTAGTTATTG
>Ga0299915_10002378_pt1 | contig 13771 bp, 9 predicted proteins | sample RVTome_13_FD_200263 | JGI IMG/M metagenome (GOLD analysis project Ga0299915, IMG submission 200263) | Soil microbial communities from uranium-contaminated site in the Upper Colorado River Basin, Wyoming, United States - RVT92D227 (version 2) ...
CGGGGCTTGTCCCCCGCTGCGGGCGAACCTCCGCCTACGAGGACGCTGGCGGGGTGACGGGGCCCGACTTCTTCCTCCATCCGGACAGGACCTTGACGAGCCCGAGCAGCCCCACCCCTGACAGGAAGAGACCGCGCAGCCGCGCCGGTTCCATGCCCTCCGTCACGAGCACGGGATCCTCGGGCACGTCCTCGCCGTGCTCCTTGGCGAGCGTCCGGAGACGATCGCGGTTGCCGGTGCCGGTGAGCGTGCTCATGAGCATCCCGGTCACGTCGCGCCGCCCGAGGAAGAGCTCGCGTCTCTCCGCGACGTAGCGGCTCCGTTCCAGCTCGCTGTCGAGCCCGAAGTGGTAGGTCTTCAACGCGTCCACGATGACCGGATCGCGCGTCTCCACGAGCACGCGGTAGCCCCGCGCGTCAGGCGACGACTTGAGGGGCACCAGGAAGGCCTCGACCTCGACGGTGCCGGAGGTCGAGATGGCCTGGAGCAGATCCACGTAGCCGCTCTCGATCGAGAGCCATTCCCGACCGGGAGCGCTCCGCTCCAGCTCGCTCGCCGTCGTCCGGAGCGGTCTGGGATTGCGCAGCACCGTGCGCAGATCGGTCCCCCCCAGAAACACGAGGACCAGGCAGACGGCGAGCAGCGTGACGCGGAAACGTTGCATGCATGACTTCCAAATGGACGGGGCCGCCCCGGCGGCGGCCCCGTCGTAACATGACACCTGACGCACGCGATGGCAATGCGTCGCGTGAGGGCGGCTGTGATTCCCGCGAACCGACTTGCGGGATCACCTCGACCGGCTGTGCCGTCAGGCCGCCTTGGCCGTGACCGGCACCGCCGCCTTCTGCGTCAGCATGGAGACGACGACGAGCGCGAGGAAGCTCAGCGGCACGGAGACCAGCGCCGGGCTGTTGAAGGAGATGGGGGCGTTCGCCGGCAGCTTGCCATAGAGCGCCCACATGTCGGGCGAGAGCAGGATGAGTCCCATCGCGGAGACCATGCCCACGACGATCGACGTGGCCACGCCCTGCGCGGTGGTCTTCTTCCAGAAGAGGATCATCAGGATGGCGGGCAAGTTCGCGGAAGCGGCCACCGCGAACGCCCAGCCGACCAGGAAGGAGACGTTCATCCCTTCGAAGATGATGCCGAGGTAGATGGCGATGCACCCGACGACGACGGCGGACACCTTGCCGGCGAGGACCTTGTTGTGGTCGGACATCTTCATGCCGAAGAAGTTGTCCATGAGGTCATGGGCCACCGCCCCGGAGGCCGCCACGATGAGCCCGGAGACCGTCCCGAGCACGGTCGCGAAGGCGAGCGAGGAGATGATGGAGAACAGCACCACGCCGAAGGAGAGCGCGAGGAGCGGCGCCGACATGTTGTCGTCGTTCAGGTTGATGACGCCGTTCGTCATGGCGCCGAGTCCCATGAACAAGGTGAGGATGTAGAAGAAGCCGATGGCCGAGATGGCCACGATGGTCGACTTGCGCGCCGCCGCCTGGCTGGGGACCGTGTAGTAGCGGATGAGGATGTGGGGCAGCGCCGCCGTGCCGCAGAAGAGCGCCAGCATGAGCGAGATGAAGTTGAACTTCTGCGTGCCGGTCGAGTTGTCGACCTTGAACTTGAGGCCCGGCCGGAGGATCTTCGCGCCGCTGGTAGGCTTCTGATAGTACACGGTGGTGAGGCCGTCGCCCTCCTTCACGATGGTCTTGCCCCACAGCGTCACGGTCGAGTTCTTCACGGCCGAGAGGAAGCCGAGCGGGCCGAGCGGCCCCGTCTGCGCCACCTCCTTGCCGTCGATCTTGAGCTCCTTGACCGCGCCGACGGGGAAGAACGCGCCCTTCTCCTTGGGGAGGCCGTTGTACAGCTTCGTGCCGTCGGAGAGCTCCTTCGAGAACAGGGTCTCGGCCAGCGCGTAGCCGCCCGCGGTCTCCTTGACCTTCCAGACCGAGTCGCGGCCGTCCTTCGTCAGCCTGACGTAGCCCGCCTTGCCGAGGGCGCCCGTCTTCCAGTCGGCGGGCACCGCGTAGCTCGGATCGGAGAGCTGGAGTGCACCGTCCGCGCCGGCCTGGGCTGTCAGGGCCTTGAACTCGTGGTACGCCTTCCTGCCGCCCTGGTCCGGGTTCGTCGACAGGCCGCGCCCGAGCACACCCACGACGAGGATGGTGGAGAAGACGAGCAGCATCCCCCCCTTCATGAACTGCACGTAAGTCGTGGAGGCCATGCCCGCGGTGGCGACGATGAGGGTCACCACGATCCCGACGATGAGGACGCCGACGTAGTGCGGCATGCCGAGCAGCGGCTGCACGAGCACACCCGCGCCCACCATCTGCGGGATGAGGTAGAAGACCGAGACGAGCAGGGTGGAGATGGCCGCCGTCAGCTGGATGCCCTTCGAGTTGAACTTCGAGTCGAGGGCGTCGGTGAAGGTGAACTTGCCGAGGCGCTTCATCGGCTCGGCCACCAGGAAGAGCGCGACCACCCAGCCGGCCAGGTAGCCGATGGAGTACAGGAAGCCGTCGTAGCCGGCCGTCGCGATCATGCCGCAGATGCCGAGGAAGGACGCGGCCGAGAGGTAGTCGCCGGCGAAGGCGATGCCGTTCACGAACCAGTGGATCTGGCCGCCGGCGGCGTAGTAGCCGGCGGCGGAGGTGGTCCGTCGGGCCAGGTAGAACGACAGGCCCAGCACGGACAGCACGAAGGTGACGAAGAGCCCGACTGCCAACGGAGATTGCGCGTAGATCATCGTGCTCGCTCGCCTAGTTGTTCAGCCGCTGTTCCGCACGGGAGCAGAAATGGTTGTAGACGATCGCCAGGACGAAGGCGGAGACGATCAAAACCATCCCGTAAGCCACGGCAAAGGTTTGGCCCATGAAGGCGGACTCCATGAGCGACGGCTGCAAGACGCTGATCCCGACGAAGACCACGTAGGCCAGCGTGTAGAACACGAAGAGATACACGCCGAGCTTCGCCTTGTAGCCCGATGCTTTGTCTTCGCCCAGCTTGACTGCGGGCCCATGCCCCATGAATGGTTCTCCTTTCGTCAATCCCCTGCGACTGCCACAGAGGATTTCCGATCTTTCCTCGCCAAAAATTCGCGCACCCTAGCTCGGATTGCTCGGCGATGCAATCGGCCCGCGTGGTTCACCTGTAGTGCGTAAAGAATCGTTCGCGCCCGTGCTGGCGCGCCCCAGCGCAGGTGCCCCGGGCGTCGGCCTGCGGCTATTTGTCGCGCGCGAGGCAAGCGAGACCGCCGCGGACGCTCGCTTGCATGCGCGCCGGCGTTCACGGTGCCGAAGACGAGCTGGTTTCTTGAGCACGAGGTTGCGCACCTGGCTCGCGAAGCGGAGTGTCAGGTCCTCGGGACGCCCTTCCTGCGTCTCGAGCGCGCACTCTCGCGAGAGATCTTCGCACCATGGAAGACCAGCGCGATCCCGAGCCACACCAGGGTCACGACCACCGGGGCGAGCGCCACCCACGGGAACAGGAGCGCCAGCGCCGCCGCGGCGATCAGGGCGACTCCGGCAACGAGGAGGGCCTTCGCCTCCGCGGGCGCGAGTACGCGGTAGCCGCCGAGCGCCGCGCCCATCGTGTTGCCGACGCGGATGGCGCCAGCCGTCGCGACCGCCGATCCCTCCCTGCCGCGACGACGCCCCACGATTCGCTTCGGGCGCACCGTGCCGCGCCGCCTCGGGACCCCGAGCACGATCTCGGTGGCGTTGGTGAGATCGGCCTCGAACATCTGCTCCATCTCCCGCGCGAACGCCTCGTCCTCCACGGCCACGTCGAGCTCCCAGTTCCCCATCCAGCTCGCCAGGTTGAGGTTCGTCGATCCCACGCGTGCCCAGCGGCCGTCAGCCACGGCACTCTTGGCGTGGAGCATGGGGCCGTTCCACTCGAAGACCCGGATCCCCGCCTCGAGAAGCGGGCGGTATCCCGCCACTCCCAGCGCCTTCACCAATCCGAGGTCGCTTGTCCCGGGGACGAGGATGCGGACGTCCACGCCGTCCGTCGCCGCCGCCCGGAGCGCCTGCACGTAGGACGGCAACCCCACGAGGTAGGCGTCGGTGAGCCAGAGCGTGCGGCGCGCCATGGCCGCGATGAGCTGATCGAGCCGGTAGATGCCGGACGTCGCGGGCTCCGTCGCGATGATCCGGATCGCCGTCGCCCCGGCCGGCGCCACGTCCTCGACGCGAGGGATCTCGAGGCCCTCGATCGGCGGGCCCGCCTCGGACCATGCCGAGGCGAAGGCTCGGGCGAGATCGACGACCGCCGGGCCCTCCAGCTCGACGCCCGTATCGCGCCACGGCGGGATGCCCCTGTCCGGATCTCCGGCCCAGCGCTCGGCGATGCACAGTCCGGTGACGAAGCCGATCCGCCCGTCCACGACCATGCTCTTGCGGTGATTGCGCCGGAGCGCGGCGAGCGGCGCAACGATGCGGAAGGGATTGAACCAGCGCACGTCCACCCCCGCGGATCGCAGCCGCTGCCAGAACGCACGCCCGGCCTCCCCCCGCGCGCCGAACCAGTCCTGGAGGAGCCACACCCGGACGCCGCGGCGAGCGGCCGCGGCGAGCGCGCGGGCGAAGCAGTTCCCCACCGGATCGTCGGCGAGGATGTACGTCTCGAACGAAATGCTCCGCTGAGCGCCCCCGATCGCGTCCAGCCACGCGGGGTAGTTCTCGGGGGCGTCCCGCAGCAGCCTGATTCGATTTCCCGATACGAGCGGCGCTCCCGCCGCGCGCGAGAGGGCCTGCTCGCCGAGCAGGCGAAGCGAGGGAGAGGCCGAGTCCCGTGGACTCCGCGATGGAGCGACCGCTCCGGCGCGCTGGATAGGGGTCTGCATTTCGAGCGGAGCGTCCTCAGGTGTTCCTTCGCATGGCTTCCTCCCGGCGCGCCAGCCCGATGGCGGTACTTACCAGTGGAACCCGGCCAGCGGGAGCGGGAGTGGAGGAGCGGTCGCTTTTCGCGCTGCGCGCACGACGGTCGAGTAAAACGGGCGCATGACGGCGCTGAAGGTCTACCTCCGACTCTATGCCGAGTGTTTCCGCAAGGCGTTCGCCGCGATCGGGAAGAGCCCCTGGACGCTGCTGCTGCCCAGTCTCGTCCTGCTCGCTCGCGCCTGGGCCGCGCCGCTGGCGTACAGGCTCGGGATGCTGGGGGGGATCGTCATGACGCTGATCACGGCCGCGCTCTTCAGCTCTTACCTGCACTTCGCAGGTGAGCTCGTGAGACGGGAACGCATCTCCGGGAGGGACTTCCAGCGGAGCTTCGCGGCGTACCTCTGGCCGGTCGTGAACGTCTTCTTCGTCGTCTGGATCGCGTCGCTCGTGCTCGGGCTGGTCATCGGGAACAACCCCAACGCTGCGGCGCTGATCTATGCGATCGAGCTCGTGGCGATCGTGGCGTTGAACGCCGTACCCGAGGTGATCTACCTCCGGGAAAGCCACGGAGGCATGCAGACGATCACCCTCAACTGGGAGTTCCTGAAGGAGCAGTGGATCCCCTGGTTCGCACCGAACGTGCCGTTGCTCGGCGCCGTCCTCCTCATCGCAGCCTCCGTGCAGACGCCCATCGTCGGGACGCTCCTCCTCGGGGCTGCCCTGCACGTCGCCATGGTCTTTCGCGGGAATCTCTTCCGGGCGCTCGATCGCACGAGCCACCGGCAGAGGATGTTCGCGCAGCGGATGGGCTCGGGCGCGAAGGATTGATCCCGTTCCTGGAGCGGCAACGCTCCCGTTGCTGCGCGGCGACCTCGGGCCCACGGGCAGGCGACCGCCGAGACCCCGCGGGGGCGTGGCGCCCCAACGTGAGCGCTCCCATTGTGCTCGCTTCCAAGGCAACCCTTTGGGGCGCTTTCAGCCAACACCGTTCCAGGCCAAGGGACTCCTGAGCGCCAGCTGTCTGTTCGCGAAGGCAACGCTCTTGCAAGCCCTACATCCCCTCACCCCCGAGGCACGCTCGTGCGTCTGCACCTCCTGCATCGAAGCGTCTACACGTACCCTTCCCCGGCTGCCCTGGGGCCGCACCGCCTCCGCCTCCGCCCTGCGAACCATACGGCCGCGCGCATCGAGAGCTACGGCCTCTCCGTGCCCGCGACGGCGTCGCTCCGCTGGCAGCAGGACCCCTTCGGCAACCACGTCGCCCACGTCGGCTTCGAGAAGGGGACGCGGCTCTCCGAGCTCGAGCTGCGGGTCGAGCTCGCCCTCGACATACGTCCGGTGAACCCCTTCGACTTCTTCATCGACGAGCGCTGCAAGGAGATGCCCTTCCAGTATCCGGCCGAGCTGCAGAAGGACCTCCTCCCCTTCCTCGATCGCGAGGACGAGCAGCTGCGGGCAGGAGCGCGGCTGGAGAGCTTCCTCTCGGGCCTCCCCCGCGGCGGCAAGACCATCGACGTCGTCGTCGAGCTGAACCGCGCCGTCAACCGCGCCCTGCGCTACGTCGTGCGCGAGGAGCCGGGGATCTGGACGCCCGAGGAGACGCTGGCGAACGGGTGCGGGAGCTGCCGCGACTCGGCCGTCCTCCTCATGGCGGCGCTGCGCTCGCGGGGGCTCGCCGCGCGCTTCGCCTCCGGGTACCTCGTGCAGCTCGCCGACGAAGGCATGATCCCGGACGCCCCGAAGGGGGTCGGGCGCGACGTCGCGGACCTGCACGCCTGGACCGAGGTGTACCTGCCCGGCGGCGGCTGGATCGGGCTCGACGCGACGAGCGGCCTCCTCTGCGGCGAGGGGCACATCCCGCTCGCTTGCACGGCGCGCCCCGCGCTCGCGACGCCGGTGGAAGGCACGAGCGATGTTCCCGCGGAGCGGGTCACCTTCGAGATGAAGGTGGCGCGCCTCGGGCACGAGCCACGCCCCACCGCTCCCTTCACCGAGGAGACCTGGACGGAGCTCCTCGCCGCCGGCGACCGCGCCGACACGGCCCTGGCGAACCAGGGGCTCGTCCTCACGCTGGGCGGCGAGCCGACCTTCACGTCTCGTGAGCATCCGGCCGCGCCGGAGTGGAATGGCGAGGCGCTCGGCCCGACCAAGCTGCCGCAGGGCGCGCGCCTCGTGAACGAGCTCCGGAGGCGGCTGTGCCCGGGCGCCGCTCTCATGCACCGCCAGGGGAAGCTCTACCCCGGCGAACCTCTCCCGCGCTGGGCGCTCGACCTGGTCGCGCGCCGAGACGGCCTGCCCGTCTGGAGCGCCGCGGCCCCCGTCAGCGCCGCGGCCCCAATCAATGAGCGCCCGCCCACGCTGGAGGACGCGCGCCGCCTCGCGGACGAGCTGGAGCGCCGCCTCGGGCTGAGCGGGTCCGTCATCCCCGCCTTCGAGGACCCCTGGCACCACCTGCGCGAGGAGGCCGCGCTCCCGGTGGACGTGGACCCCCTTCACGCCGGCCTCGACGATCCGGAGGAACGGCAGCGCCTCTCGCGCGTCCTCTCGCACGGCCTGACGCGCGAGGCCGGATACGTCCTGCCGCTCGCCCGGGAGGCGGACCGCTGGCGCACCGACCGGTGGAGCTTCCGGCGGGGCCAGCTCTTCCTCATCCCCGGCGACTCCCCCGTCGGCCTCCGCCTGCCGCTCCCCTCCATCGCGGGAACGGCACTCACGGTGGAGCCCGTCGAGCCGGAACCACCTGGCCCGCCCGACCCGCGGCGCGCCTCGAGCGACACAGCCGGTGGGACACCGCAGCAGCCGCGCCTCCCCACGGCGGCTCCACCGCCAGCCCGGACCTCGCTTCGAACCGCCCTCTGCGTCGAGGCCCGGGGCGGCCGGCTGCGGGTCTTCCTGCCGCCGCTCGCCACCACGGCGGACTTCCTGTCGCTCGTGGGCCAGATCGACGAGGCGTGCCGCCAGCTCGAGCTCGACGCCGACCTCGAGGGCTACCCGCCCCCGCCCGGGCCGGAGCTGGTCCGGCTCTCGGTCACGCCGGACCCCGGCGTGCTGGAGGTGAACCTCCCGCCCTCGGAGGGGACGCGCGAGCACGCCGCGCTCATGGCGGAGGTCTTCGACGCGGCGCTGCGCGCGGGGCTCACCTCCGAGAAGTACCTCCTCGACGGCCGCATGGCCGCGAGCGGCGGCGGACACCACCTCACGCTGGGTGGACGCACCGCGCTCGAGAGCCCCTTCGTCCGCAGGCCCGATCTCCTCGCCAGCCTCGTCACCTTCCTCCAGCACCACCCTTCCCTCTCGTACCTGTTCACCGGCCTCTTCGTCGGCCCCACCTCGCAGGCCCCGCGCGTCGACGAGGCGCGCCACGACGCCCTCTACGAGCTGGAGATCGCGCTGGCGCGTGCCTTCGACCGGGCCGCGCCGGCGCCGCCCTGGCTCGGCGACCTCCTCTTCCGCCACCTGCTCGTGGACGTGACGGGCAACACGCACCGCGCGGAGATCTCCATCGACAAGCTCCACGACTGGCGCACGCCGCAGGGCAGGCAAGGGCTCCTCGAGCTCAGGGCCTTCGAGATGCCGCCCCACCCGCGCATGGCCTCGGCACAGATGACGCTCCTGCGCTCGCTCGTGGCCGCCTTCTCGGCCGAGCCGTACCAGGCGCCGCTCGTGCGCTGGGGCACCGAGCTTCACGACCGGTTCCTCCTGCCCACCTGGCTGTGGCGCGACTTCGAGGACGTGCTCGCGTACCTCGGACGGCAGGGCCTGCCGCTCCCCGCCGACGCCTACCGCGCCTTCCTCGACCTGCGCTGCCCGGTGGTGGGCCGCGCGCAGGCAGGTGACGTCGCGGTGGAGATCCGCAACGCCATCGAGCCCTGGCACGTGCTGGGCGAGGAGGCGACGGCCACCGGGACGTCACGCTACGTGGACTCGTCCATGGAGCGGATCGAGGCGCGGGTGGAGGGACTCGTCGACGGGCGCCACCAGGTGCTCGTGAACGGCCTCACGCTGCCGCTGCGCTCCACCGGGGCGCGGGGAGAGTGGGTGGGCGGCGTGCGGTTCCGGGCCTGGGCGCCGCCGCACAGCCTCCACGCCCACATCGGCATCCACCACCCCATCCGGATCGACGTCCTCGACGCCTGGACGCGCCGCTCCATCGGTGCCTGCGCCTACCACGTGTGGCACCCGGAGGGCCGAGGCTACGACACGCCGCCGCTCACCCGGTTCGAGGCCGCGGCGCGGCGGGCGCAGCGCTTCACGATCGAGAGCCCCCTCCCCTGGCCCGTTTCGCCGCGCCCCACCACGCCGCACCCGGACATGCCCTACACCCTCGATCTGCGCCGCTACCCCGGCGACCACCCGCCGCCGCCTCCCGAACCGGAGAACTAGTCTGGACGCCGCGCTCCTCGCCGAGATCCGAGCACACGACGCCGCGGTGGCACGGCTCGGGCTCGAGATCCGGATCGGCGCGGAGCCGACCTTCACCGACAGGAGCTCGCAGGAGCCCTGCTGGCTCGGCCAGGCCGAGGGCGGCGACAAGGAGGCGCGAGCGCGGGCCCTGCTCGTCTGCCTGGCGCCGCGGCTCGCAGGGCCGGTGCGGCTCCTCCGGACTCGGGGACGCCTCTATCCCGGTGAGGTCAAGGAGCGGTTCTGCCTGGGTGCGCTCTTCCGGCGCCACGCCGCTTCCTCCGCGGCGGGGGACGAGCCCCCGCCCTACGGGATTGGTTCGCAGCCCTCTCCCGCAGCGGGGGACGTGCCACCGCCCCGCGGGATCGATCCGCAACCCTCCCCGCCGGCGGGGGACGCGCCCCCGCCCCGCGGAATCGGTCCCGTGCCCGCCATGGCCGAGGCAGACGAGCTCCGGTGCGTCGTGGAGACCCCCGCGCCGGCGCGGGGTGAGGCGTGGCTCACCGTCACGCCCGACCCGGGCGTGGTCGAGGTGAACATGGCGCCCGCGCAGGACCTCGCGACGTTCGCGGCGTGGTCCGAGGCGGTCTACGCCGCGGCCGCGGATGCGGGCCTCGCGCCCGTGCGCTTCCGGTACAACGGCGACGTCACGGACTCCGGGGGCGGCGGTCAGATCACGCTGGGCGGGCCCTCGCCCGAGAGGAGCCCCTTCTTCGTCCGGCCGCAGCTCCTGCCGCGGCTCGTGCGGTACACCAACCGTCACCCAGCGCTCTCGTACGCCTTCGCCTCGGACTGCGTCGGCAGCGCCGGTCAGGGTCCGCGAGCCGACGAGGGCGTCCGCGAGCGCTTCGAGGAGCTGCCGGTGGCGCTCGACCGGCTCGCCGCGCGCGGCGACCATGCCGCGCCCGAGGAGCTGTGGGCGGCCCTGGCGCCGCTCCTCGTCGACAGCTCCGGCAACTCCCACCGCGCCGAGATCAACGTGGAGAAGCTGTGGAACCCGTGGACCGGCGAGCGCGGCAAGCTCGGCGTCGTCGAGCTGCGCTCCCTGCGGATGCCCCCCACGGCGCCGCGGCTCGCGGCCACGGTTGCGCTCTTCCGCTCGGTGGCGGCGCGACTCGCGTCCGCGCCGTACGAGGAGCCTCTCGTCGACTGGGGCGGCTCGCTCCACGAGCTCTTCGGGTTGCCTTGCTTCCTCTCGCGAGACCTCGAGGAGGTGTTCGCCGACCTCGAGGCGCATGGGCTCGGCCTGGGACCAGCCCTGCGCGCGGAGCTGCTCCGGCCACCGGAGCCGATCGCGGCGCTGGAGCTCGACGGCGCGACGCTCGAGGTGACGCCCGCCCTCGCCTTCTGGCCTCTCGTCGGCGACGTGGCGTCGCAGGAGCGGAGCGGAGCCCGCGTGGTGGACTCGAGCTCGGCACGGTTGCAGGTGGTCATCTCCACCCCGGCGGAAGAGGAGCCGGGGACGATCGCTGCCTGCGGATGGCGCGCTCCCCTCCGGCCGTTGCCGGATGACGCCAGCCGGCACCTGACGAGCGTCGTCTACCGCGCGTTCGCGCCGAGCCCGGGGTTGCATCCGGGCCTGCCGGCGCACGATCCGCTCGCCCTGACCTGGCGCCGCGGCGGTCGCGCCCTCGCGATCGCACTGCACGGATGGAGACCGGCAGGTGGAGCCTACGACGGCCTCCCGGCCGACGCGGAGGAGGCTCGGCGCAGGCGCCGAGAGCGAGTGGTGATCTCCGCCGCGCAGCCCGCCCGGGAGCACTCCGGCCACGGGAGCGCCTTCACGCTCGACCTGCGCCGCGCCTCCGCGGACGCGCCGCCCGCGGCTCCGGCCGCTTTCGCTTCCCCGCAGTCCTCCTGATCGCCATGGCCGCGCCGACCACGCTCTTTCGCGAGTATCGACCGCTCCCCGGTGTCCACGACGAGACGGTGGGCCCGGACGGCAGCCTGCGCCCGGAGTTCCAGCGCTGCATGTCGGCGCTCGGCGCCTGCCAGCCGGCCGAGTTCGCCCGCCACCAGGGCTTCGCCGAGCTGGCCCTGCTCAACCAGGGAGTGACCTTCTCCGTCTACTCCGACCAGCGCGGAACGGAGAAGATCTTTCCCTTCTGCCTCGTACCGCGCGTCATCTCCGCCCGCGACTGGGCTCGCGTCGAGCGCGGCCTCCGGCAGCGCGTCCTGGCGCTGGAGGCCTTCCTCGACGACGTGTACGGGGAGCAGCGCGCGCTGCGCGAGAAGCCGCTCCTGCGCGAGCTCGTCCTGGGGGGGAAGGCATTCCTGCCGAAGCTCCGGGGCGTGTTGCCTCCCGGTGGCGTGCGCATCCACGTCTCGGGCATCGACCTCGTCCGCGACCCGTCGGGCACCTTCCGAGTGCTCGAGGACAACCTGCGTACCCCTTCCGGCGTCTCCTACGTCCTCGAGAACCGCCTGCTCTCGAAGCGCGTCCTCCCCGAGGTGCTCGACCTCGCCCGCGCGCACGGCATCGACGCCTACCCGGAGCGCCTCGCCGCCACCTTGCGCTCGGTCTCCCCGGAGGATCCGGATGCGTCGAGCGTGGTCGTGCTCACCCCCGGGCCCTACAACTCGGCCTACTTCGAGCACAGCTTCCTGGCGCGGACCATGGGCCTCGAGCTGGTGCAGGCGGCCGATCTCTTCGTGAAGGACGACCGGGTCTACGCCCGCACCACGCGTGGGCCGAGGCGCGTGCACGTCGTCTACCGCCGGACCGACGAGGCGTTCCTCGACCCGGAGGTGTTCCGGCCCGACAGCCTGCTCGGCGTGCGCGGTCTCATGCGCGCCTACGCGGCGGGGAACGTCGCGCTCGCCAACGCGCCGGGGAACGGGGTCGCGGACGACAAGGCCGTCTACCCGTTCGTCCCGGAGCTCATCCGCTTCTACCTCGACGAGGAGCCTGTGCTGGAGCAGGTCCCCACCTTCCTCTGCGCCCGGCCCGCGGACTGCGACCACGTGCTCGGGCACCTCGCGGAGATGGTGGTGAAGGTCGTGGACGAGGCCGGCGGCTACGGCATGCTCGTCGGCCCGCAGGCCAGCGCCGCGGAGCGCGAGGAGTTCGGGCGCCGTGTCGCGGCTGAGCCCAGACGCTACATCGCGCAGCCGCTCGTCGAGCTGTCGACCTGCCCTACCTGGGATGCGTCGACACAGCGGCTCGTCCCGCGCCGCGTGGACCTGCGCCCCTACGTCCTGAACAGCCGCGCCGGGCCCTGGGTGCTCCCGGGCGGCCTCACCCGCGTCGCCCTCGTGAAGGGCTCCTACGTCGTGAACTCGAGCCAGGGCGGCGGCAGCAAGGACACGTGGATACAGAAGGAGCAAGTGTGATCTCTCGCGTCGCCGACGCCTGCTTCTGGCTGGGCCGCTACCTCGAGCGCGCGGAGAGCACGGCGCGCGTGCTGCAAGTCACTCGCAACCTCTCGCTCGACGCGGCGCTCACGCCGCGCCAGTGCTGGCAGCCGGTGGTCGTGGTCGAGGGCGAGGAGGCCCGCTTCGCCGCTCGCTTCGGTCCGGAAATGGAAGACGGCGAGGTGGTGCAGCGCTACCTCACCTGGGACGAGGAGAACCTGTCCTCCATCGTGCGCTCGATCGGCGCCGCCCGCGAGAACGCCCGCTCCATCCGCGAGGTGGTGAGCCTGGAGACGTGGGAGGTCCTGAACGAGCTTCACCTGTGGATGGGGAGGGGCGACGCCCCGGCGCGCTATGGCGACGACCGCGACGGCTTCTACCGGCACGTCCGCCGCGCCTGTCAGCTCGCGATGGGGCTCCTGCAGGGGACGATGCTGCACGATGATCCGTATCACTTCATCGTGCTCGGGACCATGCTCGAGCGCGCGGGCCAGACCGCGCGCCTCCTCGACGTCCACCACCACGCGCTCACCCAGCTCGCCACGCACCAGGTGGTGGAGACGGCGGTCTTCCTGGCGCTGCTCCGCGCCTGCTCCGGGTTCGAGCCGTTCATGAAGCGCGGGCGCGGCCCGGCGACGACGCTGGCGGTGGCCTCCTTCCTCGTGCTCGACAGGGACTTCCCGCGCTCGATCCGCTTCTCGATCTCCGGAGCCCTCGGGCGCCTGGAGCGGGTGCGGCCCGTGAGCGCCATCGGGAGCCCGGGTGCGGAGAGCCTCGAGCGGCTCCGAGCGCTCGACGCCTGGATGTCCGCGCAGCGTCCCGCCGCCCTCGAGGCAGGCTCCATCCACGCGCTCCTCACGCGCGTGGTGGACGAGTCGGCCGCGATCTGCGATGCCATCGGGCGCGAGCTGCTCGGCCAGCCCACCCCGACCCTGGAACAGCATCAGGCGCAGTAGCCCATGCCCAACCTCCTCGCGATGTCCTTCGAAGGCGAGCTCGCCCCGAGCTTCGACCTTCGCTGCTTGCGCCCCGATCGCACGCTCCCGGACGGCTGGGGGATCGGCTACTACCCGGGCGGCGAGCCGTCGGCCACCGTGCTGAAGGAGCCGGCGCCACCCAGCGGCAGCATCCGC
>Ga0299915_10002380_pt1 | contig 13768 bp, 13 predicted proteins | sample RVTome_13_FD_200263 | JGI IMG/M metagenome (GOLD analysis project Ga0299915, IMG submission 200263) | Soil microbial communities from uranium-contaminated site in the Upper Colorado River Basin, Wyoming, United States - RVT92D227 (version 2) ...
TCTCCCAGAAACCGCCTTTCACTTTAACATTACCTTCTGAATTTAACCTCGTCCACTCTTTCACACATGAAAATCCAAGAGAGAGTTCGGTTACCCGTGTCTATTTCCTTGTTAAAACCAAGGGGAAACAGGTTGAGGAGATGCTTATCCTTCAGATCGCAGATAAGACCAACCCTCAAGCCGGGCCGATGACCGCACCCCCCTTGAAACCCTATACAGAGAAAAGAATGTATTCGAAAGGGGAGGTGAAGAAGGGAGAAATGGAAGTAGGTTATCTAATTCAATTAATGGCATGGAACCCTGATGCTTCATCCCTTCAACCCATCGTGAAGAAAGGGTTCGTCATTCCCTCCCTTTGGGCTCTTCAAGGACAATTTTTATTTCTCTATCAGGGAGAAGGCGCTGTATCCGTCCGATATTCCAGGGATGCTAATTCTTTTATGATGAAGGTTTCTGATGGAGGGAGAAAGTGGGAAAGGGAGTCCATTTCAGGGAATGAAAAAAGGGCTTACGAAGTCTTCCAAAAGACCTTCCTGGAAATGATAAATACTCTCCATATCATAACCCCTTAATTTTATAAAATTTTTCTAATATTTGTCTTGACTTTTGAAAAAAATATATATACAGCTTAGGTAATTGCAAATCTTCATTATGAATGGATGAGCGATGGTGAAAAAATAGTAATCTATTAATAATATTGAATATATATAATACTTCTAAAGTGAAGAATCCTCTCGGATGATTTGGACTCGTAATCGGGCTGTGAGGAACGTATCAGTAAAAAAGGGAAAAAATAGTTAAAAGACTGACAGCCAAAAGCGAGTAATTTTCCAAAAACTGGTAATTTTTAATCCATTTAGACGAAAAGGGTCAAATTTGTCATTCTCCTCTAATTTTCAATATTTTAAAAAACCCTTAAAAATCATTCAATTATACATATAAGCTGTTTTTGGCACTGAAATTGCTCAATTATTAATCAATAGAATTTATTAAATTATGACTTCCGAGAAGGAGGCGTTGTAATGAAAGTATTTAAAAAAATATTAGTTGGAATAGTTGTGATTATCTTAATCCTCGCAGCCGGCTACGTATATTTTTACCAATTTGAGAAAAAACCAATTAAGATAGGGGGCATTTTCGATCTCACTGGCGCCACCTCAGATGTTGGTGTAGATTACTCTCTTGGAGTCAAAGATGCCGTCCACTGGATTAATGAGAATGGAGGAATCAACAACAGAAAAATTGAGTTGATTTCCGATGATTATGCCTATGATATTCCTAAGGCGAAAGCCCTTTATGCAAAATACACAAAAGAACTTAAAATTGAATTGATCCAGGGCTGGGGCACCGGAGACACCGAAGCCTTGATGGCAAGTACGAATAGGGATGGCGTGGTTTATATGTCCGCTTCCTATGCTGCAGCCATCACCGACCCCCTCCATACTCCCTACAATTTTTTTGTAGGTACAGACTATTCCACCTCCCTCAGGTTGGCAATAAAATATATTAAAGAAAAACATCCCGATCCTTCCCAGCCGCCCAAAATAGTATTTATCTACCCCGACCACCCCTATGGTCGTGCACCCATTCCGGCAGGGAAGAAAATGGCGGAAGAATTGGGTGTTAAATACGGTCCGGACCAGATCGTTGGCCTTGGGGCAAAGGAAGCCATAGATCAGTTGAGTAAGGTGAAGGAGTATAATCCAGATTGGGTATGGCTTGGTGGAACAGTAAACTCCTGTGCAGTGGTTATCCGAGATGCGGGCAAGATAGGCCTGGGCACGAAGTTTATTATAAACACATGGGGATTTGATGAAACACTCTTGGCAAAGGCCGGCCCTTATGCCAATGGCAGAACCTATGGTGTGGCTCCTGCGGCATTATGGGGCGATTCGGTTCCCGGGATGGACGACATTATGGGAGCCCATAAGAAATATGCCTCGGCAAAGACACACACCATAAATTATGTTAAGGGATGGCTTTCCATGATGGTGATGGCCGAAGCGATAAAGAGAGTTAAGGGAAGCGTGAGCGGATACAGCGTCAGGGAGGCCTTAGAGACTGTTAAAGATTTTAACACTGGAGGTTTGTCAGCTCCCATTTCTTTTTCAGCCACAGACCACAGACCAAATATGCAGGTAAAGATTTACAAGATAGAGGGAGATAAATACCAATTTGTCACCGAAGTAAAGATGGAGAGGGACACCCGGTTCATTGGCTGGTAAGTGAGGAAGGGTTTTCTATGATCGCTCATCTCATTGTTGAGGTTATTAGCATAACAAAATAAGGAGATAAATTATGATAGCTACATGTGAGAAATGCGGAAAAAAACACGAAATAGACCCTGAGAAAATAGAAGGAGAGGTGGCCAGGTTTAAATGCACGTCATGCGGTCAGATCATCACGGTTTCAAAATCAAGAGTCAAGCCTTCAATTCCGTCCCCCCCAAAGGTTAAGGCGCCAAAGGTTGAGGCACCAAAACTACCCCGCCTCCATTTAGGAAGGTTTGGTTTAAGGAGCAAGATGGCCATTCTTTTCCTCTTTATTCCTCTTATCCTGATGGGTATTGCCACTCTGCTTTATTTAAGGCAAATGGACTACTTAGCCTCACTGACCATCAAAGAAAATACTAGAATCATAACACAAATGGGTGAGAGGACTATCTCGGAGAACGCCAGGGCAGTGGCTTCCCAGGTCAGGATATATCTTCAAGGCCATCCGGATTTAAAAAAAGAGGATTTCATGAAAGACGTGGATTTTTTGAGGGTGGCTGTACAAAGGGTTGGGTTGACAGGTTACACCGCCCTATATGAATTGCCAGATAAGGAGGGGATTTGGCGGACATGGGCTCATACCGATCCTAAACTTTTTGGTATTGATATGCAAGCTTTATTGACACAATCTCTCGGAAAAAGTTTTCCTGGCTTCTGGAAGGTTTATACAGGTGTCAAAGGAGGGCAGGAATCAATCGGATACTATAACTGGCAGGATGCAGACGGGACTTTGCGAGATAAATTTATGATCTGCACACCTGTTACGGGAACGCGCTTTATTATTGATAGCACCACTTACCTTGACGAATTTACCCTGCCGATGATCAACCTCGAAAAACGTATTGAGAGGCTTAGAATAAATTCAAGAGATATAAGCATTGGTGCACTTGTCACCGCGCTTTTCCTCGTTGCCCTTATCGTTTTTTGGTATGGCTATCGGTTGACCAAAAAGATCAGAACCCTTACCGATGTTGCGGAACGTATCAGTATCGGAGAACTAGAGACAGAAATAGAAATCAAATCTAAAGACGAAATCGGCGAATTATCCAACGCCATCGGCCGCATGCAGGATAGTATTCGTTTATCCATCGAGAGGCTGCGGAGAAGGAGAACTTAAATATGCATATAGGAAGTAGGGGGGGGTTGATGATTTACTGAATAGGCTTTCTTCTTCTGGAATAAGTTTTCTTCTATATAACAAAATGAGTTCTTTGTGATGAGGGATACAAGGGGTCCTTAATCTCAGAGAGAAAGTTTTAGAGCGATTCCATGCCTGAAATATTTCTCGGTGATCTTGCAAATGTTAAACTTTTTGACATTCTTAAACCCCTTTTTAGTGGTAAAAAGACCGGAAAGATTATAGTAAGGGGGAAAGAGGGTGGAGAATTGTATTTAGAGCTCGGAAATATTAACCATTCAAAGACGAATAATGCTGTTGGAGAATATGCTTTCTTTACCCTGATGGGATTAAAAGTTGGAAAGGCTTCGTTTGAGCCGGATGAAGTTCCGTTAGAAAAAACCATCTCCATTTCAACCGAACAACTTCTTTTGAATTGGTCTTACCGGAAACAGGAGTGGGATAAGATTAAAGAGGTGGTTCCTTCTCCCAATACAATTTTTCATCTCTCCCTCCAGAAGAGTCCAGAGAATAAAAATATCAATGCTGAACAATGGAATGTATTAGCTCTATGCAATGGGACGAAAAACATCTCAGAAATTACTGAAGCGCTCAGTTGGGATGAATTCAAAACATCTAAGATCATCTTCCAACTTGTCCAATTAGGATTATTGGTACGGGGAGAAGGCCAAAGACCCGCTGAGAAAAAGTTTTTAGGTGAAAACTTTTTTCTAAAGGTGGAGAATGAATTTAAAAAGGCGGTGGGTCCAGTGGCTTCTGTCATCATCGATGATAAAATAGAGGAGTTTGGCAACACCAGGAGTTCTTTCCCCCAAGATCAAACGCTATCCTTTATTGAAGCTCTGGGGGAAGAGATTCCTCGTGATGGACAGAAGAAAGAGTTCATCAGGGTGATGATGGAGGTTCTTTCCTCGGGAAAGTGACCGAGAATGGGCATAGAGGACGACTTGTCCTAAGGAGAGCATAAGAGCGATATTGATTCCCACGTCTCACAAAAGGGTAAATCAAAACCTTTTTCCTGAGAGAGGTGGGATGTCTGAATTTAAAAATAGAGAAAAAGGGGAAAGCCATGATTCTTCCAAAAGGTGAAATAAGACACCAAAATTTATTAACGGCCTATACAGATCTTTCAGCCCTTCTATCCGCTCTAAAATCAGAGAGCTTCAGCGGTATCCTTGAAATTGAGTTTCCTGAAAAAAAAGGGGCCATCTTCATCGATTCAGGAGAGATTCTTAACGCGGAGATAAAAGAAAAGATTAACGCAGAAACGAAGATCGGCCAGGAAGCTATCCAAGCTTTTTTGACTTTCTCGAATCAAAAGGATGGGGTCCTCAATGTCTATCGATTACTACCCGAACAGGTGGCACTCATCTCCAACCACCTTCAAAACGAAGTTCTTTTTAAAGAATTATCCACAGATTTTACTCGATTGGACCGCCTCCTCTTTAAGTTAAAGGAAGATAAACATAACGGTTTCATCGAGGTTCTGACAAAAGAGAAAAAGGTTTTGGGGGTTCTCTTTGTTGAAGGGGGAGAACCTGTGGAGATGTTTACTACTCCCGAATCGGAGCCCTCGGTGTTTAGTCGAAAATCAATTCCAATATTTGTGGAAAATGCCGTCAAACAAGGAGCCATTTTGAATGTCTACAGGAGTCAGAGTAAAACTTTGAAGAGAGAAATTAAAAAGGAAACAAAAGAGGTCAAAGTTGCACCGCCTGAGGAAGAGTTCAAAGAGCTCATCCCGATTTTCCAAGATATCCTCTCCAAAGCAGAAAAGTTGGTGGATGAAGCCTCCAAAAGAAGAGGACTATTTTATAAAGTATTTAAAGAGTCCCTCATAGAGAAATCAGAAGAATTTGTCTTCCTCGATCCGTTTATCGGTGAATTTGAATATAAAGAGGGGACGCTCCACTTTTCAGGGGAAGCGGGGAAGAAAGAGTTTACCAAGGGTATTTTGGAATGTTTGAATACCACACTTGTTCTCCTCGAGAAGGAACTTCCAAAGAATAAGATGGTTTCCTTGAAATTGATAGCAGGGATAAAATCCTCTTTAGAACAGCATGATGATGCATTAAAGCGATTGGAAGTTCATGGCATTGCTTCTTCAATCTTTAAATAAATCTTTCCTATCCGGTTGATTCCTCTTTAGAATTTTACCCGCCGATTTTGCTTGACAAAATTTTGGTTCCCAGTATACTTGCTTAAAAATTCTTAAAATAAGAGGGGAAGATTCGGGATTGCCCCAGGATGTTTATCGGTTCACGAGCCGCCACCGATAGTGTGACCACCAGAACCAGGTATTCAACATCTGTAAGGGCCCTAAGGAAAAGTTGCATGATCAATAGGAGACAAGATGAAGACCTTCCATGAGGAGACGGCAAGGTACTGGAATCCTGTTGGGGAGACACTTCCGCAGGAGAAGTTGCGAGCACTACAGGTCAAGAAGTTCAAAAGGATTCTGGAATGGGCCTACGAGAGGTCGAAGTTTCACAGGAGGCTCTATCAGGAGGCGGGCCTTGAGCCCGGCGATATCAAGACCTACGAGGACATGGCCAGGGTGCCGAAGGTGGAGAAGGCGATGATGAGGGATATCCAGAGGAAGGATCCCTTTCCGTATGGTGATGCCCTCTGCGTGCCCCTGGAGGAAGTGACGGAGTTTCGTCAGACCAGCGGGACGACGGGAAACCCTGTCTATCAGCCCGATACTTGGCAGGACTGGGAGTGGTGGTCGGAGGCGTGGGCCTACCTGCTCTACGCCCAGGGTTATCGGAAGATAGATCGGGTCTTTATCCCGTTTGGGTATAATATCTTTGTGGCTTTTTGGGCGGGCCATTATGCGGCAGAGAAGTTAGGGTGTGAGGTCATCCCAGGCGGGGTTCTGGATACGGAGGCACGGGTGTTGAAGATTCAAGAGCTACGGGCCACGGCGATGATGGCGACGCCGACGTATGTGTTAGGGATGGCGGACACGGCACGCAAGAAGCTGGGGATCGATCCGGCCAAGGATCTGACTATCCGGAAGATAACCTGTGCGGGGGAGCCAGGAGCGAGCATCCCATCGACGAAGCAGAGGATGGAGGAGGCGTGGGGGGCCAAGGTATATGATCACGTGGGGGCGACGGAGATCGGAGCGTGGGGTTTTGAGTGCGTGGAACAACCTGGGGGTCTTCATGTGAACGAGGTGCTGTTTCTGGTGCAACTTGAGGATATGGAGACAGGGGAGTTGATCGAGGAGCCGGGCCGGAAAGGAAAATGTATCATTACCGCATTTGACAGGATCGCCCAGCCCTGCATTCGATTCGACTCCAAGGATGTGGCGGAATGGTCGAAAGAACCCTGTCCCTGCGGAAGAACATTCCGTATCCTTCAGGGAGGAGTATTGGGAAGGGCAGATGATATTACGAAGATCAAAGGGGTGTTAGTGGCCCCATCGGCGATAGAAGAAGTTGTCCGTTCGGTTAAGGGGTTGTGCAACGAGTTCGAGGTGGTGGTGACGAAGAAGGGGGATTTGGACGATATTACTCTCAAGGTCGAACTGTTGCCGGATGAGGAACCGAATCGTGAGGTGATTCTGGGGAAGCTCAAGGACCAGCTTCGCCTGAAGACAAACCTGGGGTATAACATCGAAGTTCACCCGTATCATTCATTACCGCGGTATGAGGTGAAGGCCAAACGATTTAAAGACCTGCGGAAACATGGATAATTAGGAATGTTTTAAATGCCAAATGTCAAAATCCAAGTGTCAAATGAATCTCAAATTCCAAATTCAAAAGGTTTTACATTTGAACTTTGAAATTGATTTGAAATTGATTCACTTTCAGTTCATCACTTCGTGTGAGTTATGTCATTTGATATTAGGCGTGACAAGGAGAATTCGATGACTCGAAGGGAGATGAGAAAGCTCGACACTCGAATTAAGACGATCAAGAAGGCGGCCGAAGAGTTGAAGGCCCTTTCAGGAGGGATGCAGGCGGTGGACCGAAATGTCGAGCGAATTCTCGCCTCTGTGAAGATGCTCGAAATCAATGTAACGGATCTCCTTTTGTGAGTTTTTAAACAGGGCTTTGTGGGAGAGCGCATCTCCCCGACGCGAAACATTTTTAAAGAAGTTGAGAGATGGCTTGCTTTTAACTTGACAAGAATTTAATATGAATGTATCAAGATATTATCAAAATAAAAGGGGGGGAACGAGGACCTTATTTCTCCTCTCTTTTTGGGTAAGGCAATGGCGATGGGTATAAAACGAGGACGTGTCGAACTAAGGCAATTGAAACAAAATAAAATTTTTTTTCAAAATTAGAAAGGAGGTTATAAAGATGAAACATTGGAAGTGGGTGTCTTTGTTGCTATGCATATCGGTGGTCGGGTTTTCGTTTGGAGTTTTGCCTGCCTACGGTCAGGTAAAACTGAATTATTCGAATTTTTTCCCTGCTCCTCATAAGAATGCGGTCCTTTCCGTTGAATGGGGAAAAGAGATCGAGAAAAGAACAAATGGGAGGGTGCAGGTCACGGTGTTTCCGGGTGGGACGCTTACCCCAGCAGCCCAATGTTATGATGGCGTTGTCAAAGGGATCTCCGATGTAGGGTTGTCCGTCCTCGGCTACACAAGAGGGAAGTTTCCCTTGTTAGAAGTCATCGATTTGCCCTTGGGGTATAAGAATGCTTATGTGGCCACAAAATTATCCAACATCTATTTTAAAAAGTTTCAGCCAAAGGAACTCGATGAAGTCAAGCTGATGTACCTCCATGCCCATGGACCTGGAATTCTTCATACCAAGAAGGCTGTGGAGAAACTTGAGGATCTGAAGGGCATGAAGATCCTATGCCATGGATTGAGTTCGAAGATTGTGGCTGCCCTTGGAGCAGTACCTGTGGCGATGCCCATGCCTGAAAGATACGACTCCCTTCAGAAAGGTGTCGCAGACGGTTGCGTCCACCCCATTGAGGCCAACAAAGGGTGGAAGATGGCTGAGGTTACAAAATTCACCACCCAGAGTTTCGGTGCCGCTTACACGTCGACCTTCTTTGTGGTCATGAACAAGGAGAAGTGGAATTCCCTCCCGCCCGATATTCAGAAGATTATCGAACAGGTCAATGAGGAGTGGATCGAGAAGACAGGGAGAGGCTGGGACGAAATCGAAAAAGAAGGGGCGGATGTTACCCTGGCCAGAGGGAACAAAATCATTTCTCTTTCCAAAGAAGAGAATGAGAGATGGGCAAAAATGGTCAAGCCCGTCATCGATGATTATGTCAAGAACATGAAGGAGAAAGGTCTTCCTGGTGAAGAGTCATTGAGATTCTGCCTGGAGGAGCTGAAAAAGCTTTAATAAGGGATTCGAGGGTAGAGAGGGGGATGAAAGGTTTGCCCCCTCTCTCTGTTCCGAAAGGATAAAAAATAAAGGAGGAGGTCCATGAAGGGCTTTCTAAATAAAGTTGAACAGTTAAGTCGATTTTTAAATGTGATTGCTGGAATCAGCATCACTTTTATGGTGTTTCTCACTGTGACCGATGTGATTCTGCGGACGTTTCGTCGACCGATCGTTGGAACTTATGAGCTGGTGGCTTTTTCAGGAGCCATTGTCATCGGATTTTCACTTCCCTTCACCTCCTGGTTTAGAGGCCATATCTTTGTTGATTTTTTAATTTTAAAGTTTCCCCAGAAAGTGAGAAATATCTTCAACATTGCTACGAGATGCTTGGTGATGGCGCTATTCTTCCTGATAGGCTGGAACCTGCTCAAGTATGGAATGGATCTCCAAAAATCAGGGGAGGTTTCCCTCACCTTACAGATGCCGTTCTATCCCGTTGCTTATGGGGTGAGCATTTGTTGTTTCATCCAATGCCTGGTCATGGTGTGCGATATCGTGAAGATTCTCGGAGGGAAATACGATGAATGAGGTGATGATTGGAATCATAGGTTTAGCCGTGGCGTTGACCTTATTTCTTACAGGCATTGAATTGGGTTTTGCCATGGCGGTGGTGGGTTTTCTTGGATTCAGCTATATTGTCTCTTTTAAGGCTGGATTGAACCTTTTAGCCAAGGATATTTTCGATGTCTTTTCCTCTTATGGCTTTACGGTCATCCCTCTTTTCGTTTTTATGGGCCAAATCGCATTTAATGCCGGAATTGCAAAGAGGCTCTACGATTCAGCCTACAAATTTATCGGACATATTCCCGGCGGATTGGCCATGGCAACGGTAGCTGGGGCGACAGCCTTCAAGGCTATCTGTGGCTCTTCCCCGGCTACGGCAGCCACCTTTGCTAGCGTGGCTGTTCCTGAAATGGACCGATACAATTACGACAAGAAGCTCTCCACAGGCATTGTTGCAACCGTAGGAACCCTTGGGGTTCTCATCCCACCGAGCGTCACCCTCATTGTATTTGGCATTATTACCGAACAGTCCATTGGTAAATTATTTCTCGCAGGGCTCATTCCAGGATTGATCATCGCCTTCTTTTTTATAGTCATCATCTATGCGTGGTGTAAGATTAATCCGGCCCTTGGCCCCAAAGGAGAGAAGTCGAGCTGGAAGGAGAGAATTGCATCCCTTCCGGAAGTGATATGGGTTGTCATCGTTTTTTTGCTGGTCATCGGGGGATTGATGAAGGGGTTTTTTACTCCTACTGAAGCAGGGAGTGTTGGGACCTTTGCCGTCCTCCTCCTGTCCGTTTTTAAAAGAGACCTCAATTTTAAAGGATTTATTAAATCGATTGCAGAATCGCTTCGCACGGCCTGCATGGTATTGATGCTTATCGCAGGCTCTGTCATCTTGGGCCACTTCTTAGCCGTAACAAAAATTCCAATGATTGCAGCGGATTGGGTCGTCCAACTTCCTTTCCACCCCTATGTAATCATGATTCTCATTTCAATCATTTATCAATTGGGAGGTTCTTTCATTGATGATCTTGCCTTTATGGTCCTTGCCACCCCGATCTTCTATCCTGTCATCATCAAACTTGGTTTTGATCCGATATGGTTCGGCATGATCATCTGTATCACCGTAATGATTGGCGTGGTTATCCCTCCAGTGGCCATTAATGTTTTTGTGGTCAAAAACATCACCAAGGTGCCTTTTAACGTAATTTACAAGGGCGTCTATCCGTTTTTAATCAGTCTTGTCGTTGTGGCAGCGTTGTTATTCATCTTTCCGCAAATTGCTCTTTGGCTTCCCAATCTTTTAATGAAGTAGGGAGGTTATTCCTGAGTGGCGTTGTCCCCTGAACCATGCCATGAACCATGTAAGGTTCATGATTAGTCCTGAACTCAACGTAGTTCAGGAGGAGGTTCAGGGCTTTGGCCCAGAATCCTGTGGGGGTTGGGACTGCCATTTGCTCCTACGTCGTTCCTGGCGTCTTCTTCCCGATTCTTTTGGCCACCACGGTAATAAATTAGAAGATACCGCATTTTGGAGAATGCGAGGGACCTTCTCTCCCTTTGCCTGAGCCTTTATCCCAAAAAGAAGAACTGCATGTTTGTAATATTTCTTCATCCTCAGTCTCTTAGGAATCACTCCCGTTTGTATCGATTTCTTTAAATTCGATTGGGCTAATAGAACCTGGTGAGCCATCTCCTTTGCCCCTCTTGGGAAAGAGAATGGAGTGAGGATTTGATGGATGGCCCAATGGATCGTCTGTGCCAGGTATAAGTATTTTTCTCTTTTTCCAAGATAGGGGTGGTGAGGTGTTACCGCTTGAAGAAAAGGGGTTAGAAAGAGCGCAAAAAGAATCGATTCTGATACCTGTCTCCCTGTATGGATCAACTGATCCACAAGATCGAAGAGAGATAGAAAAATTTCTTGGGTTTTTTTCACAGAAAGGCTGCGATTTCCAAGAGCCCTCTCGAGATCGGGGAAAAGGGAAAAGAGTAGACCTGTTTGAAGCATGAGTTGGAGAGAAGGTTTTGCCGTGCCTTCTTTCAACTCACGCAGGAATTCGTCTCGAAGGCGGGATGGAGAACATTTTCGTATTTCTTCACGATGACGGAGTATGGCTTCATACGTATTGTCTTCAATGGAAAACCTGGTTCGGGCGGCATGGCGGATGACCCGAATCATTCGAACAGGATCTTGTTCGAATCTTTCATTCGGATCGCCGATGGTTCGAATAACCTGTCGGTTGAGGTCAGCCATTCCACCGACATAGTCTATAATCGAAAAATCTGCAATATTGTAGAAAAGGCCATTAATGGTGATGTCCCGGCGCAAAGCGTCCTCCTCCGGTGTCCCAAAGCTATCCGTTCGGATGATCTTGCCGTCTTCAGTCACAGTCTCCTCGAATTCCGAGTGGCTACGACAAGTAGAGACCTCGATCACCTTTCCCCCCTTAAAAAAGACCTGAACCAGACGAAATCTACGGCCGATAATGCGACTGTTCTTAAAGAGCAGGCAGATCTCGTGAGGATGAGCGTTCGTGGCGACATCGAAATCTTTGGGAGTCTTCCCGAGGATGAGATCCCGGACGCTTCCTCCCACGAGGTATGCCAGAAACCCATGTCGATGAAGGCGGTAGAGGACTTTGAGAGCGTCTTCATCGATCCTCTTTCTCGAAATCGGATGTTCAGCTCTTGGAATGACGGTTGGAATCATTGAGGATTAATCCCGGTGACGAAGGAATTCGATGATTCCAGGAAGAATAGAAAGAATAATGATGGCAAAGATGACCAGTGAAAAATTTTGTTTGACCACAGGTATGTTTCCAAAGAGATAGCCTCCAAGAACAAAAATGACAACCCAGGCAATCCCCCCCGAAATATTGTATATAAGAAAACTTCTGTAGGTCATGCTCCCGATGCCAGCGACGAAGGGTGCAAACGTGCGTATGATCGGAATGAATCGAGCAAGAATGATCGTTTTCCCCCCATATTTTTCATAGAACCGATGAGTGCGATACAGGTACTCCTTGTTTAGGAAACGTGATTTCTCCTTGCTGAACACTTTGGGACCAATCGTGTACCCAATCCAGTAATTCACTGTATCTCCTGCAATGGCAGCAATGGACAGAGAAATGACTAACCACCTGGCATCCAACGAGCCAAGGGCAGCAAAGGTGCCTGCGGCAAAAAGCAGGGAGTCCCCCGGAAGGAAAGGGGTAACCACCAGTCCGGTTTCCAAAAAGATGATAAGAAAGAGAATCGCATAGGTCCAAACACCATAGTTCCGAATGAGCAAATCGAGATGTTTATCAAGATGCAATAAGATTTCAAATAAGGCCTTAAGTAATTCCATGAATCCTGCCTCAAATATCTCTTAAATTTAAAAAACTACAAAGTTTGAAAAAATCTTTATTAAGATCGCACCTGAAAACCCCGTCCTGTGGAACGGGTTCTTTGCTTTATCAATCGTTTAAACTAAATAGTGATTATCCACCTAACATTTTGAAATTTATCATAATTTTTTGTAGGTGTCAACAAAATGCCCACAGGTGTAAGCATCTTTTTTCCGTGACAAATATGAAATTTTTCCCTCACCCTCCCCTCTCCCCTTGAAGCCTGTGTCGTAATCGCAGTGAGGGACAGGTGACCAGCTTTGGAAGCTTTAGAATTGTGGATTTTTGAAATGGAGGGTCAACCATTCTTGTCTTCGGAAATGATGTCTTCATGAAATATTTACGTTTGAATTTACATGATAAAAGGTTCCACTCTAAAGCTTCCTCAGCCAGTCGCCTGTCCCCTAACAAACTTGTATTCTCTAACATGGAAGGATTCATCTTTTTGCATAGTCACCATTGCGACATAGTCTCTTGGGGGAGGGGGGAGGGTGAGGGAGAATATATTGGTACCTGTAATAAGAATGTTTTATGCTTATATTATTCTTGTCATTCCTTCATAAGCAGGAATCCAATAGATTTGGTTAACTTATAGATTAGAAAAGAAATATCTCTCAATAATTCTCATTTAACCAGTTCTCCAAGTTGAAACGAAAAGATGTCAGCTCAACTTTCAGAGATTTCAGCGTTTAAACAACTGAATTAGACTTGACAAACGGCCAGAATCGGAAAAGAATGATAGATATCACTTTTGATGTTTCAGAGGTTTTGAAACAGTGGGGGCATTTTCATGGTTTGTGGGTGACGTAGCCGTCATGAAGGATTATAACGAAAGGAGGGTTCGTTATGGGAAACCAGATTCAGTGGGAGACCTCTCTCACCAAAACCAAGGCAAAGGCAAAGAAATGGAAAAAGTTAATCTTGATGGACTTCTATAACAATCTCTGAATTGGGTGCAAACAGCTGGCAGCTGTTACATATCCCGACCCCAATGTCTGTTTCTCTGTAGAGAATAACTTCATTCCCCTTCAAATTGATTTCAACAAAAACAAGGCGTTGGTGAAACGCTATGCCGTTAAGTGGACCCCTACC
>Ga0299915_10002382_pt1 | contig 13762 bp, 15 predicted proteins | sample RVTome_13_FD_200263 | JGI IMG/M metagenome (GOLD analysis project Ga0299915, IMG submission 200263) | Soil microbial communities from uranium-contaminated site in the Upper Colorado River Basin, Wyoming, United States - RVT92D227 (version 2) ...
CGTGAGATGCTAGATATCCATATTGATAACCCCTTTCATATGGTTCTCCTTCAACATGTATGTAAACCCATCCTTGTATGTTATACCTATAACCTTTTCCATAACTGCCCGAGGTAATGATATCTGAATTTGTATTTATTTCAACTGATATACTATTTGGAAATATTACTAATAAAAAAATAATAAATATTAGTAAATACCGTAAACGCATAACATTGATGTAAATATCATTATATAAAAAATTTATTATATTAATAAAAAAATTGTAAAATTTGTGAAAAAAATAAGTGGAAAGTAGATGACTTAATTCCATTCAAACCTCTTTTATTAAAAAAATTATATTTATTAAAGAATATTAATGTTTTGTAATTATAATAACAAAAATTTTATGTACGTGTAACAATATAATATATTCTGTTATTTTACATATAATGAATAGAAAAGGTGTTGTTATGGTAACAATAAGTCATATAGTACAAGATATCTTAAACAAACAAGTCTTTCTTCAAGAGGCAATAAATCTCAATATTGTATCGTTCAATAAACTAGCAGAAAACATTAAACCTGAAATTGAAAAAGAATTAGGAAAAAGGGTTAAACACAACGCAATAGTTATGGCGTTAAGACGATACGCTGAAAGACTTGAAACGAAAAAAGAAAAAGTGTCACTAAATTATTTTGGTGAGATACTTCTAAAGACAGATATTTTTTATATCGTTATTGAAGAATCAGAAACCTCTATACGAACAATTCAAAGATTATATGATGAGATAGATTTCAAACATGGCGGTATTTTTAATATAATGCAAGGAAATTATGAGATCAGTATAATTACCAATCAAAGATACAAAGATAAATTTCTAGATTTGTTAAGTGAAGAGAATATATTAAAAGTTGTAGACGATTTAGTTGTTATTTCGCTAACATATTCAAAAGATTTTTCTTCAACACCAGGAATTCTATACAACGTTTCTAGGTTTTTAGCATGGGAAAACATCAATATTTATAATATCTTAAACACTCCAAAAGAACTGGCTTTTATAATAAGCAAAAAGGATGCAATGAATTGCTATAATGCACTTGAACGGATGGTAAAACCTATTAAAAACGAACAAAATAACGGTTAATCAAATTTTAAAAAATATATATATTAAATTTTACTATTACTAAATTATTATGTTTTGATGCAGGGGTAGCCAAGCCAGGTCTACGGCGACAGACTCAAGATCTGTTCCTGAAGAGGTTCGGGGGTTCAAATCCCTTCCCCTGCATAATTTTTCTTATATGAATTTATTTTCCAAAAATGTTAATATAAGAAAAATAATCCACATAAAGATAAAACATCAAATTTAAGTGGTAGTTATGTCAGATGAAGATTTGTATTTCTGGGGCATGTTTAAAAAGAAATGGGGTAATAAATTAAAGAAAGAGAATGTCATAGCGTGTCCTCAATGTGGCAGTAAACGAATTCATAAGGTTACTGCCCAAGAACCAGTTTTTGTCAATCTCGATGTTCCTTTTAAATGCGAGGATTGCGGATTACAAGGCAAACCAAGAGAATTTGACTCCGAAAAAGAATATGAAAAATTTATAAAAAAATTGAAGTAGGTTTTTTATTATTTTGTGGTTACAGGCTTATTTTTTATGATTACTTTCTTGTTCAAATCCCTTTCCCTTGCATGATTTTACTTTTTGGTACAGTAGGAAAAACAATTTTTTACTAAAAATTTTTAAAAAAATCAAAAAAATTTAATACGGTGTGATTTATTTCTAATTTAGGTTAATGTGGCATTGTTTTTTGCCTTTCCAGCCCGTGAAAACCAGGAAATGGTAAATTAACTAAATAAGAAGATGATTAAACCTTGAAGAATCTACCATTCTGGTTACCAAAAAAGAATAACTTTGTATGGTATCTATTGTTCGTTGGATTGTTTTTGTTGTCTCTGGATTTCTGGAACTGGACGTCTTCTAATCCTTTGATTTTGGGTTTGCCGTTTTGGATGTGGTATCTATTGCTTCTTACATTGTTTTTATCTGGTGCGTTTTATTTGTTTTCACGATTTTTCTGGAAGGAGGATGAATGATAGAATTTCTTCTCATGGTTATGGGTTATTTTTCTCTTCTTATTTTAATGGGTTTAGTCGCTTATAAGAAAACAAAGAAAACACCTGAAGATTATTTTATCGCAGGTCGCACTTTTGGTCCAATTATCTTGTTTTTTTCTTTGGCTGCTACTAATTTCTCTGCGTTTACTTTTCTCGGATTTGCTGGTAATGCATATAAAATTGGTCTTGGTCAATATGGTATAATGGGTTTTGGAACAGCTATAATGGCTATTATGTTTTTTGTTATTGGTCGTAAGGTTTGGAAGCAGGGTAAAGAAAAAAGATACATTACTCCACCTGAGCTCATTGGAAATCGTTTTGAAAGTAGGTCTCTGCGTCTAATTTTTATGGGTGTGATGGTTGTTTTTACAATTCCTTATTTAGCAGTTCAGGCTGTTGGTGCTGGTTTTCTTATTCAATATGTTACTGGTAGTATTAGTTGGCAGATAGGTGCTGTTGCTACTATTGCTGTTATAATGTTTTATGTTATGCTTGGGGGCATGAGGGGTTCTGGCTGGGCTGATGTTTTTCAGGGTGTTTTAATGATTACAGCTATGACTTTTGCTGTCATTTTTATTGCTGTAAGTCTTGGTGGTTTTGAGAATGCTAATCTTATGGCATATAATGCTAATCCAGTTTTATTTACTCGCCCTGGTGGTAGTGAGTATTTTACAATGCAGATATGGTTTTCGTTTATGTTACTATGGTTATTTGTTGACCCTATGTTTCCTCAACTTTTTTCGCTTTTTTATACAGCTAAAAACCAGAAATCGTTAAAGATTTCTATGATATTGTATCCTATAGTTGTATCGTTTTTCTTTTTATTTCCTGTCCTAATCGGTGTGTGGGCGCATGGGGCAGGTTTGTCTATTGCTACTGGTTCTGAGGATATGGTGCTGCCCATGATGGTTCAGAGATTTGCTCCAACTTTCATCTTTGCTTTTGTTATGACTGGTGCTTTGGCTGCTCTTATTTCAACAGCTGATTCTCAGCTACTATCTTTATCGACTATGTTATCTCATGATTTACTTGGGTTAAAGAAAGGAAGGCGAGAGGTGTTGTATGGTAAGGTTTTGATTGTTTTATTGTCTTTGTTTACTGTTTTGTTTGTTATAGGTGGTTATAATCCTAATGAAGGTATTATGGGAACACTTGTTAAAACAACGTTTTCAGGTCTTGTTGTTCTTTGTCCTACTACTATTGCTGCCTTGTATTGGAAGAGAGCCACTAAATATGGCTGTATAGCAAGTATAGTGGTTGGCGAACTATCGATTGTTTTGTTCCACTATAAAATATTACCTGATTTTGGTTTTTTACCAGGTATATTAGCCTTAGTTATATCTACAATAGTGCTCGTAGTGTTTAGCTATTTCTCATCAATAAAAAATTAGTATAATACTAAAAAAAACATCAATAATTATTCCTTAAATAACACCATAGTGAATCGCGTTCTATAATCCTTCCAAGTATCATCGATATATCGTTTTTATCTTTCATATGTTGTACATCGTGTTTCAGCTCTTTGATAAAAAGAGTCGAAGAAAAATACTTTGGGAGAATCTTACGCATATGGATTATACCCCTTCGTTCTCCGTAATGATCGCATATCTCTTGGGTATGTTTAATGCAAATCCTCTTCTTTTCTATAAGAGTAGGAGGTAAAAACGATCCACCAGAAACAGCACAACGAATCTCATTAATGAGCCAAGGATTACCTATGAGCTTTCTGCCCGGCATCACTGCAGCTGCGCCAGTTTTACAAAGGACGAATTTCGCATCATTTCCACTAAAAATCCCACCATTTGCAATTATTGGGGCAGAAACATACCTGACAACATCACTTATGACGGATAGATCAATATCAGATGAGAACTTTTTTTCACCAGTTCTACCATGAACCGTTAGAGCATCAGCACCATTATCAACTAACTTTTTAGATAAAGATAGTACATTGATTGATTTCTTTGAAATCCCAATACGTAATTTCACTGTCACAGGAAGGTTCACAGCTTTAACTACAGCACTAACAACCGCACAAGCGCTTTTCTCATCACTCATCAGAGAAACGCCCTCCCCTCTAGTTGTTATTTTTGCTATTGTACAACCCATGTTTATATCAACGTAATCAAATCCAAGATCTTGAACCATTTTTGCTGCTTTAGCCATACTCTCAGGATCTTTTCCAAGTACCTGTACTCCCTGCACATGTTGACCAGGAACCCGTTTTATCATCTGAATGGTGCGTGGGTTTTTGTGAAGAAGTGCTCGAGCATTAATCATTTCTGTTGTGAGAAATGGAGGAGAGAAATCTGCTAAAATTTTGCGATAAGGATAATCGGTATAACCTGTTAATGGCGGAAGCATGAATTTTGTTTCACGCAGACGTTTTAAGAATAGTGAAGGCTTCATCAGGGTTAAACAGAAATAATTGCCGGGTAATTTACTCTTTCTTTTTTTACTGATTTCATTAAACATGTAATCCGGTGTTAAAATCCTTCCTCTGTATATCCATTGGAACAAACTATATATGAGGATATTATTGATAGTATAAAAGATATTATGAGGAATTAAAATGAAGAATGATGAATGTACTATCTATATCATTACTAAAAATGGTACAAAACAGAGTTTCCGAAAAGAAAAAGACGGTTGGACACAAACCAGTTCAAAAGGTATAGTTCGCTGTTGCACTGCAGAACAAGTATTATCTCATCTCTTACCGCCATTAGCCTTTGGTCAAGTTACTCTTAAAGTTGTACCTGACAGTAAGGTAGAAAAACAAAGATAGAAATGAAAGAAATAAATATATCAAGTTTAGAACTATACTAATATATTTAAATCTTCGTAGCAAAATAAAAAAGATAGGTTTTTGCATTGATTTTTATTTCAACATCAATTTTTATAGGTAATCAAGGATTTAAATCACTTTCCCTGAATTTTTTTATAAGATTGTCATTGGTTTCGAAAAAAATATGTTGTTCCAAAGACATATTTTTATAGCAGAACAGTGCTATATGATTGTTTAGAGGGGGAAAGTAATGGATAAATATCTAATAATTAGTAAAAGTTTGAATGTAGGAATCGTTCTTGTGTTCGTGTTGACTTTTTCCGTTCCAATTACTGCTCAAAATATAGAGAAATCATTTCTACCTATATCAAATGGTAATAGGTTGTATGTTGGTGGGAGCGGTCCGGGGAATTACTCAAGAATTCAAGATGCTATCGATAACGCATCAGATGGATACATTGTATTTGTTTATGGTGGACTCTATTATGAAAATGTACGAGTAAATAAATCCATAGACCTTCTGGGAGAAAACAAGACACTTACCATTATTGACGGTCAAGAAACAGGAGGTCATATCGTCAGCATACTTGCCTCAGGTGTGACTCTGTATTGTTTCACCATTCAAAATTCAGGCGGGATACCAAACGCAGCAGCAATCTATGTTGGCTCAGAAAATAACCAGATCTTAGAGAACATCATAACCTGTACACCTCATCATGGAGAGGAAGGCATCTGGCTGTCACAATCCTCAGGCAACATCATCTCTAAAAACATTATTGAAAACTATCATTACGGCATCTGGCTTGAAGACTCAACTCAGAACAATCTCTCCAACAATAAAATCACCAACTCATGGGATTGGGGAATCATTCTCGGTGAATCGGACAATAATATGCTCTATGAAAATATCATGACCGAAAATAACGGCGGTCTCTACTTTCGTGATTCAAACGAAAACACAATCTGTAGAAACGAACTTGTAACAAATTTCAGAGATATTGCCCTAGTAGATTGGGACGCAACAACATCAAATAATCTAATTGTGAAGAACAATATCGATAAAGCAACATTCGTAGCAGCAAAACAGTCACATAATAAAAACATATGGGATGAAAACTACTGGGGTCGACCATTGCACCATCTAAAACTTATCCGAGGACAAAAAGAAGTTCTTTTCTTTCCAGGATCGCCATTTCACTTCCCGTCACTCACACTGAATATTATTTGGTTCAATGTTGACCGACATCCTGCACAAGAACCTTATCATATTAAATAAAATCAGACATTTTTAAAATTTGAATTATTAACCATCAATCTTTGTAATATCAATAAACGGGAGTTCAAATCCTTCCTCTAAACTTATTTTTTTATCATTTTATAAAATCAAAAAGAGAAAGTAATTTTTGAGAAACCAAAGTATTACAACGAAATGAGGTAGATTCCTAGAAATACAATCAACGTCCCTATGAAACGGTGTCGGTGGAACTTTTCTTTTAGAAACAGAGTCGCAAGTAGAAATACCGTGATTGAACTAATACCTGCCATTGGGTAAACCTTGGAGGCGTTTGCCTGGGATAGAGCTATATAAAGTAATGCTGCAGCAGCGGCAGCAAAAAGAGAAGCAATTAAAACGATGCGTAACTGTTTTTTGAGAGAGGATACTGTTGGTTGCAATTTTCCTCTTACTAACAGGGATAAGATGGTGAGCATGAGAAATGACATTATGTATATGGAAACGGCAAGAGCAATTGGTTCTGTGGTTCCTAAGAAAGTTTTTACAAGTAGTGCATATAAGACATCGATGGGAACAAGTGCAACGATTATCAAAAGATTGCGATCCAAATGTGGTACTTTGGTGATGTGTTCAGTAAGTACCAGATAGATGCCGATTACAATCACCAGGATTCCTACGTAGTTTACAAGGCTGGCCAGTTCATTGAGTAAGATGATGGATGCAAGGAAAATAAACAATACATCGAGTGATTGGGAAAACGGCTGGACCTCACTGGCGTTCTTCCTTTTTAGAACAAGCAGATAAATAACGAAACTTATGACGAGTAGGAAAGCAGGGATTGCTGCAAGAATTAGTAGTGACGGGGTGATGCTGATGTTTAAAAATAAAATTCCTGCAGAGCCAAGATAGACTGCATTGAATAAGGTCCGCAGAAGCACGGTTGTTACAGGGTGGTATTGCTGGTTCATCATGTACTTATCCAAAATACCTGCAAACGCACCGATCGTGTAACCAATTATACTAAAAATCAACCAAAGTTCCATAGTAGACAACCGCCCTTTTATTAAAACTGTGTATAAAAAATCTTTGATGCTTTAAACAAGTGAAAGGTAAGGGTATATCATAAAGTATACCATTTATAAAATTTTATACCACGAAAAAATGAATAATTCCTAATTATTTTCGGGAATTTTGAATGTAGATCTTCGATAATATCATGTAATTGACTGATATCTCTTACATTTATTTCCAATTCCAAATCGGCATATCCCATGGTATAATCTACACAATATAAAAGAGGATTTTTTTCTATATATTTAACGATTTGATTTAATTTCGTATATTCACTTAAATAAAAATCTACTTTCCAAGTTTGATACCCAAGTTTATTCAAATCAAGCTCAACGGTAAAACCAAGTATGACTTTTAGTTTTATTAATCTCTTAATTCTTGAATTAATTGTTATTACATTTGAATTGAGTTTTTTTGCAATTTCAATGGTAGGGATTCGTGAATCAACTACCAATAATTTTAATATCTTTAGATCGAGATCATCAATCTTTACCTTTCCCAAATTCTTGGGTAAAGGAGTTCTTTGGGGCTTTTCAATTTCATCGAGTAAAAACCCATGCCCATAAATTAATTCACCCATATAGACTGAAAAAACTTGCGTTGAAAAATAATCACCGTATTTTTCAAGAGTTTTTTTCCATAGTGGATAAATATCAGAAATATTTTTCACCATCATTAAGACACCTAAATCATAACTTCCTTCAGTTGAAAAAAGATTATTTACATTATCATCGTTCATAAAATGATTAATGATTTCTTTTTTAATATCAGGTGTGGCATATTGAAACTTAAAATAAAATCTTAAAAAATTATATCCTAATTGGAGTATATCATAATAAGTAAAAAAACGTATAATGATCCCATTTTCTTTTAACTTTTTAACTCTACTAGCAACCACATCCTTTGAAAGACCAACTTTTCTACCAATATTTCGAAAAGATTGCCTGCTATTTACATCAAGCTCGTACAATATTTTTCTATCTTTCAAATCTATTTTTTCCATATTCTAGACAAAAGTATATTTTATTTAATCTATATTAGTATTCTGTCGACTTTTTTGATGGGCCATTTAATGTTCATTAGTCAATATTAAGTATATTGGTGACAAAAAAATGAAAGAATGTATGGAGTGTGGAAAGAAGCTAGGGATTATAGAAGGTTACAATCATCCAACAATGGGGAAAGATTATCTTTTATGTAGCAATTGTTTTGATACCGTTTCTATAAGCGTAGGGAAGTGGAGTGAATTTATCTCACCATATATTGGTTTTTTCAATAAAGAATCATCAACAATTGATGATACTCAAAAGATCGGAGAAAATATCATGAAAAGATTACAAAAGATACAAACCAGAGCAGGCAATATAAGATTTCATATTGCCAATCAAAATACTAATGAAGAGTTATCCATCATCCATTAATTTCCATTAATTAATTATTGATATATATTGTAATAATATCATAATTTTTTTTATTAATTAATCTTTGATAAATGAAATATTTCCGATTAAAAGTAAAAAATTAAGAAATTATTAATTATTCAATTTTTAATTTCTAAGTGGATATTATGAAATCAGAATTAAAAGAGTTATCTTGGGATGAAGCAGTTGAACTCGGCTCACCATACAGCTATGTTCTTGCTGTCACTATTGATAAAAAAAATAAGCCAAATATCATTGGACTTGGATGGTGGACCTATGTATCCTGGAACCCAAAAATGATGGTAATTTCAATTGGTAAAGAAAGATATTCTCATGAATGCTTAGAGCATTGCGAGGAATTTGTTTTATGCTTTCCATCTAAAGAGCTAAAAAATGGTGCATGGTTATGTGGAGAAAAATCTGGAAGAGATATTGATAAATTCAAAGAAGCAGGATTTAAAACTGTATCCTCAAAAATTGTCAAACCACCAATTATTGAAGGTTCAACAGTTGCCTATGAATGTAAAGTCGTTGATAAACTTGAAGTAGGCGACCATACTGTTTATGTTGGGAAAATTGTAGCTATTCATGGTACGCCTGAAAAACCTAGTCATCTTTATTCAATACATTATGAAAAATTAATTGATTTGGCTTTTAATAATATACGATTTTAACTTCGTTAAGCATTTTTTTAGAACCGCTTGATTTATTTTTAATCAATTTTGGAGACATTTTTTACTCGTTTTTTAGTCATTTTATTATACTCTTATTGAAATTTAACTACAAAAAAAATGGTGATATTTATGGAAGAATATGAAGAAACACTCGATGATATTAAGAAAACCATTGGATTAGTTCCTGGTTTTATGAAGGCTTTACCTAAAGAGGTTCTTATCCATGATTGGGTTCTATGGAAGAAATACACATTAGGAACATCCAAAATACCAGCTAAATATAGAGAGTTAGCTGGTTTAGAAATAGCAGCAAATATCAAGTGTCCTTATTGCGAACTTATGCACACCGCAATGGCTAAATTCCACGGTGCAACGGATGAAGAATTGGCTGAAATATATTATCTTGCAAGTCTAACGGCCAGATGGAGTACTATGATCCATTCCCAACATTACAACTGGGAAACATTTGAAAAAGAGGCACAACAAATTGGAAAATATCTACAGAAAAACTATAAAAAGGAAATTGAAATTTAAATGGAGGTAAAATTATGTCAATTTTTGCTGTGAATATGGTGCATTTTCCTGAGTCTTGCCCAATGTTTAATAATGACATTCGTGAGAAAGTTAAAAAAACTGTTATTAAAGGAGAAGATATTGCTAAGAAGCATAGAATAAAAATTTTAAGCGCAGTTGTTTCAGTGATGGATCATCGAATATTTTGTGTGATGGAATCGGATTCGCAAACGGATGTTGAAAAGTATCTAAATGAGATTGGTTACGCTTTCTGGAATAGTATTGAAATAAAGCAAGTCCAATTTTTCGAGGATATCCTTAAAAAGTTGTAAAATAAAAAAAAGATTTTTCGTGCAAATGCATTAATTGTTCAAAGGCTGGAAAAAGCATCCACTTCTGAAGGAGATTTGTAATCCTGCTTGGTTGCATCGTAAACGGCAATGCCTCTTCCATAGTTTTATCTTCAACTATTTGGTAACTATTCTTTCTTTAAAGCATATCCAACTATCTACAAAACATGTCTTTATATGAATGATTAACAACCTTGTTGAGGGGGTTTATGGGTTAAAATCCCTTCTGTATTTTTTATTTTAGATTTTTTAACTCATTATTGTACAAATAGATAATAAATTAGGTAATTGTAAAGAATTTGTCCAACTTTTTTTGAAGTAAAATATAACTAGTTGATGTTATATAAACATAACATAATGTTAGAAATAAATAATAAAAAGTTATTTCTAACTAATAAAGAAATATAGAAAGGAGATGAAAGAAAATGAAAGACAAAATAGGAATTATATTAGGGCTGTTGGCAACAATACTAGTGATTTTAACCATCGCAGTATATATTATGAATGCAGGAACAATTGAATTAACAGAAAGTGCAACCTTAGCAATAGTAATCATTTTAATTTTGGCAGCATCTTACATAATATGGGACCGAGCAAAAAATATAAGAAAAGGATTATCTGCAAAAGATGAACGACTAATAAACATCAACTATAAAGCAGGATATTATGGATTTATAGCCGCACTTTTTAGCCCACTTGTCGGCCAATTTATTGCAGACATCATTTTAGGTCGTGAACTAACCGGTAGTCAAGTCACCGCTATTACCGTCATTGTCTCTGGATTGGTATTTGTTGTATCATATCTTTACCTTGCTCGGAAAGGGAACTAATTATGAAGACCAGAATGAAAGAACTTAGAGCACGATATAACTTCACCCAAGAGGATCTTGCAAAAAAGATAGGAGTTCGACGAGAAACAATTCTTTTCATAGAAAAAGGAGCCTACAATCCATCCATTAAATTAGCGCATGACATTGCCAAAGCCTTGCAGACAACCATTGATGAATTGTTTATTTTTGAGGATTGAATAAAACATTCATCCTCATCTGTTGTAATTATATAAATTTGTATTTTAAAATGAAATGAAATCGTTTATCATCTATTTTGATAATATAATTTAATAGGATTGACAAATAAGAAATTTATATACAAGTAATAAGACATAATAAAAAAGGAAAGGAAATAGACAATGAAAAAAACGCCAAAAGATGTAGATGCTTACATTGCAAAGGCTTCAAAGGAAGTACAGGGCAAACTTAAAGAACTTCGAGAAGCAATTAAAAAAACGGCTCCGGATGCTGAGGAGCGTATTAGTTACAGGATGCCTTATTATGGTTATAAAGGACGATTAATATATTTTGCAGTTTTCAAAAAACACATTGGACTCTATATACCTCCTCCTATCATAAAGAAATACAAAAGTGAACTAGAGGATTATGTAACCACAGAAGCGACAATTCATCTACCAATTGATAAACCGCTTCCTATTACGTTGATAAAAAAGTTGATAAAAGCTAAAATGAAAGACAACGAAAATAATGAAGAGAAAAAGAATTTGGCGCAAAAAAAAGATAAGTAATAGTTAATTGGCTTTGGTATAAGGCGCTGATATTCTTGAAATTTTTTATAGGATATTTTCAAGCATATAATGATTTAATAAACCAAATATAACTGTTTTTATTATTTACCAAACATTTAAATTATTCTACCTTTATACAACATATACCAAATTTTAAAAATTCTGGGGGACACAAAAAATGAACAAAAAAATATTAGGTTTTATAGTGACTGTACTATTTGTATTAACTGCAATTTTACCTGTCACTGGGGAAATAAATAAATTAAAAATTGTTGAAATCAAAGAAAATATTTATAATATCGAGTATCCTCTTCCGCCCCCTATATCAGTTGATATGTTACTTGAGGAAACTATTTGCAGGAGAATGTCTGTAAGAGGTTTTACTAGTGAACAGATAACTGATGAAGAATTATCTACAATTCTATGGGCTGCTTATGGATATACAGATAATGAAAAACGAGGGATTTTCAATCCAGATGAGATATATTCGTCTGTTATTTATGTGATTAGAAGTGATGCATCTTATAAATATGTTCCCGAAAATCACTCTCTTTTGTTGGCTAAAACTGGTAACTATCTATTTATCGGCCAATATGACGCTGCCCCTATAAAATTTGGTCTTGTCTGGAATAAAAGTATTACATCTGATGAACTATTTGGAATGTCCGAGATAGGAATGATCGGACAGAACATTTACTTTGATGCCAATGCTCTAGATTTAGGGACAGTTACGACTGGATATGGTGTTGAGGAGCTTAATCAACTTGGGCTTCCCTCAAATGAAAAGCCTGAGATAATAATGCCACTGGGTCATCCTTCTCCTGCTTATGATTTTACGTATAGCCCACTTCCTGTCTCGAATTTACCAGGCATTGTTAATAATACTTATAGTCTTGAAGACTCTATTAATAATAGACTTATAAGTAATAGTTGGGATAATCTGCCCCTTTCTGATGTTGAAGAATCCCAACTAATTTGGAGTTCTTACGGATATTCATACTTACTTGATGATACAAATGATAGACATCGAACTGTCCCAAGTGCTGTTGGTATTTATCCTTTTCAAGTATATGCTGCTAGCCAAGATGGTGTATACCTATACAACCCATCTACACATTCAACTTCTACAATAGTTCAAGATGATAGAAGAGAAGAAATCAATAATTCTCTTGGTTCAAACGACATTTGGGCTGCTACAGCAACCTGGATTATTGTTCCATTTTATAATACAAACATTAATCCACAATATATAACCTGGTGGTATTATGAGGCTGGTGCTATATCACATAATATTATTCTGGAGGCAACTGCTCTAAATTTAGGTTCTAACATTGTTACAGATATTTCTGATATAAGTGGTCTACGTTCTGCATTGGGATTATCATCACAAACAAATCTTCAACCATGGTTTGTTATACCTGTCGGTCATCCGTCCGAAAATCCAAATAATCCACCAAATACACCGTCAAACCCATATCCAGAAGCTGATGGGGTTGACATTCCTACCAATATTGAATTAGGTTGGGTAGGTGGTGATCCAGATGGTGATACGGTAACCTATGATATTTATTTTGGAACAACTAGCTCACCACCAAAAATTGTTAGCAATCATCCTGAAACCTCTTACAATCCTGGAGAATTAAATAACCTAACAACTTATTATTGGCAAATAATTGCTTTTGATGAGTATGGCGCATCAACATCTGGTCCAATTTGGGACTTTACAACAACTTCTAATTACCCACCAAATGAACCAACGATTACAGGACAAGCAAAAGGAAAACCTAAAACCGAATATGATTACACTTTTATTTCAACAGATTCAAACCTGGACGATATTTATTACTTTATTGATTGGGATGATGGAACAAATAGTGGATGGATAGGACCTTATCAATCAGAAGAAGAAATAACCCAATCGCATAAATGGTCTGTTTCGGGGGTATACAATATTAGCTGTAAAGCAAAAGATATTTTTAATGCAGAAGGCAGCTGGGGATCAATTCAAGTTACTATGCCAAGAAGCA
>Ga0299915_10002383_pt1 | contig 13760 bp, 11 predicted proteins | sample RVTome_13_FD_200263 | JGI IMG/M metagenome (GOLD analysis project Ga0299915, IMG submission 200263) | Soil microbial communities from uranium-contaminated site in the Upper Colorado River Basin, Wyoming, United States - RVT92D227 (version 2) ...
TCAGTAAGTTACAGCTTACTGAGTGATGAACTCGAAAGCAGCGAAGGCCGGGATAGATACCGCCTTCGAAGTGATTACCACTTCGAGTTTGTTGGAGCCAGCCGCCAGCTTAGAAGTGACGTCTGCTGGCAGCGTGACAACCATGGCATCTGAAATCTCGACGTCACCCGTGGCAATCAAGGCACCCGTGGCATCGAAGAGCAGGTACTTGGCGGTAGCGATCTGGTCCACCGGGTACGGTTCTTCGCCAAATGAGACGAAGACATCGAACGTGGCTTCTTCGCCAATCGTCACCTGTCCGGGTCCGTCCACTTCCACCGTGGCAATCAGCGGCGAGCCGAAGCCACCCCAGCGGTCAGCCGGATCGGGGAAGTCCTCGTAACGAGACAGGGTCAGGGTCGCCTCGAGTGGGAAGACCTTGTTCAGGAAGAACGGGCCGGTGCCGATCCAGAAGTGACCCTGCTCGCGTACCCAGGTTCCGGTGTTGTCGTAGCGCAGGGCAGCCTCTTCAGCGGTCACGAACTGGCCCATGGTTGGGGCGTACGGGATGTAGGCCTCCGCCGTGGCAGTCACCAACTGGTTATACAGGATTTCGATGCTGGGGCCAGCGATGTAGCTCAGCCACTCGATGCCTTCGACCTCGGCGGATAGAGCGTCAGCTTTGTCAGTCGAGAAGGTCGCCAGCTTGGCGGACTCGGCAAGCACACCTAGACCGATGGTTTGCCAGGGTTGCTCACCGTAGCCATAGTTTGGCCACCAGGTAGTAGACGCCCCAGCTGCCATCCATTCGGCATCCAGGTAGTAAGAGTCGGAATAGGTTTCGATGACCAATGGGTTGGTCGAGACGATCTTGACGCCTTTGAAGACGGACATGAAGGAATCGAGGGCAGGCACTGCAGCCTCATCGTAGATGGCGCTTTCCGGTTTACCGCGATCCCAGGTCAAGATCATGTTCAGCACGAAGTCACCCACCGAGATCGGGCTGCCATCGTGCCACTTCACCGTCTCAAACATATCAGCCGGGTAGTAAACTACGCGCTTGCTTTGGGCAGTCAGCGTCTGGGTGTACTTCTCGCCAACCGTGATGAACTTCTGGTTGACAGCATCCCAATCCGCCCAGGCGTCCGTCGGAACCACGATCTCAGGCGCAAAGGACAGGGTCACCCAATCCAGCGTCACGCCCACAGGCAGGCCTTCTACAACGGTGATCTCAGCCTTCTCGGCGCGCAGTGGCCAGTACAGACCGGTGTATGGGTCAGCCATGGTTGCAGAACTCGCCGTAGCAGTCTTGGGCGTGCTGTCGTAGATCCAGTTGGAGCCAGCCACACCGTTCCAGGGCTCAACCAGGAGACCGGGTGTCGCGATCTTCACCGTGCCGCCTTCCTGTCCCTTGAACTTCACGGTGTAGGGCCACAACTGCGCACCCGAGATGCCGCCAGCCAGGTCATAAGAAACCTCGATATTGGCGTTGAAGGGCGAGAAGGAAATCTGGTCAACCAGCCACACACGTTGCGATTCTGTCATCGCCAGTTCCAGCGCGGTGCGGAACAGTTGATCGCGCTCTTCAATCGAGGCGAACTCATTGTTCCACAGCTTCTCAGCCACTTCGTAGTAAGCCGGGTCATTCTCATAACCCTGCCACAGCGGGCTGCCGCTGCCCAGGTTGGTGTAGAAGTAAGCGAAGTTCGAGCCGTCATCGCGGGAAACTGCGGTGGTGATCCAGCCGCCGGTGTAGATGTGCCACAGGCCATCTTCTGGGTTGGACTGGTTCCAGATCGGGGAGGCTTCGGTGCGGGTCTTGTACTGCCGGTCCGTGGTGAAGCCGATGCTCTCCAGCTGGTCGGCCGCGTAATCGCCGATCTGATTGCGCTCATCCTCGACACGGATGATCAGGATGATCGTGACGGGTTCGTCATTGAACATCCACTTGCCATCCGCGCCCTTGGTCGCACCAAGGGCTTCCATCTCAGCCGAAATGACCTCGTTGGCCTTTTCCGGGTTGTAAGCATATTTAGCTTCCAACGCGCGGCAAACGTCAACGTACTTGGCATAGTCTGGGAAGGCTGAGTTCAGCGAGGTGTATTTAACCTTACCCGCACCACCGTAGATCTCCTGCACCATGTAGTCGCGATCAATCAGCCAGTTCATGGCCTCGCGCACGGGTGCCAGGGCAAACGGGTTCAGTTTGCCGGTCGTTTCGAACACCGGGCCGCCGGGGTTGAAGGTCAGCTCGGTGTAGGAACCGAATGCGGTCACGGAAGTCATATTGGAATCTGCCTTGACCGCGTCGAACAGTGCGGGGTCAGACACAGAGTAGGCATAGATGTCGATGTCGCCTGACTGGATCTGTGCCACAGCCTGGTCGGCCTGGTCGATGATAGTGAAGACCACATCATCTACCCAGGCGCCGGTGCGCGTGACGGGTTCAGGGGTGACAATGACCTCGACGACCTGCGTCTCGACCACGGTCTGAACGACCTCTTCTTGCACAACTTCGGTCTCTTTTACGACGACCGTCTCTTTAACGGTCTCGACGACGGTCTGCGGTTGGCAGGCTACCAGCGTCAAAGCTGCCAGGACTACCAAACCGAGAACCAAAAACCAACGGTTTTTCATTTTTTCTCCTCCAAGAAATTTTCAGAAATCTGATTTTGTTGAACGGTCTTGCTGAACAATCTGGTCACAAACTTATTTTGCAACACCTCCTTTCAAAAAACAGACAATTTCCCGCTTTGTTGTATGAATAGCGATAGATTTATACCTAAGAAAAGGCAATTAGTCAATCCCTGATGCATCTAACTCCATATTACCTATAAAGAAAGAGCTCACTCCGTCAAACTACTTAGAACAATCTATAACCTCATCTATGTACCACCATGCCAGGCGGCCATCGGCAGCGGTCAGGTTGCATAGTTCCGCCGTTGCGGTAGAGATGCGCACCTGCCAGTAAAGCGGCAATAAGGGCAGGTCCTCGGCCAGCAGCCTTTGCGCCTGGGCATAATCTTGCAGCACAGTGCTGTCTCCGGGTAAACCGGTCAGAGCGCTGCTGCAAGCCCGGTCATATTCCGCGTTTGTGTACCCTGCCGCGTTGGCGCCGCTCCAGCCTTTCGCATACGCCGGATAGTCGCCAGGAATCTCGCTGCTGAGCATCAACCTGCACGGCGGTGTTTCCGTGGCTTGCCAGGCAAACAGCGCCAGATCAAAGGCTCGCCCAAATACTGGGCCGCTCGGCCCTGCCGCCAGGTACTCTTCCGCAGGCAGCGTTTCCAAACCAACCTGGATACCGCAGCCCGCCAGCCCTTGCTGGATGATGCTCGCCGCGGCTTGCAGGGTCGGGTCAGGCGATACGTACAGGCTGACCACGAATGATGCTTCCAGTGCAAAGCCGGCTGCACCTTGCGCCGTGCGCGGCGTCGCGGGATCATTATCCGCATCCACCCAGCCTGCATTCGTCAACAGCAGCCCTGCCGCAGCCGGATCGTAGGCGGGCAGCACAGCCTGCGGGTCGAAATACAATGAAGCAGCAGGAACGTAGGCTTCGGCAAGCTCGGCTCCGGCAGCTTGAGCCACCGCCGCCCGGTCGATACACAGCGCAGCCGCCTGGCGCACAGCCGGGTTAGCAAAGGGACTGGGACGGCTCTCGTCAGCCGGTTGCATGCCAAACAGGAGCAGCGTCCAGCTCGCCGGCTGGCGGAAAACTTGCCCCTCAACAGGCAGCTCACCCATCGCAGGATCGATCACCTCGCATCCAGCCGCCCTTAGCTCAACTGCAGTCTGTCCCGTGTTTGACCCAAAACGAAAAGCCATCCGGTCGTAATACGGCTTGCCCGCGCTGGCTTGAAAGAAATTGGCATTCCTCTGCAGGACGATCTGCTCTCCGGGCAGCCATTCACTCATCACATAGGCTCCCCAGCCGATTGGGCTGCGCGATGCAGTTTCGCTGGCTGGCAAATCTTGCATGGCGATACTTTCCCAGGCATGTCGCGGCAGTGGAGCAAAGAACTTTGCCGCCGCATCGCCATCCTGGTAGCCGGGTAGCCCTTTCCACTCAACGCTGCGCTCATCGATCACGGTATAGCTGGCCGTGCGGCTGAGCAGCTCTGCTTTCACCGCAGGGAATAGCGCTTGGGCTACCTCATAGCCATACAACGAGTCATCGGAAGTCAGCGGTGCGCCGTCTGACCAGGTCATTCCGGGTAGCAGCGTGTAAGTCAGCACCCATTGGTTCATCTGGACCGCATCTTCCCCTGCATACACCAGCTCACAGGAACGCTGCGTGCAGCCAGCCGGGCGGTACACCACCCCTTCAGACAGGCTGACCAGTGCACCGCTGCTGTCCACAATGCTCTCCCCTCGTCTAACCGAGACAGCCTCCAGGCGCATTCCGCCATTATCCAGTGAGGGGGATTGCTCGACAATTTTCGGAACTGAATTGTTAAGGTTCTCATCGGGCTCGAAGGGCCCATCGTAGATCGCAGATAAAACCGCCTGTGCCGCCCGCTCATGAGAGGTATATGGGAACAGGCTGGTGGGCTCATTCCCCAAACAGACCGTCAGCTCTCTAGGCTGTGCGGTAGGGGTAGGCGCCAGGGTGGGAGTCGGCTCTGGGATGACCGGTGTTTGTAGTGATGTACCCGCATCCCCGGTAGGCTCCACTGAGCTAGTTTGAGAAGGTACTGGTGTATCAGATTTCAAATTGCAGGCGCTTATCAAAAACAGACCAAAAATCAAGGCCAGCGCAATATTTATTTTGAAATTAGTCACCTGCTACTAATCCAGTTAAAAAATTAGCAGCCTTAGATACCGGCTGCTGAACGTGCATGAAAACCATCCGTCACCGGCCAGGAAATGTACAAAAAATATTGGAGATTGCGGCGACCAGGGGAGATCGCACAAAACCAGGAAATATCATGTAAATTGGATTTTTTGAGATTGGCAGCCGCAAGCAATAAACGGCGGCGGCTGTAGGCAGGTATGGGAACAGAAGTCACCCAATGTTTGAGCATCCGCTCCGGAAAATATTTTTTAGGTGTATTCATAGATTGGCTCCAACTCAGCATGGAATCCGCCAGGCAGCAGGCCGCTTTGCTGTTTGATCAGGTACACCCGCAGCGCCTGCCGGCCATAATAGAGTCGTGACTTCACTGTTCCCACCGGAATTTCCAGAATCTCCGAGATCTCCTGCAACGATAGATCATTGACATAATAGAGTGCAATCACCAGACGGTGCTGCAATGGTAGGGCCATCATAGCTTGCTGTATTAAGTGGCTGGTTTCATCCATCTCAACTTGCTGTGCCGGGGTATTGCGTCGGCTGCCCGCCAACCATTCCGCCAGATCTTCCAGCGGGCGGATCCAGCGATTGTGCCGTTTCACCCAGGTATATGAAAGATTCGTCGTCATACGGTACAGCCAGGGTTCCAATGGGCGTTGCACATCCACATGGTCCGCGAAGCGGTGCAGTCGAAGGAATACATCCTGCAGCAAATCCCCTGCCGCCTCAGTATCACCGGTGATCGCAAGCGCGGTGCGATAAACTAGCTTGCGGTGTCGGTCATATAACACCCCAAGCGCTTCCAGGCTGCCATTACGCAACTGGGCGATCAGTTCGGCATCGGGAACGACGTCCATGCTGTGAATACCTGCCGTAATATTACTCTTCTCCATATATTAATACCAATGCAGTAACAGTTTGGTTCAATGGATCAATTATACTCCCCTTGGCGCATCCTAACAAATGAAGCGTAGCGCGCCGGATGCACCCTTCCCTCTTCCACCGCCTCCCGCACCGCGCAGCCTGGTTCGTGCGTGTGCGTGCAGTCGCTGAACTGGCAGAGATGCACCAGCGGGCGCAGCTCCGGAAAATATCCATCGATTTCCTCCGGCTGGATATCCCACAATGCCAGCGCCTTCAACCCCGGCGTATCCGCCACATATCCCCCTTCTTGCAGGGGCAACATCTGCCGTACTACGGTCGTGTGCCTGCCCTTTTCCGTCGCCTCGCTCACCGTCCGCACCTCCAGCCCTAATCCGGGCTGGATAGCGTTCAGCAGGCTCGTCTTGCCCACCCCCGAGGGACCCATGAACACCGAAATCTTGCCTCTCAACCGCTCCGCCAGCTCTGCCACCCCCTGCCCGCTCTTTGCTGAGCTATAAACCAGTGGGTAGCCCAGAGCCTTGTAATGCTCGAACAGCCCCCACGCCGCAACCGTATCCACCAGGTCACATTTGTTCGCCACGATCAGCGGCGGCACCCCCTGCCGCTCGGCGATCACCAAAAAGCGGTCCAGCATCCCCAGATGCGGCTCCGGTCTGGCGCAGGCGAAGATCAGCACCGCCTGGTCGGGGTTAGCAATGATGATCTGCTGGTATTCACCTCTCGGCGTGGGCGCCAGGCGGGCGATCTTCCGTCCCCGCTCCTCGATCACATCGATCATCCCCTTGTCATCGTGCAGCCGCGTCACCTGCACCCAGTCCCCCACTGCCACGAGATCCCCCAGCCTTTTGCCCTGCTTCAGCCGCCCGCGCAGGTGGCACACCAATTGCCCAGCCTCCGTTTCTACCGTGTAGAAACCGGACTGGGAGCGAATGATCAAGCCGCGTAAAGAAGTGGGGGAGGGTGACGGTTCAGGCAAATTTCATCATTGGCGGAAAAGCCTGCCATAAGTATACCCCGAACCCTCAGCGTCGTCTATTTTTTTCGCGTTTTCGCTCCCGCTGTACTCAGCGACCCGCTGTACTCAGCGCAGTGATCTCTGTGATGAAAAGAAAAAAATCAACAACCCCCTGTGGATAACTGGTGGATTTCTGTGGATAACCGCTTAAAACCTGTGGATAACCTGTCAAAAACTAGGCCGCCTGCAGGATATAATACACCGCCCCCAGCAGCAGCATGGACGCCAGCACGCTGCAGCCCCATACCAAATACGCCAGCGGCTGCGTCTCCGGATGGCGGTAAAAATACAATCCTAATACCAGGTCGGCGGCGAAAAATGCCATGTTCAACACCGGCAGTAGCATCAGCTGGATGCCCGGCACCAGGTCTTCGGCGGAGGCCCCGCTGGGTGAGATGCGCAGCGCGATCTGGGTGTGGTTTGGCACCTCCAGGCTCACCCATACCAGCAGCGCCAGCGCCAGGAGCAAGCCCAACACCAGCAAAATTCGCGTCCAGCGGTCCGCCCACGAACGCGAGATCAGCACCTGTGGGAACACCGAGCGCGCCTCCACCGGCGCCAGCGAGCCAAATTCCGCCAGCCTCTGGAACGAGCTCAAGAACCCAGCCGGGTCGGCAGGAGAAATGGCGAAAGCCCGGTACGGCGTGACGATCACCACCAGCCTGCGCTGGCTGGCTGCCAGAAACTCCACCGGCTTGCCATCCGGCAAAGTCCTCGTCCCCAACACCGAGCCAGGCAGGCTGGTGAACGGGCGAGGTAGTGCATAGTCCAGGTCTTGTGCATCCCCTACCCACATCACCGCGTCCATGGGGATATCCTCGCTGCGCAACCCCCACATCAGGTGAACACCGTCGCGCTCCAGCACATAGCTCGACCGTTGCAGCGCCAGCAGCCGGTAGAACAAGAAAGGCACCAAAATCAGCGCCAGCGCCACCGGCACGATGGAGGCCAGAAAAGCCATACCCGCCTGCACTTCTGCCATCTGTATCAGCCCCAGCGCTCCCGTGCCCAGGAACACCGCCAGCAATACCAGATGCACAATCGTGCCCAGCCGTCGTGGAGGATGAAAGACCAGCAAATCGCTCACGAGAAATAGTTATACCATATAAAAATTAAAACAACTCCCCGCTTTGAGTACAAAGCGGGGAGAAGGAAAAGGGGATGGTGGAAAATTATTGGATTTCGTACACTACGCTGACTTCCACCGTGATGGTCATCTGACCAGGTGTAACGGGCACGGAGGAGGCCACATCGGCTGCGCCGCCGCCCAGTCCCCTGCCATCATAGGCCATCGGGATGGGTGCGCTGCTGTACGTGCTGATCGAGTACACCGAGCCCAGGCTCACACCAGCGGCCTTCGCAAGCTGTTCAGCCTGCTGGCGGGCATCCTTGAGGGCAGACTCACGTCCCTGGGCAATAGCAGCTTGTTTTTCCTCGACATCGAAGCTGATCCCATAGACTGTGTTGGCGCCTGCCTGCACCGCAGTGTCGAGTAGACCGCCCAGCCCGTCCAGGTCGCGTATCTTGACATACACCGTGTTGTCCACAGCGAAGAACTTCTCCAGCACTTCGCCGGTTGGGCTGTACCGGTCCTGAGGATAGATGCTGAAGTTAATCGTCTGGATATCCTTCACATCCACGCCGGCTGCCACCAATGCATCGATCACTGCCTGCGACTGCTGGTTGTTGCTGGCCATCGCCTCTTGGGCATCTTGGGCCTCGCTGTGCACACCGATCGAAATGTAGGCGATGTCTGGCGTCAAGATCATCTGGGAAGTCCCGTTGACACTGATCGTGCGGGGTAGGGTCCCACCGGTGCCAGTTGATGCTACCGCGCTGCCGGGCACGATCGAGCCGCACGCGCTCAACATCACTGACGCTACCAGTACCAGTAAACCGATTAAGATAAATTTGTTACGCATAGTAAACTCCTTTTAGATTGTGGGTGCTCGGGCTTCCTTGCCCGACCATCCCATAGATTATTGAATTACACGAACCAGACGATACAGTTCGGTCAAAAGTTCCCCGTTTTCTTACAAAAATGATGGGAATTCGGTTAATATAAATTTAACCCCTTGTCTGGCTTCTCATGCAGTGCTATACTTGTCAGACAGTAACTGCCTGGGAAAGTCACCAGGCATTTTCTTGCCTTGAATACTGTTACTACTTTTTGAACGTAACACCAACTGAACGCAAAAATGGAGAGAGAGTACAGTTCGATGAACGATGTTGAGATACAATCCGCCGCCAATGACGACGGAGACGACTCGTCAAACAGCGACGGCCCGTCGCTTAATGACGGACCGTCACGTAGTAGCGGCCAATTGGCCGCTGCCACGGGATCTTTAGTAAAGAATAACAACCCGCCTGGTACAGGTAGGAAGGCCTAGGGAAGCGCTCTTTGCGTGCGTCTTCGCTTCCCGGAAGCTGCTTCACAGCGAAGCAGGGCCTTCCGGGAAGTTTTATTTAAGCATAGGGAGGCTTCTATGATCACATTTTACAAGAACACAGAAAATGGACTGGCAGTATTAAATGAGCCGGTGGATAACTGCTGGATCAATGTAATTGACCCATCTCCCGAAGAACAAGCCAGGCTGGTCGCTTTGGGCATTCCCCACGACTACATTGTCTACCCTTTGGACCTGGATGAGCGCGCCCGCACTGAGCGCGAGAACGGCGAGTTGCTCATCATCCTGCGCATTCCATACTTCCAGGGGAAAGAGGCCGACATTCCCTACCTCACTGTCCCTTTGGGAATCATTCTGACGCCCACGTATATCGTCACCGTCTGTCGCCAGGATAACCAGATCTTCCAGGACCTGATTTCCGGCCGCGTGCGCAACCTCTCCACTGCCAAGCGCTATCGCTTTGTGCTGCGCCTGCTGCTGGCAACCGCCACCATGTACCTCAACTACCTGCGCGAGATCACCAAAGCGGTCGACGCCCTGGAAGACCAGCTGCAATTGTCCACTCGTAATAAGGAAGTGTACGGCTTGCTGAAATATCAAAAGAGTCTGACCTTTTTCACCACTGCCCTCAAGTCCAACGAGTTGATGGTCGAACGCCTGCAGCGCAGCCGCCTCTTCAACCAGTATCCAGAAGATGATGATCTGCTGGATGACGTCATCACTGAGAATCAGCAAGCGATTGAAATGACCAACATCACCAGCAACATTTTAAGCGGCATGATGGATGCCTTTGCTTCGATCATATCAAACAACCTGAACACAGTGATGAAATTCCTGGCTTCGGTCACTATCATCATCAACCTGCCGGCAGTGTTTTCCAGCTTTTTCGGCATGAACGTAGACCTGCCCTTCATGGAACACCCCTTCGCCTTTTGGATCATCTTATCGTTTTCGATGATCGTCACCTTCGGAGTTGGTTACGTCTTCGCCAAGCGCGATTGGATGTAAGCAGCAGATTCTAAAAACAGGGGTTCAGTAGCGTTTCACGCCACTGAACCCCTGTTTTTACCGAAAATTCTCATGTTTTACGAGAAGAGCACGTGCAGGCGTAGGAATTTGTCGATCGTCGTGTACAGGTGCTCGATCGTCTCAGGCTTGTGGAAGCCATGCCCCTCACCTGGGTAGAGGTGATACTCATGCTGCACGCCGCGCCTGCGCAGCGAGGCAACGATTTCATCCGACTGGTTGTGGGGTACGGCAACATCCACCTCCCCGTGAAAGATTGCCAGGGGATCACGGATTTGATCGGCAAAGAAGATCGGCGAGCGTTCACGAAAAATATCAGCCGCTTCGGGCAGCGGACCCAGCAGCCTGTCGTAGTAATGCGCCTCAAACTTATGCGTCTCCGCCGCTACCGTGAACATGTTAGAGATGCCATACAGACAGATGCCCGCCTTGAAGAAGCCGGGCGCGTCCACCAAAGCCTTTAGCACCGTATAACCTCCGGCGCTGCCGCCCATGATCACCAACCGTCCGCCATCCACCAGGCCTTGCTGCACCAGATGGCGCGCCCCGCTGATCGCATCCTGCACATCATATACCCCCCACTTACCCAGGAGAAGGTCGCGATATGCCCGTCCGTACCCGGTGCTGCCGCGGTAATTGACATTAAGCACAGCATACCCTCGGCTGGTGAAGAACTGCACCCCGCTGTCATATCCGGTCAGACGCTGGCTGGTGGGACCACCATGTACCATGACCACCAGCGGTGGCAGCCCGATTCCCTCAAAGCCGGGATTGCACGGAGGATAATACAGCCCATAGACCACTTCCCCGCCATCTCCCTGCCAGTGTATGTGTTGTGCTTGCGAATAGAAGCCCACCAGCAGCTCTTCAGAAGATGAGCGGCGGCGAACCTGTACCGAGCCGGAACGTTCACGAGTGATGACTCTCAGTGGAAAGCTGCCTCCCGAAGCGATCAACGCCACCTGCCCCCCATCCGGCGACACTGCCACTTGGCTCAGACTCGAATAGCCATCCAGGGCGATCTGTTTCTCCTGTCCCATCTCCAGTGCGATCTGCCACAGGCTCGCACTTCCATCCTGGATGCGCTGAGTGATGATGAATTTGCTGTCTGGCGTGAAATCATAGGTGCGCATGCCTTGCACCCAGGCTGGTTGGGCATACTCGGCTGATCCGTGGGTAAGCTGGCGATGCTCGCCACTCTGCAGGTCATAGAGAAAGATGTGCCACCATCCCTGAGAATCGGCAGCATATGCCAGCCAGCACCCATCTGGCGAAAATTGCGGCTGGAAGACTGACACTCCTTCCCCGCCCGCTATTGTGCTCACTTCCTGCAATGCCGGCAGCCCGTTGGCGCTAGATGCTAACTTGCCCAACCGTAGCCATGTACCGTCCCAGGGCATGTTCGGGTGATTCCACGCCACCCAGGCGACTTGTTGGTTGTCAGGATGCCATTTGGGCTGCATATAGAAGTCTTCCCCACTCACCAGCCGGGCAGGCCAATACTTCCCTTCCGCGTCAACGATTGCCAGGACATCCTGGCCTTCGTAAGAATGGATGAAGAGCAACCAACGTCCATCTGGCGAGAGAGCCGGGGAGGCCGCTGCACCGAAAGTTGGTGTGATCGATTGCGCTGTTCCGCCGTTTATGGACTGGCGGTACAAACGTCCCGACTTGGACTCCACAAAGATCGCCAGGCCTCTGCCCACACAAAAATCGCCTCCGCCATAGCCCACTCCGGCGCCGGCAGATAGATCGCTGTTCAAGTCATGCCACGCCTGCCCGTCGGCCGGCTGCACGACCAGCGCACTGCGCTCCGGGCGGCTCTCGCGCCAAACCAACGATCCGCTCTCATCCCAGGCAACCTCGCTAAAGCTTAACCCGCGTGCCAGGCTGACCGGCGTGATCGGGCTATCCCACATACCAAACTGCCGGATGCTTTTTCTAGATTCCATAAATCCTCCACGTCGCTGCAACTCGAGTGACAGATTAGGTGCTATTTTCCTAACAAGGTAAAACTCTGACGGTGGATTGGGCTTGGCCCCAGTAGGCGGATCGCCTGCCGGTGTGCTAAAGTGCCATAACCTTTGTGTGCTGCCAGCCCATAACCGGGATATTGTGCATCCAGTTCAAGCATTAACGCGTCCCGGGCAGTCTTAGCCAGTACCGAAGCTGCCGCAATGCTCAATGAGCGGCAATCGCCCTTGACCAACGAGGTTTGCGGCAGGTGCAACTCTCTCAAGAACAGGCAGTCCAGCAGCAAATGCTCGGGGTGAATTGTCAATTTCTCCAAGGCGCGGTTGGCAGCCAGGCAGGTGGCGGGCAAAATGCCCAATTCATCAATCTCTTGAGGAGATGCAAAATCCACTCCCCAGGCCAGGGCATGATCGATGATGCGCTGACGGGCAGCTTGCCGGGCAATAGGAGATAGTTGCTTGGAATCACGTACCCCAGGTAGTTGCTCTGCCACCTGCGGGTTATCAGGCAAGATCACCGCTGCAGCAGCCACTGGTCCTGCCAGCGGCCCTCGCCCAGCCTCATCAATGCCTGCCACCAGCCGCACGCCTGCTGCCCATAGCGCCTCCTCGAATATCAGGCTTGGGCAGGCGGGTAGCTCAGCGTTTCTTCGGGCCATAACGGCCTCGCAAGGCATTGAGGCGGATCTTCAACAGGTCAGTCCCCATCGACAGCGAATCGTGCCATACACGGATCTTGCTGCCAGAATTGAAATACCATGGGATGGGTACCTCGACGATTTGGTACCCAAGCCGCCGGGCAATGAACAGCACCTCTACGTCGAACGACCAGCCGGTGAGAGTCTGTTGTGGAAAGAGTACCTCTGCCACCTCGCCGCGAAAGCACTTGAATCCGCATTGGGTGTCATTCAGTCCCGGCAGGGCTAGCACACGGATCATCGTATTGTAGATGCGTCCCACCAGATGCCGATAAGCAGGCTCGTCATAGCGTACAGCGCCAGGAGCTTCGCGTGAGGCTATCGCCACGTCACAGCCATTGAGAGCAGGCGGCAGAAAGCGATTGATCTCTTCGATAGGCATCGAGAAATCTGTATCGCACATAAAACGGTATTCGCCTCGCGCTGCCAGCATGCCCATGCGTACTGCCCGGCCTTTGCCACTCAGCTCGCTTTGCAGCACGCGCAACTCTGGAAAGCCACGAGCAAATTCCTGGGCAATCTGCAGCGTGCGGTCGCGGCTGCCATTCTCAATGATGATAGCCTCGATAGAATAATCCTGCTTCCTCGTAAACTCCAAGACTTGCTGAAGCGTAACAGACAGGCGGTCTTCCTCGTTATGTGCAGGTATGATGATGGAGAGGAAAGGCTTATCCAAGCAAAATCCGCAGTGCCTCCTCTCTAACTAGCGGTAAATACTACGACCAAGATTGCCCCCATCAGAACCAAAATGTTCAAAATGACGATTATGCCCAAGAGTATCCATTGCGCACGGGTGAACTTGAGGCGCCTCAGGAAAGGCGGTAGGTTGAGGTTGAGTTCCGGAACTGGGCGAGGCTCTTTTGGTTTTGGTTTTTCCACTCCCAGGCCGAGATCCTTGCCAAAGAAGTCCTCTTCGGCACCTGCTATGGGCGCGATCGGATGAGCGATATTGTCAAAGACATCGGTAATTGCCTTGACCTC
>Ga0299915_10002384_pt1 | contig 13757 bp, 12 predicted proteins | sample RVTome_13_FD_200263 | JGI IMG/M metagenome (GOLD analysis project Ga0299915, IMG submission 200263) | Soil microbial communities from uranium-contaminated site in the Upper Colorado River Basin, Wyoming, United States - RVT92D227 (version 2) ...
ACTCAGAGAAGGACGTGGCGACCCTCGCTCTCCCACGGGCTCACCCTCTCCCAAGGATAAAACGATCTGCCACGTCCCTAACCATGAAAGATATAATATATGCATAAGATATAAAAAACATACAAGGTTAAAGGTGAGGGGGGACCATGTAAGGGCATATCCACTGGCCAAAGGGCCACCTTCGGCCTCACCTGTGTCACCAGGCGACACATCCCGTATTCTCTGATTTGTGCAAAGCGGAGCGGGACTGGCCCTCTCCCGCCAGCGGGAGAGGGAATATATAATACTGCGTGACGAAGAGGCATGGGAAATTACATAAAAAGGTGTCTAAAGGTCTGATGGGCATGAAGCGATGGATCTTCATCCTCATAACAGTATTATCCCTTATCACCTGCGCGACGATAGGTGAGGTAGGCTTCGGCAGGTGGATAGGGGAGAGGGGAACAGCCATGTCTAAGCAGAATATCAGAGAGTCGGTCATTGCGGGTTCCTGGTATCCTGGGGACCCGGCGCGGCTGACCAAGGATATCCAAGGATATCTGGCGCAGGTCCCGGAGCACAAGATAGATGGGGAGCTCGTCGCCCTCATCTCGCCCCATGCAGGCTACCAGTATTCCGGGCAGGTGGCGGCCTATGCGTATAAGCTCCTGGAGGGGAAGCACTATGACATAGTGGTCATCGTCGCCCCCAGCCACCGGGCCTACTTCAAGGGGGCCTCGGTCTACCCCCTGGGGGGCTTTCGCACCCCGTTGGGCATCGTGCCGGTTGCCGAGGAGATCACCAAGGACCTGCTGAAAAAAAGCCCCCTTATCAACTCGCTGCCGCAAGCCCACTCCCAAGAACATTCCCTCGAGATCCAGCTCCCCTTCCTCCAGGTGGTGCTCAAGGACTTCCGCCTGGTCCCCATCGTCATGGGGGAGCAGGACCTCGCCACGTGTGAGGAGCTGGGCCGGGTCATCGCCGCGGAGATCAAAGGGAAAAACGCCCTCGTGATCGCAAGCACCGATCTGTCGCACTTCCACCCCTACGACAAGGCAAAGGCGTTGGATCAGGTGGTCCTCGATCGCGTCAACGCCTTTGACCCCGAGGGGCTGAGCAGAGAGTTGGGGCAGGGAAGCTGTGAGGCCTGCGGCGGCGGGCCTGTCGTGGCGGTGATGCTGGCGGCCAGGGCCCTGGGCGCGGACAAGGGGGAGGTCCTCCACTATGCCAACTCCGGCGATGTCACCGGCGACCGCAGCAGCGTGGTGGGGTACATGGCGGCTGTCCTCTCTAAGAGCGCCAAGGCCCAACGGGCAAACAAAAAAGGGAAGGTCGGGGTGGACCTCGGCCTGAACGAGGAGGAGAAAAAAACCCTGCATGATATCGCCCATACGGTGATCTGGAACAAGGCCTCGGGCAAGGCGGTGCCGGAGTTCCACGTGGAATCGGAGCGATTGAAGGAGCTGAGGGGGGCCTTCGTGACCGTTACGAAAAAGGGGTCCCTCAGGGGGTGCATCGGACACATCAGGGGGCTCAAGCCCCTGTACATAACAATAGAGGAGATGGCCGCGTGCGCGGCCTTTGACGATCCCCGGTTCCCGCCAATCACCAAGAATGAGCTCAAGGACCTGTCCATAGAGATATCAGTCCTCACCCCCTTTAAGGAGATCACGGACGTCAGCGAGATCGAGGTGGGCAAGCACGGCATCTACATGGAGCGCGAATACTATTCAGGGCTCCTGCTTCCCCAGGTGGCCACCGAGTATGGGTGGGACAGAAACACCTTTTTAGAGCACACCTGCCGCAAGGCCGGTCTCCCGCCTGATGCGTGGAAGGAAAAGGATACGCGGATCTACATCTTCTCAGCGGATATCTTTTAGAGGGATTGTGAGTCTATCATTCATAGAATAAGTTTAAAAGTAAATGTTGGCCGGGGAGTTCGACTGCACATGATGCGTCATTGTAGGAATAGGAAGAGATTCACGGTATGGAAATAGACTACAGAGCTCTATTTGACCGATTGACCAAGCGGTACGGTGGAGCAACGGCCGAGGCACTCGAGAGCATTTTGTGTCCCGTACTCATACCAATACGGACGCTTGATAAAGGCATGTTCAAGATTTCCGGCCAACCCCACTGGAGAGCGTCCTTCACTATTACAATTGACCCTGAATGCGAAGACCTGGTTGTCCCCGGCAGGACTGGCAAGTTCGTTCCCAGTAGCTACAAGCAAGGCGGTGGGTGGAAGGAGATCGCAAAGGGACGCATACTGAAGTTGGACCGGGCGGCCCGTATCGCCGAAGGCGAAGTCTACTGTGGTGGACGGAAGAGCGACTTGGAGTCGGCTCTGAAAGAACTCACTTCAGAGGATCTATGGGAAGTGGATCAGTACGGTGCCTCTGCGAAAGTGCTCAGTGGACTGGTTGAGTACTCGTTGGTCCAAGTCCTGAAGGAGAAGGGATACACCTTGCGCCGTATGCCTGAGGACATGGCAAGACACATAGGAGATTACGCCCACTACGACTTCGAGGTGACAAAGGGTGGAATAACAAAGAAGATCGAGGTGAAGTCCTTGTGGGGCACGAACACGAAATTCGCACGCCTGATACACAGCAAGACGAAGGAGTACCCCACAAGCAGCTGCAAGTTCGCGACACAAGACTTTTTCGCAGTCAGTCTGTTTCTGCGGACCGGCAACATCAAGGATTTTGCCTTCGCCCGGTCAGTGTCGAAGGATGTTAAGTCTTACGGGCTGCCGCGTGCTGAAAAATTCCCAGATCACGTAAACCAGAATCCTCTTTGTGAGATTGGGGACGGGACTTGGTTCGGATCGCTGGATGATGTCTGGAAACTGAAGTAGCCTGGGCTGACCGCCACGTTGTTCCAGCACTATCGAGGGCCTTAAGGAAGTTCTTGCGCATCGAAAACACTTTTTCCTCTTGAGCTGAGATCTCCCTCGCCATTTCTTGTAGCTGTTTCAGGCAATCCCGTTTGATAGGAAGCAAGACGTTCGCTAGGCACTCCTCATTGATCGCCGGATATGCTATTCCAACGTTGTTACGCATCAGCTGAGCGATGACGAACTCTGTCTTAAGGAGACAGGCCAGCGTGAGCGGGTCGATACCATTAGGACGCAAGACGGCGAGACCCGTAGTACAGACGGCCCCTGCTTGGTGCAGCCCAACAACCCCAACGGTTCCTCTCTCGGGTCTCACCGTAGAGACGAGTACGTCACCCGCCTGAACAAGTCTTCTAGCGCGGCTCGGCGTCTCCTCGGTCATTATTCGCTTTGAGTAGGCAAGGCAAGTATGAGCGTCGATGTCCGATATCTCGATGTAGTCGAAAGTGTCGGTTCCCCATCTACGTGGGTCGGTTCTCTCATCAACAAGCTGAGCAACATCAGAAACATACACATCCTGTTCCGTACGCCTCGCAATTCGCTTTTCGATTTCACTAGAAAGGGATGCATGGTGTTGGGCATCCCAACGGTCCATGGCGCTCGCGTCATCAAACCACCTCACCAAAGAGGGGGCCAGCGGGGGCTCAACCAGCTCGCGGAGGATCCTGGGCAGCTCACCTTGGCCTTGAATATTCTTGATCCGTTGATTCGCCTTTGTGGACACCGTGAAACCGATGTCTTGGCAGATCGCGAAACCGGTCCTCACATTCAGTGCATTTCGCGGATCCTTCTTCCTGATGTGAAGGATGGACGTCTTAGTCGTTGTGCCTGCCGCTCCGAAGGTCACACTGGGGAGCGAGACCACATCAAGCAAGTCAACCTGGGGCGCTATTGCTCTCCGGAGATTCTCGAACACCCCCTTGTTAGTCAGGATGCTGTCCGGGACTATCGCGACGAGCTGCCCTCCGGGAGCTAGCCAGTCCAAGTATCGCTCCATGAATAGCACCTCTGAGTCCATCCGGCCAAGGGGTCGACGAGACCAACTTGTGGCGATCCGATACTTGATGAGGTCGTTACTTTGAAACGTTGCCCCGAAGGGCGGGTTCGTGAGAATGAGTCGTACCTTCCCCTCGAGGGATTCTGTGAGTCTGCCGTCATCTCCCTTTCGGGCAAGGGAATTGGCCAGGTGTAGTCTGGCCATAGGAAAACCGAACATTGCGATGTTCGTGAGTGCCAAACGCACCATGCGCTCGCTCTTGTCAATACCGACAAGAACTTGGCCCAACATCGCCTTGAGCCATAGCATCCTTATCTCGTTGTCCGCGAGACGATCCCCGATCTGAACCTCAAGTTGGTGCACTACCTGGGCAAGAAAAGAGGCTACGCCACAGGAAGGGTCAAGGATAATTCCGAACTCGTGACATCTGGGTGGGTCGAATAAAACCGTTCTTTCCTGCGGGCTGAGGTGATGCAGCGCCAGTGCGACCATAAAACGAACAACTTCAGGGGGTGTGAGGTACTGACCAAGCTCCTTCTCGTCGAGGAAGGAGTCGTTAAGGAACTTCCCAAAGACTTCGTTCAGAATGTCGAACCCTGAAAGTGTGAATGCGGATGTCTGTCGGTGCAGGGTCTCGAAGCATTCAATCAACTCGCTGGCTAACTCGTTCTCACGCGGAGACAATTTCAGCTCGAAGTCCTTGATGTCGACCTCATGCGCCAACGACTTGGGGAGGTTTCGCCGTACCGTCTCATCAACGAAACCCTTGAGTGCTACCGCCAAAGCATGACCGTTTCCGCTCTGATCAGATAGAGTTGCTAACGAGATTCCACCCTTTCCGGCACGTAGACCCTGGACATGGGCAAACAGAAGCTTCGAGAGTTCGTCCAGTGCTTGGCTTCGGGAAGAGAGGCGGCCGCGTTTGTGCAGGACTTCTCGGATTGAGCGTAAAGTCTGATCGACGGCTTCTGTAATCATCGGGTGGTGCGGAGTCACGCGATATGGCACCACAGGCTCTCTGACAGATTGCTTTCTGTCCACGATCTCAGAATAAATCGCGCGGAGCTGTGCCTCATAGCTTGGCCTGGGGTTGGTTCTGCCGCTCAGCCACCGTTGCACGGATGCCGGAGATGCCTTCAGTTGCACGGCAAGCAGCTGGGGATCCCCAGCGAATGCGTCGAGAACAGCCTTCAGCACCTTCTCTATTGTTTCCACATATAAAATATTATCACACGGCAACAATGTTGTCAACAGAATTCTACACGCCGTGTCAGGCTGTGCTACCGAAAGCTAGCGCATACGGGTCCAAGTTCAGATGACGGTTTTCAGCATAGGTTCTCGATGTCGCAACGAAGTTCCCCAAGCGCGACGCAGACTCTTGCCTTGTTGCGGGTACTACTGGCTTGCCCAGTCGCATAAGCCGCCTGAATACGCTTGATGGGTAGGAACAACTATGTTAAATATACGGGCAAAGTTAACGGCCGGGGACACAGGTAATGCGTACTGTCGGGGTCGCGGTTTGACATGGGACAATTCAGCCCATCCAGGGGAGGCAATCGGATACGGTAACCCGCCGCCTCTCATTTCAGTCGTCAAGTTCAAATAGACTTACATACAATAAAATGATATAATAAAAAAATGATTACCGATACCGACAAAAAAATAATTGAAAAACTGGCCCGGAAGTATCACGCCAAGCGTGTGGTGCTATTTGGATCCAGTCTATCCCCTAGCCGGGAATACCGGGATATTGATATCGGGGTTGAAGGTATTGAAGGAAAGGATTTCTACACCTTCTATGGCGAACTACTGTTCGCTTTATCGAAGCCGGTAGACGTCATTGATCTATCTAAAAAGACCCGTTTTATCGAACTGATTCTACGGGAGGGCATACCTCTCTATGCCTGATTACCATCTTCGAGGCGTAAGAGGGCGCGGCTTGACATTAGGCAATTTAACCTCACCAGGGCGTGCAAGCGAGTTCGATAACCCACCCCTCTGACTTCGATCGTAAGACAAGCCCAATTCAGTAAGGCAACGAAGAAGTATCTTGGAGGCAAAAAGTGAAAAAATCAGAATATCTGGATAAAGACGAGAAGGCATTGGCGGCATCGCTTGAAAATGAAGAATGGGTTTCTGATCTTACCAAAAAGGAAAAAAAGCGATATGCGGAATATGCCCGTTATAGTCTGAGCAAGCAAAAGCGGATCAATATTCGCATGACCGAGCGCGATTTAATGAAAATACAGGCAAGAGCCATTGAAGAGGGGATACCGTACCAATCCCTCATCTCGATGTTGATCCACAAATATAACGAGGGAAAGGTATTAATAAAAAAGGGGAGAGACACCTAGGGCCGACACCTGAGGTCCACCTAATGTGCACCAAGGAGCAAGATCAATGCCCCGTCTGAGTTATGACAGTTGCGGATCACCTAACCCCCTGCTCGGAGAGACAATCGGGCAGTGCCTGGAGCGCATCGCCCAAACCTATCCTGAAAACGATGCTCTCATAAGCATCCCCCAGAACCGCCGGTTCACCTATCGGGAATTCGACAACGTGGTCAACCGCGCGGCCAAGGCGATGCTGATGCTGGGCATAGAGCGCGGAGAGCGCGTGGCAATTTGGTCCACGAACAACTACGAGTGGGTGGTGGCGCAGTACGCCACCGCCAGGATCGGGGCGATCCTCGCCACCGTCAACCCGGCCTACCGCCTGCATGAGCTGGAATACGTCCTGCGCGAGTCGCGCTGCCGCGTGCTGATACTCATCGAGTCGTTCAAGAGCTCCAACTACGTGGAGATGTTCTACGAGGCGTGCCCGGAGGCGAGGAACGCCGCAGCCGGTCACATAGACTCGTGGCGGTTTCCCCACCTGAAGAACGTCGTATTCATCGGAAAGACGCAATACCCCGGCATGATCACCCGCCGGGCGTTCGACCAGCTGAGCGAGGAGATGCCCGACGGCATCCTGGAGGATCGCCGGGGCATGCTGGACGTCGACGACGACATCAACATCCAGTACACGTCGGGCACGACGGGTTTCCCCAAGGGCGTGACGCTGACACACAATAACATCCTGAACAACGCGGCGACGGTGGCGGAGACCTTGAAGCTGACGCAGGCCGACCGCCTGTGCGTGCCGGTGCCGTTCTACCACTGCTTCGGCATGGTGCTGGGGAACCTGGCCGCGATGTCCCGGGGGGCGTGCGTGGTGATCCCCGGCCCGAGCTTCGACCCCGGGGATACGCTGCGCGCGGTTGAGCAGGAAAAGTGCACGGCGCTGCACGGCGTCCCGACGATGTTCATCGCCGAGCTTCAGCTCCCGGAGTTCGAAAAATTCGATCTCTCGACCCTCCGCACGGGCATCATGGCCGGCGCCCCCTGTCCGATCGACGTGATGAACGACGTCATCAACAGGATGAATATGAAGGAGATCCTCATCGGCTACGGGCAGACGGAGGCGTCTCCGATCACGAACATGACCCGCACCGACGACACGCTGGAGCGCCGCGTCGGCACGGTCGGACGCGTCCTGCCCTGGCAGGAGCAGAAGATCATCGACCCGACGACAGGCAAGACCGTTCCCCGCGGCCAGGCAGGCGAGGTCTGCTTCCGCGGCTACAATGTCATGGCCCGCTACGACAACAACCCGGAAGCCACCGCCGAGGCCATAGACGAGAAGGGCTGGCTCCACTCCGGCGATTTGGGCGTGATGGACGATGACGGCTACGTCCGCATCACGGGCCGGATCAAGGAGATGGTCATCCGCGGCGGAGAGAACGTGTACCCGCGCGAGATCGAGGAGTTTCTCCGCACGCTCGACATCGTCTACGATGTAGCCGTGGTCGGCGTGCCGGACGAGAAGTACGGCGAGGAACTGCTGGCGTGCATCAAGCTCAAGGCAGGGGCCTCCAGGCCGACGGATGACGATTTCAAGAAGATGTGCAAGGGGAAGATCGCACACTTCAAGATCCCGCGCTACTGGATGGTCGTGGAAGAGTTCCCGATGACGGTGACAGGCAAGATTCAGAAGTTCAAGATCGTCGAGATGGCAGTTCGCGAGCTGAAGCTACGGGGGAAGATCTTTCATGGTGAATAACGACCTGCAGCTCGGCTACACATGCTACACATGGATCAAGTCATACTCCATGTTACCCAAGCCTATCTCCTGGGCATGTCTGAGCTGTTTCAGGCCGTCTTCTTTCGGGTGCGCTGCCTTAAAGATATCCTTGCCGCTTATTTGATTCACCAGATCGAAGCTTGCCTTGTCGATGCCGACAGGGTCAAGGGAAGCAAAGATCCCGACGTCGGGCGCGATGCGGGGGTTTTTATGGGACCAGCAGTCGCATTCCCGGTTTATCCGCAAGGCGAAATTTAAAAAGCATGCCTTGTCTTTCTTGTCCCTGAGCACGGCGAGGGCATATTCCGCCATCTTTTCCTGCACGGCGTCACCCGCCTCGGTATCTATAAAGATCGTCATGTTGGGGCAGGCTGCCACACAGCTTGCGCAGCCGATGCATTTTGTGCGATCGAGCACGGCCTTGTCATTTTCCATGGTGATAGCTTCTGCCGGGCAGACGAGCTCACATTCGCCGCAGCCGGTGCACCGATCCGTATTAAAGACCGGAGCTGCGTCGCAATGCTGGGCAAGCTTGCCTTTTCTGGTCGCGCAGCCCATGCCGATATTTTTTATGGCGCCGCCGAATCCGGTCAAGGCGTGCCCCTTAAAATGGCCGATGGAGACGAGCGCATCGCAGTCGATAAAGAGGCGTGCGACCTTGGCTGTCTGGATATGTTTTTGATTGATTTGGACAGCCGCGATATCCGCTTCTTTCTTATCATCCGGTATGACGACATCTATGCCCACGGCTTTTTTGGTAAACCCGTGCTCGCGGGCAAGCGCCAGGTGATCCTTGGCAATTAGGCGCCTGCCGCGATAAAGCGTATTCGCATCGGAAAGGGTAACAACAGCGCCTTTGCGCACCACCGCGTCGCAGATGACGCGCACATGGGCGGGCCTGACATAGCCGGTATTGCCGGCTTCGCCGAAATGCATCTTCACCCCAACCCTATCTTTTTCGCGGATGACGTCCAAAATCCGGCTTTTCTCAAGCAACTTTTTGAGCTGGCTGTTTACCGCTTGGATATCATCCGCATCCTTTACCGGTGCGAAATATACTGTGCTCTTCATAGGTTATATCCTTTCTTTTAATTTTAATCAAGACACTACTGCATCCAACATGGCTTGTAGCTATCAACTACTGTAGACTATTTTTATTCCAATTTCCAGTCGAACCTGGGCTCAGGTTGTATTTGCCATCCTGACAAACCGAACGTATAATGCTTCTTGGTGCCTTATTTTATACGGAAGGAGTAAACCAATCTTACAATATCATCATCTTGCCGGGGGCTTGAAATGAAGATCTTTGCGCTATTGCTCGCCTTTGTTTTGATTATACCCGCCTGCACGCAAGGGCAGCAGACGCTGGTTATCCATTCAGCCACAAGTGAGCATCAAGTTAAGGTGGAGGTTGTTAAGGAGCCTGCTGAGCAGGCGCGGGGGCTGATGTACCGCAGCTCTCTTGCAAAAGACAGCGGCATGCTCTTTATCTTCCAACGAGAGGAACCCCAGAGCTTCTGGATGAAAAACACCGTGATACCGCTCGACATGATATTCATCTCACGCGATCTCGTCATCGTGGACATCGCGACCATGCAGCCCTGCGCGTCCTATCCCTGCCCTTCCTACACATCACGCCAGCCGGCGCAATATGTGCTGGAGGTCAATGCCGGCTATTGCCGCAGCCGCCATATCATCATCGGCGATAAGGTTTCTTCGGGCGCAATCAGATAAGCGGAAAACGTACCTTACGATGCTATTCCGCAGGCCTTTGCCACGATCTCCGAGATGTCTTTCACAACAAGCTTGCCTTCGAGCTCCTCTGATTTGACGGCGTCTTCGAGCATGGTCAGGCAGGTGGGGCAGGCCACGGCCAGGACGTCCGCACCGGTCTCATAGGCCTCGCGGACCCGGCGACGCGCAGGGCTGTCGGCACTTCCGCCGAGGAAATCGATGTAGAAATTACCCCCGCCTCCGCCGCAGCAGAGCGCGCTGTCTCTATTCTTCTCCATCTCTATCAGCGTCAAACCAGGGAGCGCTCTCAGGATTGCCCTTGAAGCCTCGTATTCACTGTTCCAGCGCCCAAGGAAGCACGGGTCGTGGAAGGTAACCTGGGCATTAAACCCCTTGGATATATCCAACCTCGTGTCACGGATAAGGTTTCTGAGCACCTGGGTCTGGTGCAGGACCTCAAATTGCCCACCATACCACGGGTATATATTCTTTATGGCGTTGTACGCATGCGGCGACAGAGTGATGATTCCGCGCACGCCTAGCTTCTTGAACTGCGCGATGTTTTTTTCAGCCACCATTTCAAAGAGCCCCTTTTCACCCATCATGTGCACCTCATTGCCGTCGCAAAGCTCATCCTTGCCCAAGGTGCCGAAGGAAACGCCGGCCTTTTGCATCACGGCGCCGAGCGCCTTGGCTGCCTCTTGGGCGCGGGTATCATAGGAGCCGACGCAGCCGACGTAGTAGAGATAGTCCTGTCCTTGGTATAGCAATAGCCCCGTCCCCTCCATCCACTCGCCCCGCTTGGCCTTTGCCATGCCGTAGGGATTGCCATGCAGCTGGATATTTTCCAGGAATTCTTTAACACCGGAGGGGATCATGCCCCGCTCGACCATTTCTCCCTTTGCCGCCGTGATCATATTGAGTATGTCGACATTAAAGCGAAGCGGGCATTTTACCTCGCAGTTTTTGCAGGCGGTGCAGGAGAACATGATGTGGGCAAAATGGTCTGTCCAGGCTATTTCATCGCTGAGCCAGGCCCGTGTCAGCCACAATCGCCCGCCGCAGGAATAGGTCTCCATGCGAAACCGCGCATAGGCAGGGCAGGCGTTGACATCCGTCCAGTTGACGGGGAATTTACAGTAGCCGCACCGGAAGCAGCGGTGTATGGTATCGCCGTATTTAAAGTCCGCGAGGGCCATCAGCGCACCTCCCAATTGCCGGGATTCATGATCCCATTGGGATCAAGGAGCTGTTTCACCTTGCCCATGAGGTTGAGGGTATTGGCGTTTAATCTCTCCATAACGAGCTTTTGGCCGTAGACGCCTGGTTTCCAGATGGTTCCTCCCAATTCTAAGACGAGGTCATCGGTTTCGTGCAATGCCTCACGTGCATGCTTGATGGTATCAGGCTCCGCTCGATTAAAGGCATACGTCCACGAGAACATCATGGCGTGGGCGGCGCCAATGCATCGTCCAAGCACGGTGTAGGGTATGCCGTGTCTTTCGGAAATTTCCTTTCCTCTCCTGTAGCATGCGGGGTATTTTTCAATGGGCATTATACTGCCGACATATTCAAAACCACCCCCCTTGCGCCAGTCGGAGGTTTTGGAGATCTGAGGCTTCTGCAGGCCCCGAATGAAGCCGAGGAATCCGCCCTCTCCTTCACGAATATATTCTCCCAGTGTATCATCAAAGATTATCTCCAGCTTGAATTCAAGCTCTTTCTCCGAGTCGGCAGCGATATTGATCGTGAGGTGCTGAAGCTCGCTGGTAAATGGCGGTATTGCCTGGCTGGCAGCCACGATATCTTCTGCCATTTGGGTATGAGTAATTTTATACATGATCTCAGGGACCAGCTCTTCATCAGCAACGACAAATTGGCCTATGCCTCTGATCTTTTTGCACGGGAAGAGCCGCATGGATACCTTGGTAATGATGCCGGTTGTTCCGTTCCATCCCAGGAAAAGTCCCACATCAGGCAAGGGGTGCAGGGTGAACCAGCCGGCACCTATGGCACATGAGCCGAATTGGCAGATCTCACCAGTGGGGATAACGACTTCCAGGCCATTGATCATATCGGAATTAAAACCGTACGGCTGCGCAAGGTCCCCCTGGCCGTGGATGGCTACATTGCCGGCGATGGTAGCGGCGGGAGGTGCGCCCGGCTCTGAATGGGTCAGGTGAGGGTAATGCCTCTCCAAGTAAGATGTCAGTTGTCCCTGGGAGACCCCGCACTCAACCAAGGCGTAGCGCGCCCGCTCATTGACCTCGATGATGCTGTCCATTCTCTTAAGATCCAAAAGCATGCCTCCCTTGAAAGGGACAGCGAGGCCCGCCAAGGACAACCCCCCTCCAAGAGGCACTATCGGAATCTTCTCTTTGTTTCCGAGCTGGACGATCTTCTGGATTTCTTCGGTGGTCCGTGGCGATACCGCATAGTCCGGCCGGTGCGGCTCCGTTGTCCCGAGGTCCCACGAATAGATGAAGAGTTCCTCCGGCTGATTTGAGACGTGGTCTTTGCCGACTATCTTGACGAGCGCTTCGTACACCGCGTCCATGAATTCACCTCCATCCTGCCGGGTTCTCGCCGATGGCGAGCCGGCACAGGTCGCTCATAAAGACGGGCTTGATGCCGTTTCTGGCGACCATCTTACCCAGGGTGCTATAACAGGCGGGACAATTGAAGACGCAGACTTCAGCGCCGGCGTTTTTCATGTCCTCAATGTTTCTCCTCTGGACATCGGCGGCGCGCTTGCGACTTCCCTCCCGTCTCTGCCCCTCAATGGTGCCGCCACAACACAACGCGTTTTCATCAACATATTCCCTTTTCACGGCTTCCGCCCCTATCAGGTCAAAGATCGCCTGAACAAAGTGATGTTTATCCGGGGACAATCGAGATGAACACGGGCGCTGATAAGCCACCTTCAGCTTCACCGGCCGTATGTCGTTCTTGAGTTCCTGGAGCCGATTGTAGAGATATTCAAATAAGTGAACAGGCTTGAACGGAACCTCGATGCCGACTGCCGGGCAATACGAGGCATATGTCCCATAACATTCGTCATGGAAGCAGATAACCTCGGTAACCTGATGCTCGGCGATAGTCTTAATGATCTTGGGCAATCTCTCCTTAATTACAGAGCTTCTGGCATAGTGGAGGTACATGAGTTGACAGAAATAATGGAACATCTTGCGGGGGTCTGTTGAGATTATTGGCAAGCCTTCAAACAACTTCCCCTGTATCAGAAAGATGAGATTGGAGAAAACCCCCATAAGGAGAGCCCTGCCGTTTATCTTCTCAATCATGGGTTCTCCCCGGAATGGAATGCCTATATTGATACCTCGCTGGATAATAGGTCTTGGCAGCGGCGGAATATCAAGCGCTTCCTGCTTCTCTACGATGAGGTAGTAGGGATGGTTGTTAGAGGGACAGTATTCTTCACAGGCGTAGCAGGTAACACAATCGTGTAACACGAAAGAATCCTCACCATGCGCTATTTTCAGTATCTCTCTTTTGGCGCTTTCTTTATCAATGTCAATGTACTGGCACTTGATAAGGCAATCTTGCGTGCTGCAGCTTATGCATTTATTTTCATCATATTTCAACGCATACATCTATCGCCTCCTTAGGGATTGTCGCGGTCCACCATAAAGATAGAGAAACAATCTATTTTAATAGCAACGCGGGATAAAATCAAGAAGATACACTGGTGGTAATTTCTATTATCATCCTAACTACGTCAAAGATATCACCCAGATCGCCGAGCTCGACCTCAACCCGGTAAAGGTGATGGGGCAGGGAGGGGGCTACTGGGTAGTGGATGCGCGCATTATGGTGAGATAACTGGTGGGTGCGCGCATTATGGTGAGATAAGAGGAGAAAAAACTTCTTGTAATTACTTAAGGGCACCTCTAAAAATTCATAGTCGGAGTTGATTATATCATGTATAGTAACTCCAGTGGTAAACAGGGAAAAAATTACGGCCACGGGAGGAACCAACATGGGTCAGCTTGGATTTTTTGATATTGA
>Ga0299915_10002387_pt1 | contig 13750 bp, 10 predicted proteins | sample RVTome_13_FD_200263 | JGI IMG/M metagenome (GOLD analysis project Ga0299915, IMG submission 200263) | Soil microbial communities from uranium-contaminated site in the Upper Colorado River Basin, Wyoming, United States - RVT92D227 (version 2) ...
CTGCCGGCTAAATCCCGGAATGATCTGTGGGAGAGTCTTGGAAAGGCGCATTCCCCTCCCGAGCGTGAAAGTCCGGGTGCCGGTTTGCTGCCCCTGTTCGGCATAGAGATCCACGGTTACAAGGACATCCTGCGGATTGGGATTGTACATGGCGATCCGGGTAAAAAAGGACTTGCCGTCATCCTGGCCTCCTTCGGCGACCTGCGAAAGCACCATGCTGGTTGCGGGCGAGCCGTCGAGCGCAAGCCCTGCCATGAACCTGCCCGCCAGCGGATCTCCAAAAGTAACATCTCCAATTACGCCTGCCCCATTGACGGTGATGACCAGAGTACCTTCGGTAATTTGCAGCGCCAACGCGGCATTTGCCAGAGAGAAATAATCCTCTCCGCGGGCCAGCCGCTGTTCGCCCGGATCCAGCCAGAATTCTGCCGCAATGACTCCCGGGACGGGCATGCCATCGTTGCCCGTAAGGGATACTCTCACGTGCCTGCGCTCAGCAGAGGTGTTGATCAAATTCAGGTCGGTAAAGTATCGCGTTGTGCCCGCCGGTCCCGAAGCGAACTGTGCCGAACAAAGGGTGGCGGCCGCCGACGTGGGCTGTGCGGGGAGCGAATAGACGGTTGAGCTCCCGGCGAGTGACTCATAGCCGGCCACCCCCACATCGCTGGACAAGGTGATATAGCCGGTGAAGCTCGGGTCGGTCCCGGGAAACAGCTCCGACAAGTCCTCAGACAAGCGCCCGCGAGGGCTGAGCGTGCGCTCCACGGCAGCCCCTTGCTGCCTGCCGTCACGATGTATCAGCCTGAATGACAGGTGCGCATCGGTTGCATTCGGATTGACGACCTTGATCCGGTTCCTGAAGGAGCCGGCCCCTCCCATCGCCCTGGTGAAGCACAGCCATGTGGAGGTCTGATCTCCAGCGGACGCGCCGTCGAGGAAAGCCAGGTCGACATCCCCTTCCAGAAAAAATCCCGAAATAAGGCTGCTGCTGGATTCGGCTCGAATCCAGCCGTTGCGCGGGTCGCCGGGAGACAGCCCGTCAATTTGCTCCGCTGGTTCTTGGCCATGCCAGGGCTCGTGATGAAATGTGAAGTTATTTTTGCGCGGACCCCAAGCTACTCTTTGCCGTTGTCGCCGTTGTCTTCCCCCCCTTCACTTGGCGCCTCCAGATCTTTGTCTTCAGCGTGGCTTGGCTGGAGTTCTCGCGCCTCAATCTCTGCGTGATAGGAGGGGTAAAGCCGGGCTAAGTCCATTCGGTTTATGAGCGCTCTTACGTAGGTCCGCGTTCGCCCGGAGGTGAGGAACTCGCAATCAACCTGCGCGGCCGGCGGCGACCACTGATAGGCCATTGCGTGGATCTCGCGCAGCTTCCCGCCGAGGGCTTGGATACTGTCTCTCTTGAGCGGTTTTAGCAGGGTCGGCTTCTGCAGTTCCTTCATTCCGCGTTCTGCTTGGCTTGCCAGCAGCCGGTCGCCTTCTCCGCCCCGCATTTCCAATCTGGCACGAACCTTCTCGCTATCATTCTTATCTTCCAGGACGGCCCGCCCGAAATCGGGCGTGATCGTGAAGACCGTAACCAGTGGCAATGGGGTCTCGTTTCGAAGGGCGCCCATCCAGCGAGCGACTTCCGCATACGATTTGGCCCGCTGGAGAAGGGAATACCGTCCTATTAGCTCCACCTCGTCCACGAGAAGGATCCAACCCGCGTAACCCGCGACGGTCATTAGCTCGGCCGCGAACCGGAAGCGCTGAAGAGAAAGGTCCTTCTCTGAGATCTTGCCGAATCGGTACGTAGCGGCTTCTCCAAGCTGGCGCAAGGACCTCTTGATCTCGCTCTGGTTCAGCTTGTGTCCCGACCAGAATGAGATCACCCGATCCCGCAACTCGAGATCTCGTGTTCTTACTTGCTCATAGATATAGAGCGTTGCCGCAAAGCGGGCGTCGAAATCGCGGCTGGCGGAGTTCACTCGCTGGCAGAACGCAACATACTCGGGCGACTTGTCGTTGAGCGTCTGCGTGATCTCATGCAGCGCCCTTCCTTGTTTGTCGGGTACCATCGCCGCGTCAATGGCGCACCGGTAGAGCTTTGCCGGGTCGTACAGCGGCGTCTCCTTGCTGATTACGATCTTGCTGGAAACGAAGTTCCGCTCCAGGGCCATGTGGTGAAGATACTCGAGGAGATGGGACTTGCCGGTCCCGAAGTCCCCAGCTATGAGTAGGCCGCCAAACCGTCTGTCCTGCAGCTTCTCCAGGAATTTCTCCTCGATGTGGGGCTGAGAACAGCCAAGCGCGCGTACCGCGTCGCGATTCGGCACCCCTGCTCTAAGAGCCTCGATGGCCCGGCGGCTTGTCAATTGATCCTCAGTCATGCCTGGCCCCCTTCCCCGACAAGACCCGACGCTTCATCTACAAGCGAGATCCGTACTAACGTCGCCAGAGGGTTTGGCATTCGCTGATCCCAAACCTCATCCTCCACCCTAAACCGAAGCGCCTCGTAGGCGCCCAGTCCTCGCCGCTCATTAGTCAGGAAGTCCGCCGGCGCGAGCACCACGACAAAGCAGCCTTCGGTATCGTCAGTGCCGTCTATCAACTGCCGCAGCACTTCGTAGGCCTCGAGAGTCGCTGCTCGGCTGTAGTAGTTGCTGCCTTCTGGTTCCTTCGGGCGCTTGTCAAGCAGATAGCGCCCAACGTTAATAGTGAGCACCAGACCCTGTTTCCCGGCTAGTCTTATCCAGTGCGCCAACGAGAGCAGAATATGTCGGGCGTTATGACGGACAACCTTCTGGAAGATCAAGCAGGGTTTGAGCGCAGAGATGAGCCGCAGCTCCCCGCGCAACCAGTCGCCTATGATACCGTCATCAGTCAGCCGACCTTGTTGCAGCGCTTCCAGGCACATTTCGATTACGGCGAAGCGGAATTCCTGGCACATCCTGAAGTCTCTCATTAGCGCCTTCTCCAAGAGCTTCTTGACGTCGTTGCCAAGGACGGCCTCGTCCCTCTCGTTCAAGGCCGCGAGTCTCTCTATAGTCAGAGGCTCGCCTTCTCCCGGCAAGCGGTACTCCTGTTCAAGCAAGCTTCGAACAAAGCGGTTGGCAAGCGCCTTCCAGGGAATCTGGGCGGCAATCGCGTGGAACAGCCGCTCAATGAGGTGCACCTTGGTTGTCACGGCGTCTACGGAAGCGAAAACGAACCCCTCGTCTTGGGCTAGCGCCTGGAGCCCCCGGGCGACGATCTCTCGGTCCGCCGGTTCCTTCGGGATGACGACCTTCAGGGTCGAGCCGCCGGGCCGCACGAAGCCGGCAAGATATTCCTGCCGGACCACCTCCAGCCAGGCTTCCGGCTTTATCCAATGCGGCGTGCCTGTTTCCATTTGCATGCCTCCTCCGGCAGGATTCATTTATTGCTGAATTCCAGGTCCGGCCGCGCGCTGCTCCGGGATGTTGAAGGCTATTCCGTAGTACGTTTTCTCGCGGCCTGTCTGAGTTACGATGTTCAGAGTTCCCGTAAGGGACTTCGTCCCGGTGCTTGCTGGAAAACTGACGACCGCCCCTTTCTTGGTTTGCGTCACTCCGCTTCCGTCAAGCAGGTAGATGTCTCGCGTGAATTCCAACTGCGTGTACTCTCGCGTCTGTCCGGGAAGAATCGTGAGCAAATTGTAGATATCCAGGAGCCTGACAACTCTGCCGGAGCGCATATGCTTGCCTTTTTGGGCGCCGTCGAGCTTCTGATAGGCCTCGTAAAGACTCTCCAGGAACGGCTCTGGTTTGAACCGTGGCGGCCGCTCCTGGTTCTCTTTGAGCAGCCGTGCTAGAACGCTCGGGCGCACTCGTGCATCCCGCTTCTTATCAACCTGCACCGACTGGAAGGCAGACAGCACCCGTACCAGCGAAGGATAGCAGAACAGCCGTTCATCCTGCTCGAAGATCCGCACCCCTTGCTTCCGCGCGGCTTCCATCAGCTCTCTGGCGAAGGCGCCGCTGCCAAGATAGCCGTCAACGTCAAAGGACCAGCCCTCTCTGGCGTTGGCGAATTGCCGATCGAGCGCCTGGATTGCCTGCGACGCGGCGTTAAGGGCGCCGTTAAGCTTGCGGACCTCACCCTCCTTTGCCGCTTTCTGCAGAACTCTGATCGCCCGACTAACCGCGGCTGCAGTTTTCTGGGTTATCTCGACATCCTGCTCGAGTGATGCTAGCGCCTTCTCGAAGGCAGCGCCGTCTCCAGTCGCCATCACTCCTCCTTCCGCCGGGCAGTTCTGGGTAGATAATGGGTTGGTTATAATTTGCGTGAGCAAAATACCACAGATTGGGGCGGGAAACATCCGAAAATTGCCTGGCAAACGACTGAGATGGAAGGCTTTTCAAACGCCGATTTTATTGAATTTCGTGACGAGGCTGGGAGAGCCGTAAGAAATACCAAATTGGGATCACGCACCCCGCTTACGGTTTCGCGCGCAAGCGACGTTCGACCGTGGCAAGTGCTCGCTCGAGCCTGTCCAGCTCCTTCGGCTCACCTTTGAGTTCCAGCAACGGTTTCAATTCCTCACGAGCTTGGGCCAAGTTCAGCTTGCCGTGCTGGCGGATCAGCACGGTTTCCAGATCATCCCAATCGCGGCCTCGTCCGGCAAAAGCCTTGTGCACGACCAAATCCTCGGCGGAACAGATGGTCAGCGTCAGACTTCCGCGGACTTGGCACGTGCTCTCGCGTGCGACACTTCGCTCCTCGAAAGGGAGCGCGCTCAGCGCGACATCTACGGAAGGGAAATGTAATTGACGTTGATCATGGCTGGCCTGGCACTGCTGCACGAGTTTTCATTTGGCAGCGGTGAGCCTGAGGCCGATAGTAATTCTGCAGCTGATGCTGCTCTTCCGGAACAAGGTATGCTTTCGGCAGCGGCGGCTTGCCCAAGCCCTCAAGTGAAGTCGCACATTGACGGTAGTTGAAAATCCCCTAGTCCTGTGCCAGACTCATGCCATGCCGAAGGAAATATTCCCTTCATCCTACCTCTGCGACTGTGGTTACCAGGTGGATTTCTCCGAAAACACTGTCAGTGAACTCAAGCAGAAGAGCAAAAGGAAGCGGCAATGGCTGATCGAAACATGCAATGACCGATCCAAGGAACACATCGTTGTCTTTGAGGGCGGGAAGATGGTGGATGTCCTCTGCCCGGATGACGGCAGACGGGAGAAGAAATCTAAATTCACCGAGAAGCAAGGACAGTATCTCGCGTTCATCCATAAATACACCCGGGTCCACGGCGTACCTCCTGCAGAACATGAAATGCAGCGGCATTTCGGCGTCAGTCCTCCCTCTGTCCATCAGATGGTGCTCAACTTGGAAAAGAGCGGGCTGATTGAAAGGACACCGAGGGTTGCTCGATCCATCAGGGTGTTGGTCCCGATCGAGGAATTGCCCCATTAGATGTTGGAAGGAACTGCGGATAGGAGCGGAGCGGAAGAACAAGGCGTTTCGCTCAATCCTCCGGTACGATGACTGCTCCTGCTTCTGATGTCGAATTACAAGCCCGGCGCCCAGTTCAATGCAGCGGATGCCTCGGGCAACAAACCGCCGGTGCCGAGCAGTTTCGACCGCACGGCCGGCGCTGCCATCACATTTCCGGCCGCCTCCGCCCTCAGTCCCGATGGCAAGTTCCTCTACGTCGCCTGCAACGGCGACAACAGCCTGGCCATCATCGACATTGGGCGGTCTGCAGTCGTGAAGCAGTTGCCGGTCGGCTACTTTCCCTATGACGTGACGGTCAGCGCGGATGGTGCCTGGATTTTCGTTTCCAACTGGGGAGTCACCGAATACAAGTTTGCCAAACCCACCTACGATGCCGCGGGAAATCTGACGGGGATTGCGCCCACCGGCGCCAACGAGCCAGACGGTTACTATGTACCGAAGACCGACACCGAAGGGGAGAACCCGAAGACTTCTTCGGTTTCGATCGTGGCTGCGCCCGGCGGCGACGGCGCCCGGGCCGCGTTAGTCCAGTCGATCCATGTCGGCGAAGAGCTGGATGAACTCGAACAGGTCGGCGACACGCATCCCTGCGCTATGGCGCTGATCGCAGACAAGGATAAGCAGTATATTTATGTCACCAAGGCCAACAGCGACCGCATCGGCATCATCGCCCTGAAAAAGGGAGCCGGAAAGAATGCCGGCCAGCCGGATGCGGAGGTCAAGGATGACTTCGACCTCTCGCCAATCAAAGTCAGCGGCGCAAAACTCCCGGTTCGCGGTGCATATCCGAATGCAATCGTGGCCGCCACGGACAATCTGCGCGCCTATGTTGCCGAAGCGGGCATCAATTCGGTCGCGGTTATCGACATCAAAGATCCGGAAAAACCAAAACTGATCGGGCGGATTCCGACCGGTTGGTATCCCAGCGCGCTGACTCTCAGCCCGGACGGGAAAGTCCTCTACATCCTGAATGCGAAAGGGGTAGGAGAGGACCTCGGCCCGGCCGGCGGGCCGGCGCCGCCATCCAAGGCGCCCAGGGCCGCCGGCGGCCTGAGCAATATTGACGGCAATTACATCTTCGGCAGCGCGCAAAAAGTGGACCTGGCAGCCACTCCCGTCGACGCCACCTCGGTGCTGGCCAACAACTACACCTACGTCCCCTTCATCGATGACAGCGTGGTTCCTGCCGGCGGGCTGAAGGGATCGGAAAAAATCAAGCACGTTTTCTTCATCCTCAAGGAGAACAAGACCTTCGATTCGATGCTCGGAAACCTGACCGGGTTGGCCCCGTTTGCCAGTATGACCTTCAGGGACCCCCTCAACAATTTGTTCACGGATCCGCAATACACCATCGTTTCAAAGAATACGCAGCTGCTGGCAAGCAAATTCGGCGTTGCCGTCAATTATTACACCGACGCTGAGGAGAGTGACGCCGGCCATCAGTTTTCCGCCTCGGGAACCGCCAGCGACTACACTGAAAAAACGCTGGCAGTCAAAGGCGGCCGCGGACTGCTGGTGAACAAAAATATGGAACCGGAGGATTATCCGGAATCCGGCTATATTTTTAATAATGCCGCGCGGCACGGAGTTTCCTTCAAGGATTATGGAGCGCTCATCCGCATCGTCGGGACCGATACCGGCACCGCGGCGAATACTCTGCTCAACGATCCGCCGAGCGGCAAAGCGGGCAATCCGGTAGTGCCGCTGACCAACCCACCTACGGCGAGGGGAGACGTGAAATCGCCGGTGCAGGGGCTCGGGCAATCCTATTTCCTGGCGACCCCGATCCTGGCGGTGCTGGGCACCAACAATGCCAGCGGCGAACCGCGCCTGCATCACAACTATCCGGGATATAACTTCAATATCTCGGATCAGCGTCGGGCGCAGGAATTCTGCAAAGACTTCGACCGCATGGTCGCCAAAGGGACGTTGCCTCAATTCCTCTACATTTATCAGCCGAACGACCACACGGGGAGCATTCAGGCCAGGAACATCACCGGCATGAGCGCCCATGCAGGTCGCCGACGGCGACATTGCCCTGGGCATGGTTGTCGAGCACATCATGCGCAGCCCCGTGTACTACAATCCGGCCAACGGCGAGGGGAGCGCGATCTTCGTCACCTGGGACGACGCCCAGTCCACGCTCGATCACATCCACCCCCATCGGGCGCCGCTGCTCGTCATCAGCCCGTACGCCAAGCCCGGCCCCGCCAGACGCCACTATTCCACCGCATCGATCGTCAAAACCGAGGAACTGCTGTTGGGCTTGCCGCCCAACAATCTCGGCGACCTGCTGGCTACCGACCTGCGCGACATGTTTCAGCCCGTCTATAACGGCATCACCGCGGACATGTTGTCTTTTACGAAGGTCTACTCCTATGCGGAATCGGAGGAGGGGCTCAGAATCTGGGAGCTGGTCAGGCACATCGACACTTCCTCGCCGGACAGCGACAGCCGCAGGCTGGGAACCCTGGCGCGCATTTCGATGCTGGCCGACAGTCTTCACGAAGAGGCTGCCCGGGAGAACAAGTTGAAGAGCCAGGAATACCTGGAGCAGCAGGCCGCTCTCTACCAAATGGCCCTCGCGATCGTCGCTGAAGACGGCGAAAAGCGATAGCCGCGCCGCTCAGACCAGTCCGGCAGCCCGAAGCAGGCTGGGATTGCCGAGAATATCCGGCGCGGCGCCCATGGCGATGATCCTGCCGTGGTCGAGGACCATCGCAGCACGCTCAACTCTTCTCCTTTACCCTCTCGACGTTGTCGTCCAGCTCCCAGTCGATCAGCAGGTGGTACGGGTCGATGCCGGCGCGGGCGGGCTTGCGCGGCACCGTCACCGTGATCGTCTGCTCGCCGGAGCGGATGCGGTGCTTCTGCACGTGGAGCGGCTCGCCTGACCCCTCGCCCTCCTCGGCGGGGGCGAAGACCCCGACCTCCACCCAATCATCCATCGGCACCTCGGTCTCGACGCCCGCCTCGTCGACCACTACCTTGCGCGCCCGCACGTCGAGCGTCACCTTCCAGGAGCCGGCATCCGTCTCCTCCGCCGTGGCTACCTCGGTCTCGAGCTCCCAAAAGGTGTTCGCCTCGAAGAGGTCGTGCAGCAGGTATTGGAGCGAGCCCGGCGTGACCGCCTGCAGCTCTCGATAGAGATCGAGGGAGGTCGCCAGGGGAGGCGCCCCCGAACGATGCTTCGCGAGCAAGCGCCGGAGTGCTTCGTTCACCCGCTCCTCGCCTATGTACTCGCTCAGTGCATACATCGCGAAGGGGCCCTTGCGGTAGGCAGCGTACGGGTCGACGGCCCGAAGCAACGGGACAGCAGCGCGTGTCCGCGGGATGTCGTCCGCCGTCCGTAACCGGCTCAGGAGCCGGCGCAGATGCTCGTGGCCGTAGGCTTCTTCCACGACCTGGTACCCGGAATACGACGCGAGGGTCTCGGACAGCAGCCCGGCTCCTTCGACGCGGGCGGCGAGTCCGCTGCCCCACCACTGGTGCGCTACCTCGTGTGCCACCACGTAGAATGGGAGATCGAGGCCCTGCGGACCGTCCTCCGGATTCAGGAGGGAAAACCCCTCTTGAAATGCGATCATGCCGGCTTCGGCGTGCATACCCATGCCGTGGCCGGGATGCTCGACGAGACTGATGTGGCGGTACGGGTATGGACCGAACTGTTTGGTGTAGTGGCTCAGCGACGCTCGTACGCTTCGGAGCATGCGGTCCAGGTTCGCGGTGTGCCCCGGGTGATGGAAGATCCGGATCGCGACAACCTGCCCTGAGCCGGCCGGAGGATCACTCCACTCTCCTTCATGCACCGCGTAGTCGGCGGAGAAGAAGGCGTACTCATTCCCGATGGGGGCATCTGTCGAATAGCGGAAGTAGCGGCGCCCGCCTTCCGTCCACGTCCGGCGCAGCGCCCCCGGCGCGACGGCGATCTGATCCTCGTCCGTGGCCACCACCGCTTCGAAGGCGATCCGCTCCTTGCCGATCTCGTCCTGGCGCGCTGCAACGTCGTAGAGCGAGGGGATCGCGGGACGCGAAGCGAGCCCGCGCGCCCGCCGGTCCCCGGCATCGCTGAGCTCCCGGTTCGCCTGGTAGCCGATGGCGGGCAACCAATCCTGATTCGTGAAGAAGGTGCCGTTCGCGACGACCGAGGCGTCGACTGGCAGGCCTCCGTCGTTACGGAAGCCACGGGGTTCGAAACGCACCTCGAAGCCGAGCCGCAGCGAGTCGCCGGGCTGGAGCGGCGTGTCCAAGGTATAGATCCGGTGGCCGAGATCCTCGTCCGCGAGCACGAGAGCCGCCGGTCGATCCAGGGTTACAGCGGTCTCGACTTCCGAGGCGGTAGCCAGGTGGATTGAGTCTATGGCCACTGCATTGCTGTTCACGAGGAGGTAGGTCCCGCGGATCTGCGCCTTCCGCTGATCGGGATAGATCTCCACGTGCAGGCTGGTACCCGTGAGCCGGGGCTGCGGGATACCCTCGTACTGCCCGTAGCGCCGCTCGTACTCAACGCGCCGCTCCATCCTGTCGGAGGCGGTGGCGTACTCATTCAGCACGTTCGTGTTGTAGAAGATGAAACCGCCCGAAGTGAGGATGAGCCCCACCGCCGCCGCGGCAGCCCAGGCCGTCGGATGCGTGAAGCGAAGGCGTGCGATTTGAAGCCGCACACCCAGGCCCCCCTCCCTGCCCCGCACCCAGAGCAGCCTCGCCACCACCGCGAGCAGCAGCGCCCACGATGTCCAGTAGAGCTTGAACCACAGCCATGGCCCGAGGGACGAGCCGAAGCCGCGCATGTCCGTGTAGGACCACGCCGGATCGGATGCATAGACGAGCAGCTTGTGCCCGATTCCGCTCCCGGAGGCGAAGAGCATGAGCACAAAGGCGATGACTGTCACCAGGTGCCCGACGTGTTTCTGATTCACCACTACGTGCGCCACGAGGGCGAGCAGTGCGAGGAGGAGGTAGTCGGCGAGCTCAAGCCCGAAGAGGATCTGCAGGTACGGCCCGATCTCGATATCGGGATAGCCCATCCCCACCTGAACGAGCATCCCAGCCGTCATCCAGAGAGCCATGCACGCGACGAGCACGAGACCGAGTCCGAGGAACTTGCCCAGGAAGAGGACCCATTCGGGCACCGGCGCCGCGTCAACGATCTCGCTCAGCCCTGCTTCCCGTTCTCGCCAGACCAGTTGGCCGGACCAGAAAACGATGAGCAGCGGGATGATGAAGTAGGCGGGGGGGACATCGGGGAATATCAGGTTGTGCAGGACATAGTCGGCTCTAGGGAGCAGCGGAACGCCCATGAAGTGCATACCCTCGAGCACTGATAGAACCGAGACCATCGCGACGACCGTCAGGAGGACAAGACCGCTCCAGCTCGTCAAGATCTTCCGGAACGATGTCCACGCGATGGCGAGCGTCTGGCGTGCGTGGGTTGCGAAGCCGAACGTCCGCCGGACCTGTGGCACGGAGATCGCAGTACTCCTCACGATCCCGGTGCCCGCAGGCGTCGGGGCGTGCGCATCGCGTCGTCGCATAATGCGACTCCACCGCGTGGTCGCGGTATGATGACTCAAGCGAAAGCGGATGTAGGTGAATGCGAGCGTGGCCAGAGCGATGCCGATCCACAGGAGGCGGTTCCAGAGCAGCGTGCCATCCAGCCCGATCAGGCGCGTATTCTTCTCGATCGGTGTCCATCCGTTTGTCAGGTCCTCGATGGCTATGAGGCCCATCGGATCCAGCAGCTGCCCCACTTCCCGCTCCGGGAGAAGGACAACCCCTTCCGCCACGACGAAGGCGGTGATCAGGAAAAGCAGGCCGCCGAGGTAGCTCGCAATGGCGCGACGGCTGAGTGCCGCGAACGAGAACTGGATCGCCGTGATGACGAAGGCGTTCGGCAACGCAATGAGGGCGTAGGCGGTGAGGTAGGCCGCCGGCCGGAACGGACCGCGGATCTCGGCCTCCACCTCAGGCGAGTAGACGGCGAGCAGGATGCCCGCCGGCACGGCGAGCAGGATCAAGGCATTGAGGACGAAGGCAGCGAGGAACCGTCCCCCCAGGCAGTCGGCCTTGCTGACGGGGGCGGTGTAGGTGAGGGGATGCATCCCCGTCTCCGCGTCCCGCGCGGCCGCGTCGCCGGGTACGTAGGCGGCCACCAGAAGCCAAATCAGACAGCCGACTACCGTGCGGGCCGCGATGACGAACGGCGCACCGAGGAAGTGATCGCCGTTGCGTGCGTCGGCGAGGAAGCTGTCTGTCGACTGCACGAAAGCGAAAAAGACCAGGACTGCGAAGTAGAGCCAGGTCGAGACACGGCGCACCTGGTAGGCCAACTCGAAGCGGAAGATCTCCCGGAGCTTCATGACGCCACCGCCGGCTCCCGCTGCTCGCGGCGCCGGCCGATGTGACCCGCCATCGTGCTGAAGTAAACATCTTCGAGGTCCGGCTCGGCGGGCTCGAAGCCGGGGCCGGGCGCCGTGTCGCTGTAGACGTGCACGAGGGTGCGCCCCGCGAGGAGCTTCGTCGAGATCACCGCGTGCTCCCGCTCCAGCCCGGGCAGCTCTTCCTTCGAGATCACGCGGCGCCAGATGCGGCCACGGAGCTCGTCGACCGCGCGCAGCGGCTCGGCCTCGAGCAGGATCTCCCCCCGGTCGATGATCGCCATCCGGGTGCACAGCTCACTCACATCCTCGACGATGTGAGTGGAGAGGAGGACGACGCTGTTCTCGCCCAGCTCGGAGAGCAGATTCAGGAACCGCACGCGCTCGGCCGGGTCGAGGCCGGCCGTCGGTTCGTCCACGATCATCAGCTTCGGATTGCCCAGAAGCGCCACGGCGACTCCGAAGCGCTGCTTCATACCACCCGAGTAGCCGCCCAGCTTCTGCTTGCGTACCTCCCACAGGTTCGTCTGCCGGAGGAGCGCCTCGACGACCTCCTTGCGCGCCCCACGCTCGGCGATGCCCTTGAGCACCGCGAAGTGATCGAGCAGGCTCTCCGCGCTCACCTTCGGATAGACGCCGAACTCCTGCGGCAGGTAGCCGAGCGTCTTGCGTACTTCATCCTTCTGGTTCAGCACGTGGAGATCGCCGAGGCGGACGCTGCCTTCATCCGGCTCCTGCAGCGTGGCCACGATGCGCATCAGCGTTGACTTGCCTGCCCCGTTGGGGCCGAGCAGGCCGTACATCCCCGCCGGAATCGTGAGCGTCACGTCCTTCAGCGCTTGCACGCCGTTGGCATAGGTCTTGGATACGCCTCGAATGTGCAGCTCCATAGCCGTCTCCTGATTCTTCCGATATGGGCCTCGAAGCGGCCAGGATAGAGCCACTTCCGATCACCCAGGGCCGGAGGGCCCAATGCTCGACCACGAAATCGACCTTCACAACCGGAGCACTGTGATCGCTGCGCTCGATCCTGCAGCATCAAACGGCAGCCGAGGCTCCCATGCTCTCGCCCGAGATCCACAGCTATGGTGGGAGCGGTCATGGGGTGCCCAGTCGCGGTCGAACAGGACATGAAGAAGAGCAGTGGGCCCCCGACCAGGCCTCCCGGCGACCAGGGCTACCCGCTTGATTTCGTTCACGCTCGCGCTCCACGGCGGGCTAGCATAAAGGACTTTACACGATGAAGTCAACGACCGAATCGCTCTTCGCTCTCCTAACTGCGGAGCGTTCTGTTCAGGCGTACCATCTCCGGTATCCCCCCCGCCGTCCTCTCGCGCTACGTCGTCGTCAATCCCGAGGTCACCGTCAAGGTCGAGGATCGTCCCACGGCGCAGGTTGCGGTGTATCGGATTTTCCCGGGGCGCGACAACGTGCTGTTTGCAGATCAGGAGCGGCTGGCGATTTTGCGCGACATCTTGATCAGCCTCGGCGGTGCCAGGAAGCGAGAGCCGGGATCGGCATTTGAGGTCCCCAATCAACCGATCGGCCCGTCCATGACGATACTGCCCCTTTTCAACACGTTCTTTCCCGCGGTTCCCGGACATTGGGGAGGATGGGAGTTCCCGACGTATCCCGTGATCGCGCGCATAGAGTTCACCAACAAGGAACAGACGAAGGCGCTGGTTTCCATAACCATCGGCTACGGCGGCACCGATGTCCTGATGGAAAAGGGGACGGAAAGTGGCTGGCGAAAGGCCTGGCGAGCCGTATTTGGGTGACATAGTCTTTACGCCGGGGACTTTCTTCGGGCTTCCTCCGCCTTCTGCAACAGGGCTTTCCGGTACTCCATCTTGAGTCCCGCCGCGATCTCTGGCACTCCGGGAGTGGAAACATAGGGTGCCATTTTTAAGTCG
>Ga0299915_10002388_pt1 | contig 13750 bp, 8 predicted proteins | sample RVTome_13_FD_200263 | JGI IMG/M metagenome (GOLD analysis project Ga0299915, IMG submission 200263) | Soil microbial communities from uranium-contaminated site in the Upper Colorado River Basin, Wyoming, United States - RVT92D227 (version 2) ...
GTCTGTCCAGGAGACCCAGCTTTCGACAGAGACAGACGGCCTGGGAAAATATCGTCTCAATGACTTGCCTCCCGGAGAGCAATACCTCCTGTTCGAAAAGGACGGGTATGTTCCCTGCCTGGTCAAGGTCCGCGCCGCCGGAGATAAGAAGGAGATCACGGTTGATATCTCTCTGGAGGCCATCCATCAAGAAATCACCGTGACGGCAGAGGCCTTTTTACGAACGGAAACTGCGGCTTCGAGCCGTCGGAGTCTGGCCGGCGCTGAAATCCGGAATATTCCGGGCACGTTCGAAGACGTCAGCCGGGCCCTTCAGGTTATCCCCGGAGTGGCCACCTCGGGAGATTTTAAAAACGACCTCATCGTCCGGGGCGGAAGCCCGGCGGAAAATCTCTTTGTGATGGATAGAGTCCAGGTCCCCGGCCTCAGCCATTTCGGCTCGCAGAACTCGAGCGGCGGGTCGTTCGGGCTGCTCGATGCCGGCTTGGTCCAGGACATCGATTTTTACAGCGGCGGCTTTCCCGCCTACTACGGCGATAAACTCTCTTCCGTTACCCAGATCGCGCTGCGGGAAGGGAGCCGTTCCAGGATCATGGGACGGCTGAGCCTGAGCCTCTTCGGCGTCAGCGGGTCTCTGGAGGGGCCGCTGTTTTCAGCGCGCGGTTCCTGGATTTTTTCTCTCCGGAAAGATTTTTTCTCGAGCATCCCGCCCGGTATGACTGCGGGTCTGAGGGTCGTTCCTGACCTCACGGACGGACAGGTCAAGCTCGGCTACGACCTTTCGAGAACATGGCAGCTGGCCGTCCTCGGCCTGGCCGCCAAGGATCGCTTGAACATCGAAGAATCCGACAGGCCCGAGACCGACCGGATGAAAATTGATATCAACGATCATCTGTCGATTTACGGCCTGACCCTGAAAGGCCTCTTGGCCGAAAAAGGCGTGGCCTACTTCACTCTGGCCAGGACGGACAGCCATTATTCCTATACCTTGAATGACCATGGCCGGCAAAGCTACCAGATCAGCTCCGACGAGGCAGAGACCACGGCCAAAGCCGACCTGGAATATTTTCTCCTGCCGAAACTGCAGCTGATGAGCGGCGTCTCGTTCAAAAACGTCCGGGCCGGGCACCATATCTACTACCGCGGCGGATATATCCATGTCGACAGGATGGGCTTTCGCTTCACCAAGACGAACGCCGATGTGAGCCTGGATACGGACAAGCTGGGCTTTTACCTCCAGCTCAGCTATCCGCTCACCCGGCGGTTGAAGGCGACGGCCGGCGTCAGGGGCGATAATCTTCGGTTCATCGATGAATTCGCCCTCAGCCCCAGGATCGGCCTCAGCTTCGCCCTCAGCCCGGGGACGGCGATTCATCTCTCCTACGGCCTCTACACGCAGTCGCCCGAGACACTCTGGTTGGTTTCTCATCCCGATAATAAATCCCTTCGCTTTCTTGAATCCGAACACCTGGTCTTCGGCGTCGAGCACGGGCTGGGAAAAAACATCAAGGTCCGGGCCGAAGTCTATAACAAGGCGTACCGCCATTATCCCGTGGACAGCCAGAATCCCTATCTCACTCTCGCCAACAGCGGCGGCAGCATCATCCCTTCGTTTTTCGGATCGAAGCTATTAAGCGCGGGGACCGGCTATGCCCGCGGCTTCGAGATCTCTGTCCAGAAAAGCCCTACGGAGAAATTCTCCTGGGTTTTCGACTATTCCTATTCCATCGTAAAGTACAAGGCGATGGACGGCGTGCTTCGTCCGGGGGATTTCGACTACCGCCATATCCTGAACGCCGTGGTTATGGTTAAAGCTTCGCCGACGTGGGAGCTGTCGCTCAAATGGCGCTATACGGGAGGACAGCCTTACACGCCTTTTGACCTGCAGCTCTCGGAGGCGAAAGACACCGCCTATTTCGACCTGACCCGGATCAACACGCTTCGCTACCCGGCCTACCACCGGCTGGATGTCCGGGTTGAAAAGCGGTTCGTCTTCCGCCGCTGGCACCTCGACCTTTATCTGGACGTCCAGAACCTGTACAATCGCAAGAACGTGTATTTCAAATTCTGGGAAGACGGACAACAAAAGACGATCTATTTTCTTCCCATCATCCCCTTCATCGGTATCCAGGCCGGGTTTTAGGCGGTCGAATCGTCGACCTTGTTCGGGTTGTCGGCTTTCTCTTCTTCCTCTTCCTCATCCTGAGGCTTCTGCCAATGCAGGATCCTGCCGCAGGCCTCGCAGAGGATGATCTTTTTCTTTTCCACGAGCTCGTTCAGGAGTTGGGGCCGGATGCGCATCTGGCACAGCGAGCAGAAGTCGTCGGTGACGGGCGACAGGCCGATGCCGCTCATTTTTTTGCTGATCCTCAGATAAAGCCTGAGCTGGTCGGGAGGGATTTGAGGGATTAGGCTTTCTCGCTCCTTCACGAGGATTTGTTTTTTCCCCTCCAGCTCTTTTTGATTCTGGGAGATGACCTCTTTTTCCTTTTTCAGCCGCAGCTCATCTTCTGCCCGTTTCTGATGGGCAGCCTTGATCTCCTTTTCGATGTCATCGGCCGCAATCATCTCGTTCAGGATCTCCTCTTCGACCTTGTCCACCTTCTGCTGGGATTCCTCGATCTCCTTGAGGAGGGACGTGTACTCTTTGTTTGTTTTGATGTCGTTCAGCTGGCGCTTGAACTTTGCGATCTGGGCCTTGTTATCCTTGACCTGGCCCTCGAGGTCCCTCCTTTTCTTCTGGTTGACGGAGAGTTTTTCTTTGGCGTGGCTCACGACGTCGGAAGCCGCTTTGATTTGCTGGTCGATGGCCTCCAGCCCGGCGGGGATGGCCTCGAGAAGGGAAGAAATGCTATTTATTTCAGAATCAACATCTTGGAGCCTTTTTAGTTTATCAAACGCAATGTCCACATTATTGCCTCGAGGTCAAATGGGCCTACCAGGATTCGAACCTGGGACCTGCCGGTTATGAGCCGGTAGCTCTACCGCTGAGCTATAGGCCCTCGCGCATTTTATATCAGATATCCGCCGTACAAGTCAATGAAAAGGGAGGCACAAAAATGTCTGAATCGGGACTTCGGACTTCAACAGAGTCAAATGGGGCGGACCTGGCCGGGAGCCTAATACCCGTTTGTAAAAGATTTTAGCTTCTTGCTGCGGCTGGGGTGCTTGAGCTTGCGGAGCGCCTTGGCCTCGATCTGCCGGATGCGCTCTCGAGTGACCTTGAACTGCTGTCCGACTTCCTCCAGGGTGTGCTCGTTTCCGTCGCCCAGCCCAAAGCGCATCTTGAGGACCTTGGCTTCTCTTTCGGTCAGGGATTTGAGGGCTTCCTCGATCTGTTCCCTGAGGTTGATATGGATGACCGTATCGGGCGGCGAGGGCATGACTTTGTCCTCGATAAAATCTCCCAAGTGACTGTCTTCCTCCTCGCCGATCGGCGTTTCCAGCGAGATGGGCTCTTGGGCGATCTTGATGATCTTGCGGACCTTGGTCACCGGCATATCCATCTTTTTGGCGATTTCTTCGCTGGTCGGCTCGCGTCCGATTTCCTGGACAAGGCTCCGGCTGACCCGGATGAGCTTGTTGATCGTTTCGATCATGTGGACCGGGATCCGGATGGTCCGGGCCTGGTCGGCGATGGCCCGGGTGATGGCCTGCCGGATCCACCATGTGGCATATGTCGAAAATTTATAGCCCCTCCGGTACTCAAATTTATCGACGGCCTTCATCAGGCCCATGTTGCCTTCCTGGATCAGGTCCAGGAACTGGAGGCCGCGGTTGCTGTATTTCTTGGCGATGGAGACGACCAGCCTCAGGTTGGCCGCGACCAGCTCTTTTTTCGCCTGGTCGCTGATCTTCTTGCCGGTCGTGATGGACCGGATGGTTTTTCTGAGGTTCTGCGAATCCAGCCCGATGTCCTTCTGCAGCTGCCGAAGCAGTTTATTGATGTCCTTCAGCTTTTGGGCCAGCTCTTCACTTTCTCTCTTCTTGCGGGTCTTGTTCAGAGTCAGCTCAAGGTCTTCTTTCTTCTCCTCTAACTCATTGATAATTCGCAGTTTGTCCCTCAGGGTGTCGATGATTTTTTCCTTCTGCGTCGAGCGAAGGTTGAGGTCCCTGATATACGTGCTCATCCGGACGATGATCCGGCTCCGGGCGAAGACCTTCTTCCTAATGGTGGGGATCTTGTCCAGCTTATGGCTGAGGTCCTTGATCTTCTTGATTTTGGTCAGGATCTGCTTCTTTTTTTCCTCGAGCTTTCCCTCGGCGATATCATCCTCGCTGACATCGAACATCTCCTGGATGACCATCGGGTCGGCCTTGATCCTGTCTTCGAGCGAAAGCACCTCGTTCAGCACCAGCCGGGTTTTGGAAAGCGCTTTGACGATCGATTTTTCGCCGCGCTCGATTTCCCGGGCGATGGCGATCTCGCCCTCCCGCGTCAGGAGAGAGATGTTGCCCATCTCGCGGAGATAGAGCTTGACGGGGTCCGTCGTCCTCTCCAGCCCGGCCAGCGAGACGAGCTCGCTTTTGCGCCGTTTGGGGATGATTTCCCGCTGTTTGGTGTCCAGGATCTTGATCCCGTAATCGTCGATCGACGTCAGGAAATCGTCGAAGCTCTCCTCAGCGTCCAGGTCGTCCTGGAAGGTCTTGTCGATTTCCTCGAAGAGGAGATAGCCCTGCTTTCGTCCTTTCGATATCAGCTGCGAAATTTCACCCTTTTGAGATTTATTTTCAGGGGGCACGCCATGCTCCTAAAGGATAGATTTTCCCGCTATATTTCTTTATTTCGTTTCCGGTCATTCCGTTACATCAAATCCCTATTTCAGAGCCATGATCTGTTTCGTCAGGTCCTGTTTTTGATAAAGAAGCGATTGGACTTTGTCTTTTTCACCCTTTTTCTCAAGCCGGGCGATCTCGGCCTGAATTTTTTTCAACTCATTCTGCTTGGCGATGATTTTCAAAGCGCAGAGACAATCGAGAGCCTCTTCGACTGTCGGCGTCTGCCCTTTCTCAAGCCGGGATTCGGAAAGAAATCTGGAGAGAGAAGGCCCGATTTCCTTTTGCAGTTCGTGGATATGGATATCCTTATCTTTCCGAAACGAACCCATTATTATCCTAAAAATCGGCTCGCTTTTCAAGCCCTGGAAGTCTTCCTCCTCCATCTCCGAGAAGATATAGGGCCGGAGGTCCTTGTTCTCGATGAGGATCTGAAGAAGCCTTCTTTCGGCCGGAAACAAGGCTTCCCCGGCCGAGGCGGCTTTCTCGGGGGGCTTCTGCAGGGCGAGGTCCCGGATGACGGCTTCCTCGACCCCCAAGTGTTCGGCCGCCTGCTTGAGATATTCGCTGCGGAGGAGGGCGTCGGGAATACATTCAAGGATTCCCAGAATGCCCTTCAGGACCCTGGTTTTGACTTCGGGAACATTCATCTGTTTGCCTTCGACTGAGGAATCGATGAGGAATTCCAGGCCGGAGGGGCTGTCCTTGATGAGATTGAGGTATTCGTTCTTGCCCTGCTTTTGGATAAAAGCGTCCGGATCCTGATTTTCTGGAAGAACCAGGACCCGTGTCTCCATGCCTTTTTCGAAGCAAATCGGAACGGCCCGGAAGGCCGCCGTGCGGCCGGCCGTGTCGCCGTCATAGTTGATGATGACTCTCGGCGCGAATCGCATGGCCAGGAAGACCTGGTGGGGAGTCAGCGCTGTGCCCAGAGAAGCGGCGCAGTTGGTCACTCCGGCCTGGTAGAGCGCCAGAAAATCCGTATAACCCTCGACAAGGACGAATTCTCCCGCATTCCGGATGGCGTCTTTGCTGAAGTTGATCCCGTAGAGAAGCTGGCCCTTGGAGTAGAGAGGAGTGTCCGGAGAGTTGAGATATTTGGGATCGGCGTTAAAAAGCGTCCTACCGCCGAAACCGACGACCTTTCCCGTCAGTGTGAAAATGGGGAAGATGATCCTTCCCCTGAACCGGTCATAGTATTCGTCATTCTTTTTACCGGGGAGGACCAAGCCTGCCTTTTCCAGCAGGTCGATCGAAACGCCCTTCCCCTTGAAGTAGGTGAGGAGCGAATTCCAGGAATTCATGGCGTAGCCGAGCTTGAAATCCTGGATGGTTTTCTCCGAGATGTTCCGTTTTTTGAGGTAATCCAAGGCGGCTTTGCCTTCCTGGGACATGAACAGGTTCTTCTTGAAAAAAGCCAGGCTGGATTCGGTGATCTTCAAGAGCTGGTCTTCGAGCTTGAGGGCCTGGGGAGAGAGCTTTTTCTGCTCGGGGAGGGGGATTTTGTACTTATCAGCCAGGTATTTCAGGGCTTCGGGGAAGTTGAGGTTCTCCTTCTCCATGACCAGTGAGAAGACATCCCCACCGATCCCACAGCCGAAACAATGAAACAACTGCTTTTCGCCGTCGACCGTGAAGGAGGGGGTTTTTTCGGCGTGGAATGGGCAGAGTCCGACGTGTTTCCTTCCCCGTTGTCTGAGCGCCGTGTATTGGGAAGCGATCTCTACGATATTGGCAACCTGCCGGATTTGGTCAATAATCTCCATCTATATTTTTACAAACCGGATTTTAGAAAATTTCTCATAATATAGGTTCAGGAACCCTTTTTGTCAAGCTGTCTCGGGATATACCGCTTAAAGCCACGCGGATTTTCCCCGGCGAGGAAAATCCGCCCGACATCGTTCCTTCGCTCTTTTCTCCGTTCCGTCGAAAAACCGTGCCCGCCGACCTTATAAATCCCCCCTAATTGCCTAGGGGGGTAGGGGGGTTAATAACTTTAAAATCTTTATTTTTCATACCTGCTATCTTTAAATCCCCCTTAATTGCCTAAGGGGGGAGGGGGATTAATAATGTTTAAATCTTAATTCTTCTTTCCAGCTTTATAAAAAGCTGACGGGCTTTTGCGCGGCATATCCCTCGCCTGGCGATTAAAAGTGCCTAGAGGTGGTTGATGAGGCTGGCCAGGTAGGCGGCGCCGAAGCCGTTATCGATATTGACGACGGCCACCCCTCCCGAGCAGGAATTGAGCATGGCCAGGAGGGCGGCCAGCCCTTTGAAGCTGGCCCCATACCCGACGCTCGTCGGGACGGCGATGATCGGAACGGAAACCAGGCCGGCCACGACGCTCGGCAGCGCCCCTTCCATCCCGGCTACGGCGATGATGACCTTGGCTTTATTGATTTTTTCATATTCCCCGAGCAGCCGGTGCAGGCCGGCCACGCCGATATCATAGACCCTTTCCACTTCGTTTCCCAGCATGTCGCAGGTGACATAGGCTTCCTCTGCCACGGGAATATCCGAGGTTCCGGCGGTCAGGATCATGATCTTGCCCTTGCCCATGACAGAGTGTTTCTGCTTGAGATAGACCGCTTTGGCCGGAGCGTTATAGCAGGCCCCGGGAATCGTCTTCTTGATTTTCCTGTACGTTCGAGGCTCCGCCCTGGTGATGAGAAGGCTGCCTCCTTTTTTGATGATTTCGCCGGCGATTTTCAGGATTTGCTCGTCCGTCTTTCCCAGGCCGTAGATGATCTCGGGGAAGCCTCTTCTCAGTTCGCGGTGATGGTCGACCTTGGCGAAATTCAGGTCTTGATAAGGATAATCTTTGAGGAGGTGGAGCGCTTTTTTCGGGGAGAGCTTTCTAGCCTGGACTCTCCGGAGGATGTCTTCAAGTTGCGATTTCATAGACGAATTCTATCATAAGGCCTGCCGGATTGCTAGAAACGTCAGCCGATTTAAATTCCTGGTCGTTTGGGTTATACTTCATCTCGGTCATGGCCGCTAAGAAGACGATTCAAAAGGAAATCTCGCTTTCCGGAATGGGAATCCATTCCGGGAAGAACGTTCGCCTTGTTCTCAAACCCGCAGAATCGGGGGAAATCACCTTCCTGAGGGTCGACCTCGGCCGGCTTGAAGCTCGCCTAAATCCCAGGAATCTCGAAGCGCGAAATAGCACCACGCTTCTAGGAGAACAATTTCAGGTCCGGACTGTCGAGCACCTGATGGCTGCTCTCTTTGCCTTCGGGATCAACAGTCTTTCGATCGAGCTTGACGCCGATGAGATCCCGATCATGGACGGCAGCGCCCGGCCGTTTGCCCAGGCCATTAAAAAGGCCGGGATGCGGCGGCTTGCCCTGTCCGTCCGTCCGCTCAAAATCCGCAAGCCCTTGATCCTCGAGGAGAAAGACGAATTTGTCTCCGCTGCGCCCTCTCCCAGCGGCCGGGGCGTCGAACTCTCCTATTCCATCGAGTATCCCCATCCGGCGATAAGACGACAGTCGTTGAGCCTGAAGCTGAGCCCTCAGAGTTTTGTCCGGGAGATCGCTCCCGCCCGCACCTTCGGATTCCTGAAAGACGTGGAAAGGCTCCGGAGCCAGGGATTGGCCCTCGGCGGTTCCTTTGAGAACGCCGTCGTCCTCGATGAAGAAAAGGTCCTGAATGGACCTTTGCGTTTTCCTGACGAGTTCGTCCGCCATAAACTCCTGGACCTGGCAGGCGACCTGAGCCTGCTCGGTCGCCCGCTCATTGGTCGGTTCGAGGCCCATAAAGCCGGCCATCGCCTCCATGTCAAACTCGTCCGGTTTCTCCTTGACCACCCCGAATACTGGGCCGACGCCTAAATAATCATTTTAATACCAGAGAGCGGGTAGTCTATCCTTGGATGCATCCAAATATGTGATTTTCTAGAGGTGCCGGAATCGCCCCGAAGGTCCCCATAGCGGAGGGGGGTCCCGGACACTCTTGGAGGAGGACCCTTTTGCAGGGTCCCCCTCCAACGGGCGGCGGGAATACCCGCCCGCCCTGCCACCCCTCCAAGGAGCATCCTCCCATGAATTCATCGCCAAATGCTCCTTGGAAAGGAGGCAGAGAGCGAAGCGATCGTTGGAGGGAAACCCGGAAGAAGGGTTTCCCTCCAAGAGTGTCCGACGGGACTGGTTCCCCAGGGGGCCTGGGGCGATTCCGGTACTGCTAGAAAATCACACAAATCGCCCTCTAGACTTCTGGAGGCAAAATAGGTAAAATGTTGTCCACATTGAATTTTGGAGTGTAAACGTGAAAGATGATAAAGCAAAAAAAGGCGAATACCGGAAAGCCCTGGCGGCGTATTCGGATGCGATGAAGGAATTTCGCAAAGAAAAATTCGAAAAGGCCACTGAAATGCTGACGAATTTTCTCGAGAAATATCCGACGGAGACGGAGCTTACGGACAGGGCCAAGATCTATATTGCGATCTGCCGAGAACGGGCTAAGGAAAACAAGGAGTCGATTTCCTTAAAAATCGCGGAGGACTATTATCAGCACGGCATCTATAAGACGAACAGCGGCGAGTTCGAGGAAGCCTTGAAGTCGCTCGAAAAAGCCTTGAAAATGAGCCCGGACGATGGCAAGATTTATTATTCGCTGGCTAACCTCTATTGCCTGATGGACCAGGCGGATCCCTGTCTGGAGAACCTGAAGAAAGCCATTCAGGCCGACAAATTTTTCAGGATCCTGGCCCAGAACGAGACCGATTTTGAGCCCCTGTGGGAGGATAAAAAGTTCAAGCTTATCACCCGGATGATATGAAAAAAAATTTCCTGGCTCTTGTCCTTGCGGCAGGGGAGGGAACCAGGTTCCAGTCGGAGAAAACCAAGATCCTCCACCCCATCCTGGGGAAATCCATGCTCAGGCTTGTCTTGGATTCCGTCTTGGCCCTGAAGCCGGAAAAGGTTATTCTCGTTGTCGGCCATCAGAAGGAGGCCGTCATCGAGGAGGCGGGTTCCTTGAATGTCGAGCCGATCCATCAGAAGGTGCTTTTGGGCGCGGCGTATGCGGGCCAGGCGGCGAGGGGCGTTCTCAAGGATTTCGAGGATAGAGACCTGCTGATTCTCGGGGCCAACCTGCCTTTAGTCAGGCCCCCGGCTATGAAGTCCCTGCTGGCCTTTCATCGGAAGCGTGGAAATTCAGCGACATGGCTGGACTCGACGCTCGAAGCGCCGGATGCCTTTCTATTTAAGATCAAAGATTTGCTCCGGGCTTTGCCGAAAGCACTCAGCGGGAGTCCCAAGGGCCCGTCCGGCTTCGAGGCGGTCGTGGAAGCCTTGGCCCAGGCCGGGAAAAAAGTCGAAGCATTTAGGCCCCCTGACTCCGAGGATTTTCTTCCGGTCCGGACGCGGCACGATCTCTCCCGGGCCTTTAGCGTGTTGCGGGAGCGGAAGATGCAGGATCTCGCCGGACAGGGAGTCACGGTCTATGACCCTTCTTCGACGTGGATCGACCTCGATGTCCGGATCGGCCGGGACTGCTCCGTCTATCCGGCCGTTATGATCGAAGGCCGGACAAGCATCGGCAGCCGGTGCGCGATCTATCCCGGTGTCCACATCATCAATTCCCAGATCGGAAGCCGGGTCAGGCTCTATGGCTCGAGCGTCATCGATGGGGCGACGGTCGAGGATGACGCCCAGGTCGGCCCGTTCGCCCGCCTGCGTCCGAAAACGATCCTCCGGGCCGGCTCGCGGGTCGGAAATTTTGTCGAGCTCAAGAACACGGACCTGGGCAAAGGCTCCAAAGCCCAGCATCTCTCTTATCTCGGCGACAGTGAAATCCATGAGGACGTCAATATCGGGGCCGGAACGATCACCTGCAACTATGACGGCGTCAGGAAGAACAAGACGACGATCGAGGCCGGGGCGTTCATCGGCTCCGGGACCCAGCTGGTGGCGCCGGTTACGATCGGACGAGGGGCGTATGTCGGCGCCGGGTCCGTGATCACGAAAAATGTCTCGCCGGAAGCCCTGGCCGTGGCCCGTGGCAGGCAGATCGAAAAGCCGGGCTGGGCGCGCCGGAAAAAAGCCAAAGGATAGGGGGAATCCCATGTGCGGTATCATCGGGTATATGGGGCCGAAAAGCGTCGTTCCGATTCTCATCGAAGGTTTGAAGAAGCTCGAATACCGCGGCTATGATTCGGCGGGGATTGCCGTGGTCGACAAAGGTCACATTCAAACCAGAAGGGTCAAAGGAAAGATCCATTCCCTGGAGGAAAGCCTCCAAAAGTCTCCCTTGAATGGGAGCTACGGCATCGGTCATACCCGCTGGGCCACCCATGGCCGTCCGAGCGAGGAAAACGCCCATCCTCATCGCGACTGCACGGGCCAGCTTGTCGTCGTCCATAACGGGATCATCGAAAACTACCTCGCTTTAAAGCAGGCCTTGAAAAAAGAAGGCCACACCTTCCGGACGGAAACGGACACGGAGGTCATTGCCCATCTCATCGAAAAAAAGTTTCGGGGATCGCTCGAGGAGGCCGTCCGGGCCGCGGCGGCCGAGCTCGAAGGGGCCTTCGCCGTGGCCGTACTTTCGGTCGAGGACCCGGACACAATCGTCGCGGCCAAGGTCGGGCCTCCGCTCGTCGTGGGACTGGGCGATAACGAAACCCTGGTGTCGTCGGATGTCAACCCGATCCTCGCCTATACCCAAAATGCGGCCTTCCTCGAGGACGGCGAGATGGCCGTGATCAAGCCGGAGGGGGTGAAATTCTCCGATTTTTCTGGAAAGCCCTTGACAAAAAAAATCGAACATCTGACTTGGAACCCGCTCATGGTCGAAAAACGGGGATTCAAGCACTTCATGCTCAAAGAGATCTTCGAACAGCCCGAGGTCGTGCGCGACACGCTTCTCGGGCGCATCTCGCTCGACTCGGGAAAGGTCCGTCTGGATGAAATCGGGCTGTCGGCGCCGCTGCTCAAGCACGTCCGGAAGGCCCTGGTCATTGCCTGCGGGACCTCCTATCATGCCGGGCTGGTCGGGAAGTATTTTCTCGAGTCGCTGGCCCACGTTCCCGTGGAAGTCGAATATGCTTCGGAGTTCCGGTATCGGGATTTTGTGATCGACAAAGACACGCTAGTCATCGTGATCTCCCAGTCCGGGGAGACGGCCGACACCCTGGCCGCCCTGCGCGCCTGCAAAGAACGGTGCGCGGCCGTGCTGGCGATCACAAACGCCGTGAGCTCGTCGATCGCCCGAGAGTCGCACGGCGTTCTCTACACACATGCCGGGCCCGAGATCGGGGTGGCGGCGACGAAAACATTTACGGCCCAATTGACGGCCCTGCTGCTCATGGCCCTGAACCTGGGCCAGGTCAAAGGAAACATCGACCAAGAAACGAGCTATGCCCTGATCGAGGAGATGCAGCGCATTCCCCACAAGATGGAAAAGGTCCTGGCCCGAGCCAAGGCCATCGAGGACTTGGCGTCCCACTTCGTGTCTTTCTCGCATTTTCTCTACATGGGACGCTGGGTGAACTTTCCCGTGGCGCTGGAAGGCGCGCTGAAACTCAAGGAGATCTCCTACGTCCATGCCGAAGGCTATCCGGCCGGCGAGATGAAGCACGGGCCGATTGCGCTTATTGACGAGAAAATGCCGACCCTGGCCATCGTGCCCAGGGATAAAGTCTACGATAAGCTGCTCAGCAATATCTCGGAGATCAAGGCCCGCGCGGGCTATGTCCTGGCCGTGGCCTTCGAGGACGACACCCAGATCCCCCAGCAAGTGGACGTCGTGATTCCCATTCCCTCGGCCCATCCGCTGTTGACGCCTTTTTTGACCGTTGTGCCGCTTCAGTTGTTTGCCTATTTTATTGCCGCCAAGAGGGGGGCGGATGTCGATCAGCCGCGGAACCTCGCCAAGAGCGTCACCGTCGAATAATTCGGGGTCAAACCTCAACATTCGACAAATTCTGAGTATCAAAGCCGAACGATGCGCCGAATGGAACGTGCGATTTTTGCCATGGTCCCCATCTTTGGGATTTTTGTTGAATGTTGAGGTTTGACCCCGATTAAAACTTAAGCTTGGCCGAGACCCTTGCCTGCCTGGGCTGTTGGCGGCCCCAGATGGCGTGAAAGACGGGGATATTTTCCTTGACGTAGGCAATCGGCTGCTGGCTGTCGAGAATATTGAAGACATCCAGCCGGACCGACAGCGCGGCGTTCTTAGCTACGCCGAGGCCGGGCACGCGGAACGTCTTTTCCAGCGATAGGTCCAGGTACGAGTGAGACGGCGTCCGGCGCGAGCCACGGCCTTCCGGGAACGAATAATAGCCTCCGAAGCCCGGCACGTAACCCAGTTTCTCCCAGTAATAGCCGGAGACGTATTCAACCACCGCCGAGGCTAGAACGCCGTAGGGAGCGAGAACCATGAGATTCATTTTGAAGTTATGGTCGATCGAGTAAGGGAGATTGCCGTACCAGCCCTCGTCCCCGATATCTCTTCCGCCCAATCCTCCGAAGAGGGCATCGATCTTCGCCTTCGTTTCTTCGAGCCCGGGAAGGTTCGGGACGAATATATGTTTTCCGAAGAGCCCGACAAAATTCGTGCTGCCTTCTTCCTGCGACCATGCCCCGGTCTCGGTCTGCCCCGGGTTCGTTCCCTTGGCCAGGGCATGGGAATAAGAAGCGTTGAGGAAAAAGGACTTGCCGATTTTTCCGATGAGCTCGACTTCAAGACCGCTGTAGTTTCTTCTTTTCAGCTCAAAATTATCATAGACGAGTTTATAGCCCTGGGGAGACCCGGGGTCGAAGACCATCAAAGCCTCCAGGAGCTTTTCGGCATTGGAGTGGACGTAGCGGGCTTTGACTGCCCAGTCCTTGGCCAACCGGCGGTCAAACTCAATCAGGACGCGAGACTGGAAATTAGGCCGGAGGCCCTCTGCCACCTCAAAGCGCTGGGCCGGCTGTTCCCAGCTTTTTTCCCAGTTGGAAGGGTTATGCACTTCGCTTTCGGA